>JACDJC010000713.1_pt1 | contig 35453 bp, 35 predicted proteins | sample 7454191 | NCBI WGS metagenome assembly JACDJC01 (sample SAMN14253291, study PRJNA609438) | sludge metagenome | isolation source: sludge after 25d culture with pyrite and EDTA | collected 2018-12-20
ATACCGGTTCAACCGCAGATTCGATCTGCCTGCGATGATTGAGCGGCTGTTATTTGTTTCCCTAAGAACCCCACCCATGCCTTACCGTCTCTTGAGAATGGCTGAGGTTTATGGGTAATCAGGAAAATTTTTATTGGCTGCCCTGCTTTGCCTGCTTTGCGCTCGGAGCATCTTGCTCCCATAGTGCCGCGTCACTCCGCATTTCCAGCCACAAGGCGTCGGCCACGGCGAACACGATAGCCAGCGGTAGACCAAGTAACCAAGCGAAATACCACATATTGCTTTCCTTTTATTTAGTAGGCGGAGCCGGAGTCGGTTACATCGGCTTCGGTGACTTTGCCCCACAGCACCTTATAGACCCAGGCGGTGTAAACCAGGATGATCGGCATGAAAATAACGGTTGCAACCAGCATCACAAACAGTGTCTGGTGCGAAGACGAACTATCCCACACGGTCAACGAGGAGCGCGGGTCAAGCGATGAGGGCAACATGAAGGGGAACATAGTCAGCCCAACCGATGAGATGGTGCCGACTATGCTCAGCTTTGACCAAAGCAGGGTCGATCCTTCGCGACCCGCACGCAATCCCAGCACCGCCATAAGCATTCCCAGCAAGCCCAGCACGGGTGCCAGCGCTATCCAGGGACGTTGGGAGTAGGCCGCAAACCAGCTATCGGTGCGCACCACCTCTGAATAAAGCGGGTTCGAGGGGCCATTGGTGGCGGCTGGTTCGACCAGCGCATAACCATCAATGCCGAAAGCCAGCCAGAGCCCGGCCAGCACATAGCCGGCCATGGTCACAATACCTGACATGCTACCGATAGCCTGCGCCCTTGTTGCCACTATTCCTTCGGCCTTGAAGGCTAGCCAAGCCGCACCGTGAGTCACTAGCATGGCCAGCGACACTAGACCGACCAACAGCGCGAAGGGGTTCAGCAGGCCGATAAACTTGGCGTAATAGGCGCCTTCGTAGCGGGCGAAAAGATCGGGGGTTAGTTCAAAGGGCACACCCTGCAGTACGTTGCCTACAGCTACGCCAAAGATCAGTGCTGGCACTGCGCCACCGGCGAATAGCGCCCAGTCCCAGCTGCTTCGCCAGCGCGGGCTATCGTTCTTGGAGCGATATTTGAAGGCCACTGGCCGCACAATGAGCGCGGCCAGCACCACGAACATAGCCAGGTAAAAGCCTGAAAAACTGACCGCATACAGCGGCGGCCAAGCGGCGAAAATAGCACCGCCACCAAGAATAAACCAGACCTGATTGCCCTCCCAGACAGGGCCGACGGTGTTAATGGCAATGCGCCGCTCAACATCTGTTTTGGCGACAAAAGGGAGCAGGGCACCGACGCCCATGTCAAAACCATCGGTGAGCGCAAAGCCGATCAGCAACACTGCCAGCAGCGCCCACCAAATCACACGCAAAGTATCGTAGTTGATGAGTTCATGCAGGATCATGGTGTTTGCTCCTTTGCGGTAAAGTCTGGGTTGCGCAGCCGCTGTTCATGGCGTGCCATCCAGGTCTCGGTCTCTTCGACATCTTCGATCGGGCCTTTGCGAATGAATTTAAGCATCAGTCCCATCTCGATGATAAAAAGCACCGTATAGAAGATCATGAAGCCGGCCAGCGTCAGTAGCAGGTCCTGCACCGACAGATGGCTGACCGACAGAGCCGTGGGCAGCACCCCGTCCACCGTCCAGGGCTGACGACCGTATTCAGCCACGAACCATCCTAGTTCGGCTGCAATCCAGGGAGCAGGAATGATCGCCACTGCAGCTCTCAGAACCCAGCGCGGGTAAGTCTGTCCACGGAAATTGGAACGCCAGAAAAAATAAACCATCACTGCGATAAAACCAAAGCCCAGTGCCACCATCAGACGGAATGACCAGAATAGCGGCCATACCTTGGGCAGGGTATCGTTGGCTGCCTGAAGTATCTGCGCTTCGCTGGCATCGCGGGGGTCATCCACATAGCGCTTGAGCAAAAAAGCATAACCCAGATCACCACCATGCGTCTCAAAGAGCTCACGTACCTCGGCGCTGGTAGACTCGCGCTGCTCACGGATGGTCATCAGGGCGTCATAGGCGATGATGCCCGAGCGAATGCGCTGCTCGGAAACGGTTATCAATTCGTTGATGCCGGGAATATCCTTAGTCAGTGAACGGGTACCGATCAGACCCATGACATAGGGAATATGTAGTGCGTACTTGGTCTCGCGCGCCTCCTGGTCGGGTAGACCAAACAGGATAAACGAGGCTGGTGCCGGCTCTGACTCCCACATCCCCTCCATCGCTGCGAGCTTCATTTTCTGGCTGTGGGTAGCCATATAACCCGACTCATCACCCAATACGACCACTGACAGCGCTCCAGCGAGGCCAAAGGATGCCGCCACCGTAATCGAGCGGCGGGCAAGCTCGGTGTGCCGGCCTTTGAGCAGATACCAGGCTGAGACTCCGATTACAAAAACTGCTGCAGTGACATAACCAGCCGAGACAGTGTGCACGAATTTGGCCTGTGCTACGTTGTTGAACATGACGTCGAAAAAGCTGGTCATCTCCATGCGCATGGTGTCGGGATTGAACACCGCGCCGACTGGATTTTGCATCCAGCCGTTGGCGATCAGAATCCATAATGCCGAGAAATTTGAACCCAGGGCAACCAGCCAGGTTACGACGAGATGTTGAATCCTGCTGAGCTTATCCCAGCCGAAAAAGAACAGACCGACAAAAGTTGCTTCGAGAAAGAAAGCCATCAGTCCTTCAAGAGCTAGGGGTGCACCGAATATATCGCCGACGTAATGGCTGAAGTAGGACCAGTTCATGCCGAACTGGAATTCCATGGTGATGCCTGTGGCGACGCCGATCGCAAAATTGATTCCGAACAGCAGGCCCCAAAATTTGGTCATCTGCCTCCAAATCGGGCGACCCGTCATGACGTAAACGGTTTCCATGATGGCGATGATCACCGACAGCCCCAGCGTTAGTGGCACGAAAAGAAAGTGATACATGGCCGTCATAGCAAATTGCAGACGGGATAGCTCGACGATTCCTAACTCCATTTTCCGGTTCTCCTTGTTTCCAGGGTGGCCGGTCGTCGGTGTTACGGACGAAGGGCGGTTGGATAACTGACTTTAACCTGGAGCAACCAAGTTTTCATAGCCAGCATATATTCACAAAGTTAACGACACTTGTCTATCGAACAGTGGGTGCTCAGCACTGCGGTGCAAAGTCGCCAGTATCGCCGTCTCGGGCAAGGCTACACGTATTCCCGCCAAAACACGATCGGCAGTATCGGCATCAAGTCCTTCGGTTGGCTCGTCAAGCAGCAGCAGCTGCGGGTTTTTCAATATAGCTCTTGCCAGACTTAGCCGCCGTGCTTGTCCGCCTGACAACCCGGCACCTTTCTCGCCCAAGCGCGCACCTAGCCCACCGCGCTCACGTATCACCTCGTCTAGATTGACTGCACGCAGGGCCTGCCACAGTTGTTCATCGTTGGCCTCGCAGGCCAAGCGCAGGTTTTCGCGGACGGTTCCAGCAATTAGCACACTGCGCTGAGGCACCAGAGTAATAATCTCACGCAAGGCAGCCTCACTCCAGTCAGTGGGCGCTATACCCAGAATAGTGATTCCCTCACTTTCAGCTAAACCGGCTATTTGCAGTAACAGGGTAGTTTTGCCGCTGCCGCTTGCCCCTGTCAGAGCGATCGCCTCTGCTGCTTTAATAGTAAACCTGAGCCCGGGCTGCTGGACGTCAAGCAGGGAAGATGAAACGACGCCTGTTTGCTGTTGGCTGGCAGCTTTGCGGGGCTTTGCCCCAGCTTGAATACGCTGGGCAGCGCCGAGCATTTTGCCGTAATCGCTGATGCCGCGTTTGAGTGGCAGCAAGGCTTCGGCCAGCGCCAGTGCGACAAAGATACCGATCGCAGCCAGCGCCGGCCCCACCAGGTCATTGGCGAACAGCCAGCCGCCTGCAATCAGGGTAAGTCCGGTCACCACAGCCACGAGAAAATCCAGCTGCGCACTTGCATCGCGCTCGGCGCGATCCAGGCTCCGGGCAAAACCACGGCTAGCGGAGTCGATCTCCAAAAGCATTTCTTCACGTCCAGCCAAGCTGGCGTTAAGGATCAACGCTTGCCGGTCGCGGAGCATGTCGATTACCCCGCGTCTAAGTCTTTGTGCTTGGGCTTCAGCCATATTCGAAGGGTGAATGCTACGCTTTCCCAGCCGCCAGAAGATGAAAGCGGCCAGCGGGAGATAACCGCCCAACACCGCCCAGGCCAGTGGCCAGCCGACCAGCCAGCCTAGCGCAAGAAAAACCAGTAAATGCGTTATGAGTGCCGCCATAGCTGGCAGCAGCAGGCGCAAAACAAGTCCATCGAGCGAGTCCACATCAGAGACTATCCGCGTTAGCACAGCCTCACTGCGTAAGCGCGCCAATGACCGCCCGTCCAGTTGCACCTGGCGACGTAGCAGAGTGACGCGAAGTGCGGCAAGCGCACGCAGGGTGGCATCGTGGGTTAACAGTCGCTCGCCATAACGAGCGGCTGTGCGGCCCAGCGCCAGAAAGCGCACGCCAGCCGAGGGGCGGAATACATCAAAAGCGATTCCTATACCGGCCAGCCCAGCCAGTCCGGTGGCGGTAATGAACCAGCCGGACAGGCCCAGCAGGGAAACGCCCATCAGTAGTACAACGACAGACAAGATCGCGCCACGCGCCATGGCCCAAGACGCTGCGCGCAACAGCAGTTGCAAGGTGGGAGCTAGTGCTCTCATGCCTGCACCGCCAGGGACTGATCCATTGCCGCGCTCAGTGCTGGGTCGTGAGTGGCGACGATCAGACTGTGACCATCGGCTTTTAAACGATTGAGAGCACGAATCACCAAGGCTGCTGTTTCAGGATCAAGATCGGCGGTCGGTTCATCGGCCAGGATCAGCTCGCGCTGGCTTAAAACTGCGCGGGCAATCATCAGCCGCCGCGCCTCACCTCCGGAGACGCCGCCGCCGGTTTCGCCCAAGCGACTATCCAGCCCCTTGGGCAGGCGACGAACGATCTGGTCCGCCTCGGCCAGTCGTAAGGCCGGCCAGGGATCGGTGCGAAGACCGTTCGGATCGAGCCAGTCACGCAAGCTCTGATCAGGAAAATGCGGTGACTGTGGAATCAGTGCAATACGCGCCCTCCAAGCATCGGCACTGTCGTGATCCAGTAGTGTTTCACACACTGTAATACTTCCGGCGCTTAACGGCAGCAGCCCCGCGATGGCTGCAAGGGTTGTGCTTTTACCGACCCCGCTTGGCCCGGTCAGCGCCAGCGACTCCCCGGCGGCCAACTCTAGGTCAGGCAGGGAAACCTTGCGCCCCGGCAAAAGGGCGATGGCTCCGGACAAGCTCAGGCTTAGCGGTCCAGCTAAGGGCTCGGCAACGTTGCCACCGCCCAGAAAACTCACCCGCTCGGAGGCATCCAGCGCCTCCAACTCGGCCAGCACCGCCAGGCCGTCAACGCGGTCGTGCCAGGCAGCGGCCAGATCGCGAAAGGGCTGAAAAAAAGCCGGGGTGATCAGCAGTAAAAACAGACCCTCACCCAGCCCAAGTGGGCTGCCCCAGCTGCCAAAGCTGATCTCACCCAGCAAGGTGAAACCAACGAAAACCGCGACCATCGCCACACCGATAGCACTGAACAACTCCAGCACGGTAGAGGATAAAAACGCTACGCGCAGCACCGCCATGGTGCGCACGCGCAAGGCCTCGGCACGCTGCGAGAAGTCATCCGCGGCGCGCTCAGTCGCACCCAATAGTCGAATATCGAGCATAGCCGAGAGCCGTTCCATCAGCATGGCATTCATTGAGCTAATCTCGTCCATCTGGCGGCGCGAGGCGTCTTCGGCTGCCATCCCCACCAGAGCCATGAAGACCGGAATCAGTGGGCCCGCGACCAGAAGTACCAGTCCGGCTGTCCAGGAATACCAGAAAGTCAACGTCAACAGCACCAGCGGCAGTATGCTAACCCGCACCATGGCAACGTAATAACGAGTGATCCAAGGCTGAAGCAGCGGCAGTTTTTGCACGATGAGAGCAGCGATCTCGGCAGAGCTTACTCTGGCACAGTCACGTGCCTCGCGCTCAATCAGAGTCCGCCGCTCGCGTTGGATGGTTTGATTGGCTGCCTCGAAAAGATAGCCGCCAGCACGATGATCGAGAGTAGTGCGCAGCAGCCCGCCAAAAACAAATAATAGCGCAGCCCAGCCAGTGCGACTCAGCTCACCCGAGGCCCAACCGGAAATAGCCCAGGACAGCACTGCCGCCTGGGCGGGCCAGATCAGCCCGGCGGTCACTGATAGTACGCTGGCTTTGCGCAAATTGCCCGCAACGGGAGCGATGATGCGTGACCCGGTGTGCTGACGCGTAGCTGGTTCGTCTTGTTCTTGTGACTCGGTCATCTCCGGCCTTTATTGATCGCACTTGCTCTCCAGCCAGGACAATCGCCCGCGAGAGCATTCAGTATTTGAATACATGCTTAATAACCGCACCAATATCTGCAAGAAATCAGATTGTCCTGACACCAAAACTAACATCTGGTATTGATTCGGTTTTATCAAAAACAAAAATCAGGACCACCTTATTCACTAACTTGAGCTCACTGTATAACACAGTTGATTCTCGCTGCGCCCAGTACCGTCATGCAGAGCGGTTTGATTTCTTCGGGCAGATTCACGCTATACAGAATTTCCGATAGATCGGCGGCTTCAGGATCAGAATTGGGGTCTTCGATAGGTGTAATTGACCAACCCCGGTTTGTTCAGGTTAACTGACATCTGAATCTTATTGCGCGCCACCGTACAGACTGGTTTGCCTAGGGAACATCTGAATAAGTCATGAAAAGCAACTCAGCCATTCATAAATGATCATGCTTTTCACCATAAAACATAATGCCGCCGGCAACCAGCATAAGGCCACCTACAAACCACGCCACCGCCATCGTCATGAATTGCGGACATGCGATGCCGACAATACCGGCGAACAGTAACACGGTACTGACTATGATGACCGCCTTGCGTGAGCGACTGTCCGTATACACTTCATAACCGCATATTCCATTGCCGTGCGATGTTATGACCCGGCTGGCCACTATGCTGCCGAAGCCGGGTGTGAAGCTCAGCCGTTTCCACGCTGTCTTTGCCTCCCCCTGGCAGCCGCACCGAACGACCAGGGTGGCGCGTTCAGGAATGCTACAGGCTTGTCGCAGCGACGTCGCCCAGCGCCGCGCGTACCGCGTCGTCGACGGTTTCCAGCCACACGAATTGCGCGCGCTCGCGTGCATCTTTTGGAATGTCTTCGAGGTCCTTGCGGTTGCGCGCGGGTAGTAGCAGGGTCCTGATACCCGCCGCCACTGCGGCCACGACTTTTTCCTTGATACCGCCGACCGGCAGCACCAGTCCGCGCAGGCTGATTTCGCCCGTCATCGCGGCATCGGTGTGCGTGGTCGTGCCGGTGAGCAGCGACACCAGTGCGATGTAGATCGCGACTCCGGCACTGGGTCCGTCCTTCGGGATCGCACCGGCCGGCACGTGGATGTGGATATCGTGCTGCTCGAACAGCTCGCGTTCGAGGCCGAGCTGTTCGGCGCGGCTCTTTACCAGGCTGAGCGCGGCCTGTGCGCTTTCTTTCATCACGTCGCCGAGCTGGCCGGTGAGGATCAGTCCGCCCTTGCCGGGTATGCGCGTGGCTTCGACGAACAGGATATCACCACCAACCGGGGTCCACGCGAGCCCGGTCGCGACGCCGGGCACGCGGGTGCGCATCGCGACTTCGCTCTCGAAGCGCCGCGCACCAAGGATGTCGGGGATCTGTTCGGCATCAATGTGCAGTGTGTCCTGCCGGCCCTCCGCGAACTGCACCGCCGCATGGCGGCACACCGCGCCAATTTCGCGCTCCAGGTTGCGACAACCGGCCTCACGCGTGTAGTCGCGGATGATACTGGTCAGGGCTGCGTCGCTGATCTCGATCTGTGATACCTGCAGGCCGTTGGCCTTGCGCTGCCGTTCCACCAGGTAACGGCGCGCGATCTGCAGCTTTTCCTGCTCGGTATAGCCGGGCAGGCTGATCACTTCCATGCGGTCGCGCAGCGGCCCGGGAATGCTGTCGAGCACATTCGCGGTGCCGATGAAAAACGCCCTGGACAGATCGAACGGCACGCCGAGGTAGTTGTCGCGGAAGCTGTTATTCTGTTCCGGGTCGAGCACCTCCAGCAGCGCCGACGAGGGATCGCCGTGGAAACTCGCGCCGAGCTTGTCCATTTCGTCAAGCATGAACACCGGGTTGCGCGTGCCTGCCTTGCGGATGCCCTGGATAATGTTGCCCGGCAGCGCGCCGATGTAAGTGCGCCGGTGGCCACGGATCTCGGCCTCGTCGTGCACGCCGCCCAGCGCCTGGCGCACGAACTTCAGGCCCATGGAACGGGCGATGCTCTGGCCTAGCGAAGTCTTGCCGACGCCGGGCGGGCCGACGAAGCACAGGATCGGGCTGCGGCCCTCCGGATTGAGTTTGCGCACGGCGAGGTATTCGAGGATGCGTTTCTTGATCTTTTCCAGGCCGTAGTGATCGGCTTCGAGGATCGCGCGCGCATTGGCGATATCGATGTTTTCTTCGCTCAGTTTCGACCAGGGCAGCTCGATCATCCAGTCAAGATAGGTACGCAGCATGCTGTATTCCGCGGAGGCTTCGGACATGTGTTCCAGGCGCGCGAGTTCCTTGCGCGCCTGTTCTTCTGCTTCCGGCGGCATGCCGGCTTCCGCGATGCCCTTGCGAAGTTCCTCGAGTTCTGCGCCGGTTTTGCCCTCGCCCAGTTCATGCTGGATGGTCTTTAGTTGCTCGCGTAACAGGAATTCGCGCTGATGTTCATCCATCGCTGCCTTGGTCTTGCGTCCGATCTGTTCCGACAGCCGCATCACTTCGATGCGGCGGGTGAGTTTGTCGATCAGCTTGTCGAGACGCGTCTGCAGGTGAAAGGTTTCCAGCAGGTCCTGCTTTTCCTCGGGTGTCAGGTCGAGGAAGCCGGCCACCAGGTCGGCAAGCGACGCAGGCGCCATCACCTGCGCGATCGCCTGCATAACGCCTTCGGGCACCTGTGGCATCAGCTCCAGCGTCTCGTTCGCGAGCTTGCGCAGCTGGTGTGCGCGCGCCTCGATTTCGATGTTGACGCTGGCCTGTTCGGGCATGCGCTCCACGCGTGCAACGATGAACGGGTAATCGGGCAGGAATTCGAGCACTCGAAAGCGTTCTTCACCTTCGCAGATCAGGTGGTGGGCGCCGTTAGTGCCGGTCACGTAACGCAGCACGGTAGCCGCGGTGCCGACATCGTACAGATCGACGGATAAAGGTTCCTCGGTCACGGACTCGCGCTGCAGCAGAAAACCGATGGGTTGCCGGGTGCGCACCGCTTCCTGCGCGGCGGCGATAGAGCGTTTGCGCCCGATGGTCAGCGGCATCACAACACCCGGGAACAGTACCGCGCCCCGTACCGGAACGATCACCAGTGCATCGTCCGGGAGTGGCGGGTATTCACCCACCTGTTCCGCGGCTGTCGAGCCTGGCTCGGCGGCAATGGTTTTGTCTTCTTTATTCATGTTCATGCGTCCTGTCGATGACTACAGTTTGTGCAGCAGCAGTATCAGACAACCGTGCTGCATCTCCTGGCGATATAATTCGTAGTGACCCGGCGGCAGGTCGATACGGCGTTCGAAGCGGCCGTGGGGAATTTCCAGGCAGCGAATGTAGCCGCGTTCGGTGAAATCAGGCAGGCTGCATTCACCACGAACCAGCAGTGCACCGGTATCCAGTGCTACCTGCACCTGTGTCGGTGTCACACCCGGCATCGCGACTAGTACGTTCAATGCGTTCGGGGTTTCGATAATGTCGATCGGTGGCTGCCAGCCGGTATAACCTGCCGGCGACCTGGCACGCCGGAAGAATTGGCGCTGCAACCGCTCTACGCGGTTGATCAGATCACAGGCCTCTTCCCACATGTCTGAAAATGGATCGTGTGGCATGATTCGAACTCCTGTTGCGAGGCACTACGATTCGGTGAAAGCTTTCACCTTCCTTTTATGTCAATCCTGTATCGTTTGGCTCAAGCTGTATTGATTAGCGTCAAACTTATAACTGTTACCCGTAGATTGGGTCATTACAGGGGACTTCAAGCGTCAATCTTGACCACTGTGAATTCACCGGATCTGGTGCGTACACTATCCTTGGTGAGTTCGAAGTTGCGGTGCCGCGGTATGTTATGCACCACGCTTTCGTCAGCGTTGAATCCGAAAGCACATTGATCGCCCGCTTCAAAACGGATTTCGTTGACGGTAACTTATTCGATCAGCAATACCTTCGCGCCACGTACGCCGCCCTGTTTCAGATCGAGCAATGCACGGTTCGCCTGCGCCAGCGGGTAGGTCTGCACTTCCGGCCTGATCGGTATCGCGGCTGCGATCGGCAGGAATCCGGCGATATCATCGCGCGTGACGTTCGCGACCGACTTGATTTCCTTTTCCATCCATAGGTGCTCGTGGTAGCTGAGTTCGAGCAGACAATCCTTGTCCGTATCTTCCTTGCGGATCGCGTTGATCACCAGCCGTCCGCCGGGACGCAGGTTCGCCAGCGCTTCGACTACCGGTATCCACGCGGGCGTGGTATCGATGATCGCCTGCAACGGCTCCGGTGCGCGTTCGCGGGTGTCTCCGGCCCAGACCGCGCCCAGATCCAGCGCGAATGCGCGCGCCGCGGCATCGCGCGCGAACACGTATACCGGTGAGTCCGGGTACAAGTGGCGTGCGGTCTGCAGGACCAGGTGGGCCGAACCACCGAAGCCGGTCAGCCCGAGCGGTTCGCCGTTATCGATGCCCGCGAGGCGCAGCGAGCGGAAACCGACACCACCGGCGCACAGCAGTGGCGCCGCTGCCGCGTCCGAGAAGATCGCCGGAATCGGGTAGGCATAGGCTTCGGGCACGGTCATGTATTCGGCATAACCGCCGTTTACATCGCGGCCGGTCGCGCGGAATGTGGGACTGAGGTTTTCGTGCTCACCGCCACAGGCGCTGTGGATCCAACCGACGCCAACACGTTCGCCGATGCGGAAGCGCACACAATCACGACCGAGCTTGTCGACCCGGCCGATGACTTCGTGCCCCGGAACCACCGGCAGCTTCGGCGGTGGGGTGCGACCCTCGATCTCGTCCAGTTCGGTGTGGCACACGCCGCACGCGCTGACCCTGATGCGTAACTCGCCCGCGACCGGTTCGGGTATCGCTAGATCGGCCAGCTCCAGCGGCGCTGCCTGGTCCACGAGTGCCATGATGCGTGTCATCAGCATTGCCTTCATCGCATATCTCCTCGGTACAGTTACCGCCTGTTAATGATCGCCGGCCGGCCGGTGCATGGCAATCCCGATTAAAGTATGAATGCCGCTGTGCGCATGCCAGGCGTGTGCTGGGTCTTTCATGTTACTTTTTTAAAATACTGTCGTCATTATGTTCCGTTGTTGTGCCACGACCATGTGCCCAACGCGATGACATGAAATAGCGTGTTTGTATGTACTTGCCGGAATCGAAAGCGAGACAGTGATCCTGTGTCGGTATGTTTTGGGCATCGAAGCAGGGGGTATCGCGGTAGTGGAGTCTCGGAAAAGCCTGATGCGACTCAAGGTTGAAGGAATGAGCGTGTACGCCTCGGGTGAACGCGTCATGTTCGGTGTGTGGGGGGAAGCGATTTCGCAAAGATGGTCTGCCGGGAAGCGCTCTGAGCACTTCGGTATTGCCGTCGCGAATGACTGAAACCTCTTTGGGCGGTGTCGGTAAAGATACTGTAAAATAGGCAAAGAGGCGCATCTCCAGAGAGTTGGACGTTCTTTGCCCCCGATCTACTTGGTTCCTGGATCCGTCGGATGGATCATTAGGCAAGAAACGAAATTCTTTTTAAGAAATTTATGGGCATGGTATTTTTCATAGTTGATTATATTAGCCTATTACAATTTTATCCCGTTCTATTGGGCAGAGTGCCATGGCAGCAGCCTTGATGGGCGGCTCTGGAAATTCAAGCTTAATGAAGTAGATAGCAGGGTTCGACGCGGAAGTGATCGCGGCCAGGGGGCGGGGGATGATTGACTCTTCCTCCTCTATTGAAGGCACAGCCCAGCCTCGCTGGCCACCAACTGACAATGCGCGAAATGAAAGTAACTGTTGTCAACGAGGCAACCGCATATCGATTCTCTAATAAAGGCACGTCCGACAACTTTGGGTGGTTCTGAGCGAATGGGTAACAAATCAAAGATCAATGACATCCTCGGGCGTTTGCGGCGAGCGCAGCAAGAGCTGGAAGAAGAGCTTGAGCGCTTGCTCGTGGAGAAGCGTGGTGAGTTTCAGTACACCATCCGCCGCGGCAAGGTGGTTTTCGAGAGAAGTGTTCGACGACTCCAGCGCAGTCAACGCGTCGGGTTGTGGCGATATTTGCGTGATGCGCGGCTGGTCTATGTGCTGTCGGCTCCCGTGATCTACGGCATGATCGTCCCGTTACTGATCCTGGATTTGTCCGTCACGGTTTACCAGCAAATTTGCTTTCGGATCTACGGTATCCCGCTGGTTCGCCGGTCAGACTATTTGGTGATCGACCGGCATCATCTTGACTATCTAAACGCCATTGAAAAGCTCAACTGCGTGTACTGTGGGTATGGCAACGGGTTGATCGCTTATGCCCGGGAGATCACTGCGCGAACCGAGCAGTTCTGGTGTCCAATCAAGCACGCACGGCGCACACTCGATGTACATCGTCGGGCTGAACGTTTTTTCGACTATGGAGACGTTTCGTCTTACCGGCAAGGATTGCTGACGCTGCGTCATGATTGGTCAGACGCCCCGGACCCAACCGCGCCCGATCGGAACACAGAGGATTGATGATCAAGAAGTTGTATTCGATAGGGCCGCGCCAGTCAGGGAGTTGAGCGTTTATGATTCGATCAGAGTTTGCGATCACCCGCCTGGTGGTACTCCCTTATACCGCTTTGCTTGTTCTCTATTTTATCGTGGTCGGGGGTGGTGCATCTTGGCTCTGGCATCAGGTCCGCGCCGTCGAAACCCGGTTGCTGATCGACGAGATGATGGTCGAACTCGAACCGTTGGCGCAGCGGCTGCGCTCGGGCGATGCGCTCGCCGCCATGCGTGACAGCGAAGCCTGGCTGGTCACCGACGTCGAAAGACTCTTCGCGGCTATGCCAGCGTTACGCAACGTGTCTGTGCGGGGAGTTCTGACCGGTTATCAGATGGAAGCCAATGTGGCGGGTGCTGTCTCCTCGCGGACAGCATCACCGTTGCCCACGGATGCACGACACGCGACTGCTTTTCGGCACGCGGACGAGCGCCTGCATGGTAGTGCCGAGGCGCTGTTCCTGGTTCGTTTCGATATGGCCGAGGCAACGAGTTCCCCCATCAGTCTGGATTTTGCGTTTGATCGTTCGATGCTGCTCGCCAGGATCGATGAGGGAATGACGGCCATCAAACAATCGATTCTGCTATTCGGGATTGCTGGCACGTTGAGTATTCTCATCGCATTGCTAATCACAGGTGTCGCCATGCGCACTACGCGAAGGCTGGAGAGCCATTTTCAGGCTATCTATCAACGTGCCTCGCTGACCGAAACGGCCGCGAAGCTCGTCCATGACCTGCGCAACCCACTGGCGGCCTTGCGCGCCAATGTCAAAGCCTTGCTGGTTTCGCCAGAGCAGACGCAGGAGATTGTCGGGGAGTTGGACCGGGACATCGTGACTTTGAATGAGAAGCTGAGCGCTTTTCTCGACCTGACCCGACGGTATGACGAGGCCGTGGCCCCCGTCGATGTCGCCGAACTGATCGCAGATGCGGAGCGGCTGGCCGAACCGGCCTTGACAAAGCAAGGAATCACCGTACAAACGGAGGTTGCGGCTGATCTGCCCCGGCCGAACTGGCAAAAGTCCTCCATGCGTGACGCGCTTCTCAACCTCATCCTGAATGCCAGTCAGAGCGGGCAGCACGAGGAGAGTATCCGCATCACGGCCCAAGCCAAAGGAGGCAGTGTGGAAATTGCTGTCGAGGATCGGGGCAAGGGGATCGACGATGAGCAGATGCCGCGCCTGTTCGATGCCTTTTACACCACGCGCGAAGACGGGAACGGTTTGGGGCTGGCGATCGTGCAGCGAATCGTCACCCAGCATCAGGGTCGTGTCCGTGCCGAGAATCGCCAGGACGGTGGTGCGAGATTCGTGCTCACCCTGCCATTGCAATCCAAGGAGACGCCCCGTTGGTGGAATCGACTGAACAGACGCTCCCCAGCCTGAGCGGCATCTCGCTGCTGGTGCTGGACGACGATCCGGGCATCGTGCGTGTCCTCACCAGGGTACTGGCTGGACTGGGCGCCGACACGACCGGTGTTGGTAGTCTGCGCGAGGCGCGCCTGGCACTGGAAACGCGGTCGCCGGACGCAGTGCTGGCGGACCTGCAGCTCAAAGACGGCACCGGACTTGAATTGCTTCCCGAGTATCTGGGTGGCAACCCCGATGGCGCTTTCTACATGATCACCGGGCATGGCAGCATCGATAATGCGGTCGAGGCGCTGCGCCATGGCGCGCGCCACTATTTTGAGAAGCCGGTCGATCCCATTGTGCTGGCGCGGCAGCTGGTCGAGGATCTGGCAGCGGGCCGATCAAACCATGACCTGGCCAAACAATTGGCCCCGTATCTCATTGTGCGCGACCTGGTGATGATCGAGGCCCTGAGTGATCTGCCTGGGTTTGCCGAGAGTGGTGAACCGGTGCTGATCCAGGGCGAGACCGGCACGGGCAAGGAACTGGTTGCCCGCGCCCTGCACGGCCTAGGTCCCCGTGCCCAGGGAGCTTTCGTTGCCGTCAACTGCGGTGCGATCCCGGAAACCATGCTCGAGGCTGAGCTGTTCGGCCACGAGAAGGGTGCCTTCACCGGCGCCACCCGCCAACACCGTGGGCGCTTCGAGCAGGCCCATGGTGGCACCCTGTTTCTCGACGAGATCGGTGAGATGCCGCCGGCCGCCCAGGTCAGCCTGCTGCGTGTGCTGGAAGAGGGCATGGTGCACCGTGTAGGCGGTGAGCGCGGTGTGCCGGTGGATGTCCGCGTGGTGGCGGCTACGCACCGCCCCTTGGAGGAACGTGTCGAATCGGGCCTGTTCCGTCAGGACCTGCTGTTCCGGCTCAACGTGCTGGTCATCGAACTGCCGCCGTTGCGCGCGCGCGCCGGCGACATCGAGCTGCTCGCCCGGTACTTCCTTGCCAAGAGTCTGGCCGACATGGGCAAGTCGGGCTCGGCCCCGGCCTTATCACCCGAAGCACTGACCCTGCTGGCAGGCCAACGCTGGCCGGGCAATGTGCGCGAGCTGCGCAATCTGATGGCGCGTCTGGCGGTGCGTCTGCCCGAGGGCGTGCGTGAGGTCGGCGCGAACCTGCTGACACCGATGTTGCCGGGCAAGGGGGCCGGCGCCACGGGCGCAGGCGAGGGGGTGCTGATCCCCAAGGGTACGACCCTGGCCGATGCGGAATGGCTGCTGATCGATGCCGCCCTCAAGGAGGCCGGCTACAACCGCACCAAGGCGGCCAAGCTGCTCGGTATCGGAGAGCGGACGCTGCGGCGTAAACTCAACGAGTCTTGAGATAGGCGCCTTGTATGGTGGCCTATCCAGCAGTGACCGAGATCCTTTGGGTATTGTCCTGCTGAACGGTTTGGCGGTGTGAAAATGCAAAAGTATCGCATCGTATCCAATGATCAGACACAGCGCTTCCGTATCGCGAGTCGCCGATGGTGGTGGTGGGAATTCGTCATGGACGAATAGGGTAAGAACTACCTGAGCTTTACCGAGTTCGAACACGCACGGGGCTATCTGTGCGATCGGCTTCAGGATGAAACCGGTGACGCCTTGTGCGCTGGCCCCGATTATCCCTCGGTCGTGCTTCGCGGCTGATCAGTGCTCATGGCCTGCATCCATCGGCATCTTAGCCTACCTGGCCACCCGGTCATACTGGCCGGGTGTTGATTTCTTGACCGGCCACTCTGACCGGACCCCTCCCCTCGTCGGCGAAGAAAGATAAGTAAAAACAAACCGTTAATGGTTGGCACATTGGTTGCGTTGAATGGGCTGAGGAACGTAGGGGCCGCATTGCAGCTCTGTCTTCTATTAGCAACTGAGGAGGTATGCCATGTTTGACTATTTGACCGGTTTCGATCGCGATGTCTTTGACCAATTCGAGCGCATGCGCCGGCAGATGGACGAGATGTTCGGTGATCGGCGCGGCCCGCTGGGCATCCGCTCAGTAGCCGCGGGGACCTATCCGGCAATCAATGTCGGCGCCTCGCCAAAGCAGGTGGATGTCTACGTGTTCGCCGCCGGGGTGGATCCCAAGAGCCTGGATATCTCGTTGCAGCAGAACCTGCTGACGCTGTCGGGCGATCGCAAGATCGAACTGCCCGAAGGTGCGCAGGCGTACCGTCGTGAGCGGTTCAACGGCAGCTTCAAGCGTGTCATCACGCTGCCTGATGACGTGGACCCGGACAAGGTCAACGCCACGTACAAGGACGGCGTGCTGCACATCACTGTCCAGCGCAGGGAAGAGCTTCAGCCGCGCAAGATCGAGATCAAGTGAGACGTTTAGGCCAGTTAGGAAACCGACTTTTAGATGAGAGGAGATTCGATAATGACCGACACGAAATCCATGAAGACGACTGAATCGGGTCAGGTGCAGCGCCAGGCCGCGCAGGAGAATTTTCTGCGTCCAGCGGTGGATATCTACGAGGACTCAGCCGGTATCACCGTCAAAGCGGATCTGCCGGGTGTCTCACGCGACCGGCTCGACGTACAGGTCGACGGTAACAACCTGACCATCGAGGGTCAGGCGGTGATCGACATGCCGGAGGGGATGGAGTCCCTGTATGCCGATGTCAACGCGACCCGGTTCCATCGCAGTTTTATGCTGAGCAACGAGTTGCAGAGAGACAAGATCAGCGCCGAAATGAAGGAGGGCGAACTGACGCTGTATCTGCCCAAGCGGGCCGAGGTGCAGCCGCGCAAAATCGCGATCAGCGGGAGTTGACCGGCATGGGACGACTGCCCCGGTGAATCCGCCCGGCTCAATCAGATAGCCACCTGGGATCCTCCGGGGCACGACCCTTGTTCGACGCTTTCTGCCACGGTGACGGCCTGTTGTGCAGGCCGTCGGGGCTCGGTTGCCGAGTCAGTGTCGGGTAGGTCCTTGTGGAACATACAGTCGCGTTGCAACTGGTTATCGTTCTGGCCGTCGGTACGGCGCTGGTCGCCCTGTGTCAACGGTTTGGCCTGTCGCCCATCATCGGGTATCTGATGACCGGTGTGCTGGTCGGTCCCTCGGGTGCTGGATGGTTTCCGGACGGGCCGACCACCCGGCTGCTCGCGGAACTGGGCGTGGTACTGCTGATGTTCACCATCGGTCTGGAGTTCTCGCTGCCAAAGTTATTAGGGGCGAAGCGGCTGGTACTGGGCCTGGGCGGCGCCCAGGTCTTTGTGACCGCATTGCTGTTTGGGCTGGCCGGCATGGCGGTGGGTCTGACGATGAGCCAGGCCTTCCTGATCGGCATCGCGCTTGCCATGTCTTCGACCGCGATCGTACTGAAGCAGCTCGGCGAGCAGATGGAACTGCCGACGCCCCATGGCCGGGTGGCGACCGGGATCCTGCTGTTTCAGGACCTCGCCACGGTTCCAGTGCTGGTGGCCATCCCGATCCTGGCCGCGGGCCCGGCACAGCTGGGTGGGGCGCTGACCCTTGCCCTGGGCAAGGCCGGCCTGGTGTTTCTTGGCCTGGTGTTGGTAGGACGCCGGGTATTGCCTCCGGTCCTTAGATGGGTGGCATCGACCCGGTCGCTGGAGCTGTTCATGCTGACGGCCCTGTTGATGGCTGTTGCAGCGGCGGGCGTATCCAGCCTCGCCGGACTGTCGCCGACCCTGGGCGCGTTCATGGCGGGGATGCTGCTCGGCGAGACCCTGTTTCGTCATCAGATCGAGGCCGACATCCGCCCGTTTCGTGATCTCATGCTGGGCCTTTTTTTTGCCACCATCGGCATGCAGGTCGATCCGGTAATAATGCTGGGTCAACCGGGCCAGGTGGCCCTGGTGTTGGTTGCGTTGATGATCGCCAAACCCTTGATCCTGATGCCGCTGGTACGTGCCATGGGCCATACGCTGGTCGATGCCGGTCGATCGGCCATCAGCCTGGCCCAGGGCGGGGAGTTCGGCCTGTTGGTGGTGGCGACCGCGCTGGGGCTTGGGGTGATCGATACGCGGGTCGCACAGCCCCTGCTGGCGGGCAGCATCCTGAGCATGCTGGCCGCACCCGTGATGCTACGCGCAAACAACCGGCTCGGGGCAGGGTTGTTTTCCCGTAACAAAGGCTTCGAACCCTTGCAGGCAGAGGCCTACATTGCCGAGGCAACCCAGGATTTCGCGCAGCATGTGATCGTCTGCGGCTACGGGCGCTTGGGCCAGAACCTGTTGCGCGTTCTGACAGACGAAGGGATCGCCGCGCTGGCACTGGATCTTGATCCGGAACGCATCCGCCAGGCGGCCGCTGCCGGTGAGCCCGCGATGTATGGCAACGCCGCCCAGCCCGGCGTGCTGCGCGCCGCAGGCATCGAACGGGCGCGGGCGCTGGCGATCACCCTGGGTGACGCAGCGGCCGCGGAACGCATCGTGGGCCACGTCAGAGGCCTGGGCCTGGATCTGCCGATCCTGGCACGCAGCGCGCAGGGCCGGCATGACGAGGCATTGATCGCGGCCGGTGCGGCGGTGTTTCCTGAGGGGCTGGAAAGTAGCCTGGCGTTTGCCGGGCAGATGCTGGTCATGCTGGATGTTGCGCCCTCCCAGGTCGAGGCGCGGATGAACGATATTCGTGCTCAGGACTATGCGCCGCTGCGGGCCTTCTTCCATACATCGGAAGGCGAGAGATCCATCGTGCAGGCGCTGGACTTTCCAGAACAGATGCGGTCGGTCCTGCTTTCTGATAGCCACCATGCCACCGGACGCACGGCGCACGAGCTGCAGCTGGAGGACCTGGGTGTTGAGTTGGTGGATGTGAGACGCGGCGCGATCAAGGTGCCGGGACGGTTGCTTGATACGCGCCTGCGCGCCGGGGATGTATTGGTGCTCAAGGGTGGCAGTGAGAGGCTTGATCGTGCGATTTCCAGGCTCACTGAGGGTGGGTGATGAAACGCAGCGTGGCGATTGCCATTTTTTGTTTATAAGCGGTCAGCCATAAGGCAAAGTATCGAAGACCGAGACTGCCGGCCCGAGTCCGACACCCGGCAATATTGGGGCGCGATGAGCTTCTACGAGCGTTTCGAGCTGGTGTTGAGCGCAGTGATCCCGGTGATCATTCTAAGCGCCCTGTGGTGCCTGATCAGCGAGGTGTTTTCGTTGCTGGTGCTCGGCGCCCCCGATCCGCTCGATCACCGGGTGTTCCGGCCAACTGGCCGAGGTCAGGAACCAGCTCAAGATGGCGGAATTGTTGGGTTATGGCGACAAGAAGCCGTTTCTGATTTGAATGGTCAGTTCGTGTGGACGGTGTTGGCTGCTGCGCGCGAGCCGGCACCCCGGTTACCGATATTCAGGAGTGCCAAGCCATGAGTGACGAAGAGAAGTCCAAGAGCGCATCGGGTCAAGCTGATGAGAGCGCGATGGAAGTGGCCGTTCGTGAAATAAAATACGCGCTTAAACAGGGTGAGGTACAGAAGGCCAGGCACCTGCTCTCGGGTCTCGCCAGCGAGATCGTGATCCAGACCACAAGCCTTCCCCGGGCCACCTATCCCCAGGCGATCGAGGCCGTTGCGGCTTTGATCGACCAGGGCAAGGCCGATGAGGCAAAGGCGGCCCTTCAGGCCGTGTTCGGCACCCTGGTGGTATCCGACCGTGCGGTCATCGCGCTGCCGGTGGAATGCGCCAGCGCCATGCGCAAGGACACGAAAAAACAGCTCGAAATGGCGGAACCGCTCGGCTATGGCCGCAGGAAGAAGGATTTCGAGGGTATCTATACTTAGATCAAGGAGGTGGAAGCGAAAGTCAAATCGGGCAAATCCGGCAAGGGTTTTTTTCGATGAGATCACGGCCAGCTTCCGGTCGTTGTTCGACCGCAAGGGTGGTGAAAAGACGCCTGAAACCGACGTGGATAAGCCCAAAAACGATAGCGGTAATTAACCTGGGAGGTTGAATTCGATGGATGAATCACAAGTTAGCAAGCAAGGCGGCGACCCCCTGTGCTCGATGAGCAGGAACTGGTGGACTTTCGTATTGCGCGGGGTGTTGGCGCTGGTGTTGGCAGTGCTGGCCTTTCTGATGCCTGCTGAGGCGCTGCTGGGGCTAGCGCTGCTCTACGGCGCGTTTTCCCTGGTCGATGGCGGTTTCAGCCTGGTCGCGGCGGTGCGCAAGATCCGCCGCGGCAGGCGCTGGGGCTGGCTGGGCTTCCGCGGCGTGGTGGGGATCATCACCGGCGTTGTCGTGCTGGTCGTCCCCTTGGTGGCGACCTGGGTGCTGGCGATTTTCCTGTGGGCCAGCATCGCTGTGTGGGCGGCGCTGGTGGGCGGGTTTGAACTGATCACGGCCTGGCGCCTGCGCAAGGAGATTCGTGGAGAGATCTGGCTCATGTTGAGCGGACTGCTTTCCCTGGCGCTCAGCGGTGTCGCAGTGTGGCTGTTGTTTACGCGACCGGCCGAGGCCTTCCTGGCAATGGGCTGGGTGGTGGGCGCGTATGCCACATTCCTGGGCGTGTTCCTGATCCTGCTGGGTATGCGTTTGCGCCGGAATAAAATCGAATGCAAGGCTGAAGACGCCGACGCAATCTCTGGAGCCGATGCGTGACTATTTTTTTATATCCATTCAACTGATTCAAGGAGGTAAACCATGTCCACATTGCATCAATTGCGCGAAGGCCTGAGCGAGGCCTGGGATACGCTGGTCGATGGCTGGCAGCGGCTGTACCGGCGTGCCTCTGGTGCCATCACGCGGTTTACGCCGGGCAAGAAGGCCCGGGAAGACGAAACAGGCGCCGGTCAGGAGATCGCCGTACGCAGCGCCGGTTGGGGTGTGCTGGCCGCGGAGGTCTTCGACAACGACGATCAGATCGTGGTGCGTCTCGAGGCTCCCGGCCTGGAAAAGTCGGATTTCGATCTGGAGGTGCTCGACAACTATCTGGTCGTGCGCGGAGAGAAGCAGATCGAACGTGAACGGACTGAGGGTCGTTATCACGTCACCGAGTGCGCCTACGGCCGCTTCGAACGGGCGATACCGCTGCCCCACGAGGTGGACTCGTCCAAGGCCCGAGCCAACTACAAGAACGGTGTGCTGCGGATCGAATTGCCCAAGACGGCCTCGCATCGTCGGCGATCCATCACCGTGGACGTGCATTGAATAACGACGGAGGAGCTGTAATGAAGACCCATCCCGTTGTTCGTTTATCGTGGATCCTGCTCTTGGTGTTCGCCTCGGCGGCGCAGGCACTGGACGGTGGCGTCGAGAGCCTGCGCCAGACCGGCAAGGCATTCGCCTCGGTCGCGCGGTCGGTATCGCCCTCGGTGGTATTCATCCAGGTCGAGGGCAAGGCGTCACCTACGGCGATCAGTGGCTTTTCGTCGCCGTTCGGCCAGGAGTTTCCCTTTGGCGACGATCTGTTCAAGCGCTTCTTCGGTGACCGGTTCCCGGGTATCCCGAAGATGCCGAAGCAGGAAGTCCCTAAAGGTGAGCGGCGCGCCATTGGCCAGGGCTCCGGTTTCGTGTTCGCTGCCAAGGACGGCCTGTTGTCCGACAAGGCCTACATCCTGACCAACAATCATGTGGTGGAAGATGCCGAGAAGATCCGGGTCAAGCTCCAGGACGGACGCGAATTCGACGCCAAGGTCACCGGCCGCGACCCGCAGTCCGATGTGGCTGTCCTGGAGATCAAGGCCGGCGGTTTGTCGCCGTTGCGCTGGGGAGACTCTTCGGAGCTGGAGGTCGGTGAATGGGTGGTGGCCATCGGCAACCCCTTCGGTCTGAGTCATACCCTGACGGTCGGCGTCGTCAGCGCCAAGGGCCGCACCAGCGTCGGCATCAATGACTACGAGGATTTCATCCAGACCGATGCCGCGATCAACCCGGGTAACTCCGGCGGCCCGCTGGTCAATCTGGATGGCGAGGTGGTGGGGATCAACACCGCCATCTTCAGCCGCAGCGGGGGATACATGGGCGTCGGCTTTGCTATCCCGAGCAATCTGGCCAAGGCCATCGCCAACCAACTGATCGAGCATGGCGTGGTGACCCGGGGTTATCTCGGGATCGTGATCCAGCAGTTGACGCCCGACCTCGCGGAGTCGTTCAACATCGCTTCGGCCAAGGGCATCCTGGTGGCCCAGGTCAGTGAAGACTCTCCGGCAGACAAGGCCGGGCTGCGCCAGGGCGATGTGATCGTCGAGTACCGGGGCGAGCCGGTGACCGATGTCGGCAGTTTCCGTAACCGGGTGTCGCTGACCGCGCCGGGCAGCAAGGAGACAGTCACCGTTTTGCGTGGCGGCAAGCGCAAGACCCTGCAGGTCATGATCGGCCGGCTCACCGAAGACAAGCCGATTGTCCAGGGCCCGGCACAGAGCGTCGACGAGATCGGCCTGACCGTGCAGACCCTGACGCCACAGCTGGCCGAGCAGTTTGACGCCAAACCCGGTGAGGGCGTGGTGGTGACCGAGGTGCGTCCCGGCTCCATTGCCGCGATGGCAGGGATCGAGACCGGCTCCGTCATCCTGCAGGTCAACCGTGAACCGGTGGGCAGTGCCGGCGACTTTCAACGTGCCGTGAAGCAGGCTGCCGCCGACAAGCGTGTGCTGCTGCTGGTGCGCAAGGGTGATATGCAGCGCTATGTGGCCCTGAGCTGGTAATGCCTCGAGGGGTGCCGTGGAGAAGTGCCGGGGCGGCATCGGCCTACCTGCATATGGGGGCCCTGGGACCCAAGCGGGTTGTCTTCGCCACCGATGGGCGGGTGTTGCCGATACCGGCGTCCCTGGAGGATAACGAATAGAGCTGGCTGGCGTTCACCGACCTGGTGTTCGTGGACCCGATCGGGACAGGGTATAGCTGTGAGTTCCCGAAACAGGTCGAGAAAGCCAGCGAGAAGGACGTGGCATCGACAAGCCGGCGCAGCAGGCCAAGGATCAGTATATCCGAGGAGGGGGCTGGCCCTGGTGGGCAAGACATCCGTCTTCACCGGGGCCCTGGCCTCAATGTCGCGTGATTCGGGGAAGTAAATTCTTGTCGAATCCGGAGCTCGGGTGACGGCCAGCGTGTCGACGAATACCGATCACATCATTATAGGAAGCCGACCGGAAGCCAAAGCCGAAATCGCGAAGGCCCTTGGCATTGCCACTATGAGCGAAGACGAATTTCTTTACCTGATCAACGAGACTTATCCGTAAAAAAGACAGTGCCACCTATTATTCAGCATATATACTTAAGTAACACTGTCCCACAACCAGGTAAAAAACAATGGCATACAATATTGAAGAAATCATCCGCGGTTTGCAGAAAGCGATGCAGGAAAAGGGCGACAGAAGCGTGGATACCGATATCGAAAGCCAGCGGCGCACGCGCCGTCAACGCGTACTGGATATGTGGAGCGAAGAGATCGGGCACGCGCTGGCCGCGGACGAGGACCTGAAGCTCAGCAGCGCGCATCTGGCGGTTATTTACAGCCTGCGCGACCATTACCTTGAACACGGGTTCGCGGAAACCGGAAGGGTACTTGGAGACATGCTCGATGCACGGTTCGCTGATGCCGGTGGTCACAAGTATCTGCGTCGCCTGTTTCCGAACGGGCCGGTCGCCCAGGGCATGAAGATAGCGGGTCTGCCGGTACCCAACCTGACCGTAAACAAGGGACAGGGAACGGCGCATTAGGTGGGGTGTTTATTGAGTGTCTGTGGCGTAGCATGAAGTACGGGTGTATTTATATCAATGCCTTCACCGACGACAAGACACTGTGAGAGGGAGTGAAGAGGTAGTTCGAGTGGTACAATCAGGAGCGCTCACACCAAGTGCTGGACGAACAGGTGCCTGACGAGGTCTACTTGGGACTACCACATTGGAAAGAGGTCGCCTGAGCCTCCAATAACCGACAACCTGGCAGAGCTTATTTTCCATTCAGGCTGTCCAGACAATGGGGACCGCTTCACTCTCTGGGTGGCCCAAGATTACTTGGGGTTGTGTGTCCTGGATAGTCTCGCCACTTCAACGGCTGGTTTGCCTCCCGCAGACGTTGCTCTGTTGATGTCGCAACTCAGTGGGTTGAGTCTTGTGCAGAAAACACGGCGTAGTGGTCGAGCACAACATGCGAGTGGCTGCCGCACGTGATTGGATCATCGACATCGGCGCCGGCAACGAGGGCGGTTTCGTCGTCGCCCAGGGGCACCAGCAAAGGTCGTAAAATCAAGGACAAGCCGCATGGCACCATTTCTGCCCGCGAGCAATTCGAAGTTCGCGCTGTGCGGTCAGCGGTTCATCGTGGTTACAGAAAAGGTGTTACGCCAGCAACCAGGGGGACCGGAATATGAATCACGGCCCGATGAGTATCAAGGCGAGTTCATCGACAGCGTCGGGAGCCGCTTCGTTCATCAGTCTCACCAGCCTGGCAGCGAAGACCAGTGCGGATATCGCGCACCTGTCGCGTACCGTCAAGATCCCGCTGGAGAATATCACCCATCGCGCCCACGGACCGGACGGTGCCACCGGCGTGGCCCGTCGCGGCACCGACGTTAGGCAGGACGCCGTGGACCGCGACACCGGGCAGTTATTCTGTGCCGCAATCTACCGCCTCTGATGACCGGTTTCGCCCGCCTCCACGCACTGCTCGTCGATGAAGACGAATTGGCGCAGGTGTGCCGTGACCTGCCCGAATCCGCGTGCCGCTCGCAGCCGCACAACTACGGCGTGCACGTCGTGTCACTGAGTCTGACAAGAGTCGGCGAAGGCTTGGCCGATCCCAAGCTCGTGCTCGCCTGGTTGCTCGACGCCATCGGCACGCCGACCTGGGCGCTCGGACTGCTGGTGCCGGTGCGTGAATCGCTGGCCATGCTGCCGCAGCTGGCGATCTCGGCGCGCCTTCGTCGGCTTCCCATTCGCAAGACCGTCTACGTGCTCGGCTGTGTCATCCAGGGTCTCGCGATTATCAGCTTCGGCCTGATGGGATGGTTTGCACAGATGTTCTCGGGCACCGTCGCCGGTATCATCGCGGTCGCACTGATCTCAATCTTTGCTCTCGGCCGCAGCCTGTGCTCGATCAGCCACAAGGACTTGCTCGGCAAGACCGTGGACAGGGGTCGCCGCGGCTCAGTCAGCGGCACGGCGGGCACCATCGCGGCCATCGCAACGCTACTGTTAGCGGTCGCCTATTCAGCCGGTTGGATTCCGCTCACGGTGCCGATCGTCGCTGGCATGGTCGCGCTCGGTGGTGCCTGTTGGCTGCTGGCCGGGTTCGTCTTCGGAATGGTTCGAGAAGAGCCCGGTGCGACCACAGGCGGCATCGACGGTCTGGCCGCAGTCGTCGGACAACTCGGCCTGCTGCGCAGCGATGCACAGCTGCGCCGCCTCATCGTGACGCGTACATTGCTGCTGTCGTCGGCGCTGGCGCCGCCGTTCTACATTGCGCTCAGCGGTGATAGTACAGCCAGCGGACTCGGCACGCTGGGTCCCTTCATGGTCGCGGCGGCGGCGGCGAGTCTGACCAGCACCTACGTCTGGGGCCGGTTCTCCGACAGGTCGAGTCGTCTTGTGCTAATGCTTGCAGCGGCGCTCGCGGCGCTGGCGAACGCAGTTGCCGCCTTCCTTGCACTGGCAATGCCGGCCGTGCTGGAGGAGGTGTCTTTGCTGCCGGCGCTGTTGTTCGTGCTCATGATCGCGCACCAGGGTGTGCGGCTCGGGCGTTCCGTGCACGTCGTCGACATGGCGGACCGCGACAATCGGGCAACCTACACCGCGCTCAGCAATTCGGTGGTCGGCCTGATCCTGCTTGCCGGTGGTGTTTTCGGTGTCATCGCGCAGTGGCTCGGCATCGGCGCCGTGCTGGCGATCTTCACCCTAATGGCGGCCCTGGCGATAATCGTGGCGTCCGGGTTGGACGACGTTCAGTCCGCATAGCCCGGCTTCCTCAACTCGTGATTTACCAACGGCGCGGGTCGTGGACTTTGCTGCATCATGACCCCGGGCGTTTCCAATGATTGCTGGAGCGGGCGCTTGAATACCCCTCAAACGTATATGGGTCGAAAGGAGGTTATCGTGGGCTATTGGTAGAAGGGTGCTGGTAGGTCAGTGGCACGATACTAAAAGCACCAGCGGCCGTTTCCAGCGCTCCGAGAACCAATTCCGCAACTGGGTGACCGCTGACGGCATGCCCGGACTCAGCGGTACAGGTGGCTTCGAAGCCCAGTTCGGACGCTACCATCTGTATGTATCTCATGCTTGCCCCTGTGTGCACCGGGCCGTGATTCATATTCCGGCCCAGGGCGGCTGGCGCGCCAGTCGGCGACGATGCCGGGCGTGATCCCCTGGTGACATTGCACGCACAGTTCGCCTTCGAAAACGCCGCGTGCACTGTCGGTTGATTGATAGAAGTTATCTGGGTCCCAATAACCCTGTACCGGGTCCGGTGCCCAATCACACGGCTAGCGGCCAGTTCCCGCCCCCCTGCTCCACTGGACATAGGCAAAGCCGGCGGATGCCGCCAGCAGGGCGACAACGGGAAGTCTCAGGAGGATCAACCGATAACACATGGTTTATGCCCTAAGCCACCAGGGCAGCAGGCCGGTCTTGATGAGATGTCCACCGCCAGGGGTATCGAAACGCACCCCGACAACCTGCTGTTCCCCCTCGAGTCCGAGCGGGGGTGCTCCAGCAGAAACCGTACCCCCTCCTCACGGGCCAGGGCGATCCCCTTGGGTGAGGCGCGCAGTCCGTTCATCGGCCCAACGGGGCCGGCTGCTGTAGGTCAGGCTACCCTTTTTTGGGCTGTTCACATTCACAGGTGTTCTTCTTGCTCTTTAAAAAACCAGTACCTGGTCGGCTGCCTGCGTACGTTCCGCCAGTTCTTTCATGGTGCTGCGTTTGGCCCCCTCGATCACCGTTTCATCGGTGATGCCTCGCGCATCCATGCAGGTGCCGCAGAGCAGCACCTCGCCGTTGCGGGCAACGGATTTGAGCATCAGCTCCATGTTGTAGAAACCCTGCGGAACCTTCTGGCCTCGATTCGCACAGACCACGGCGTCCGCCAGCAGAAATACGCTGACTTTGGCCCCCTCAGTACCCAGCGCTTTTGCCAGGCGTAACCCGTTATAGCTGCGCTCGGTGCCATAGGGGGGATCGTTCAGGATGATCAGAACATTCATGATAAAACTCCACTCATACATTGAATCAGGTGTTTCGAAGTCAGGTGCGCCCCGGTTGTCCTAAATGGATTGGGACAGCAGGCCATGCGGGGTTCAGAACAAACCATCATATTCATGTGGTTTCCTCAACCAAATGTACCCATGCCGTCCATCATCATCGCTTCCTCGCTGAACTGGAAAGTGTTGTCCAGGCTGCAATCAGAGGGGTGGCCGCCCTCTCGAGATAGATTGGGTCATTCACTGCAAGGCCTGTTGCAGATCAGCGATTAGATCCTCGGCATCTTCCAGCCCCACCGACAGGCGTACCATGGCGCCACTGATACCTCGCCGTGCCCGTTCCTCCTCGCTCAGGCCGTGATGGGTAGTGGTCACCGGCTGGGTCACCAGGCTTTCCACTCCTCCCAGGCTGGCGGCAATCGAGAACAGCTTAAGCCGGTCCACCACGGCGGCCGTGCCGGCTGTGTCGGCATCTATCTCAAGGGTGAGCATGCCGCCAAAACCGCTCATCTGTTTGTTGGCAAGTTCATGGCCGGGAAAGTCGGGCAGGCCGGGGTAGAGCACGCGGTGAATGCGTGGATGGCGTTCCATGGCTTCGGCAATCGCCTGGGCGGTGGCGTTCTGCTGACGTACCCGCACCACCAGGGTACGCAGGCTGCGGGCCAGCTGGCTGCAGGTCTCTGGCGCGGCCATCGTGCCGAGATTCTTGCGCCAGCCCCAGACCGGATCGAGCAGTGCCTTCGCGCCCATCAGGGCGCCGGCGGTCAGGTCACTGTGGCCACCCAGATATTTGGTGGCGCTGTGCACTACCAAGTCGGCCCCCAGGGCCAGCGGCTGCTGGTTGACCGGTGAGGCGAAGGTGTTGTCGACCGCCAGCAGCGCGCCGTGGGCATGCGCCTGTTCGGCGATCGCGGCGATGTCGAACAACTCCAGCGCCGGGTTGGTCGGGGTTTCCAGAAACACCAAATGTGCACCTGCTGCCAACAGCCCATCCAGGCGATCCAGTTCGGAACCAAGGATCAGGTGAGTTGGAATGCCCAGCAGTGGTAGCTGCTCCGCGATCAGCTCCAGGGTGCCACCGTAGGCGTCGCCGATACAGACGATCCCCTCCCGGCCGTGGGCCAGGAACAGGGCCGCCTCTGCCGCCATGCCGGAGGCGAAGGCGAAGGCCGCCTCTGCCCCCTCCAGGCTGGCCAGTTTCGCCTCCAGTGCCTGGATAGTGGGGTTGAGACCGTAACGGGTGTAGAGACTGCCTGCCTTGCGTCCCTCCACCACGTCAAGCACCGCGGCCGTGTTGGGGAACTTGAAGGTCGTGGTGCTGTACAGGGGTGTGTGCGGGCTGCCGTGGGCATCGGCCAGTTCGCCGGCGTGGACACAGCGGGTGGAGAGTTGTTTTTGTTTGTTATCTGTCATGGTCTGTTCCTTGGTTGTTTGTTGAGTCAGGTGATCAACTGTCTGGCTGATTAATAAATGGGGATCAGGGCGTAACCCTTGGCCTGATAACCGATCTGCGAAACAAAGGTGTTGCCGACGTAGTGAATACCGTCAAGGAACTTGTCGCTATCCAGTCCCATCAGGCGGGTGGCAACGGAACAAGCTTCCATGCGAACGCCGGGTCGGGCCAGCAAATCCTTCAGTTTCTCTGCCACTCGTTCGTAATCCGCCTCCTGGTCCAGGGGGACATCGGTGTGGTCGGTGGAGATCAGATTCAGTACCGGCCCATGAAAGGTGAATACCATGTCCGGTTCCACACCCTGGCGCTTGAGGTCATCGTAGGTCTCCTCGATCACGTCCAGGTACATCAGCAGTTTGGCTGGGCTGCCCACTGTAACGTCCCAGGCCACCTTACCACTCTTGACGCCGCTCAAGGCATGTGCGTCATCCGGTTTCTTAGCCAAGGCGAAGGCCGGCATCAGCAGCAGGCAACAGGTCAGCGCCATTAAAAAAACCATTTTGTTCTGCTTCATCTTTGGATCTCCTTTGTTGTGAGCGTGTTAATACATCTATCTATCCGTCGTATTATCCGTGCCCATCTGCTTCATGTTGTAGGTGATTTCCTTTAAGCAGACGGTTACTGAGCCTTGAAAAGCTCCTCGGCCACGTTCAGGGCATTGATGCTGCGAAAGCGCAAAACGTCGTAGTTTTCCCAGGTAGCTAAACCGGGACTGGTCGAGCCCCTGGGAGGCCTCCACCGGGTCGAAGGCACCGTCATCAATATAGGCGGGTGCTGTGCCAGTGAAGCCTTTTTCAATGAGCTGCTCCGCTTGGATCATCTGCTCAGCGGCGCGCTCATGCATGTCGGCAGACGCTGCGGCGGATGCAGTGACGGTTGCGCCCTGTTCGTGGAAATGGATGTTACCGAGCCAGCGATGGTTCTGGCCGCCGGTGTTGACCATCCAACGGACCGGTTTGCCGCTCACCTTGCGGATGGCGGCATGAATACGCTCGGCTCCGGCGCGGCAGGTTCCACTGTCGATAACTGCGATTCCGCCATCGCCGATGATAAAATTGGAGGTCATGCTGTGCCCCAGGTTCCCCGGTGAGCGCTGCCCGAACTCACCGGTAACGCCCTCTTGTTCCAAAGGGCCATCCCGCCTGCCACCATCTGCACATTGGCGAATCCCTGGTTACCCAATAGTTGAGCGGCCTGCTTCGATCTGCGGTCCGTAGTGCAGATGAGCACGACTGGCTTTTCCAGATAGGCGGACAGTTCCGGAAGATGCGCCTCCAGCTCTTCCAGTGGGATGCTCCGGGAGCCGGCGATATGTCCCAGTTCACCCCGGTAGTCGGCGGCACTGCGCACATCCAGCAACAGCAGTTCTTCACCCCGGTTGAGGCGTTTGTTCAGATCATCAACACTCAGGGTAGGGCCTCGCCTGAACCGGCTGATGAGCCGTGGCACAAAAGCCATTACCGCCAGCAGAGCAAGCGCCAACAGCCCTTTCTGGATTAGTCCTTCACCACCTGCTACAGCCTCGCGGCCCACGTAGCCCAGATAAGTGTAGGCGATTGCCCCTGGCAGCATGCATACGTACGTGGCCACAAGGTAGTGGAGCAACCGAATCCGAGTCAGTCCAAGGGCATAGTTGAGTAGATTGAAGGGAAACAGCGGCACCAGGCGGACGAAGGCCACAAAGTGCCAACCCTCGGCTTCGACACCCTCCTTTAGTTGCTTCAGGCGTCCGCCGGCTTTTTGCTCCACCCAGTCCGATGCCAGGTAGCGTGACAGCAGGAAGGCCAGCACGGCTCCCAGAGTGGCGCCGGTCAGGTTGACAAAGGTTCCCAGCACCGGCCCGAACAGGGAGCCGCCGGCCAGGGTCAATACCGAGCCGGGCAGGAACAAGACGGTGGCTATGGCATAGAGGGTCATGAAAGCCAGCCACGCCAGGGGACCCAGCTCGCTGACCCATTGGACGATCATGGCGGCATCCAGTGAGCGCCCTTGCCAGAAGGCCAGGATGGCTGCCGTTATCAGCAGAAGCAGGCCGAGAATGCGCAAGTGTCGTTTCCCAGCGGTCATGCTCACCACCGCCGGTTGATGGTGTACTTACCCAGCTGGCGGGCGAATGGCAGCATCAGCATGCCAGGCAGCCTGCCCACCTGCTTGGGGTCACGGAAAGTGTCCAGGCCGATCTCCATCTCGGTGTGCCCTTCCGGTGACTGCGCAGCATAGGTACCAAAGAGACGCTCCCGCCACGGCAGGTTGAAGTCGAAGTTGGAGTTGGCCAGGGGAGCGTGCACCGAGTGGTGGACCCGGTGCAGGCGCCAGAGTACCGGTGTTGCGTGGACCACCACGTGCGCCGCCAGATCACCAAATCCATCGCCGCCACGGCGCTGACAACGGAAAGCGGAAAGGGCAGTTCATAGTAATTGAGCAGGCCCCAGCCTTGCGTCTGGGCGAGGAGCGCCACGCCGACCGCCGCCGTGGGAAAGAGGATGCGCAGGATGAACGTATTGAGCAAGACGAGTCCCAGGTTGTTGGCCCAGTGAAGCCCCTTGGAGACCGTCAGTTGACGACGGGGCGCGAGGATTTTCCATGCAGTCATGACCACAAATATACCCAGGAAGAAGTTCAAGTGAACGGGCAGTTCATTTCAGAGAATCCAGTCGTTCCAATGCATGTTCCGCTTTCCTCCAATGCGTGCTTTGCTATAATTTTACCGCACATCTATTATTCAATTGATTACTTGAATGATTGAAGACTACTGAGGGAAATATGTCAACGGGCAATTTCAAGCATGACCTTTTCAACCAGTTCGCCCGAGTTGCCAAGGCAATGAGCAACGGCTATCGGCTGGAACTACTGGAATTTCTGGCTCAGGGGGAACGTAGCGTGGATGCTTTGGCTCAGGCCTCAGGTATGACCGTGGCCAATACCTCCCAGCATCTGCAGCAACTCCGGCAGGCAGGGCTGGTGGCTAATCGTAAGGAGGGGCAAAAGGTCTACTACTTTCTGAGCGGGATGGATGTCGCGGCGCTGCTGGGTTCGATGAGGCGAGTCGCAGAGCGTCATCTTGCAGATGTGGACCGCCTTGTCGATGACTACCTCAAGGTAAAGGATAGTCTTGAACCGCTGCCAGCGGATCAATTGCTGGAACGCGCACGTGACGGCCTTGTGACCGTGTTGGATGTACGCCCGCAGGAAGAGTATGCCTCGGGCCATCTCCCCGGCGCGATCAATATTCCGCTGAAGGAGTTGGAGAAGCGTCTTAAGGAGTTGGACCCAGAACTGGAGGTCGTCGCCTACTGTCGGGGACCGCATTGCGTACTGGCATTTGACGCTGTAGCCAAACTGAGAGAGAAGGGCATCAATGCCCGGCGTTTGGATGGTGGACTTCCAGAATGGAAACTGGAAGGGTTCCCGGTTGAGTGATGAGTCCTATTTGGTGAAATTCCAACTGAACTCACCGTCTGATTTTTTTGATACAAATATAGAATTAAGTGCCACTAATAATCTGTCATTTTTCGGATTCCAAAAAAAGCACGCTATAAAAAGCGTGCAGATCAAAAACCCAAATCTGAATCAAGTAGCCGCGCGGCCAGCCAGCTGCGCGTGGCTGATTGCCTTAGGGCTTCTTGGGGGTGCTGTATGGAACTTCTTTCTGGAAAGATTCCCAGATGGTTTCATAACCAACATAGCCTTTTTCATTTGGCGGCATTTGACGGGTTGTCAGATAACGACTCTTGCCCTCGGGGACCTTGGGCCTGGTTTTTGGTGCTTCGCTCATAATTACTAACTCCTTGCTGGTTTAAACGGGATAAATATAAACTATATGCCAGCCCTTCCAACTGAACTGGCGTAAATAGCAAAGTCTGGCCACTTCATATCACCTGCTATAGCTAATCGCAAGTGCTACCGCTCTTTGCCTTATTCATTTGCGCCTCGCAATATTTTAAACAGAGCGGTTGAAGGGCGTGCGGAAAACACTCGATAATCAATTCCAACTCATCGGCCACTTCGTCGGCAAGCGCAGTATCTTTTGTTAACTCAGCCAGTACACTTTGTGCAGTAGACCTGTTTACCCTGCATAGTACTGCCAGATGAATAGGGAGCTGTTGCTCCATGCATACTGTCAATGCGGTTTCATAAGATCGTATCGCCTCTTTCAGGCGGTCCGGGTTGTCTTCTGATTCACCCAGATTATGCAGTACTGCGCCACAATTATTGTGTGCAGCGGCCAACTCGAAAGCGTTATTATCAGCATCGAACTCAGCGATTGCATTTTTATAGGCGACAACGGACTTCTGGAAGGTACGATTACCTTTAAGAAGTCTACCATACGTATGGAAAGTAGCCCCAAGTTGATGCATGGCTGATGCCCATTCACCAGGCGTCTCTTTTCGAGACCATTCCAATAATGCCTTAGTGTAAGCATCAATGGATTCCTTCAATAATTTCGAGTCATCCAGTTGCCGGCCCAACGCTTGCCTTGCGGTTCCCAGGTTATATTGTGTCGCTGCCCAGTCGAGGGGTGACTTTTCCTGGTTCAACTCTTCCAGCGCACTATTAAAACACTGGATGGACTTTTCAAACAATTCAACATCTCTCTGCTGCTGCCCCTGCGCCGCGAGAATGTTTCCAAGGCTATTCTGAGCCTCTGCCCAGGCCAGTGGCTCCTGGTTGCGGTATTTGGCTGTCAACGCTCCCTCAAGTGCTTCTCGCGCACGGCCAAGAATATTGGAACTGTAACGATACTGTTCAAAATTTCCCCGCGTATAAAGAAAATTATCAGCTACGGCTACCCTGGTATCCGGAGTAGCGGCATCGGCAAACCCTTCGCCAAGCATGCCTATAGCATTAGCTATTGCACGTTCCAGGGCCCTGTTGACCGGGTAAAACAGGTAAATAGTTGAAAATTTCATTTATGCCCGACTGAGAATTTCATTGATGTCCGGATCGGCGTCAACGGCTCCGCCAAGGTCGATCTCTTCATCGGTCGCTTCACGTATGGTCAAAACTTCCAATCTGAAGACTACCTCTCTGCCACAAAGCGGGTTGTTTCCATCCACGGTTAATGTCTTGTCATCGAATCGGGTAACGATAAAATTTTTCAGTTCACCTTTTTCATTTTCCATGGTGATGGTCATGCCGATCTCTCGATACTCTTCAGGAACATTATCGATGTGATCAGTAAACACAAGTGATTCGTCCCTCTCACCATATAACAGTTTGGTGTCGATCGGGACTTCAATGATGTCACCGACTTTTTTACCATCCAGTTGTCTGGTCACCTGTTCAGACATGACATCATTCACGCCATGTACATAGCCCAGAGGATAATCAACGGTAACAAGCACATCACCGGTTTTTTGATCGATGACCTTGTAATTCAGCTCAACGAATTTTTCGTTTTGAATGGTATCTGACATAACTAAAAAAGCCTGATGTAGGTAACCCTGTCTTAGAACAGCGTAGCACCAAATATTTTCACCTTATCCTTCTCGTAACCCAGCACCAGTCGGCCCAGCCACTCACCCTCTCTCTTGGTATGTCTCTGTTTATATAGCACCGTCACATGTTCACCACGGCGTATCATGCCAAGATATTCGTAATCTTCAGACAGATTTTTTGTCAATTCACTTCTTGCAAACTGTTTACCCATCTCGATTTCATTTGCGCCCAATAGCATGGCAGCTGCAAAATTACGGGTGAAAGCGCCGTAGTTTTGTTCATTAGAGTACTTAACGAGGTCAGCCCACATTGGGTTCGCCAGCGCTAAAATCTCTTCGTCTGATTTTTCAATAATATTCATCACTTCATTCTTCATTTAAAGCATGTATTTGGTTTTGCAGGGCTATCCATTGTGAAAAGCCTGCATACTGTAAACCATAGAAAAAAAAGACCAACAAACAATATGCTGGTCTTATTTTTAAATGATAAATAAAATTATGCTCTGATCTTATTCAGTTATTTTCCCTGTTCATCACTCACCAGATGGTAAAGAGGGGCCTTTTCCATCGTGTACTCGCCAGTGTTGCGATCACGATGAGAAACGGTCAGTACATGCCAGTTCTCATCATCCAGTTTCATCGCATCACCACGGTAGTAGTAGCCAGGCCAGCGCGTTTCCTTGCGGAACAAAGTATGCTGGAACACGCTTTCGGAAGTACGGACGCGGTGATGTAATTCCCATGCGCGCAACAACTCGTGTATGTCGGATGCCGCAACCTTCTCCATGTCTTCTTCAAGCGTTTTAAGCTTCTTAAGGCCGATGTGGAGGAGTTTTTCGTTGGTCATGTAGTTGACACCAAAACCACCGCAATACTCATCCATAAGTTTCTGCAAACGGTCCAGCCCCTGTCTTGGATTGATGAAGTTCGGATTCACTGACCCGGCAACAACTTCATTGCTGTAAACCCTGTAGGTCTCCAGTGGTTTGTAGATCTTCTCTTTCAGATCATTGATCTGCTTGTCAGAGACTACAATGCCTTCGGCCTTACCGTCATCGATGTACTTGCAGGCGGCCTTGGCGGCCAGACGACCTTCAGTGAAGGAGCCCGATGAGAAT
>JACDJC010000714.1_pt1 | contig 35439 bp, 28 predicted proteins | sample 7454191 | NCBI WGS metagenome assembly JACDJC01 (sample SAMN14253291, study PRJNA609438) | sludge metagenome | isolation source: sludge after 25d culture with pyrite and EDTA | collected 2018-12-20
AGCGCTACGGCAAGCTCTACAACGAGCACCTGCCGCAGAAGGCGCTTGGTCACAAGACACCCCTACAAGCCATCCGAATGTGGCGCGAACAAAAGCCAGATCTATTCATCAGAAAGCCAAAGAACCAGACGGGACTAGACATCTAAAGCCCATTTCGTCATACACAACTCGAGTCGTCCATCGAATCTCGCGAACCTCGGGGCCAGGCCTAGCTTCGTAGCAGCCAGGCTAAGCGACCCGCACTTTTTTGCGCCAACCGATCAGCGTCGACGCGGTTTTGACTCGGCCCAGGCCATCTCCGCAAACGCGAAAAGCACATGACGGATCCAGCGTCGCAGCATTCGCCGTCGGTGGATGCGTAGGGGTACACCGAGTTGTGCGATAGACTGGCCAGGTGATACGCAGACAAGCCCGATCGTCGATGGCGTGGTGTCTGCCCGATACGCGAGGAAGTTCGTGGACAACAAGCTGTTCGCCTACAGCCCATTGCCGGAACGCGCGGCCATTCGCTGGCCAGGCGGTGCACGGGTGGCGTTCTACCTGGGCCTGAACATCGAGCACTACCGGATCGACAGGCCCTCGACAAGTATCTTCGCCGGAACCTCGGCCCTGGTCCCTGATGCGCTGAACTATGGATGGCGCGACTACGGGGTGCGTGTCGGACTGTGGCGTCTGCTCGCGAGCCTGGACCGCCACCATATTCGTGCCAGTGCGTTGACCAATTCTGCGGTTTGCCATCATTACCCGCAGATCATCCAGGCGGGAGTGGAGCGGCAGTGGGCATGGATTGCGCATGGGCGCGACAACTCAACCTTCCAGACCGGCATGTCGCGCGAGGTGGAGCGCGCGTATCTGGCAGAGGTTGTGGAAACAATCGCGCAAGCCACGGGGCGGCGGCCTCGCGGCTGGATGGGTCCGGCTCTGACGGAGAGTTTCAACACGCCGGCCCTGCTTGCCGAGCTGGGCCTCAGCTACACCCTGGACTGGACCAATGACGACCAGCCCTACGAACTGTCGGTCCCCGGGATGCTGAGCGTCCCCTACTCGATCGAACTCAACGACGTGACGATGTTCGTCGAAAAAAGTTATACCGGACCGGAGTTCGTGCAGGCGGTGTGTGACCAGCTGGACCAACTGTATGCGGAGGCAGACACATCCGGCCGGGTGATGGCACTTGCGGTCCATCCGTTCAGCTCCGGCCAGGCGTTTCGTTACAAATATTTCGATCAGGCGCTCGAGTACATTGCCCGTCACGAGGGCGTCTGGCTGGCCACCAGCGACGAAATCGCGGAATCCTACCAGCGCCAGCGCACCGGGGCGGACGTGGCACCGAAGAGCAGCTCATGATGCTGGACGTAGCGCAGGAGTATGCGCGACTCCGGGAGGAGTTCCGGGCAAAGGGATATGGCGGGCGGGTGGGGTTTGGTCAACGTCCGGCATTGCTGGTCGTGGACATGATCACGGGCTTCACCGACCAGCGCTCGCCGCTGGCCGGAGACCTGCAGCCACAGCTGCAAGCGACGCGGACCCTGCTCGCCGCCGCGCGAAGCGCCGGTGCTCCCGTGATGTTTTCCACGATAGCGTATGACCGTGGATTACGTGACGCCGGGCTGTGGCTGCGGAAGATCCCGTCGAACAGCTGGCTGAAAGAAGGCAGCGAGTGGGTAGAGGTCGATCGGCAACTCGGGCAACGCGACGACGAAGCGACCGTGGTCAAGAAGTGCGCTTCCTGCTTCTTCGGTACCGACCTGATCACCCGGCTGCATGCTGCCGGTGTGGACACCCTGTTGCTTGCCGGCTGCACCACGAGTGGCTGTGTGCGCGCCACGGCGGTGGACTCGTGCTCCCACGGCTTGCACACGATTGTGGTGGAGGAGGCCGTTGGGGACCGCGCACTGCTGCCACATCTGGAGAGCCTGTTCGACATGGACTCGAAGTATGCTGACGTCGTCAAACTGGCTGAGGCACTGGCCTATCTGAAGAACCTGCCACGCGTGCAGCGGTAGCGGCGGACGGCTCCGGGCAATGAACAGCAAAAGCGGTCAGAGTGCACGCCCATCGAGTGCGGCGCGCAGAATGTCGACTCTGTGCCCTGCCCTGCGACGTGCTGGAGCACCCGGGCGCAATGCAACAACGGTCCGCCCGCCGGGATGACGCAGTTGTACACGACGTCCACATAGCACCGACGGCCAACGCTCATCTGCGCCTGAACATCCACGGGTTGCGTGCAATGAACTGTCCGGTCCAGCGCTCGATGGGAGAGGCCATGCCCCGCCTCATGTACAGATAAGCGGGCAGTGTGACTGCCAAGGCACCCAGTGCGTCCACAATGAGGTCCCACATGGTGTCGGTCAAGCCGGAGGGATCTCCCAGGAACGGCTTCTGCATGTTCGTGCCCGCCAGTTCGTCCATCGCAAACTCGAAGATTTCCCACAGGGTGCCGACACTCAACGCAAAACAGAACGCGAAGAACGCGATGAACCCGGGCCGCATGTGCAGGTCCAGCCGCGGTATGCCGTTGAGGACGTACACCAGGAGGAAGCCGAAGATGCCGAGCAGCACCCCGGACGTGGCGTGCAGCGCAATGTCCCACCACCAGAATTGCCCGTAATAACCCCGGGTTTCGCCGAGAAAGAGTGCCGCGAAAATGAATGCGATCGCCAGCAGTTCAAGCTCCGGCGGGATGAAGATCTTCCACCGGCGGGAAAGCAGCAGCGGCAGAAACGTCAACAGCAAAATGCCACTGGTCGCGCCGGCGTTCAGCCATTGCCCTTCGTAGACGGAGAGGGCAAGGCCGACCAGCATGATCAACTGGAGCGCGAGTGTCACCTTGCGATGAATGCCGCGTGCGCCTGCTTGTGTCCCGGGGACATCGGAGGAGGTGGAGGGGTCGGGATCATCACGCATCGACATGCGGTTCCATGGTCATGGACGGGGCGGCGCCTGGTGTCGGCTGCGCGATACGGGCAGAAAGACTCGGGTGTGACTGGTGCACTCGGGACATCGCTGAATCAACCGTCTGCTGTCACGCTCGTGAGAACGCAAGTCCGAATGAAATGGCACTTGCTGGACAGGCATATCCCCGCGCAACCGGTGCCAAGGGACTGATTTGAAAGAGTGGCTGGCATCCGGGCAAGTGTTGGTCCGCGCCTATGGAGAGCCCACCAGATCGCCAGCCACCATGAACACCAATTGTTGGTCGCGTCCTGCAACATGGACAGGCGTACCTCGCTGTCGTTTGCGTCTGCGACGTACCGTATGTTACACAAAGTGATTCTGGGCGCGAGCCCGTGGCTTTTGAATGTGGAGTTTTATGGCGGTTGGTATCTGGATCAGTTTGGCTCTTTATTTCGTGTTGATGCTTGCGATTGGTTTCTACGCCTACCGCAACTCCACTTCGTCTTCCGAGGAATACATACTCGGCGGACGCAAGCTTTCACCGGCCGTAGCGGCGCTGTCTGCCGGGGCCTCCGACATGAGTGGCTGGCTGCTGCTGGGGTTGCCGGGGGCATTGTTCGTCAGTGGTCTGGTGTCGGCTTGGATCGGTATCGGCCTGACCCTGGGAGCGCTGGTGAACTGGATCGTGGTCGCGCCACGCCTGCGCGAACAGACCGAGCGCTACGACAACAGCCTGACCATCCCGCAATTCCTCTCCAACCGGTTCCCCAGCAAGGCGATGGCGTTGCGCGTGGTCTCGGCGATGATCGTGGTGGTGTTCTTTTCCGTGTACACCGCATCGGGCCTGGTCGCAGGCGGCAAGCTCGCCGAAAGCGCCTTCAGCTCCGTGCTCCAGTTCAGTTCGATGAGCGATTACGCGGTGGGCGTGTCGCTGACGCTCGCGGTGGTGCTTGTGTACACCGTCATCGGCGGTTTTCTCGCGGTCAGTCTGACCGACTTCTGCCAGGGCGTGATCATGATGGTGGCATTGATCATCATGCCCCTCGTCGTGCTTTTCGGGCCGGGTGGCGGCGGCACGTCGCAAGCGTCGGAAACGCTTGCGATGGTCGATCCGAACTTTCTGTCATGGTTCAGCGGGCTGACGGCCGTCGGCTTCTTGTCCGCCATCGCGTGGGGGCTGGGCTACTTCGGACAACCACATATCATCGTGCGCTTCATGGCCGTGCGCTCGGTCAGAGAAGTGTCCACGGCCCGCAACATCGGCATGTCGTGGATGGTTATTTCGGTGATCGGCGCGATCAGCCTGGGTATCTTCGGGCGCGCCTATGCGGTGCGCAACCAGCTCGAGATCGCAGACCCCGAGACGATCTTCATCGTGCTGGCCGACCTGCTGTTCCACCCGCTGGTGACCGGCTTCCTGTTCGCGGCCCTGCTCGCGGCGGTGATGAGCACCATTTCCAGCCAGTTGCTGGTGGCCTCGTCGTCCCTGACCGAGGATTTCTACCGGCTGTTCCTGCGGAAAAATGCCAGTGAAAAGGAAACCGTGCTGATCGGCCGCATCAGCGTGCTGCTGGTCGGCATCGTCGCCGCCGTGATCGCATGGGACCCGACCTCCAAGGTGCTGGGCCTGGTCAGTCACGCCTGGGCCGGTTTTGGCGCGGCTTTCGGTCCACTCATCGTGCTGTCGCTGACGTGGCGGCGCATGACGGGTACCGGAGCGGTCGCCGGTCTGGTGGTCGGCGCGCTGACCGTGATGGCCTGGATCGCGCTGGGCTGGAACACGAGTTTCATGGGTGGATCGGGCGTGTACGAAATCATCCCGGGCTTCGCCGCCGCGTGGGCCGCCACCTATTTCGTCAGCCTGGCGACCGAAAGCCAGGGCGAATACCGGGCGGTAGCGGCACCGCAGGAACCCGCTTGAATCAAGCATCGAAAGCTTGCCGCGACCTCGGGGGAACGGAGCCCAATGACGCTTGCACAGGTGCCTTTGGCGCCGGTGCTCAAACCCGACGCACCAGCGCCCGGGTCACCGCGCGCACTTTCTCCGACAGGCTGAAACGCTTGAAGTTGGTCTTCACCACGCCCTCGGTGAAGGCGGTGCGTTTGCTGTAGTCGATGCTCACCTCCACGATCACCGGCTGACCCGCCGCGGCGGCCGTGTTGGCAGCCGCGATCTGCCCTTCCAGATCGGCATCACCGGCGATCTTGAGGTACGCCGCGCCCACCGCGCGGGCAACGCCATCGATCCGTACCGGTGCCAGGATGGTGCACGACTTGCGGTTGTAGGGAATCTCCTGGGTCTGCGCGATCTGCGACAACTCACCATCGCAGAACACGTAGTACACGACCCCCAGTCGATTCTGCGTGGCCGTGATGATCTCCATGCAGGTCATGCGGAAGCAGCCGTCGCCGACGATGCAGTTCACCGGCACCGCCGGCCGGGCCAGCTTGGCACCGATCGCGGCAGGCACGGAGTAGCCCATCGCATTGAAGTCGGTGGGCACGATCGCCGACCTGGCGCTCAGGATCGGCATCAGCTCGGCGGTCAGATAGGTGTGGTTGCCATCGTCGACCACGGTGACCGCCTCGGCCGGGCTGGCCGCGCGCAGCGCATCGAAGAAGCGTGCCGGATTGACCCGGCCCTTGCTGTCGTGGTCGTACCAGGTTTGCCGATACGCCGCCTTGTCCGCGGCAATGCGCTGCTGCAGCGTCTGATTGACCGGCACCGCCGGCATCGCCACGCGCAAGGCCTCCAGCAACTGCGGCAGCACCACCCGCGCATCGCCGGCGATGGCGACCTTGGCCGGGTAGTTGACGTTGAACACCTGCGGATTGATGTCGATGTGGATCAGCCGCTCGGGCACGCGGACGCCGAAACTGCCGGTGGCGATTTCGGCAAAACGGGTGCCGATGGCCAGCAGCACATCGCAATCGGCGAACGCGTTGCGCGCCGCCGGCACCGCCGCCGGCCCGAAACTGAACCCGACATGCAACGGATGGCTGGCGGGAAACATCGAAAACCCCTGCAACGTGGTGGCCACCGGTGCCTGCAGATGCTCGGCCAGCGCGGTCAGCTCGGCCAGACAGTCGCGCGTGCCCCAGCCGACGAACAGACCCGGCCGTTTGGCGCCGGCGAGCAGGGCTACCGCCGCCTCGATATCGGCGGCACTGGCCGGTGGCGGCAGCGCCGGTGCCTGCCACACCGGCAGCTCGCCGGCGTCGCCGACAAACAATTGCAGGTTGGCCGGCAGCTCGATGAACACCGGGCCCGGCTCGCCGCCGGTGGCGGTGCGATACGCCTCGAAGATCGTCGGCACCACCTGGTCGTGGCGCTCGATCATGTAGGTGGCCTTGGTGATGCCGCGCATGAACTGATGCAGGTCCATCTGGTGCAACTGGTATTGCCACGGAACATCGGTGCGCACGCCGCCGCAGATCACCAGCATCGGCACGCCATCCAGAAACGCCTCGCCGATGCCGCTGGCCGCATGCGTCAAGCCCGCGGCCGGCACCACCACCAGGGTGCCGACGCTATCCGACAGCCGGCTCAACGCGTCGGCCATGAAGGCACCGCCGCCCTCGTGGCTGACCAGTACCGGCGTGATGCTGGTGGAGTCGTTGAGCTGATCGTACAACTCGGTGTTCTGCACGCCGGGGATGCCGAAGGTGTAGCGAATGCCCAGTTGTTCCAGCGCGTGACGCGCCAGCCATGCTCCCGTCTTCTTCATGTCTTGAGTCTCCACGCCACGCCGGTGAGTGTCACGGCTCCAGCAGCATGCGCCCGTCCAGTGCCGCCGCCGCTGCCCGTGCGGTCAATATACAGCTGCCGAGAAAGGTACCTTCGAGCGCACGCAGGCCGTGCACGCCGCCACCGCCAAAACCGGCCGCCTCGCCAATCGCGTACAGGCCGGCGATCGGCTCTCCGGCGGCGTCCAGCGCGCGACTGCACAAGTCGGTCTGGATCCCGCCCAGACTCTTGCGGCTGATGATGAATTCCCGAATCGCGATCAGCGGCAAGGCCTTGTCATCGAGGATCGGTTGCTGCTTGCAGGTACGCAGGCGATCGGCGCGGTACTGGCGCAGGAACGCGATGCGCCGCAACTGTTCGTCGTTGCGGAATTTCGAGGGCTGGCGCACGCACGCGTCATAACGCTGCACAGTGTCTTGCAGCGTGGCCAGCTCCACGGCGGTATCGCCCTGCAGCGCATTCATCTTCGCGACCAGCTCGGGCAAGCTTGGCGCCACCACCACATCGACACATTTCTCGATCAACGTGTCGACCAGCCAGCGGTTACCCAGCAACAGGTCACGCAACAAGCCCAGCTTGCTTTGCTCGCGGATGCTCGGATTGTGCTCGGCGCCGGAGACGGCCAGCTCCTTCAAGGCAATCTTGCGATTCATCACCTGCCACGAATACTGGCGTGGCTGGCGGCAGACCTGGGTGACCAGATCGCGCGTATCGAATCCTGACACCAGCGGCTGCGGCCCGATCCGCTCGCCACGCCAGTTCAGCCACAGGGCCGAGCGCGGCGGCACCAGGCTCAGGCCCGCCCATGGCTGGGTCGGCGCGTAGTGATGCACGCCGGCGGCGTAGTTCCACATCTTGTCCAGATGGGTGATCTGTGCGCCGACGCCGGCGGCGGCATCATGCATGGTGCCGTCGGCGAAGCGATGCGAGCCGTTGAGCAGGGTCTGCGGCGGCGTGCCCCAATCGGCATGCCAGTTGGCGCGCACCCGCTCCAGGTTGCCATTGATGCCGCCGGCGGCCACCACCACCCCGCCGGCACGCACCTCGAATGGCCGTCCACCGTCCTCGCCCACGCCATGACAGCCGACCACCGCGGCGCCTTCGCGCAGCAGACCCTGCACGTGCTGGCCAAAGCGCAGTTCCAGCTTGTCGGCGTGGCGGTGCTGCTGCAGGTGGCCAATCAAGGTGGTCGTCAGTTTCTGCCCGGTGCCCCAGACCATGTGGAAGCGGGGCAATGAATTGCCCGGGGTGAACTGGCCGCGTTCCACCCAGTTCGGCAGCGGCAGGTAACGGATGCCCTTGTGCCGCAGCCACCAGTACGTGTGCTGCGTGCAATGGCTGACATAGGCACGTGCCCAGCGCCGCGGCCACGGCGAGCGCGCATCGAATTCGGCAAACGCGTGCCAGTCGGCCAACGCCAGCGGCACACTGTCATGGATGCCCGCGCGCCGTTGCTCGGGCGTGTCCACCGCAAACATGCCGCCGAAGCTCAGCCGGGCCAGGCCACCCAGTCGCTCCGGCGTATCGCGGTCCAGCAGCAACACCCGCCGGCCCTGCTCCAGCAGCTCGAGCGCGCAGGCAATGCCGGCGATACCGGCGCCGACGATCACCACGTCATGCGTTGCAGAAGGCATGGACCGCGCTCCAGTCGATGATTGCGCATGCGTGGACGATTCCGCTCCGACGATACCTGTCTATCATAGACCGACCTTTGACGGCAGCCGGCCATGACTCCCATCACCTGCATCGAAGACCTGCACCGGCTGTATCTGCGGCGAGTGCCGCGGATGTTTGCCGACTACTGCGAATCCGGCTCATGGACCGAGGCCACCTTGCGCGCCAACCGCGACGACCTGGCGCGGATCACGCTGCGCCAGCGTGTCGCGGCGGGCATGGATGCATGCAGCCAGCGCAGCACCATGCTGGGCGAAAGCGTCGCGCTGCCGGTGGCGCTGGCGCCGGTCGGCATGGCCGGCATGCAGCACGCCGATGGCGAAATGCTGGCCGCTCGTGCCGCGGCGGATTTCGGCGTGCCGTTCACGCTGTCGACCGTCAGCGTGTGTTCGCTCGAGGATGTGGCCGCCTTCACCCGGCGACCGTTCTGGTTCCAGCTGTATCTGATGCGCGACCGCGGCTTCATCGAACGGCTGATCGACCGCGCCAGGGCAGCCGGTTGTTCCGCACTGGTGCTGACCCTGGATCTGCCGGTGCTGGGGCAGCGCCACAAGGATATAAAAAACGGCCTCTCGGTACCGGCCAGGCCGACCTTGCGCAACCTGCTCAATCTGGCCACCAAACCCCGCTGGTGCCTGGCGCAGGCGCGTACCCGCCGGCACGGTTTCGGCAACATCATCGGCCATGTCCAGGGAATCAGCGACGTCGGCTCGCTGGCGGCGTGGACCACCGAGCAGTTCGATCGCAGCCTGAGCTGGAACGACGTGGCATGGGTCAAGCGCCGCTGGGGCGGCAAGCTGATCCTGAAAGGGCTGCTCGATCCGGAAGACGCGCAGCGTGCGGTGGACTGTGGCGCCGAGGCGATCGTGGTATCCAACCATGGCGGCCGCCAGCTCGACGGCGCGCCCTCCTCGATCAGCGTGCTGCCGGAGATCGTCGCGGCGGTCGGCAACCGTTGCGAAGTGTGGTTCGATGGCGGCATCCGCTCCGGCCAGGACGTGCTCAAGGCGCTGGCGCTGGGCGCGCACGCCACGCTGATCGGGCGTGCCTACGTGTACGGCCTGGGTGCGCTGGGTGAAGCAGGGGTCATCACCGCCCTCGAACTCATCCGTCGCGAACTCGAATTGACCATGGTGCTGTGTGGCGTGCGCGACATCGGCGGGATCGGGCGCGGCACGTTGCAGTTTGCCAAGAGCGGGGACCAAGGCCTGGGCGATCCGGCTTGAGGGTTTAGCGCGCTTCCTGCCGGTGCATACCATCCGCTTTGCGGCGGCGACAAGGGCATCCAGCGCCAGGAGCGTGGGCCGCAGACTTGCCGTCAGCCTGCGAGAGGAAACACGCACCCGGAGCCCCATTCCTTTGATCCTGCCGAACACCTGGCCAGTCGAGGCCCAGGTGGAATACATCTCCGCCGCACTCGGGACCGGCGACCCCGCCTTCCTCCCAGACGGCCTCCCCCCTCTGTCACGAGCAGACACCACGTCACCGGAGTCATGTCGGAATTGCTTACAGTTTGGCCAATTCTATCGATGGGCAAAAAATAATTTGCCTTTGAAAACAAAGAGGTGCTGTATTGGCACAATATATGCCCGACATCTGTGCGTCATAGGGAAACGCAGACCAACTCACGAGACCGCGAGGTCGGACAAAATCAATCCACACCAAATCAAGAAACGAGGAGGTTCACATGAACGTCCGAAAAGCAGTATCGCCTGCCTTGGCGTTAATCATTGCCGGTGTTTTTGCGGGACCTGCTGCAGCAACGTTGACCGGGTTTCAAACCTACCACGGAAACGTAGGCTACTCGGCCGACGGTTTTGCATCCACGGGCCAGAACGGAACCATCTCGGCGAACGTACCTGCAGGATCGACGGTTCTGGCCGCGTATTTGTATACCGCCACCTTTTACACTTCGTCCACGATGGGGGATGGAACCACGTTCAATGGTACTGCGGTCACCTTTGACGCTCCCGTCGTCAACACAGATGCGTGCTGCAGCCTTGCTTCGCGGCGAGCTGACGTTACCTCGATCGCCAAGACGATGATCGACGGCGGTTCCGGCGGCATTTACAACTTCACGCTGGCGGAAGCCAGTGGCAATCAAGACGGCGAATCACTCGTGGTGGTGTACAGCAACCCGACGCTCGCGGAATCGACGTTCGCCATACTTGATGGGTTTGCCAGCACCAGCGGCGACACCACGCACGTCAATTTCGCCGATCCACTCGATCCCAGCGCGCCCGGTTTTTTCGCCGAGATGTTCCTGGGTATCGGCTTCAGCTACAACGGAAGTACCTGCACGGACACCGGACAGACCTCTCGCGTCGACGTCAATGGCACCACGATCACAAACAACGCCGGTTGCAACGACGACAGCATTGATACGGTTGCGGACAACGGCAACCTGCTCACGACGGGTGGATTCGACGATCCGTTCTCGCCGCACCTGCCAACGACGGCGCAGGACCACGAGCGTTACAACCTCGCGCCGTACATTACGGTCGGCGACACGTCCATCACGGTCGATACCTTCAACGCGTCCCACGATGACAACATCTTCCTGGCAGGCTTCTATGTCAACGGACTGGCGGGTATCAATCAGCCGCCGCCGGTGGGAGTGCCGGAACCCTCTACCCTTCCGCTGCTCAGCATTGGCGCTCTCGGCCTCGGGCTCTCGCTTCTGGGGCGGCGTCGCCGCGCCTGGATCGCCCGGAAGTAGGGAGTAAGCGCAAAGAAAGGACACTCAGGAGTAGTCGGCTCGCCGCTGCCGCATTTGTTCGCCACGTTGCGGCGACGGCGAGCCTACCTGTACCGTTCCGTGCCACGTCAACCCCGACTCGATGGCCCGGGCATACCACCTCATCTCCCCCGCGGCTTCGCCCGATGCGTCGCCTTCGCCGTCCACGGATCGTCCGGCCAGGGATGGCGCGGATAGCGTCCCTTCAGCTCCTTCTTCACCTCGGGATAGGTGCGCTCCCAGAAGCCACGCAGGTCCTGGGTAACCTGGATCGGACGGCCCGCCGGCGACAGCAGATGCAAGGTGACCGGAATGCGGCCGCCGCCGACGCGCGGGGTATCGGCCAGGCCGAACAGTTCCTGCAGCTTGACGGCCAGCACCGGCGGCCCGGCACCGGCGTACTCGAGGCGACGCGACTGGCCGCTGGGCACCACAAGTTGCTCCGGGGCCTGCGCGTCCAGCAGTTGACGCTGCCGATGGTCGAACAACGCGGCCAGCGCCTGCGACAGTTCCTCTGCACACAGCGCATCGAGGCGGTGTTTGCCGCCCAGGTACGGCGCCAGCCAGCTGTCGAGGGTGGCCAGCAGCGTCGCATCGGAGAGATCCGGCAGGGCCAGCTCCGGCATCCACGCGCGCAGCGCCTGCGTGCGCGCGCGCAGGCGCTGCGCGTGCCCGCTCCAGGGCAGCGCGTCGAGGCCGCGGGCGCGCAGCGCGGTCAACATGGCGGGCAAGGCGTCTTCGGCTGTCACCGGCACGCTGCGGCGCGCCAGCACGATGGCGCCGAAGCGCTCCTCGTCGAAGGCTTCGGCAGCGCCGCGCTGGTCGTTCCAGCGCAGCACGCGTTCGCGAGTGAACTGCGCGGGAAAGTCGCGTTCGAGCGCGCGCGGGTCCAGCGGCGCGGCAGCGAACACCAGGCTGTCGCGGGCCTCCAGGCGCAGATCGAGCACCACCAGCCAGGGTTCGCCGAGCAGCGCGGTGTTTTCGTGCAGGCGCGCGCCGCGGCCATTGGCAAGGGTATAGCGCAGCGGATTGCCACTGTCATGATGCGCGATGCGATCGGGATAGGCGTGCGCGAGCATGTTGCCAACGGCGTGGCTGTCGGGCACGCCGGCCAGGGATGGCCCGGTGTCGCGAGCGCAGGGCGCGCCGGAGCGACCCCGACTGGCGGCGGTCCGGACGTCCAGACGTCTGCGCCAGCCCTTGCTGACTTGCTCGATGGCGGCCAGTGCCCCGCTGTCGGCGTCGCCACGCGGCGCACCGCCGCGGCGATCGCGCCAGGCATGCAAGGCGGCCAGGCGCACGCGGAAATCGTCATTGTGGGCCTGCGCACCGCGCAAGGGCGAGCGCGATTCCATCAACGCCAACAGGTCCGCGACCAGCGCGCGCCGTGGCGGTGGTGCGCGCAGCGCCGCGGCGCCGAGCCGGGGCGTGGCACCGAGTTCGAGCATGCGTCGGCCGAGCGCGGTGATCCGGCCGTCGGGCGCCAAGGCTCCGAGCAAGCGCAACAACGCGCGCGCCTGCGCCAGCGCACCGGCAGGCGGTGGATCGAGCCAGGCCAGACCGGCGCCGTTGTCCGCACCAATGCCCCATGCCGCCAGTTCCAAAGCCAGGCCGGACAACTCCGCCTGATGGATTTCCGCACTGCGTGCAGGTTCGAGCCGCCGGCTTTGCGGCCACAGGCGGTACGCCGTGCCGGCCGCCACGCGACCGGCGCGGCCGGCACGCTGGTCGGCCGAGGCTTGCGAGATGGTCACCGTCTCCAGCCGGGTGAAGCCGGAGTTGGGATCGAAGCGCGGTTCGCGCGCCAGGCCGCTGTCGATTACCGCGCGGATGCCGGGCAAGGTGACGCTGGATTCGGCCACGTTGGTGGCCAGCACGATGCGGCGGACGCCCGGCCCGGCCGGGGCCAGTGCGGCTTGCTGCTCGGCCAGCGACAGCTCGCCGTGCAACGGCAGGATCTCCAGGCTTTCCGCTCTCCCGCCGGCGACCCGAAGGGAGTCCCCCTGCGGCTGAGAGGGCGCTCCGGCAGGGGTGGGTGAGAGTGCGGGCAGAGCGCGGTGTTGCGCTTCGCCCGTACCCTCTCCCCCAACCCCTTTCCCGCAGGGAGCGCGGAGTGCTTTTTCGAGTACGCTTTGCGCGCGGGCGATTTCGCGGCGACCGGGCAAAAACACCAGCACGTCGCCGTCGGTTTCCTGCAGCGCCTGGCGCGCGACGCGGGCGATCTGGTGTTCCAGGCTTTCTTGCGGGCGCGCTGGCGGATGCTCGATACGTACCGGAAAGCTGCGGCCGGGGCTGCTGATGCGCGGGGCGTCCAGCCAGCGCGCGATGCGCCCGCCATCCAGCGTGGCCGACATCAGCAGCACGCGTAGTCCGGGGCGCAGGCCAGCCTGCACGTCGAGCACCAGGGCGGCGCCGAGGTCGCCGGCCAGATGTCGTTCGTGGAACTCGTCGAAGATGATCGCGCCGATCCCGGCGAGCTCCGGATCGGCCTGGATCAGCCGGGTCAGGATGCCTTCGGTGACTACCTCGATCCGGGTCATCGCGCTCACCTTCGACTCGAACCGGATACGGTAGCCGACGGTCTGGCCCACCTGCTCGCCGAGCTGTTGCGCCATGAACCGCGCGGCGGCACGCGCGGCGATGCGGCGCGGCTCAAGCATCACGATTTTTTGTCCCGCCAGCCACGGCGCATCGAGCAGGGCCAGCGGCACCTGGGTGGTCTTGCCGGCGCCGGGCGGCGCCTCCAGCACCAGCCGCGGGTGCGCGGCCAGGGACGCGAGGATCTCGGGCAGCAGCCCGGTGATGGGAAACGTGGGCGCGGCGATACTCATCCATGCGGATGATAACGGCTGCCGGCGAAGCGACGGGCCCACGCGGGCCCGTCGATGCCGCAGGCAATTACGGCGTTGCCGGTTTCAGGCAGGCCGCCTGCTGGGTGCGTGCCGCATCCACGCTGCCCAGCGTGCCGTTGTGTTGACGCGCCTCCAGCACCACCTGCCAGTTGCGCTCGCACAGCACGCCATGATGCGAACCTTGCCGCCATGATTGCATCGCCAGCTCCTGCGCCATGGCGTAGTCGCCGTTCTGCAGCGCTGACTCGGAGTGTTGCTGCAGTTGCTGCGGCTGGCGCGGCGCCTGTACCGGCGGCGATCTCTCTGCAGTGGCGGCCGGCGTACCGGGCCCGGCCGTGCCGCCGGCGTGGTGGCGCAGTGGCGCCAGCGATTCGAATTTTTCCTGGTACTCGTCGGTAACCTGCTTCGCCTCCTCGCTGTTGCGGATGATGCGCGGGGTGATCAGCACGATCAGCTCGGTGCGGTCGCGGTTGCTGTTGGTGGTGCCGAACAGGCGGCCGACCACCGGAATCCGGTTGAGTCCCGGAATGCCGGTATCCGTCTTGCCCTCATTCTGCTGGATCAGGCCGCCGAGCAGCACCGTCTGGCCGCTCTGCACCGCCACCTGGGTGCTCAGCTGGCGCTGCGAGATGGACGGGTTGCCGTTGACGAGCGGCTGCGAGTTGTCGCGCTGGCTGACCTGCTGACTGACTTCCATGTAGACCAGGCCACCCGGATTGATGCGGGGGCGGACATTGAGGATGACGCCGGTATTGAGATAGTCGACCGAGCTGTAGGTATTGTCCGTGCCGATGCCGGTATTGACCGTGGTCTGGTTGATCGGAATGCTGTCGCCCACCTGGATGCTGCCGACCTGGTTGTTCATCACCACCATCGACGGCGCCGACAGCGTCTTGGTGTTGCCGCTGGTTTCCATCGCGCGGACGGCCACCTGCATGTTGTGGTTGAGGAAGGAGTAGTAGAACGGCTCGCCGCGGAAGTCGGGCCCGCCCTGGCCCAGCGCGCCGTACTGGCTGGCGGTGGTGGAGCCGGGGATGAACTTGCCGTCGCCGTCGACGCTGCTGCCGGCCAGCCCCTTCAGATACCACTGCACGCCGAACTCGAACTGGCCGGTGAGCTTGACTTCGAGGATGCGCGTTTCGATCTGCACCTGCAGCGGCACGTTGTCGAGCTTGTCGATGGCGCGCCTGATCTCCTCCCATTGCGAGGGCCGGGCGCGGATCAGCAACTGGTTGTTGCTGTCGACCGAGCTGATCCGGACGCTGCCGTCGCTGGAGGTGTATTGCTGGCTGTTGGCGGCGTCGCCCGGGCCCTGGTCGGTGCCGAATGCGGATGCCATGCCGCCGGACATGGTTTCGCCCATGCCGATGCCGCCGCCGCGGCTGTCGCTACGGCCGCCGAAAGCACTGCCCGTACCGCCGTTGAGTCCACCGGAACCAAGCGACCCGGCACCAGCGCCGGTACTGCCGAAACTCCCGGCGGTGCTGCCCATGCTGGCGGCGTTGGCGTTGTCGGCACTGCCGAGTGTGCCGCTGCTGAGGCCCGGCCCGACCTGGCCGCCCTCCGCGCCGCCGCTGCCGGCGCCGGCGCCGTCGGTATAGATTTGTGCCAGATAGCGGGCCAGGTCGGACGCTTTCAGGTTGCGCACGTCGTACACGAACAGCTGCGGCTGGTTGCCGCCACCGGCGTCGATCTTGCCGATCCACTCGCCGACCTCGCGCAAGTAGTCGGGCTGGGTGCTGATCACCACCAACGCATTGGTGCGTTCGATCGGGATGAAGCGCAGCATGCCGGCCAGCGGCGTGCTGCCGTGTTCGCCGAACAGGGCGTTCAACTTGGGCATCAGCTCGCCGACCCTGGCGTATTGCAGGTTGAACACGCCCACCGAGGTGCCGCGCAGCCAGTCCACGTCGAAGGTGCGCACCATGCGCTCGTCATCGGCCAGCTCCTGCGGCGTGCCGGCCAGCACCAGCAGGTTGCGCGCCGGATCGACCAGCAGCACCGCATCCTTGCGCACGAACGGCTTGATCAGTTTCTGCATCTCGGTGGCCGAGATGTAGCGCAGCGGAAACAGCCGCGCCTGCAGGCCGCCCTCGGGTGCGGCAGCGCCCAGGCTGGGCACCACGCTGCCCGCGACGGCATCCTTTTCCGGCACCACCACGTAACCGCTGGGGCGCTTGACCAGGGCATTGTGGGTCCAGCTGAGCAGGGTCTCGAGGATCGGCAAGGCCTGCTCCTGCTCCACCGGCTCGGACGTGGAGAAGGAGATATTGCCCTCCACGCCGGGCGCGATGGTGTAGTTGTGCCGGAGCAGGTCGCCCAGGATGGCCTTGACCACCGCCTGTACGGGCTGGTTCTCGAAGTTGAAGGTCACCGCGTTCGCGCCGCTGGCGGTCTTGCGCGGCGTGACCAGGGTGGTGGGCCGCACGAAGCGCCCCGTACCCTCGCTGATGGTCGACGTCGGCGGCGTGGGCATCGCCGATTCCAGATCACGGTTCAACGGCAACGGCGCGGGTACGGGATCATGCGTGCCGGCCATGGCCTCGCGCTGCAGGGCGCCGTCGTCTTGCGTCTGCGGCAGGCTGGCGCAGCCGGCGAGCCAGACGCAGACGGCCAGGGTGACGGTGCGTGGAAAGCGCGGGGTGGGTAGACGGGCCATGGATCAGTGCTCTCCTTCGTGGGACGCGGCAGCGCGTTCGTCACGACGTTTCCGAATGGTGCGGCGAAGCTGTTCGATGGCCGCTTGTGCACGCTGATCCTGCGTGACCGGCGCCATCGGCCGGGTGCGTTCGGCGTCGTCGTCCGCCCGCTCCGGGTCGCCCGGGAGCACGCGCATTGCCGCCTCGCCGGGTGCCGAAGGCGGCTGCTCGCGACCATCGTCGGCGCCGCCCCTGACCTGGTCGATCGGCGCCCCGGCCGGCAACTTCAGCTCGGTGCGGCCAGCCGCTGCATCGAACACGGCCGAGCGCTGGTGCACCTCGACCAGGGTCACGCTGCCGTCGGGCAGGGTCGCGCCCTCGCGCAGGCGAATCTCCTTGTTGGCGTTCCTGTCGCGCAACAAGGCCATGCGCAAGCCGGGGCCGATGATGATGCCGGTCAGTTCGAGATCGCCCAGATTGCTGCCGCCAGCGGCGACATGCGCGATCGGCTTGCGGTCGGGATTGAACAGTGGCTTCTGCCATACCGGACTGAACTGCTGCAGCGGCTTGGGCTGCGGCAGGTCGGCGCTGTTTCCTGCGGGCGGCAGCGTCGGCAAGCCGCGTGGCGCCGGCCAGCGCACACCGCGACCGACGCCGGCCAGCAACAGCAGCAGCAAGGCGGCCAGGGCCACGACGATGCCGCCCAGCACAGGAGTCAAACGTCGCTGGTGGGCAGCGTTCATGGCGTCCCCCCGGCACCGGCGGGCGGGATGACCGGTACGCCGGCCGACGGGCGCACATAACCGGACAGGGTGAACTGCACTTCCAGCGGCACGCCCTGGTCGCGTTGCGCAGCCACCGGGTTGCGGTAGATGCTGAGGTCGTCGACGAACAGGTAGGGCGTGCCCTGCTCCAGCGCATGCAGCACCACCGCCAGCGGCTCGATGTCGCAGCTCAGGCTGATGCTGACCGCGGCCTTGCGATAGGGCTCGCCAGCCAGCGGCGCCGGTGCTGGCAGCGGCATTTTCTGGCTCACCACGCAGCGCCCGCCCCGGGTGCTGCGCGCGACCACGTCGACCACCTGCTGCATCAGGTCGGCCGCCGCGTTGTTCGGGTCGGCGGCGGCGAGGAAGGCGTCACTGGCCGCCTGGCCGGCACCCAGCGCGGTGAGCCGCTGCTCCAGCGCAGGCTTTTCCGCAATCGCCGCGGCGTAGCGGCTGTGGGTGTCGCGCAGCCGGGACATCTCGTCGTCAATCTGGCGCAGCGGCGCCACGAACCACCAGTGCACGAGCACGAAGTAGGCCAGCAGCGCGACCAGCAACAGCACGATGACCGCCACGATGCGGCTCTGGCGCGGCTTGAGCGCGCTCATCCTCATCGTGCGCCCGCCGTGCCGGCGGCGGCCGGCGTGGTCTTGCTGGCGACGGGTTGCTTCACCTTGGCGGTCAGATAAAAGCGTTCCTTGCCGGTGGTCGGATCGGGCTGGATGCTGCCCTGGAAAGCGGCGTCGGTGATCACCTGCGAATCCTTCAGTGCATCGAGCAGCTTCGCGGCCTGCCGGCTCTGCCCCTGCATGCCGATCTGGCCGGTATGGTCGACGCTGAAACGTTCCAGCCAGGTTCCCTGCGGCAGGCGCGTGGTTGCGTCCGCAAGAATGCCGAGCATGCCGACGGCGTCTTGCTTGCGCTCGGCCAGGAAGCCTGCGGCGCCGGCATTGTCCTGCAGTTGCTGGCGCAAGGCGGCCACCTCCCGGGCCTCGCCACGCATGTCGGCCACCTCGGCCTGCATTTGTGCCAGCGCCGCTTGGCGGTTGTGCAGCCATTCGCCGCCGGCCAGCAGCAGCAGCAACCCCGCCGCCGTCCCCAGGATCAGGTTGAGGCGCCGCCGCGGATGCGCCCGGCGCGGCACCTGTTCGGGCGGCAGCAGGTTCACGCCGAGGCGATCGTCGGCCTGCGCCACATCCACCGCATCGGCCGAAATGCCCTGCGCGCGCAGGCGTGCGAGCAGCGGATCGAGGGTGGCGCGGGCAGCCGCCACCAGTTCCACCTGAAAGCGACCGCGTGCTGCCGGCGCGCCCGGTTCGCGCACCGCGTAATACACCTGGGCCAGGCTGAATGGGGTCTGCCGATCCATTTCGAAGCCGACCACCTGAAACAGGTTGTCGCGCGCGGCCGATGGCAAGTGCAGGGTGCGCCGCAGCACCAGCGGCTCGGGCAGCAGCAGGGCCACACGCAGGTCCTCGCGATCGACCTGCTGCAGCGCCGCGTCGAATGCCGGCGCAGGCGTGCCCCCGGCCGGCTCGTCCCAGCCGGCCAGCGGCTCGGCCTCGCCGCGTCGACGCAGGGTCCAGTGTTCGCCAGCCACCTGCAGCAGGTACCAGTCCGCGCCGGCACCGAACCAGCCGCGCCAGCGCGCCGGCACCAGCGCACGCAACTCGCCGCCCCACCACGCCAGGAACACCGGCAGCGGCGAGGCACGCCAACTGCGGCGTACACGATCCCACCAGGGCTGCAGCGACTGCACCGCCGTACTCATTCGTAGTTCCCCTCCTGCCAACGCAACACGGCGTATGGCTTCACCCCGGCCAGCCCCGACTGCATGCGAACCGTCGCGCGCAACACGGCGCGCGTGCCGTCGGCCAGGGTGGCCTCGGACTCGATACTATGCGTCGTTCCGTTGCCGAGGGCCAGACCTGGATCATGCGCGCCCTTCCCGCGCGCGGCCTGGATCGCGGCCCGTTGCTGCGGTGCAATCCCGGGGAGCGCCTGCAGCACCAGCGCCGGCGCGGTGTTCGGGTTCGGGCTGGTATTGCCGGCCCAGATCGTCAGTACCGGCGCGATCTGCCGGTACAACGCAGGCGTCATGCCCAGCACCATCTGCACCTCCTCGATGGTGGCGAACGGTCCGTGCCGCGGAGCGTAGTCGCGGCCAGCCGCGGCGTAGGCGGCACGCTGGCCGTCCGGCCCGTTCGTGATGCCCGCGGTGCTGCGCCAGTCGACCACCCGGAAAGCCAGCCGGCGGGCCTGGTCCGGCGGCAGTCCGGCAGCCCGGAACAGGCCTTCCAGCACCTCGGGGGTGTTGGTGTTGAGATCGACCTTGCCGCCCTCGTCGGTCGCATGCACCACCACGCTGGCCTGGTCGTACTGGAAGGTATAGGGGCGGCCGTCGCCGATCCAGCGTTGCCGGGGGCGCGGATCGTGCAGACCGTAGATCGCCCGCATCAGGCCTGCCTCGGCCGCGTAATGCGCCCGGGTCTGCGCGAACTGGTAGCGCGCCTGCAGGCCTTCGGTGCGCGCCATCGCGGCATAGCCACCCAGCAAAATCGCCAGCAAGGTGCACGCCCACAGCACCAGCAGCAAGGCGATCCCCCGCTGGTTGGAAGGTGTCGGCAGCAGCGGCCGATTCATCGCTGCACTCGCCGGGGCAGCCCCATCTGCAGCACGCCGGCAGCCTGGGCCGGGTTGACCCGCAGCGGCACGTCGAGCCGCGGCCAGCTGTCGACGCTTTGCGGCTGCAGCTCGATGCGCACCAGCAAGGGCAGAACCCGCCCGTCGACCCAGGCCGGCGACCACGGCACCGCCTGGCCCTGGGCGTTGGTCCCGCGATAGCTGAAACTGCCCTGCGCAATGTGATCGAACAGCACCTGCGGCTCACCCAGCGGCTTCGGCGGCTGGCCATCGGGCGGTAACAGGGCCAGGCGCAGCTCCAGGCGCAGGCCGCCTTCGTCGTCATCGACCAGCCGCAACTGCTGCAGTTGCGGCCCGAGCTTGCCGAGGTATCCGGGCAGCGGCGCGACATAGCGCATTTCGTGCGCGCTGCCCTGGAAATAGATCGGTTCGCCGTAATCGGTGTGGCCGATGGGTTCGGCCACACTCTGCGCCAGCTCGCGGCGCAGGAACTGTTGCGCCGAACGCATCTGGTCCATCCGCTCGATCGCCGCGGTACCGGCGCGCACGCTGCGGCTGGCGCTGGCGATCCCCGAGTACACCCCGACCAGCAGCAGCGCCAGCAGCACCAGGGCGGCCAGGATTTCCAGCAAGGTGAAGCCGGCGGCACGTTTCATTGCAATATCCGCCCGTTACTACCCGCGGGGGTTGCCGACGCCAGCCGCAGGGTGCGGAAGTGCGCCGAACGGGGACTCGCCGGCGGGCCCCACATCACGTCCAGATCCAGCTGATACAGCTGCAACGACGTGTTTGGCGGGGCGGAAGGGGGGCGCCACGGCGTCACCTCGAGCCGCCAGCGAAAACGCTGGTCGAACTGCCCCGAGCTGGTGCCCGCCCGGACCGGCTCGGTGGTGAATGCCGTATCGAGCAGGCTGCGCGCCCACAGCGCGGCCTCACTGTGGTCACCGGCGTTCTGGCCCAGCCGGATCGAACCGCCGGCCACGCGCATCAGCACCGTGAACGCGATCGCCAGCAGCATGATCGCGGCGATCACTTCGAGGAGGGTGAAGCCCTGGGCGCGCTTTGCGCGCCGGGAATGGGGAAAAGTCGCTACGCCCGCCCCCCTGCTCTCTCCCTGGCGGCAGCCACAGACATGGACATTACGCTGCCGCAAGCCGCTCTTGACCTGCCCATTCCCGATTCCCGATTCCCGATTCCCGCGCTTCATCTCGAAGCCACCGTATCCACCACCCGTACCTGGCCGGTCAGCCAGGACACGTTGACGTGCCATTCGCGCCGGCCCGCCTTGAGGGTGATGCGCCCCCCGGTGGAGCTGCCGTCGGGAAAGAAGCGGATGCGCCCGGTGTGGTTGTCGGGTCGGTCTTCCTTCGCGCTGGTGATGCTCACCTGGAGGCCTTTGGGCAAGGCCACCTTCCGCTGCTTCGCGCCGTCGTAGCTGTTGTTGCGGGTATCGACGTCGAAGACTTTCTCCTCGCCCTGCACGATCGCCTGGGCACGGGTCGCGCGCAGCGCGCCGGCCAGCTCGCTGCTGGCCGCGCGTACCCGTGCGCTGGCCAGCCCGCTGGTAACCGACACCGACACCGCCACCGTCGCCAGCCCGATCAACGCGATGACGACCAGCATTTCGAGGAGGGTGAAGCCGGTGGCGCGCTGCGCGCGCCGGGAATCGGGAATGTGGAAAGGGGAATGGGAAAAGCATGGGGAATTCGCGCATCGCAGGGACGCCCGCTCCACGATTCCCGATTCCCCATTCCCGATCCCCGGTTTCACTGCCAGTTACCCGCATCCGCGTTGAGCCCCTCGCCACCGGGCTTGCCGTCCTCACCGAAGAAGATCAGGTCGTACTTGCCGTGCTGGCCGGGGTACTGGTAGCCGAAGTCGTGGCCGTAGGGGTCCTTGAGCTGCGACTCCTTGGCATAGGGACCCTGCCAGTTCGGGCCGTTGACCGGCTTTTTCACCAGGTCGAGCAGTTGCTGCGGCGGCGAGCCGTTGTCCAGGATGTAGTTGTCGATGTCCTGACTCAACGTGTTGAGCTGGATCTTGCCGGTCTTGTACTTGCCCTTGTCGAAGCTGGGGATGACCTTGGTGATCACCGCCACCGCGATGATGCCGATCAAGGCGATCACCGCGAGCATTTCCAGCAGGGTGAAGCCGCCGGCGCGCTGCGCGTGCCCGGGATTCGGGATGACCAGCCGTTCGGCTGTTGAAGGCCGGGATTCGGGATTGACTCTGGTTCCCGCACCTGTCTGCTCTGGGGTGACCCCCGGCATCAGGTCGATCCACGCATGACCAAGCTTTCGACGTCGGCCACCCCTTCCGTATCCCGAATCCCAAATCCCGAATCCCGTTTTCACAACCATCACAATCTCTCCATCACTCTATTGAATGCTGCTGGTCAAGGTCAGCAGCGGCAGCAGGATCGCCGCCATGATGATGCCCACCAGCACGGTCATCACGATGGTCAGCGTCGGCACCAGCGCGGCCAGCAGGCGATCGATCGAGCGGCGCGATTCCAGCTCGAACGTGTCGGCCACCTTGAGCAGCATGCCGTCGAGCTGGCCGGCCTCCTCGCCGACCTGCACCATCTGCAGCGCCAGGCGCGGGAACAGTTTCGACTGTCCCAGCGCCAGGCTCAGCCCGGCGCCGCCCTTGACCTGTTCGTGCGCCGCACCCAGCGCCGAATCCAGTGCCAGGTTGCCGGTGACCTGGCGCGCAATCGTCAGCGAACTCAGCAGCGGCACACCGTTCATGAGCAAGGTGCCGAGGGTGCGGGCGATGCGTGCGGTCTCCACCTTCAACAGCAGCGGGCCGATCACGCGCAGCCCCAGCAGACGGGTGTGCCAGACCAGGCGCGCCTGCGGATCACGCAATCGCGCACGCCACAACAGGATGCCGCCGATCAGCAACGCGGCGATCAGCCACCACCAGGCCTGCAGCGCATTGCCCAGCATCAGCACTACCTCGGTGAGCCACGGCACCGGCACCTGCATGTCCTGGAAGATCGGCACGAATTGCGGCACCACGTAGGCCAGCAGCAGGACCAGCGAGCCGAGCACGCCGACCATCAGGAACGCCGGATAGATCAGCGCGTTGACGATGCTGCCGCGCAGCGCCTGGGCGCGCTCGAGGTAGTCGGCCAGCCGGCGCAGGGTGTCCTCCAGCGAGCCGCCGGCCTCGCCGGCGCGGACCAGGCTGACGTACAGCCTGGGAAACACGCCATGCTCCTCGTCCAGCGCCGAGGACAGCGTGCTGCCGCCGCGCACGCGGTCGCGCACGCGCTCGATCAGCTTCTTCGCCGTTTCCCCCTCGGGCAGTTCGAACAGGATGGTCAGCGCCCGATCCAGCGGCTGACCGGCGCCCAGCAGGGTCGCCAACTGATGGGTGAACTGGGCCAGCTGGTCGCCGCTGAACGGACCACGCTTGAACAGCGCGGCCATCGCGCTGCCGCCCACTGCGCCATTCGCCGGCCGCGCATCCAGTGGCGTGTGGCCCTGGTCCTGCAGCCGGCCGATCACCTCCTCGACGCTGGCCGCCTCCATCTGGCCCTGCAGCGTCTCGCCGGTGTCGCTGACGGCTTTGTAGCTGAATTGGGTCATTGGGGGGCCGGGAATCGGGAATGGGGAATGGGGAATCGGAAAAGCACGGGAGATCCGAAGCTGGCGGCACGACCTGCTCTACGATTCCCGATTCCCCACGACCTCGAGGAAGTCCCCCTGTGGGATTCCCGATTCTCAGCCTTCCTGCGTGACACGCAGCACCTCCTCCAGCGTGGTGATGCCGGCGACGGCCTTGGCGATACCGTCCTCATACATGCTGCGCATGCCCTCGCTGCGGGCCTGTTTCTCGATATCGCCCTCGCCAGCGTGCTGCATCACCAGCCGGCGCAGTGGGTCGCTCATGGTGAGGAACTCCATGATCGCGCGGCGGCCGTGGTAGCCGCTGGGGTTGGCGGTGCTGGTTCCCGGTTTCCACAGTTTGATCGGGCGCGCGTCGGTGTACTTCTCCAGCTCGAACTGCGCGACCACCTCGGGCAGTGCCTCATACGGAATCGCGGTTTCCGGATCGAGTCGGCGCACCAGCCGCTGCGCCAGGATGCCGTTGACGGTGGAGCCGAGCAGGTAGTCCTCCACCCCCATGTCGAGCAATCGCGTGATGCCACCGGCGGCGGAGTTCGTATGCAAGGTTGACAGCACCAGGTGGCCGGTGAGCGCGGACTGGATCGCGATGCGGCAGGTCTCCAGGTCGCGCATTTCGCCGATCATGATCACGTCCGGGTCCTGGCGCACGATCGAGCGCAGCGCGCCGGCGAAATCCAGCCCGATCTGCGGCTTCACCTGGATCTGGTTGATGCCCTCGATCTGGTATTCGACCGGGTCCTCGACGGTGATGATCTTCACGTCCGGCTTGTTGATCTGCGACAGCGCGGTGTACAGCGTGGTGGTCTTGCCCGAACCGGTGGGTCCGGTCACCAGCAAGATGCCGTGCGGACGGTTGAGCACTTCGACGAAGCGCGACTGGAAGCTGTCGGTGAAGCCCAGCGAGGCGAAGTCGAACACCACCGATTCGCGATCGAGGATGCGCATCACCACCGATTCGCCAAAGCTGGTCGGCACGGTGGACACGCGCAGATCCAGCTCCTTGCCCTGCACGCGCAACTGGATGCGGCCATCCTGCGGCAGACGGCGCTCGGCGATGTTGAGGCGCGCCATGATCTTCACCCGCGAGATCACCGCGGCGGTGGACGACGATGGCGGCGCCTCCACCTCGTGCAACACGCCGTCGATGCGGTAGCGCACCTTCAGCCGGTTCTCGAACGGCTCGATGTGCACGTCCGAGGCGCGCTGTTCGACCGCGCGCTGCAGGATCAGGTTGACCAGGCGGATCACCGGCGCCTCGGAGGCGAGGTCGCGCAGGTGCTCGACGTCGTCTTCCTCGGCCGCGCTGCCGTCGAGGTTCTCCACGATGGCACCCATCGCCGAGCGGCCGCTGCCGTAGTAGCGCTCGATCAAGCCGTCGATTTCCGAGCGCAGGCCGACCCGCAGGGCGACCGGCCGGCCGGCGGCCAGCTCGACCGCGTGCAATGGATAGGGGTCGGCCGGGTCGGATACCAGCAACGCCAGCCCGTCTTTTCCGTCCTGTACCGGTACCACGTGCTGTTGCTTGAGAAAACGCAACGAAAGTTCAAGATCGGCCGGCGGCAGCTCCGGCGCATCGCGTGCGGACAACAGCGGCACCTGCAGCAAGTCCGCCCAGCCTTCGGCCAGGTCGCGCTCGGAAACCAGGCCGAGCCGGGCCATCAGCGTGGTCAAGGTGCCCTCGCTCGACTCCTCGTGCAGTCGCCGCGCACGGCTCAGGTCCGTGTCCTTGAGGCGACCGCGCGCAACCAGCCACGCGCAGACTTCCGCCTCTCGGTCGTCGCCCGCCATGCCTGTTCCGCTGACCGCCGGCTCGATGGCTGCCGACATTCTCCCTCCACCCCCGCTCGTCATGCCGATGCCCCGTCACACCCCCCGACGCCACGCGGCAAGCTCCATTGGTATCACATTCGGCCGGCGACGCGCGAGCACCGCCGACTCCTTTCGTGACCGCGGAACACATCGGCCGCCGCGCTCCCTCCCGCGGACCCTTCCCGGACAGCGGATTCTGCGCGGCCCACAGTGGCTGCCGCCTGCGGGTGAGCGCCGTTCATCTACGTGACTGCGGGCCAACCGCCGGCGCGAATAGCCGATCCAGGCGACCGCCAGGTCCGCAGTCCCGGAATCATGAGCAAGGCGCCGGCAAGCTTCTCCCCGAGCATTCGCCTGCCCGGATGCGCAAACCCCGACTGCCACCGGGCGCGAAGCCGTCATCACGCCCGGCTATTGCCGGTATCGGCGGCGGCCCTCTCGTCGTATCACGGGATGCGACAGCCGGGGAACCAACTGCGTTCTTGGCCTCGCACACCGGCGACATCCATCGACCTTGATCCAGGGCAGCGCCGCGGGAGACGGTAGTCGATACAGTGGCACCGGTCGTTGAACAGGGCAAGAAACATGATGGCCGTCGAGCCGGAGTTGCATCGGGTCGTGGTGGTTGGTGGCGGTGTGGCGGGCCTGGAGATCGCCACTGCACTGGGGCGCCGTTTTCGTGGCGAACGGCAGCGGCGAGGCGCGGCGCCGTTGGTCACGCTGGTGGATCACGACAGCGCACACGTGTGGAAGCCGATGCTGCATACCATTGCGGCCGGCACCAGCGATATCTCGCAGCAGCAGACCCCTTATCTGGCCCAGGCGCATGCGGCCGGGTTTGCCTTTCAGATGGGTGAGTTTGCCGAGCTGGATCGCACGGCCCGGGAATTGCGCCTGTTGCCGCTACGTGATCGCGACGGCCGCGTGGTGATTCCGGAGCGGCGCGTTCGCTACGACACGCTCATCATCGCGGTCGGCAGCCGCGCCAACGATTTTGGTACCCCGGGCGTGGCCGAGTATTGCCGGGTGATCGACTCGCGCCGCCAGGCCAATGCCTTCAACCACGAAATTCGCATGCGTGTGGCCCAGTGCCTCACGCAGGGCAAGGACTTGTCCATCGGCATCGTGGGGGGCGGCGCCACCGGCGTGGAGCTAGCGGCCGAGTTGATCCGCCTGAAGGATACGGTGGTGGCCTATGGCGGCGAGGAGTTGCCGGCGTGCCTGTCGGTCAGCTTGCTGGAGGCCGGGCCACGTTTGCTGCCGGCGTTTCCGACCAATATCTCGACCTGGGTGAAGGCGCGACTGGAAGCGTTGGGCATCCGGGTGTTGACGGACACGGCCGTGCACGAAGTGACGAAGGATGCCTTCATCCTCGAGACCAAGGAGCGCGTTCCGGCCTCGCTGAAAGTCTGGGCAGCCGGCGTGAAGGCGCCGGAGTTTCTGGCCACGCTGGATGGGCTGGAGACCACGCGCGGCAATCAATTGGTGGTGACATCGTCGTTGTGCACCACCAATGACCCGCATATTTTTGCCGTGGGCGATTGTTCCAGCTTGCGGCCCGCGGGGGCCGAGCGGCCACTGCCGCCAACCGCGCAGGTGGCGCACCAGCAGGCCCAACACCTGATTCGCCACCTGCCCGACGCAGTGCTCTGCGGCACGCCGGTACCACCGTTCCGCTATCACGATTTCGGCGCGCTGGTATCGCTGGCCGATTACGATGCGTTCGGCTCGCTCGGGAAATACGGCTTGATGAAGAACGTCACCCTTCGCGGTCGCCTGGCGCACTTCAGCCACGTGTTGCTCTATCGCCGCCATCAGATGCTGTTGCATGGCGTGCTTCGTGGCTGGCTGCTGTGGCTGATTGACCGCTTGAACGCCAGCGCACGGCCCACGATACGGATGGATTAGGAGCGCGGACAAGGGCGGGGCGTGCAACCAGACACGCCGCAATGGGGCTTTGAACGAGGTGGTGCATGAGCAACAACACGGCGATGGAATATGACGTGATCGTGGTGGGCGGCGGCCCGGGCGGGTTGGCGGCAGCCATCCGCCTGAAGCAGTTGGCCCGTGAACGCCAGCACGATATCGACGTGTGCGTACTGGAAAAAGCGCCGGAGATCGGCGCGCAGATCCTCTCCGGCTGCATCATGGATCCGCGCGCGCTCACCGAGCTGATTCCCGACTGGGCCGGGCGCGGTGCGCCGCTGACGCTGCCGGTGGCGCAGGACCGCTTCCTGTTTCTCACCCAGACCGGCGCACGCGCCACGCCGCATTGGCTGCTGCCACCGTGTTTCCGCAATGCCGGCAACTACGTGGTGCGGCTGGGACACGTGGTGCGCTGGCTGGGCGAGCAGGCCGAAGCGCTGGGCGTGGATGTCTTTGCGGGGTTTGCCGCCGCCAAGGTGCTGTACGACGAGCATGGCGCGGTGCGCGGCGTGGAAACCGGCGAAACCGGCGTGGCCCGGGACGGCACGCGTACCGACGCCTACGCGTCCGGCACGCAGTTGGTGGCGCGCTACACGATCTTTGCCGAGGGCTCGCGCGGGCATCTGGGCCGCCAGCTGATCGAGCGCTTTCAGCTTGACGCCGATTGCGACCCGCAGAGCTATTCCATCGGCGTGAAGGAATTGTGGGAGGTCGATCCGGCCAAGGCGCAACCGGGTCTGGTCATCCACACGGCCGGTTGGCCACTCGACGCGCAGACCTATGGCGGTTCGTTCCTGTATCACCTGGAGCGCAACCTGGTGGCCGTCGGCTTCGTAATTGGCACCGACTACCGCAACCCCACGCTGTCGCCCTTCGAAGAGATGCAGCGTCACAAGACGCACCCGGCCATCCGCACGGTGTTCGAGGGTGGCCGACGGGTTGCCTACGGTGCGCGCTCGCTTACCGCCGGCGGCCTGGCGTCGCTGCCCAAACTGGTGTTTCCGGGCGGCGCCTTGATCGGCTGCGAAGCCGGCGTGCTGAACGCCTCGCGCATCAAGGGCAGCCATGCGGCGATCAAGACCGGCATGCTGGTGGGCGATGCGGCGTTCGAGGCGGTGGTGGCCAGACGCAGCCGTGACGAACTCACTCGCTATCCCGAGGCATTGCGTGCCTCGTGGCTGTATCGGGAGCTACGCAAATCACGCAACTTCAAGCAGTGGTTCCACTACGGCCGGCGCGTGGCCACGGTGATGACCGGAGTGGAGCAATGGCTGCTGCGTGGACACATTCCGTGGAACCTGCATCACCGCACACCCGACCATGCCCGGCTGCGGCCGCTCGCGGAGTGCGTGAAGATCGAGTATCCGAAACCCGACGGCAAGCTCACGTTCGACCGCGCCAGCTCGGTGTTCCTGTCCAATACGCACCACGACGAGAGCCAGCCGGCGCACCTCACGTTGAAGGATCCGGCGGTGCCGGTGCAAGTGAACCTGGCAAGATACGGCGGCCCGGAAGCCGTTTACTGCCCGGCGGGCGTGTACGAATTCGTGCGCGGGCCGGATGGCGCGGTGCGCTTGCAGATCAACGCCGCCAACTGCATCCACTGCAAATTGTGCGATATCAAGGACCCGGGACAAAACATCGTCTGGACCACGCCGCACGGCGGCGAAGGGCCGATCTACAACGGCATGTGAGCCGGTCGCCACCGCATGCCGGTGGCGTGCGAGGCCTGCGGTACCGGTCGGTCGCGGAAGTTCCGGGCAGCGTGGAACGCCGCATCCCGGCGTCCGGGTGACGGCTACCGCCCGCGCGCCTCGCCGCCTGTCGGGTGCGCGGACCGAACCTGCCTGCCGGGTCGGTGGGCAAGCAGGTACAGCGGCACGCCTGCGAGCAGCAGCACCAGCACCAACAATGCCGGCTCGCCGCCCAGGCCAAGCAGGGCGAACAGCACATAGCCGGCTGCCGGTAGCGCCGCCGCCAGCAGCCAGCGGGTGGCCTGCATGCGCCGCCACGCGATCAACAACGCCATCGTGCAGCCGAAGTACATCGGCAGGTTGGCGGCCGTCACCGCGCGCATCAGAAACGTGAACATGGCTACCAGCGAGTCGCTGTAGCTCATCCATACCATCGTCGATGCGAGGGCACCGGTGACGACCAGCGCCAACACGGGTGCGCCGCGCCGGTTGCTGTCGCCCATGGCCGCCGGCAGCAGGCCGTTCTGGGCCAGGGTGCGGCTCAGTTGTCCTACCAGCAAGGTCCAGCCGTTGAGGCAGCCAAGGCCGCTGATCACCACAAACAGCGCCAGCCAGCGCCCGGACGCGCCGCCCACCAACTGCTGCGTCAGCAACGCAAAGGGTGCCACCGCGCCCGCCAGTTGCGTTTGCGGAACCAGCAGCAGCGGCACCGTAAATACCGTCACGTAGATCAATGCAGTGAACGCGGTACCGATCAGGGTTGCGCGAGGAATCGTCCAGTGCGGCCGCTGGACGCGCGCGGCGGGCACGCTGGCCGATTCAATACCGAGCATCGGGTACAGCGCGATGGTTGATGCCATCATCACGCCGCCCGGGCTGAGCGGCGTGGTCGGCAGTTGCGCCACATAGCGGCCTGGCGTGGTGGCAAGAACCCACACGCCCAAAGCGACAATGGCCAGCATGGGTATGAGTTTGATGGCGGTGCTGACAATCTGGGCGCCACCGCCACTGCGCAGGCTGTATGCGTTCACCAGCACCATCGCCCACACAAAAGCAATGGCCAACACGTCCGGACGCAGGACCGCCGCGGAGGGGAAGGCAATCACGAAGTATCCGGCTACGCCGGTGGCGATCGTGGCGTTGGACAGCCACACCGATACCCAGTAGGCCCACAGCGCCAATGATGCCGGTATCTCGCCCAAGGTTTGCCGGATGTAGCCATACGGGCCGTCGGCGCGCGGCAGCAGATGCGCCAGCCCGGCAAAGGTGCCGGCCAGCGCCAGCGTGCCCACGCACACCACCGCCCAGGCCAACAGGGCGTTCAGGCCATATGGCGCCAGTGACGCGGGCAGCACGAAGATACCGACCCCGATCATGTTGCCGACCACCAACGCCATGGCCGTCCACAGGCCAAACGGTCGCGGCGCCGCGCCGGGCGCGTTCACGAGGCGGTACGCTGCCGGCGGGCATGGTTTTCGACCCGCACGGGTGCGCCCTCAGATGGTGCGTTCGGCAATCAGGCGCTTGATCTTGGCAATCGCCTTGGCCGGGTTCAGGCCCTTCGGGCAAGTGTTGGTGCCGTTCAGAATGGCGTGGCAGCGGTACAGTTTGAAGGGGTCGTTGAGCTCGTCCAGACGGTCGCCGGTGGCCTCGTCGCGCGAGTCGGAAATCCAGCGGTAGGCCTGCAGCAAGACGGCCGGGCCGAGGAAGCGATCCGGGTTCCACCAGTAGCTCGGGCACGAGGCCGTGCAGCAGGCGCACAGAATGCACTCGTAGAGGCCGTCGAGCTTCTTGCGGTCCTGGGGCGACTGCAGGCGCTCACGTGAGCCCACCGGACTGTCGGTCTTGAGCCAGGGCTGGATGGAGGCGTATTGCGCGTAGAAGTGGGTGAAGTCCGGCACCAGGTCGCGGATCACCGGCATGTGCGGCAGCGGGTAGATGTTCACCTGGCCCTCGCGCAAATCGTCCAGCGATTTGGTGCACGCCAGCGTATTTTCACCGTTGATGTTCATCGAGCACGAACCGCACACGCCTTCGCGGCACGAACGGCGCAGCGTCAAGGTGGGTTCGATGGTGTTCTTGATTTTGAGCAGTACGTCCAGAACCATCGCGCAATCGCTGACATCGACCTCGAAGGTGTCGGTGCGCGGATTGCCCCCGACCTCCGGATCCCAGCGGTAGACCTTGAACTTGCGGACCTTCTTGGCGCCCGGTTTGGCGGCGAAGTATTTGCCCTTCTGTACCCGGGACATCTGCGGCAATCGGAACTGGGCCATGGGATTCTCTCTTGAAACGAAACAGTCTGCGCGCGCGGCGGGTGCCGTGGCGTCTCGGTCAGTACACGCGTTTGGCCGGCGGGATGGTTGGCACCTCGTCATCGAGCGGCTGCGTGTGTACCGGCCGGTAGTCGAGTGTGCATCGGCCCTTGTCATCGACTTTGACGAGGGTGTGCTTCATCCAGTCGACGTCGTCGCGCTCGGGAAAGTCGTCCCGCGCGTGGGCGCCGCGGGTTTCGGGGCGTGCCGCCGCCGAGTGCATCGTGCCCACCGCCTGCACCAGCAGGTTGCCGAGCTCAAGGGTTTCGATGAGGTCGGAGTTCCAGATCAGGGACGCATCGGATACGTGCACGTCTTCAAACTGGGCGTGGATCGCGTCAATCCGCTCGCATCCCAGTTGCAGCGTTTCGGCCGTGCGGAAGACCGCCGCGTCGCTTTGCATGGTGCGCTGCATTTTTTCGCGCAGCTGGGCCGTGGGCGTGCCGCCCCTGGCGTGCCGTACCTTGTCGAGCCGGGCCAGCGCCGGATCCAGCACGTCGGTGGGCAAGCCGGCAAACGGCGTGCCCGGCTCGATGAGCTCGGCGCAGCGCTGTGCAGCCGCGCGGCCAAACACGATCAGGTCGAGCAGCGAGTTCGTGCCCAGGCGGTTGGCGCCGTGCACCGACACACACGCCGCTTCACCGATGGCGAACAGGCCCGGCATGATGTGGTCGTTGTCCGCGCCCACCTTTTGCACCACCTGGCCGTATATGTTGGTGGGGATGCCGCCCATGCAGTAATGTGCGGTCGGCAACACCGGGATGGGTTCCCTGGTCACGTCCACGCCGGCGAAGATGCGCGCGGTTTCGGAAATGCCCGGCAGACGTTCGTGCAGCGTGTCGCTGCCCAGGTGCGCCAGGTTCAGCAGCACGTGATCCCGGTGTTCGCCCACGCCGCGGCCTTCCCGGATCTCGACGGTGATGGCGCGGCTGACGACGTCGCGTGAGGCCAGATCCTTCACGTGTGGCGCGTAGCGCTCCATGAACCGCTCGCCGTCGGCGTTGGTGAGGTAACCACCTTCGCCGCGCACGCCTTCGGTAATCAGGCAGCCGGAACCGTAAATGCCGGTCGGGTGGAATTGCACGAACTCCAGATCCTGCATGGCCACGCCGGCACGTAGCGCCATGCCGCCGCCATCGCCCGTGCAGGTATGCGCCGAGGTGGAGGAAAAATAGGTGCGCCCGTAGCCGCCGGTTGCCAGGATGACCGCATGGCCGCGGAAAAAGTGCACGCTGCCTTCGGTGAGGTCGATGGCCAGCGCGCCGCTCACGTCGCCGGTGCGCGGGTCGGTCACCAGATCGGTCACAAAATATTCGACAAAGAATTTGACTTTGTGCTTCAACGCCTGGGTGTACAGGGTGTGCAAAATAGCGTGGCCGGTACGGTCGGCCGCCGCGCAGCTGCGTTGCGCCAGCGCTTCGCCGTGGCGAATCGTGTGGCCGCCAAACGGGCGTTGGTAAATGTGCCCGTCTTCGGTGCGCGAGAACGGCACGCCGAAGTGTTCCAACTCGATGACGGCAGGAATCGCTTCGCGGCACATGTACTCGATGGCGTCCTGGTCGCCCAGCCAATCGCCGCCCTTGACGGTGTCGTAGAAGTGGTAGCGCCAATCATCTTCGCCCATGTTGCCGAGGGCCGCGGCAATGCCGCCCTGGGCAGCCACCGTATGCGAACGGGTGGGGAAAACCTTGGTCACGCAGGCTACCGACAGCCCGGCCTGCGCCAGGCCCAGCGCCACGCGCAGGCCGGCGCCGCCCGCGCCGATGATCACCACGTCGTATTGATGCTTTTCAACCTTGTACGCTTCGGCAGGCATGTTGCACGTTGTCCTTTCAAATCAAGATGGAATCACTGCAGGCGCATGAACCAGGCGGCGAGTACCGCCAGGATCGTGGCCAAGGCACCGAGTAACGCACCGAAGCGCAAGGCGATCTGCAAGGTGACTTCCCACCAGCGCGTATGCACGTAATCGCCGATGATCACGTCCAGCCCCAGCATGCCGTGCCAGTAGGTGCACACGGTCAGCACGATCAGCGCGAACGCGTGAACGGGTTGCCCGATCGCCGCCAGCACGGCGTCATGGTCGGCAGGGACCAGGCCGACGACAAAAAACACAAACCAGAGTGTCAGGGGAATCAGCGCCACCGCCGTCAGGCGCTGCAACCACCAATGCGGAACACCGGTGCGCGACGGCCCCCAGTGGCGGGCTGTCTTGAGCGGATCGCGCATGCTGGATTGGCCCGGGAACCCGCTCATGCCGCACCTCCGGTCAACTTGATGAGCAACAACACCCAGGTCAGCACGGTCAACGCCGTGCTCACCCCCACTACAAACCAGCCGGTGGCCCAGTACGAGGGGTTGCGCGTGCGGTCACGCATGTGCTGCGGGCCATAGTCCCAGGCCAGGCTGTGGAACAAATGCTGGATGCCGTTGCAAAGGTGGAACAGCAGCGCCCAGATCCACGCGAACCACACCATGAGGCCGAGCCAGCTGCCGGAAAAATCCGCAAACAATTGCCACGCATGGTGGCCGGAGGCGGCGGCGATCAGGCCCCAGGTCATTGCGGCGGCGCCGATGGAAAGAAACAGCCCGGTCAGACGATGCAAGGAAGATTGCACCATGTTGATGCGCCAGCGGTAGATACCCAGGTGCGGTGAAATGGGGCGTGGATCATGCACGGCAAAAACCTCCTGAGGCTGTCCGGTCAGCCTGGTAAACACTCCACCGGCGCGGCTGCACCCGGCGGCCGCTGAGCGGTTTGCACACGCGTGACGGGCCCGGCATCTCATCACCCGGCCGCGAGCGGCGCTGCGCAGTCCATTCGTCCAGATACGAAAACGCGCGTGTGGAAATGACAAACTCGACGCTCACCGCAACCACGCCCGATCGGCACCGCCCATCGCACTCGCGCACTGGTTGCCCGATGGTATGGAGTGCCCATCGGCGACGCCCTGACTTCCATCAAGCTTTGCGTGGACAGCGTGGCGTACACGGCGCCTTGCGCTGCCAGCGTGCGATTCGGACCGGCTAACGGCGCCACTTGGCGGCAATGGCCGCCAGGTCGTCGCAGATCGTGGGGTCCAGCCATTCCGGGTATTCGGACACGCGCGCAATCAGGCCGAAAACCGTCACGGTGTCGCGGATCACGGTCGGATCGCACGCCCAGATGTCGGTCGGGTCGTAGGCACCAAAGCGATCGGCGTCCACCCACGCCAGCAGGAAGTTGGCGCAACGGTTGGCCTGGCCGGAGCTGCCCAGCGCCACTTTTGCCAGGCGATGCATGGCGGCAAGTTCCTCCGGCGTGGGTTGGGTCGGATCGTGTTCGGGGGGCGCGGCGATGGTGACAGACAAGTCAGGCAGGGTCATGGGCGGTTCCGGGATCAGGTGGGGTGGCAGGCCGGCGTGCTGCGCTTTCCGCTGACAAACCCACGAAGAGCTGGTTTACGGCGTGCGTTACTGCGGCACAGCCGGAGTCGTACTCGTGGAATGGCATCCGGCGCACGAGGGCCAGCGTGATTTCGGCCGACTCGACCAAGTATTGGCAGGCAGCCTCGATCGCCCAGGTGCGGGCGCGCTGCAGAGCATCACCGGCACTGGCGCAACCTTGTGCCAGCAGTCTGACGGTAGCGTCTGCGCTGCCGTGAACAATGCTTTCGCTGCGTATCGCCAGTTGGCCGATACGTCCGGTAAGCAGCCAGAGTTCACCCGCCGGCGCCTGGGTGGCTGGATGATGTGCGCGGTCCACGCCGACGGCATCGAGAAAGCAGCCAAGCCGTTGATGGAAGCGGGCCGTGATCATGCGGGTCGGTTGCCATTGCCAGGCGTGGGCTCCGTGCGCGGCAAGCTCGGTACCGACGGCATGGATGGCTGCGCCCGCAGCGGGATCGTCGTTGTCCGCCGCCGCGTCCGCTCCGGTGGCCGCGCACCCGAGCGCGTTGCGCAGTCGTGCGACATCCACGGCAAGGCCGGTTGCCGCGGGCAGCCGCATGGCAATGTCCCGGGTGGACCACGCGATGGCGCGGCTGGTGGCCGGCCCGAACTGCGCACCGTCGCTGATGCGCACACAGTGGCCAGTAACCGGATCGATGGACCAGCCGCTCGG
>JACDJC010000717.1_pt1 | contig 35352 bp, 35 predicted proteins | sample 7454191 | NCBI WGS metagenome assembly JACDJC01 (sample SAMN14253291, study PRJNA609438) | sludge metagenome | isolation source: sludge after 25d culture with pyrite and EDTA | collected 2018-12-20
AAACGTTCCGCACCGACCTTCGTCAGCGCCGCCGTCAGCGTCGTCTTGCCGTGATCCACGTGACCAATCGTGCCGACGTTGACGTGCGGCTTGGTGCGTTCGAATTTACCCTTTGCCATGCGCGCTAAACCCCGATGGAGTCAATCAATTGAAGAAAATCACCCGTTCCCGGGCTGGCCATGACGGCCGTACAGGCTGGTGCTCATGACAGGAATCGAACCTGTGACCTCTTCCTTACCAAGGAAGTGCTCTACCGACTGAGCTACATGAGCTTGGTGTATTTCAGCCGCCGTCCCTGACGGCGAAGATCAAGTCCGGCATCCATGCTGGACTTTTCAAACAAAACGTCGACTCATGCAATATCCGTGCAGATCGACATGCCTGGCAGACTCAGTGCAATGGAGCGGGAGACGGGGATCGAACCCGCATCATCAGCTTGGAAGGCTGAGGTTCTACCATTGAACTACTCCCGCCTGCGCGGAACTTTCGTAGCTGGTCGCGCCGCTTTCGCGTCGCGTGAAACATTGGTGGAGGGAGGTGGATTCGAACCACCGAAGGCGTAAGCCAGCAGATTTACAGTCTGCCCCCGTTGGCCGCTTGGGTATCCCTCCAGATTTTTTCTTGATTCTGATCCAGTTGCGCGCACCCGAGCCGGGAGGTAAACGAGTCCGGGCATCCTGCCCTGTCGGCCGATGGGATATCCGCCCCGCAAAGAACGCGTATTGTGTGGATCATGCCCTGAACTGTCAACACCTTGCGGCTTCCCTGAATCGACGGAAAGCATCTTTTTCAGCGAATGTCGTCCCTCCGCCGACGCAGCGTCGAGGCCGGCCGGTTGTTCCATCACGCGGCCAGGAGCGTGGGCCTGCCGCGCGCGGTAGGAAGCGTCGATGGGTGCGCGCCCCGTACCACTCGACGCGCCCGATCCGGCCACGGGGTCACCAAGGGCGGAACCGGCGCGCAGCGGAGACTCAGACGTTGAACAGGAAATGCAGCACGTCGCCGTCCTGGACGACGTAGTCCTTGCCTTCCTTGCGCAGCCGGCCGGCTGCGGCCGCGCCGGCTTCGCCCTTGTACTGGATGAAGTCGTCGTAGCCCACTGTCTCCGCGCGGATGAAGCCGCGCTCGAAGTCGGTGTGGATTACGCCGGCCGCCTGCGGTGCGGTGGCGCCGCGCGTGACCTGCCACGCACGCACCTCTTTCACGCCGGCGGTGAAATACGTCTGCAGATCGAGCAGCTTGTAGCCGGCGCGGATCACGCGGTTCAGGCCCGGCTCGTCCAGCCCCATGTCCTTCAGGAATTCGTCGCGATCGACATCGTCCAACTGTGCCAGCTCTTCCTCGATCGACGCGCACACCGGCACCACTTCGGCGCCCTCGCCCAGCGCCCGCTCGCGCACGGCGTCCAGCAGCGGATTGTCCTCGAAGCCATCGTCGGCGACGTTGGCGATGTACATCAGCGGCTTCAGGGTGAGCAGGAACAGGTCGCGCACCAACGCCTTCTCTTCCTCGTCCAGGCCCAGACTGCGCGCGGACCTGCCCTCGTTGAGACCGGCGGCAAGCTTCTGCAGCACCGGTTTCCTGGCCAGCGCTTCCTTGTCGTTCGCCTTGGCCGCGCGCTCGGCGCGGTTGAGCGCCTTGTCCACCGACTCCAGGTCGGCCAACGCCAGCTCGGTGTCGATCGTCTCGATATCGGCGACCGGATCGATCTTGCCGGCGACATGGATCACGTCGCCCTCGAAACAACGCACCACGTGGGCGATCGCGTCGACCTCGCGGATATGCGCCAGAAACTTGTTGCCCAGGCCCTCCCCTTTCGACGCGCCGGCCACCAGTCCGGCGATATCGACAAACTCCACCGCGGTCGGGACCACTTTCTGCGGATTGACGATGGCCGCCAGTGCGTTCAGGCGCGGGTCCGGCACCGGCACCACGCCGACATTCGGCTCGATCGTGCAGAACGGGAAATTCGCCGCGGCGATACCCGCCTTGGTCAGCGCATTGAACAGGGTGGACTTGCCGACATTGGGCAGGCCGACGATGCCGCATTTGATGCCCATGATTTGAGATCCGGGAATGGAGAATGGGGAATGGGGAATGGGGAAAACAGCGCGGTACCGGAATCGTCACCGATTCCCTATTCCCTATTCTCCGCCGTATGTAGCTGCTGCATCGCCTTGTCGAACTGGCCGTGCACCGCCAGCGGCAGCACGTCCAGCGCGCGGGCGATGGCGTCGATGATCGCGTCTTCGTCCTGCGCCGACGGCCGGCCGAGCACCCACGGGGTGACCCGGTCGCGATGGCCCGGGTGGCCGATGCCTATGCGCAGCCGATGGAACCTGCCGTGGCCCAGGTGTCCGACAATGTCACGCAGGCCGTTCTGGCCGCCGTGGCCGCCGTCGAACTTCAGGCGCACGGTGCCGGGCGACAGGTCCAGGTCGTCATGCGCGACCAGGCACTGCTCCGGCTCCATCCTGTAGTAGCGCAGCGCCGAAACCACGGCGATGCCGCTTTTGTTCATGAAGGTGGCCGGCTTGAGCAGCCAGACCGGTTCACCGCCGAGGTGCACGCGGCAGCTTTCACCATGAAGCTTGCCATCGAAGGTGAAACGCTCGCCCTGTGCGCCGGCAAGGGCGTCCACCAGCCAGAACCCGGCGTTGTGCCGGGTTCGCAAGTATTCGACGCCGGGATTGCCCAGCCCGGCGATGAGTCGCAAACCAGCCATGCGGACACGTAGCAGGGTCGGCCCGCACCCTTGCAGGGCACGGGCCGACGCGGCTTACTTCTTGTCGTCCTTCTTGGCCGGCGCGGCAGCGGCCGGCGTCGGGGCAGCGGCCGCCGCCTCGTCTTCGGCAGGCGCTTCCTCGGCTTCTTCCTGCACCAGGTTGGCCGTGACCACCGCGATGTCGTGGCCTTCTTCGCCGCCGTGCACGGCGACCAACTCGACACCCTCCGGTAACTTCACCTGCGACAGATGGATGATGTCGCCAGGCTTGAGGTCGATCACATCCAGCGTGATGGACGCGGGCAGATCCTTCGGCAGGCAGGTGACTTCCACCTCGGTCAGGTTCTGCGAGATGACCACGCCTGACGTCTTGGCGGCAGTCGACTTCTCCTTGTTCAGCAGGTGCAGCGGCACACTGACACGGATGGCTTCCTTCTCGCTGACGCGCAGGAAATCCATGTGCATCATCAACTGCTTGAACGGATGCTTCTGCCAGTCACGCACCAGCACCTTCTGCACCTTGCCGTCGACGTTCAGGTCGAGGATCGAGGAGAAGAACCACTCGTTCTTGGCGGCAAGCAGGATGGTGTTGTGCTCGATCTGGATGCTCTCCGGCGCCTGATCGGCGCCGTAGACGACGGCAGGCACGAAGTTCGCACGACGCAGGCGGCGGCTCGCACCTTTCCCCTCGTCCTTGCGGCTCTGCGCCTTGATTTCATGAGTCTGGGTCATTTCGTTTACTACCTTGGTTGGTGTTTGCCGCCTCGCGGCGGCTGGTTGACTTCCCCGCGACCAGGGAAGATCGTTATTTCACGCGGCATCCGTGCCGCGAAGAGCTGAGATCAAGACCGCCCATCCTGGGCGGACTCTTCAGTTTTTAACTTCACGCGGCATCCGTGCCGCGAAGAGCGAAGATCAAGACCATCCATCCATGGACGGACTCTTCAATTCTCAATCTACGTATAGCGAGCTCACCGACTCGCCAAAGGCGATGCGGCGAATGGTTTCCGCCAGCAGCTCGGCCACCGAGAGCTGGCGAATCCTGGTGCAGGCCTGTACTTCCGGGCGCAGCGGCAAGGTGTTGGTGACCACCAGCCGATCGAGCTCGGAGCCTTCGATATTGCTGATGGCGGCGCCCGACAGTACCGGGTGCACACAATACGCGACCACCTTGCTGGCGCCACGCTCTTTCAGTGCTGCCGCGGCCGCACACAAGGTACCGGCGGTGTCGACGATGTCATCGACCATCACGCAGGTCTTGCCCTGGACGTCGCCGATGATATTCATCACGGTGGAGACGTTGGCCCGCGGGCGCCGCTTGTCGATGATCGCCAGGTCGGCGTCATCCAGCCGCTTGGCGATCGCACGCGCGCGCACCACGCCGCCGACGTCGGGGCTGACCACGATCAGGTCTTCCATGCTGTATTTGCGCCAGATGTCGGCCAGCAGCACCGGCGAGGCGTACACATTGTCTACCGGGATATCGAAGAAGCCCTGGATCTGGTCGGCGTGCAGGTCGACCGTCAGGACCCGGTCCACCCCCGCAGCGCCGATCATGCTGGCGGCCAGCTTGGCGGTGATCGGCACCCGCGCCGAACGCGGCCGGCGATCCTGCCGGGCATAACCGAAGTACGGGATCACCGCAGTGACGCTGGTTGCCGAGGCGCGCTTCAGAGCATCGGTCAGTGCCAGCAGCTCGAACAGGTTGACCGCGCTCGGCGCCCCGGTGGGCTGGATCACGAACACTTCCTGCTTGCGGACATTCTCCTCGATCTCGATCTGCACCTCGCCGTCGCTGAACGTACCGACCAGCGCCTTGCCCAACGGCACGCCCAGGCGATGGGCCACATCCTCGGCCAGGGCACGATGCGCGTTGCCGGTAAACAGCATCATTGGGGTGGACGTGTCCACAAGTGCTACCTCGAAAAAACTCAGCCAGCTGGATTGGTGGCTGGGGCGGCAGGATTCGAACCTGCGTATGCGGGAATCAAAATCCCGTGCCTTGACCGGACTTGGCGACGCCCCAGTATTTCGTGTGTTCGATGATGTCTTTGTCGGATCAACTTCCGCGCTGTCGTACCAGCGCCTCGTACAAGGGTGAAACGTTCACACCGCTGGCCACATGCGCCCTGAACCGCGCCGGGCAGCGATCCGCCACGGCATGCGCCCGCGCCAGCGAACGCAGCTCCAGAAACACGCAACCACCGCTGCCGGAAAGCCGCGCCTCGCCGAAACCGCCCAGCCAGTCCAGCGCCTCGGCCACTCGCGGGTGCCGCGCACGCACGACCGGCAGGAACGCGTTCTCGACTGTTTCGCCCGAAGTGAAGGACGAAATTGTCGCCTGCGGCGCATTTCGTGTCAATTCAGGTGCTTGAAAGAGTGCCGCCGTCGACACCGGTTCCAGCGGGTCGACTACCACGTAGCATCGCCGCGGCAGGCTGATCGGACTCAACCGGTCGCCTACACCCTCGGCCCAGGCCGAGCGCCCACGCACGAACACCGGCACGTCGGCGCCAAGCTGGAGACCCAACCCGGCCAGGGCATCCTCGTCCAGGTCGAGCCTCCACAGGTGGTTGAGTGCCACCAATACCGTGGCCGCGTCCGAACTGCCACCCCCGAGGCCGGCACCGATCGGGATGCGCTTGGCGACATCGATATCCACACCGTCCGCGCAGCCCGTGTACTCTTGCAGCAGCCGCGCCGCGCGCACGACCAGATCCTCGCACTCCAGCACGCCACTCGCCCCTCCCGAACGCCGGACATCGCCGTCCTCACGCACGCGCAGGCGAACCTCGTCACCCCAGTCCAGCAGGCGGAATACGGTCTGCAGTTCATGATATCCGTCCTCCCTGCGCCCGGTGATGCGCAAGAACAGGTTCAGCTTGGCCGGTGCCGGCCAGACGCTCCACTCCCCACGCGTCGGCGATACCAGCGTGCGGCTCATGAAAACGCGCAGATCGTCGGGAAAGCCATGCTCACGATCGCGTTGCCGCGCAGGAGCGAACGCCGGGTCGTTCTTGTCGACCGTGGCAAAGCCGTGCCGCTCGTAAAACGGCGCGTTCCATGGCACATCGGCCAGCGTCCCCAGGCCCACCTGCCGGTAGCCCGACGCCTGCGCCCAGGCACAGGCGTGTTCCAGCAGGGCTGCGCCGATGCCGCGCTGGCCATGCGCGGGCAACACGTCGAGCTCGGCGACGCCAATGGCATCGCCACCGAGTTCCGTATCCAGCCAGATGAAGCCCACCGGTTCACCCGGCCGGCACCCGCCCGGTGCATGCTCACCCGGTGCGTCCCGGGCCACCCAGACCAGGCCGCGATCGATCGCCTGCCGCAACAAGTCCAGCGGCATCGATACCGTGGAATAGCTTGGCCATGCCGGATGGCCACGAAAAAGCTGCACGGCCTTGCGCTCGATGGTGCACAAGGCATCGGCATCACCGGGCCGTGCGCGTTCGATCTGGATGGACATGATGACTGCGGATGCTTCGCGGTGACCGCACCGTCTGCGGGCCGCAAAGCCTAACCCAACCGGACGCTTTTATTGAAACTGCCAGGATTCGATCGACAGGCGCACCTTGTATGGCGGCTTCGCCGCGTACACCTTGGTGGGCAATGGAGGTTGGCGCGACTCGTCCCAGGCGCGGTAATCGACCAACCAGCCAGCCTGGCGCAGCAACGAGGGCAGGCGGTTGGCGCCAAAGCTGAGCTCGGCCGGGCCGCCGTCGGCACGAAGGCCCAATACCCACGCCCGCAGATCCCCCAGCGGCACCTCCCAGCCAAGCGCCTTGCGCATCAGGGCCTCGGCGTCGGGCCCATGCAGCGGGCCGCCATCGAGGCCTTCGAGCGAGGCGCCCAACGGGCCTCCGCTCAGGCGGAAGCTCTTGCCAGTGATCGGCGCGCGCAGCTCGAACACATAATGATCGCCGTCCTGGGTCCAACGGAAGTCGCCACTGCCTCCTTCATGGCCGTCGGATACCCCCAGCCGACCCTGCAATGCCCAATGATCCGCCCCAACCAACATCTGTTCGCGCGAGCGCTGCGCCTCGAGCAGGCTGGCATCGGCCTTCAGGCGCACCGCCGGAACGCACGCCACCAGCAACAGCGGCAGGACCACCGCGAGAATCCGCCCCGACCCCAGCAAAGACGAACCGCTCACGGGTGAAGCCGCTTCAGCGTGTCGCGCAGGCTGGTGCTGTGGGGATCGAGCTTGCGCACCTCGTCAAAAATCTGTTGCGCATCCTGTCGACGCCCCTGCTTCCACAACACCTCACCCAGATGCACGCCGACATCGGCGTCCTTGCGCGCCAACCAGGCGCCACGCAGGGTCTGCTCGGCCTGCTCCAGATTGCCAAGCCGGTATTGCAGCCAGCCCCAGGAGTCGGCAATCGCCGGATCGTCCGGCTTGGCCGCGCGCGCGGCCTGCAACAGCTTCTTCGCCTCCGGCAGGTCGCGATTGGCGTCGGCCAGGGTATAGCCCAGCGCATTGCTGGCGTCGATGTCGCCCGGCTTGACCTTCAACAGGTGCCGGAAATCCTTCACCGCCTGGTCGATCTGGCCGGCCTCGGCATAAGCCAGGCCGCGGCCGTAGAGCAGCCCCGGATCATTGGGCATCACCTGCAGGGCCCGGCTGAAAACGGATTGCGCCTTGGCATAGTTCTGTTCACGCAGATACAGCTCGGCATCGACCTGCCACGCCTGCCTCAGCTGCGCGGGTTGTTCGAGATAGTCGATCTCCAATCCGGCCAGCAGCTGGTGGGCTTCGTTGTGCCTGCCCTGCGCATGCACGATCAAGGCACTGCGCAGGGCAGCGTCGAAGGCATGCGGGTCCTCGTCCCCGACCTGGTCGTACCAGTCCAGCGCCTCACTGTCGCGGTGCTGCATTTCGGCCAGTTGACCAAGCAAGTAGGCATTTTGCGCCCGCACATCCGGGGTCGCCTGCTGCAACTCGCGGTATAAACCCGCCAACGCCTCGCGGTCCTCGTGTCGCGCGGCCAGCGCGGCACGCATCGCGTAGATGTCGGCATTCTGGGGGCCTTGGGCGAGCAATTGCGCGGCGGCCGCGTCGCGACCGGACTCGCTCAGCATGCTGGCGTAGGCAAGCCGCAGGTGCGTATTGGAAGGTTCCTTGGCCAGGGCTTCGCGCAACAGCGCCTGCGCGCCGTCGCGGTCGCCATCGTTGAATTTCATCTGGGCGGCCCAGGCATAGGTCTCGGCGCTCTGAAAGCGCTTCATCGCGGCTTCGGCGATATTCAACGCATAGGTGCGCCGACCCAGCTTGTCCCCCAGCTCGCTCATCGCCAGCCAGGCCTTCGCGTCGGCCGGCAGGCGCTGCGGCGTGGCAACGGCTTCGAGCAGGCGAGCCGCCTGCGCCTGGTCGCGCGCCGCCATCAGCACCCGACCGAACAGCCGCCATGCGTCCTTGTCGCCGCTGCCGACAAGCAGCTCCAACTGGCGCTGCGCCTCGGTCGCATTGCCTTGATCCAGCGCCAGTTCGCTACGCGCATAGGCTATCCGCGCGGGTTTGGCGCCAAGTGTCTGCCAACGATCCAGTGCCCGCTCGGCGGCCTCGTCGTGATGTACCGCTATGGCCAGCGCGGCGGCCCGCTCGGCCACCTTAGGGTCCAGGCTCAACGCCATCGCCTTGTCGTAATGCGCGGAGGCCGTCTCCAGATCGTTCCGGCCGAGTGCCATTTCGCCGGCCAGCAGTTGCGCCAGCAGGTCATGCGAGGCATCCGGGGTGGCCACCACCATCCGGGCCATCGGCTGCGCCGTGGTGGCGGCCGCGGGAGCATGCTGCGGTGGTGCAGCGGCACACGCGGCCAAACCCGGCACCAAGGCCGCCAATGCCGTAAAATGCCGCAGTTGCTTGAACTTGCCTGCTGCGCTGCGCACACTATTCTCCATCCATATGCCTGCTCCCGTCGCGCCGGAACGTTTCCGGGCGACGCCACGTCAAGCTTAGCCTACGCCGGATCCTTGCCATCGAGATGCTCCTGCCGTTATGCCGCTGATCGCCCTAGGGCTCAATCACCTCACCGCGCCGGTCAGCCTGCGCGAGCAAGTGGCGTTCGATGAGGACGCCGCCGGCTCGGCCCTGCTCGAACTGGCGGGCGAACCGGGGGTCGAGGAGGCGATGATCCTCTCCACCTGCAACCGCACCGAACTTTACGTGGGGGTGGCGGCAGGTGCGGAAGGCATCCCGCAGGCGTGGTTGAGTCGTCATCATCGTCTGACCCCGGGCAAGCTGGATGAGTTCCTGTACCAGTACGAGGAGCACGATGCCGTGCGTCACGTGTTCCGCGTGGCGACCGGGCTCGACTCGATGGTGCTGGGCGAACCACAGATCCTGGGCCAGGTGAAGGACGCCTATCAGCAGGCGCGCCAGGCACACGCGCTGAAGGCGCCGATGGATCGGCTGCTGCAGCATACCTTTGCGGTAGCCAAGCGGGTGCGTACCGACACCCAGATCGGCGCCCACACGGTGTCGGTGGCGTTCACGGCGGTGCGATTGGCAGAGCAGGTCTTCACCGACCTGCATGATGCCTGCGTGCTGCTGATCGGCGCCGGCGACACCATCGAACTGGCCGCGCGGCACCTGGCTGAAAAGCGGGCGCGCCGCCTGATCGTGGCCAATCGCACCCTGGAAAGCGCGCAGGAGCTGGCCCGCCGCTACGGTGCCTACGCGATCGCACTGGCGGATCTGCCGCAGCATCTGGCCGACGCGGACATCGTGATTTCCTCCACCGCCTCGCGCCAGCCGATCGTGACCCGCGAGATGGTCGAGCAGGCCATGTCGTCGCGTCGGCACAAACCGATGTTCATCGTCGATATCGCGGTGCCGCGCGACATCGAAGAATCCATTGCCAGCCTGCCCGATGTGTACCTCTACGGCATCGACGACCTGCGCCAGGTGATCGACAACAACCGGCGCTCGCGCGAAGCCGCTGCCCGCGAGGCCAATGCCATCATCGACCTGCAGGTCGACCGCTACATGGCCTGGCGCCGCGCGCTGACGTTGCGCAACCCGGCGCTGGACATGCGCCAGCATGCGGAAAGCTATCGTGACGAAGTACTGGTCAAGGCGCGCGCGATGCTCGCCCACGGCAAAACGCCGGACGAGGCACTGGCCTTCCTTGCCAACACGCTGACCAACAAGCTGCTGCACCATCCCAGCGCGCGCCTGCGCGAAGCCGCGCTCAGCGGCGACCTGGACCTGCTGCATGCCGCCGGCCGGCTGTATGGGCTCGACGAGGAACACGACGGCACCTCGTAGGAGCGCACCGTGTGCGCGATTGATCCAGCCTCACATGCAACATCAAAAGCATTCGCGCACACGGTGCGCTCCTGCAAAGAAACCAACGCGCCGCCCATGACGCCATCGATTCGCCGCAAACTCGAAGCCCTCGCCGAACGCCACCAGGAAATTGGCCTGCTGCTGTCGCAGCCGGAGGTGCTTGCCGACAACAACCGCTTTCGCGATCTGTCGCAGGAATACGCACAAATCGAGCCCGTCGTCGCCTCGCTGCATGAGTACGACCAGGCCGAGCGTGAGCTGGCCGAATCGCGCGCCATGTTGGACGACCCCGAGCTGCGCGGGATGGCTATCGACGACGTGGCGCGGCTGGAACAGCGTCTGCACGATCTCGACGGCCAACTGCAGCTGTTGTTGCTGCCGAAGGACCCACGCGACGACGCCAACCTGTACCTGGAAGTGCGTGCAGGTACCGGCGGCGACGAGGCGGCGATTTTTGCCGGCGACCTGTTCCGGATGTACCTGCGTTATGCGGAAAGCCGCAGTTGGCGCGTCGAGGTGCTCAGCGAACATGCCGGCGAGCACGGTGGCTACAAGGAGATCGTGGCACGCATCGAGGGCAAGGGCGCGTACTCCCAGTTGAAGTTCGAATCGGGCACGCACCGGGTGCAGCGCGTGCCGGAGACCGAATCGCAGGGGCGCATCCACACCTCGGCGGCAACCGTGGCGATCCTGCCCGAGCTGGACGAGATCGACGAAATCACGATCAACCCGGCCGACCTCAAGATCGACACCTTCCGCGCCTCCGGCGCCGGCGGCCAGCACGTCAACAAGACCGACTCGGCGATCCGTATCACCCATCTGCCTACGGGCACCGTGGTGGAATGCCAGGACGAACGCAGCCAGCACAAGAACCGCGCCCGCGCGATGAGCCTGCTGAAGGCGCGCCTGCTTGACGAGGCGCAAGGCAAACAGGCAGCCGTCCAGGCCGAGTCGCGCCGTCTGCAGGTGGGGTCCGGTGACCGCAGCCAGCGAATCCGCACCTACAACTACCCGCAGGGGCGGATCACCGACCACCGTATCAACCTCACCTTGTACCGCCTGCCCGAGACCATGCAGGGCGACCTGCGCGAACTGATCGATACCCTGACCCGCGAACACCAGGCCGACCAGTTGCAGGCCCTGGGCAGCAACTGAATTATACGCGGCACGCTGCGGCTCAACCGGTGATGAAACCGGACAGCCCCTGCTCGGCCAGGTGCTCGCGGAACACCTGCTGCACCTTCGCCGCGGGCGGTCCGCGCCAGAGCCATTGCTCCAGGGCGTCGAGCGCCTCGGCGCGACCACTGACCAGCACTTCCACGCGACCATCGCGGAGATTCTTCGCGTGGCCGGCCAGCCCGAGCACCAGCGCCTGCTCGCGCGCGCCGGCGCGAAAGAACACGCCCTGTACCCGGCCGCTGACGATGAAGCGCACCGTCGGCATCAGTCCGAGCCGATCCACTGCTCGAGCATGGCCTCGGTCACCGGCCCCAGCCGGCGCTGCACCACCTTGCCATTGGGGTCGACCAGGTACGTCATGGGCAAGCCGCGCGGCTCGTCGAAATCCTTGAGCGGTTTGTCCAGGCTGACCTGGGCGATCGGGTAGACCACCGGGTGTTCGGCCAGGAAGGCCTTGATCGTTGCCGGCTCGCTGTCCTCGTAGGCCAGCCCGATCGCACGGACGTTGCTGTGCGCGGCGACGAAGTGCGAGATGTCCGGCATTTCCTCGATGCACGGCACGCACCAGGTGGCCCAGAAGTTGACGATCACCCAATGCCCGCGCTGCGTGGCCAGGTCGAAGGTTTCGCCTTCCAGCGTGGTCACCTGCAGGGTCGGCTGGCTCGGCATCGCCGCGCGTGCCGGTGCGATGAAGGCCAGCGCCAGTGCGGCGGCAGTGGCAAGGCGGGTCGAAAACTTGGTCATGCAGGAAATTCCTCGGTGTCGGCTGCGGGATCGTCAGCCGGGGGATAGATCCGGTCGAGCCGGGTGCCCAGTTTGACCTGCAGCGTGGCAGCCAGTTCATCGAGCAACTGCAGCAGTTCCGGCGGCAGCTCGATGCCCATCGATGCCGCCTCCTCGAGCGGTCGCAACGGCAAGCGGCAACGAGTGCAACGATACAGGCGCAGCAAGTCGGTACTGTCCAGGCTGCGGCTGAGCAACCATCCGCCGGCCTCGCCACGCTGGATCATATCCGCTTCTTGCAGGTCGTCGAAGTGACTGCCGACTGCACCCGCGCTCAGGTAGGGCGCGCGCAGGCGCACCTCGGCCGGGTCGACGCACTCGCCGCGGCGCTGCGCATCCACCAACATTCCCAGCACCACCAGCAAACCCAGGAACTCGGCTGCCGCGGGTATCGTTTCGGACGGCGGGAGGTATTCGTAGGCGGAAACGGATGCCGCGATCGAAGCGGCCAGGATCACGATCACCCACGACAGATAGATCCACAGCAGGAAAATGGGAATCGTTGCCAGCACGCCGTAAATCTGCTGATAGGTCTGCACCTGACTCACGAACTGGCCGAAACCCCAACGCGCGATCTCGAACAGCACCGCGCCCAGCAACGCGCCGATCGCCGTGTCACGGCGCGACACGCGGGTGTTGGGGATCACCGTGTACATCAGCCACAAAGTGAAAAACGTCACCAGGAACGGCAGCGTGGTCAGCAGGCTGCTGCCAATGGTATGGATCTGGTCCGAGGCCACGCGCAGGAAAGGCATCGCGGTGACGTAGGAGGTGGTCGCGATGCCGCCGCCGACCAGGATCGGCCCCAGCGTCAACGCCGCCCAGTACAGCAGCAGGCGCGACCCCCAGCGGCGCGGCTGGTGCACCCGCCAGATCCGGTTCAGCCGATCCTCGATGCTGATCATCATCGACAGCGCGCTGAACAGCATGATCAGGATGCTCACCCCGGTGAGACCCTTGGCATTGTCGGCGAAGCTCTGCAGGGCCGCCTGCACTTTCTCGCCCGCGGCCGGCACGAAGTTGTTGAACACGAAGCTGACCAAGGTATCGCGCGCGCCCTCGAACACCGGAAACACCGCGAACATGGCCAACACGGCCACCGAGAGCGGCACCAGCGATACCAGCGTGGTATAGGACAGCGCGCCGGCTGTCTCGAAGCATTTGTCGTCGACGAAGCGCTGCCACACGAAGCGACGGAAATAGCGCAGGCGATCGGGATCGAAACGACGGACCATCGGCATCCTCGTCGGCGACAGCAAGCCACGACCAATATTGACCGGTACACTAGCAGCCTGTCGGTCTTATGAGGAATCGGCGGTAGATGGACCGCGCAGGCGGATTCGCAGGCCGGCCAACCAAAGTGCGACAGGCTGCCGGCCGATCGGCCGTGAATGCCTCGATCAGGCGAGTCGACGCTACATGAATCAAGAAATCCTGGTGCTGTATTACAGTCGCAGCGGCCATACCGCCCAACTGGCGCGACTGGTCGCCCGCGGCATCGAGGAACTTCCCGGCATGCGCGCGCGCCTGCGCCAGGTACCGCCGGTCGCCCCGGTGACCGAAGTGGCCCGCCCGCCCGAGCCGGCGGACGGGGCGCCCTACGTGACCAAGCAGGACCTCCTCGACTGCGCGGCCCTGGCCATGGGCAGCCCGACCCGCTTCGGCAACATGGCCGCGCCGCTGAAGCATTTCCTCGACTCCACCGGCGCCGAGTGGGCCAGCGGGGCGCTGGCCGGCAAGCCGGCGGCCCTGTTCACATCCACCAGCACCATGCACGGCGGCCAGGAATCGACCCTGCTGAGCATGGCCCTGCCGCTGCTGCATCACGGCATGCTGCTGGTCGGCGTGCCGTTCACCGAGCCCCGGCTGACCAGCACCCGCAGCGGCGGCACGCCGTACGGCGCCAGCCATGTCGCCGGCGCCAAGGGCGAAAATCCGATCAGCGGGGACGAACGCGAACTGGCCCGTGCCCTGGGCCGGCGTCTCGCCGACGTCGCGCGTCGACTGGCGACGACGGCATGAATGCGCAGCGTTCGTTGCCGCTGGAACAACGTATCGGTCTGTTCGCCTGGGTCGCGCTGACCATGCTGCAAATCGTCTGGCATGCGTGGCTGTTTCCACCACAGGCGATCCCGATCTGGCTGGTGCTGGCGCTCACGGTGATCCCGCTGCTGCTGCCAGTGCTGGCGATCCGCGATCCGCGACGCGCCCTGCTGTGGGTGGGGATCCTCAGTCTGTTCTACTTCTGTCACGGCGTGTCCGAAGCATGGAGCGCCCCGGAACAACGTTGGCTGGCGCTCGGCGAGATCGTGCTTGCCGTGCTCTTGATCAGTACCCTGGGCGCCGGGGTCAGGCGCAGGCGCAATCCCGCGTAAGGGCCGACCGGCGGGCGATACTTTCCGGCCGGGATTCGGGATTCACAAAAGCGAAGAGCATCGCCTGCAAGCAGGCGCCTGCGCGGCACGGGTATGCCGGCACGGGCTAAAATGCCCGGATTCCCCAAATGGCCATCGACATGCAGCACCTGACCATCGTCACCACCGGCGGCACCATCGACAAGATCTATTTCGACGACAAGTCGGATTACAAGATCGGTGCGCCACAGATCGGCGAGATCCTCGGCCATCTCGGGGTTGCCTTCGATTTCGACGTGATCCCGATCCTGCGCAAGGACAGCCTGCACATGGGCGCGGAGGATCGCTCCCTGGTGCGCTCCACCATCGAGGCGCAGCCGCACCGCCACGTACTGGTCACCCATGGCACCGACACCATGGTGGAAACGGCACGCGAGCTGGCCAGCATCGAGGGCAAGGTGATCGTGCTGACCGGGGCATTGAACCCGGCCCGCTTCCAGGGCTCGGACGCCGTATTCAACATCGGCTGCGCGGTGGCCGCGGTACAGACCCTGCCCGACGGCGTCTACATCGCCATGAACGGCCGCGTGTGGGACCCGGCCAAGGTGCGCAAGAACCGCGACGCGAACCGCTTCGAGGAAGTGGCCGGCTGATCGCCACGAACAGGCGGACCCGGTCGAATCGACCGGGTCCGCCGACAGGCTGTCGGGAGCGTGGGCCGTCCCTGGCCCATCCCGGGGTTTACCAGCTGGCCTTCAAGGTCACGCCCGAATACGCACTATAGCCATTGAGCATGATGTAGTACGTACCCGACTCGTTGCTGCCCGAGCAGGTCTCGTTGTTGCCGGACTTGTACGGCCGGCAGTCGTAGCTCGTGGTCGTGGGCACCGAGCCCTGCTTCACATACAGGTCCACGTCACCGGTACCGCCAGAGGTGGAGATGGTGAGGGCGCTGCCGGCAGGCACGGTCACCGAGTAGTACGTCTTCGAATTGGTGGCTCCGGAGATGCCGGTCACCGGCACGCCGTTCTGCAGGACATCTGAACCACCGCCACCGCCGGTGGAGTAGGACGCCTTGACGGTCACCCCGGAATACGATGAATAGCCATGCACCTTGAGGTAGTACTTGCCGGCTGCAGGTGAAGCCACGCTGCAGCTTTCCGAATTACCGGTCTTCCACGGCCGGCAGTCGTAGCTGCTGGTGGTCGGTGCGCTGCCGAACTTCGTATACAGGTCGGCATCGCCGCTGCCGCCGGAGATCGACATCACCAGGTTGCTGGCACCGGCCGGCACATTGATGAAGTAGTCATTGTCCGCACCCGCTGCACCCGACACGCCGGTGACGCCGACGTTGTTCTGCAACTCCGTCGTACCGCCACCGCCACCGCCGCTACCCGAACAGGCCACGCCGACACTGTTGAAAGCGGCAACCACGTCGTCCTTGTTGTAGCCCAGGTCGGTGGCCGCCGACTCCACGCCGCAGGCACCGGAGTCGAACGTCGAAGTCGCGTTCCAGTACACCTTGTTGGCCAGCGCGTAGGCCTGGAATGCCATCTTGACGTTCCAGCCGGTGGTCTTGGCCAGCACGCAGAACGACTTGTTGTAGACGCCGCTGGAATAGTGCACGTCGAGGCCGGAGGTGTAGTTCGCGGCGTTGTCGATCGAGCGGCCATCCTGCGGCGGATTGCACATGTAACGGAGTGCCCCGCTGCTCTTCATGATGTCGGCGCCGACCAGGAAATCAGCCGCGCCGCGATCGAAATATTCTGCCGCCTCGCCGGCAATATCCGAAAAGGCCTCGTTCATGCCGCCGGACTGGGCCGTGTATTCCAGGCCGGAATTCTGCTCGGTATAGCCGTGGCTGATCTCGTGGCTGGTCACGTCCAACGACACCAGCGGATAGAAGGTGCTGGCACCGTCACCGAAGTACATTGCCGAACCATCCCAGAACGCGTTCTCGTAGTTGGACTTGTAGTGCACCTTCATCAGCAGTTGGATGCTCAGCGGCGGTGCACCGGTATAGGACAGGTACATGTCGTGCACCACGCCGCCGAAATGGTGGGCATCGTTGACCGGCGAGTAGGCGCCGTTGATCGCGTCGGTGTTGCTGGTCGGGCACGTGAAGCTCACCACCGAACCACCGCTGCTGGCGTGGTTGAGGTTGTAGGTTTTCACATCGGCGTTCTGCAGGGTGCAGGTGCTGCCCGACTGGGTGACCACGAGCGAGGCATAGTCCGTGCCGTAGTTGTACTTGCCTGTCTTCTCGTTGCCGCCGGGGCCGTTGGCAGAAGCATCGGTCAGGCCGTTCCAGCTGCGGATCACCGCGCCGGTGTTGGCATCGATGATTGCGGTCGGACGGCTCGGGTTGTCGCCACCGACGAAGTACGAGACGCGGTAGACCAGCCGCGGTGCGGCGTTCTCCTGCGGATAGACGAACAGGTCGGCCTGCTGGTTTTCGATGGTCGCGCCGCCGACCAGCACAGTGTGCGCATGCGCCTTGAGCGCCTCGATCGCCTTTGCCTGGTTCAGCCTGGGCAACACCGACATCAGTTGTTGCTGTGATTGCTGCATCAGCTCCCCGGTGGCGCGCAGCGCATTGCCCTGCGCATCCTGCACCACGGCGATGCTGCGGCCATACACCGGTACGCCACGGTACATCTGCTGCTGGCGCACGACATGATGGCCATCGGTCAGGGCCACTGCACCGCGCGCCACCAGCGTCATGTCCTGGCCCAGATCGAGATGGGCCGCCAACGAGCTGGCCGGTACGGCGCCCAGATTCTGCGCATGCAGCGTTCGGGTGTTGGCGGCCGTGGCGACGGTGGCGGTTGCCATGCCGATGGCGGCCACCAGCAGTTTCAGGCGGAGATAATTAGGCATCTATGGGACTCCTGGACAAAATGGGGACAAGCGAGCCCGATGCGGCTGCAAAGGCCCCATGCAAGAATTTCCGTGCAAGGCACGGCGCTGTATTCGCCAACTGTCTGGCGATCCCCAACTACGTCCATGGGCGGCTGCCCGCCCCTGCTTCTCCTTGCCGGGACAGCACGCGGACGCGTAACTGCAAAACGGCGATCACGCCGCCAAAGGATCATCCACCAGCCTCCCGGGCGGCGGACCCGACAACGCTATTACTTGCGGATCAGCCTGACAATCCGATTTTTTCCTACGTCAAGTGAACGCGGTCACAGTCGCCGCAACTGGTGCCCCTTTTATCCGGCCCGGCGCCCGGGATCGCTGCCTGACAACGCGTCACCGGTTCAAGGCGGCGCGGCGGACACAGCCGGTCGACCCGCGGACGAGCTTCGCCGGTTTCTTCGAAATGGAATCCGCAAAATGCCTCGCCGCCGCCTCGCGGCAGTGGCGACCTCCACGCGGATTCAGAGCATGCCGGTTTCCAGCTTGGCCGCGTCGGACATCATCGAATGATTCCAGGGCGGATCGAACACCAGATCCACATCGGCCTCGGTGATGGTGGGAATCATCATCAGCTTGGTGCGTGCATCGTCCACCAGGATGTCGCCCATGCCGCAGCCGGGGGCGGTCAGGGTGAGTTTCACGTAGACCTTGCGCTCACCGGTTTCGGAATGCTCCATGCTGAGGTCGTAGACCAGTCCGAGATCGACCACGTTGACCGGGATTTCCGGGTCGAACACGGTACGCAGCTGGTCCCATGCGAGCTTCTCCACATCGGCATCGGTGGCGTCGGGCGGAACTTCGAGCGGCTGCGGTCGATCCTTGCCCAGCGCATCGGCATCGTCGCCGGCCACGCGGAACAGGTTGCCTTCCACGTAGACGGTGAAACTGCCACCCAACGCCTGAGTGATGTAACCGATCTGGCCCGCCGGCAGGGTAACCACGTCACCCTGCGGCACCATCACCGCATTGCAATCACGCACCAGCGTAATCGGCTCGCTACTCAGACTGAAACCACTCATGCCGACGACATTCCCGTATCTGTGGGCACGGCAACGCACCGTGCCGAAGCGCCTATTATGCCGCGCACGACGGACGACCGCTTGTTCCAGATCAGGCCAACCCCATCAAACACAGGATTTTCAAGCCGACCCGCACCCCGGCACACGCTATGATGGCAGCTTTGCCGATGGATCAACCGATGCCCCGCACTCTTCCGCCAGGGCGCCGCCGATGAGCGTGCGCAACGCGCTGGTATCTTTGTTTGCGCTGTTCAGCGCGGTCATGCTGGGGCTCGCTGCGGGTGCCGCCTGGATGGTACTGGCCCTGTACCTGCGCCAGCCTTTGCCCTGGCTGGCGGTACCGATCGGCGCCATGCTGGCCTGGACCATTCGCGCAAGCGTGCAACGGGCCGGCATCGGCGCCATGCTGCTGGCCGCCGTCGCCACCGCGCTGGCGACGATCTACGTGAACATGCTGATCACCGGCGTGAAGCTTGCCGGCAACATGGGCATGGGCTTGATCGAGGCCATGCGCACGGCCGGCATCGGCATGTTGGGCCAGCTGACACGGATGGCGATGACGCCAGCGGATGCGGGCTGGACCGTGCTGGCCATGCTGCTGGCAGCCTGGCTGGCACGCGGCAAGCGCCCGCGCCGGCCCTGAAACACGGGTCCTGAAGCGCGACGGCCTCAGCCGTCGACCGCCTTCACTTCGTTCACCAGCTCGCCGGCCGCAGCCTGGCCGTCGCCGTACAGCATGCGCGTGTTGTCGGCGTAGAACAGCGCGTTCTCGATCCCGGCAAAGCCGGTGCCCTTGCCGCGCTTGATCACGATCACCTGTTTCGCATTCACCACGTCGAGGATCGGCATGCCGTAGATCGGCGAGGCCGGGTCGGTCTTGGCCACCGGGTTGACCACGTCGTTGGCGCCGATCACCAGCGCCACGTCGGTGGTGGCGAATTCCGGGTTGATGTCGTCCATGTCGACGATCAGGTCGTACGGCACGCCGGCCTCGGCCAGCAGCACGTTCATGTGGCCAGGCATGCGTCCGGCCACCGGGTGGATCGCGAACTTCACCTTCACCCCGCGCTTGATCAGCAACTGGGCAAACTCCCACACCTTGTGCTGCGCCTGCGCCACCGCCAGACCGTAGCCGGGCACGATCACCACGCGTTCGGCATACGCCATCATCACCGCCGCGTCGGCCGCATCGATCGGTTTCTGTGCGCCCTCGATCGCCTGCGCCTCGCCACCGGCGGCGCCGAAACTGCCGAACAGCACGTTGCCGATCGAGCGGTTCATCGCCTTGGCCATCAGTTGGGTCAGCAAGGTACCGGCCGCACCGACCACCATGCCGGCGATGATCATCGCCTCGTTGCCCAGCACGAAACCCTCGAACGACACCGCCAGGCCGGTGAGCGCGTTGTACAGCGAGATCACCACCGGCATGTCGGCGCCACCGATCGGCAACGTCATCATCAGGCCGAACAGCAACGCCAGCGCGAAGAACACCACGATCAGCCAGACGTGGGCATGGCCGCTGGCGATAAACGCGCCGGCGACGATGGTCGCCGCCAGCAGCAACAGGTTCACCGCACGTTGGCCGGGGAACACAAAACGCTTGTCCATCCAGCCTTGCAGCTTGGCGAAAGCAATCATCGAGCCGGAGAAGCTCACGGCGCCGATCAGCGCACCGAGCACGCCCAGCGTCAGCTCGACCGGGGACAGCAGCTTGAGGCCCTCGGGGATTTGCGAAGCTGCATCGAGCACCCAGCTCTCCAGCCGCAGCGGCGAGGCGTCGAGCACGCCGCCGGCGCGCAGCACGGCGACGCTGCGCACGTAACCGACCAGCTCCACCGCACCGATCGCCGCCGCCGCACCGCCGCCCATGCCGTTGTACAGCGCCACCATCTGCGGCATCGCCGTCATCGCCACCCGCTTGCCGGTCCACCATGCCGCGCTCACGCCGATCAGCACCGCGGCGATGATCAGGCCACGGTTGTGCAGATCCGGCCAGAAGAAGGTGGCAATCACCGCCAGCAGCATGCCCACTCCCGCCCAGACGATGCCGCCGCGCGCGGTACGCGGCGAACTCATGCGTTTCAGGCCAAGGATGAACAGCAGCGCGGCAAGGAAATACAGCGTCTGGATGAGGGTCTGCGTCCAGTCCATCACTCGCCCCCCTTGCCGGCGCCGGGTTTGCTGGACTTGAACATCTCCAGCATCCGCTCGGTCACCACATAGCCGCCGGCGGCGTTGCCGGCGCCCAGCAGCACGCCGATGAAGCCGATGACGATCTGGAAGGTGGTCTGCGCATGACCCAGCGCGATCATGGCCCCCACCAGCACGATGCCGTGCACGAAATTCGAACCGGACATCAGCGGTGTATGCAGGATCACCGGCACCCGCGCGATGATTTCATAGCCGGTAAACGCGGCCAGCATGAAGATGTACAGCGCCAGGAAACCGTCGATCATGACCCCACCTCGCCAGGATTCATCTGAACCCGCATCATACGGGAAGCGCGGCGATCGTCGAGGCTCCCACAAAAATTCGTGCGCCCTGCGCGGCGACCCCGGGAGTCCCCTTGCGGACGGGTCGGGACGGGATGCAGCCGAAACACACGGTCGCAGCCTCCACCACTGCGACTCCACGCTTCGCCCGCACCCTCATCCGGTGCTTCGCGCCGCCTGCCACCTGCAAGCGATCAGCCCTGGAAGCGCACCTCTCCGGCATGGGTCAGGCAGCTCCTGGCGACCAGTTCGTCGTCGAAATCCGGCCGCAGTCCGCCCTCGTGCACCAGCAGCTCGACGAAGTTGTATATGTTGCGCGCGTACATCTCCGAGGCGTGTCGCGGTGCACCGGCCGGCAAATTGAGCGGGCCGAGGATCACCACGCCGCCATGCTCGACCCGCTCGCCGGGCCGGGTCAGTTCGCAGTTGCCGCCGCTCTCGGCCGCCAGGTCCACGATCAGCGCACCCGGCTTCATGCCTTCGACCATTGCCGCGGTAAGAATCTTCGGCGCCGGTCGCCCCGGCACGGCCGCGGTGCTGACCACCACGTCGAACGACTTCAGGTGATTCGCCAGCGCCTCTTGCTGGGCGGCGCGTTCCTCGGCCGAGAGCTCACGCGCGTAGCCGCCGCTGCCCGCGGCGCTGACCCCGAGTTCCAGGAACTTCGCGCCCAGCGACTCGACCTGCTCGCGGGTTTCCGGACGAACGTCGTAACCCTCGATCTGCGCGCCGAGCCGGCGTGCGGTGGCGATCGCCTGCAGCCCGGCCACGCCGGCGCCGATCACCAGCACCTTCGAGGGACGGATCGTGCCGGCGGCGGTGGTCAGCATCGGGAAAAACTTGGGCGAGGCTTCGGCGGCGATCAGCATGGCCCGGTAACCGGCTACCGCCGCCTGCGAACTGAGTACGTCCATCGCCTGCGCCCGGGTGGTGCGTGGCAGCAACTCCAGCGAAAAGGCGCTGAGCTGGTGCGCGGCCAGCGCCGCGATGCGCTCCGCCGCACCGTACGGGCGCAGTTGGCCCACCACCACGCTGCCTTCGCGCAGGCCTGCAAACACTTGATCCTGCGGCGGGAGCACGCACGCCAGCAAGTCGGCCGCGGCCAGCACTCCGGCACGGTCGGCAAACTCCGCCTCCGCATACGCGCTGTCGGGAAAACCGGCGCTGCGTCCGGCATCGTGCTCCAGCAGCACACGCATCCCCTTGCCGTGCAGCTTCTTCGCCATCTCGGGGGTAATCGCCACGCGCCGCTCCCCGGCAGCGGTCTCACGCAAGGCGGCAATGGTCACAGGCATGGTGCGATCCCTTCTGGAATGGTCTGGACATCTTAGCGGTACTCGCGACCGACGGCTTTGATCGGGCCACGCCGAACAAGAGTAAGCTGGCCCGCCGACCGGCGCCGGCTGCAAACGTGGCGAGTTCGCCGCGCTGGCGGTGATCGCCGATACACCGGAGCCGGTGAGTCCCTGCGGCGCGTGTCGCTAGGTCATGGCCGAATTGTGCGGGCCGGACATGCCGGTATGGCTGGGAAATCTGCACGGCAAGGTGCGCCACACTACCGTGGCCGCGCTGCTGCCGGACTCGTTCACCCTGCCGGGCCCGGCTTGAGCCCGTCCCGATGCGCGCTGCGGTAAAGTGGGCGTTGTATCGGGTTTTGCGCCACCGAGACCGTCCATGGATCCGCTAGAGCTCTACTTCGCCCCGTATTGCGCCAACACGATTGGCCACGACCAGACGTTCCACTCGCCGTATGGCGAGCAGCGCATCGTGTACGCCGACTGGACCGCCAGCGGCCGCCTGTACCTGCCGATCGAGCAGCGGCTGCTGGACCTGTTTGGTCCACACGTCGGCAACACGCACTCGCAGAGCAGCGAGACCGGTCGCGCCATGACGCTGGCCTACCATGAGGCGCACCGGATCCTCAAGGCGCATGTGAACGCGGGGCCGGAGGATCTGATCCTCTCCACCGGCAGCGGCATGACCGGGGCGATCAACAAGTTCCAGCGCATCCTGGGGCTGAAGGCGCCGCAGGGGCTGCGGCGTTTCATCGATATCCCGCAGGCCGAGCGGCCGGTGGTTTTCATCACCCACATGGAGCACCACTCCAACCAGACTTCATGGCTCGAAACCATCGCCGAGGTGGTGGTGATACCGCCCGACCGGCAAGGCCAGGTGGATCTGGCCGCACTCGAGGCGCTGCTGTGGGAGTACCGCGCACGGCCCATGAAGATCGGCTCCTTCACCGCCTGCTCCAACGTCACCGGACTGCAGACGCCGTATCATGCGATGGCGGCACTGATGCACCGCGCCGGCGGCGTGGCGTTCATCGACTTTGCCGCGTCGGCGCCGTATGTCGACATCGACATGCATCCGGCGGACCCGGAGCAACAGCTCGACGCGGTGCTGTGGTCGCCGCACAAGTTCCTCGGCGGGCCCGGTTCGTCGGGCGTGCTGGTCTTCAACCGCGCGCTCTACCGCAACACCGTCCCCGACGACTCCGGCGGCGGTACCGTCAACTGGACCAATCCATGGGGCCAGTACTCCTTCCTCGACGACATCGAGGCGCGCGAGGACGCCGGTACGCCGGGATTCCTGCAGGCGATCAAGGCCGCGCTGGCCGTGCAGCTGAAGGATCGGATGGGCGTGACGTCGATGCGGCGGCGGGAGCAGGCGATCGTTCCGCACGTGATGGGGGCGCTGCAGTCCATTCCGGGCGTCCACGTGCTCGCACCGACCCAACACGATCGGCTCGCGATCTTTTCGTTTTACGTCGAGCGCATCCACTACAACCTGATCGTGCAACTGCTGAACGACCGCTTCGGCGTGCAGGCGCGTGGCGGCTGTTCGTGCGCAGGCACCTACGGACACTATCTGCTGCATGTCGATCCATCGCGGTCGCGCTCGATCACCGAGCGCATCGACCAGGGCGACCTGTCGGAAAAGCCGGGCTGGGTGCGCCTGTCGTTCCACCCCACCAGCACCATGGCCGACATCGAGCATACGATGCACGCGGTGCGGGAAATCGTGCGACACATCGACCAGTGGGCGCAGGACTACGAGTACTCGCCTGTCACCAACGAGTTCGCGCACAGGAACGACGACCACGGCGCGGCGATCGCAGGCGTACGGCAGTGGTTCGAGCTGGAACCTTCCGCCGTTGCACAGGATGATCCTCAAGACGCATGAACAACTCCCCGCCGTTGCCCCATCCACTCGCCCTGCTGCAACAACGCCGCTCCGTTCCCGCCCGCCAGCTGGGCGAGCCCGCGCCCGATCCGGCGACCCTCGAGGCGCTGCTGGAAGCGGCCATCCGCGTGCCCGACCACGGCAAGCTGGTACCGTTCCGGCTGATCCTGCTGCGCGGCGAGGCCAAGCTCCGCTTCGGCGAGCGGCTGGCTGAGGTCGCCATGCGCACTCGCCCGGAAATGACCGGCGCCAGGCTGGAGAAGGAGCGCTGCCGCTACACCTTCGCGCCGCTGGTGATCGCGGTGGTCGCGCGGATCGACGAGCACCACAAGGTGCCCACGATCGAGCAGAAACTCTGCGCCGGCAACGTGGCGCACAACCTGCTGCTGGGCGCGTATGCGCTGGGCTACGGGGCGCAATGGGTGACCGGCTGGGCCGCCTACGATCGCGACGCCGCCGCGGTGCTCGGGCTGGCCGCGCACGAACACGTGGTGGGCTTCGTGCACATCGGGACACCAAGGATCGAGATACCCGACCGCGAACGGCCGGCACTGGCCGACGTGCTCCAGACATGGGAGCCGTGACCGCGGCCGAAGATGGACGCCCGGCCGCCCATCTGGTCGACGGCAGCCTGTACGTGTTCCGCGCCTGGCATTCGATGCCGAACGAGTTCTTCGACGCCGACGGCCACCCGGTCAATGCGGTACACGGTTATGCCCGCTTCCTGTGCGAGCTGCTCGAACGCGCCCGGCCCGAGCACATCGCGGTGGCGTTCGACGCGTCGTTGACCGGTTCGTTCCGCAACGCCATCTACCCCGCCTACAAGGCCAATCGCGAACTGCCGCCGCCGGACCTGGAACGGCAGTTCGTGCAGTGCCGCGCCATCACCGAGGCGCTCGGCGTGCATTTGATGATCGACCACGGCTACGAGGCCGATGACCTGATCGGCAGCACGGTATGGAACCTGCGTGCGCAGGGCTGGCGCAGCGTGATCGTCTCGGCCGACAAGGACTTCGGCCAGTTGCTGGGCGAGCACGACGAGCAGTGGGATTACGCGCGCGGCCTGCGCTGGGGCCCGGCCGGCGTCTACGACAAGCTCGGCGTGCATCCGCGCCAGGTCGCCGACTATCTTGCCCTGTGCGGCGACTCGGTCGACAACATCCCCGGCGTGCCCGGCATCGGCGCGAAAACCGCGGCCGCCCTGCTTGGCCACTTCGGCAGCCTGGATACCCTGCTCGAGCGCATCGACGAAGTGCCGTTTCTGCGCCTGCGCGGCGCCGCCGGCTGTGCGGCGAAACTACGCGAGCATGCCGAACAGACGCGGCTGTATCGACGGCTGACCCGGATCGCGCTGGACGCCCCCGGGGCCAGCCGTGTCGAAACCCTGGAGCGCCGGCACCGGCCGACCGACCAGTTGCTTGCCTTGTGCGAGCAGTTGCGCTTCGGCCCGTTCACCCGCAGCCGCCTGCACGCGCTGCTGCGCTGAAAGCCTGCGGGTTGTCTGCTCGGGCCGGAGCGGTCAACATGCCTTTTCGCCACTCCGAGCCGAACCCATCGATGAACGACTCCACCGAGCAGCCCATTCCCGCCGACGCCGGCGCGCCGGTCGAAACCCTGTTTGAAGGCCGCTGGCTCAGCCTGCGCAAGCGTGGCCGCTGGGAGTATGCCGAGCGCACCAACCCCGCCGGTGCGGTGATCATCCTGGCGGTGACGCCGGCGGACAAGGTGCTGTTCGTCGAGCAATACCGCGTGTCGATCCAGCAGAACACGATCGAGATGCCGGCCGGCCTGGTCGGTGACCTGGCCGGTCAGCGTGACGAAAGCGCGCTGGTGGCCGCCCGGCGCGAGCTGGAGGAAGAGACCGGCTATCGCTGCCAACGCGTGGAGTTCATCCATTGCGGTCCGTCTTCCTCGGGCATGAGCACGGAGATGGTCACCTTCGCGCGCGCCTGGGACCTGGAGAAAGTCGGACCCGGCGGCGGCGACGAGACCGAGAACATCATGGTTCACGAAGTGCCGCGCGGCGAGGCCGGCGCCTGGCTGTTCGCCCGCGCCGCCGAGGGCTACTCGATCGACCCGAAATTGTTCGCGGGGTTGTGGTTCATCGAACACGCCCAACCGCGCTCGGCTTGACCCGCTGACGCGCCGGATACCCCACTGCAATCGCCTCCCCCGCAACGCGGCGGCGCAAGGGCAAAGATCATCAAGCTGCCGCGACGACCACCGGGTCAGTGCCGGTCCGCGGAACCGGAGCGGCGCCGCAGGCACCAGATCGACAGCGCGATACCGACCAGGGTCACCACCACCCAGCCAACCAGCACAACGGCGTCCTGGCCTCCGAACCACAAGATGCTGGCCACGCTGCCGACGCTGGCGGCACCCAGGCCGAGGGCCAGCAATGGCTTCTGCCGGCGGCGCTGGGTCCAGAGCAGGACGAGGGCGCCCAGCGACGCCAGCAAGATCGCCACGATTCGCCAGACCATGAAAAACCGCGGCGGAACCGGCAGGTCCGGAAACAGATCCAGCAGCGGCACATTGCCGACCTGCACCTGGTACCCCTTGCCGTCGCCGGTATCCGACGCAGCCCCCAATCGGGCACCATCGAGACGCGCCACGATGGTCACCTGCTGCAGCGGCACCCCATCCCAGCTCACCCGCAGATCCCCCAGCCGCGGGTTGTCCGGTTGCGCGCTGGTAACCAGATAATCCCCGTGGCGGCTGAAGCTGGCGGCGAGATTGTCCGGCAACGCGGTCACATCGGGCGTTACCGCGCTCGAACCCGGCAACGCGTGGATCAGCGCGGGGCTGAGCGTGAAGCCGCCGATCTGGACCAGGCCGGCATCAAACTGTTTGCCGCCGATCGGAAAGCCGCCCGGATTGGCATGCCCACGGGGATTCCTGAAACGGCCGCTATCGACCGGATGATCGACCCAGTCCAGCTCATAATGCGCATTGCCGCCGATGTTGATCTCGCGCCACTGGAACATCTCGACGCGGCGCACCAGCACGGGCGTGTCCGCACTCTGGTTGAACTCCGGATCGTGCGGGGCCTCGACCACCCGGGGGGTACCGACGACGCGCGCCATGTGGCCATGCTGGCCAGCCTGCGGCAGGGCATCCAGGCCCAATTCGATCACCTCGCCGCCGTGCCGGCCGGATGCGTCCTGGTAGGCGATCAAGCTGCTTGCATTGAGTGCTGCCAGGGCGATGCCGGCGAGTACCAGCAAGGCCCCGGCCATGTTCGCCACCAACAAATGCCAGGACATGTCCCTGCGCAATTCCATCAGGCACGCCTCATCGTCAACGACCGCAAGGTGTGATGCATCACGATCTCTCCCACGCCGGCTCCGCTCGTCACGGCTCAGCGGCGATGGCCCGGCGCTGTCTGTCGCCTTGCTGCCGCAAACTGCCGGGCGTTGAGAACAGTTCCACAACCGGGCCTCACTGCACTTCGCCCAGCCCGGACGGATGGCGCGGGTCGCTGGCGGCATCGAGCCGGTTGGCCTTGCGATCCCAGGTAACCACGTTCATGAAGCCCCACGGATCGCGCTGTTTCAGGGTGTAGCCCATCTGCTCCAGCGCAACGCTGGTGGCCGGACCGAACATGCCCGGTTCCACCATCACCAGATCGGGCAGGTACTGATGATGGAAGCGCCTGTGCGCCACGATCTGCTGCGCGCGCTCGCCATCGATGAAATGCAAGATGCCCTCGAGCACCTGGGTGATGATGGTGGAGCCGCCGGGCGAACCGATCACCATGGTGCGCTCCGGTCCGATCACGATGCTCGGCGACATCGACGACAGCATCCGCTTGCCGCCCACCGGCGCGTTCGCCTTGCTGCCGAGCAGGCCGTAGACATTGGGCTGGTTCGGCACCAGCGCGAAGTCGTCCATCTCGTTGTTCAGCAGCACGCCGGTGCCGGCGGCGACGAATTTCGAGCCCAGCGTGGTGTTCACGGTCAGGGTCACCGCGGCCATGTTGCCGTCGGCGTCGATGATCGAGAAGTGGGAGGTGTGCATGCCGGCATCGGCCGGTTCGGCGCGCGGCAGCATCGACGACGGCGTGGCGCGGTCGGGCAGGATGCTCTGGCGCAGCCCGTCGGCGTAATACGGCGACAGCAGCATGTCCAGCGGCATCTTCACGAAATCCGGGTCGCCCAGATAGTCGTTGTGGTCGCGAAAGGCGCGACGCATCGCCTCGACGATGTAATGCACGCGCTGCACTGCGTCCATCCTGGCCAGGTCGTAACCGGACAGGATGTTAAGGATCTCGGCGATCGCCACGCCGCCGGACGAGGGCGGAGGCGCGGTGACGATCCTGTAGCCGCGGTAGTCGACGCTGATCGGGCTGCGCTCCTTCGCCTGGTAGCCGGCCAGGTCGGCCAGCGTCCAGTTGCCGCCGGCGGCGCGCACCGCGTCGACCAGCTTGCGCGCCGTCTCGCCGCGATAGAAACCGTCATGGCCATGCCGGGCGATCCGCTCCAGCGTGCGCGCCTGATCCGGGTCGCGCCAGATCGCGCCCGGCGCCGGCGGTTGCCCGTTCACCAGGTACTTGGCCGCCGACGCCGGCCAGCGCTCCAGCACTTTCTGCTTGCCGACAATCGCCGCGTGCAGGCTCGGGCTCGGCTGAAAGCCGTCGCGTGCAATGCGGATCGCCGGCGCCAGCGACTGCTGCAGCGACAAGCGCCCGTAACGCCTGGCGATCAGCACCAGCCCGGCCGGTTCGCCGGGAATGCCGGCCGACAGAGGTCCGCTCAGCGCGGTGTCGCGGTCCGGGCTGCCGTCCGGCTTGACGTAGTCTTTCGGATCGACCGCCGCCGGCGCCGTTTCACGCGCATCGATGAACACATCGCGGCCGTCCTCCGCCCGGTGCAGCACGGCCATGAAGCCGCCGCCGATGCCGGAACTCTCCGGCTCGACCACCGACAGCGTGGCCGCCACCGCGACGGCCGCATCGAACGCGTTGCCGCCCTGGCGCAACACCTCCAGGCCGGCGCCGGTGGCCAGGAAGTTCGCGCTGGCGATCGCGGCGTGGCCCGGACGCTGTTGCGCCGGGGCAGCCTGGGCCGCGACGGCAGGGGCGAATGCCGCCGCGGCGGCCAGCAACAAGCCCAACCACAACGCACGCCAGTCGAGGGAAAAGGTCATGGCACAGTTTCCTTGCTCATCAGATCGTGGTACTTCAGCTTGAGCTGCGCCGGCGACTCGACGTGATCCGGATCGCCGACGATGCATTCCACCGGGCACACCTCCACGCATTGCGGCTCATCGTAGTGACCCACACATTCCGTACACAGCGCCGGATCGATCCCGTAATACTCCTCGCCCGGCGAAATGGCCCGGTTCGGACAAGCCGGTTCGCACACGTCGCAATTGACGCAGGTATCGAGGATTTTCAGGGCCATCGCTTGATCTTACATGCTGGACACGGGTTGCCGAAGTTACCGGCACCCGGATTCCGGCAGCCACGCCGACGGCACATCCACCCACCGGATCGGCATCGAGCTTCGGCGGTCGAACGCCCCGCTCCCCCTCGGCCACCGCAGGGCATTCCCCTTGAGGCGAAGGGGCTGGGAGAAGGGCTCGGGTGTGGCGTGCCGTGGTGGCAAGCTTGCCACGCCACGCTTGGCCCGCACCCTCACCCGGCGCTGCGCGCCACCTTCTCCCGCAGGGAGCAAAGACGCGCCCCCCGACACTCGACGCCGAGCGGGTCACCCCACCGCCGCGCCGGCTGCGACTGGCCCCGTCACATTTCGACGAAGCGGAAAGTCGCGCCGGTCGGCTTCATCACGTCGGTGACGCGCTGCTCGTCGACCTTGTCGCCGATGAACAACACGATCACCCCCTTGAACGAACCCGGGTTGGCGTTCTTGAAGGCTTCGACCACGAAGTCGGCAGTGGCGGTGGAGTTGGGGCCGCCGAACGCCAGCAGGTTGCCCGGCAGCACGCCGCGCGCCACCGTGTCCTGCACGCCCTGCAGTTGCCGCTCGTTCTGCGCCTGCTGCTCGTCGGTCAAGCCCGGCGTCACCATGTAGGCATACGGCTGGGGCGCCTTCATGCCCTGCAGGTTGGCCTGCACCAACTGGCCCAGATAGGCATTCCAGGCCTTGCTGTCGTTCATGTCGGCGGGCTTGGGCGCCTTCTGCACCTGCTCCTGGGCCTGATCGTCGTCGGCAGGCTTGTTGCACGCGCTCAGGCCGACACAGGCACTCAGCGCGACGGCCGCAATGAGAATCAATTTACGCATGGTCATTTCCTTCTGCTTCGGGTTGCTGGTTGGAACGATTGAGCGCTTTCTGCCAACGCTGGCGCATGGCCTGCTGCACGGCCGGATGCACGAAGCTGGAGATGTCCCCACCCAGGCGTCCGATTTCGCGCACCAGGGACGACGAGATGAAGCTGTATTCTTCGGCCGGCGTCAGGAACAGCGTCTCGGCCTGCGGGATCAGGTGCCGGTTCATGCTGGCCAGCTGGAATTCGTACTCGAAATCCGACACCGCGCGCAGCCCGCGGATGATCACGCCGGCGCCCACCTGCTCGATGAGGGTGGCCAGCAGGCAATCAAAGCCACGCACTTCCACGTTGGACAGCTCGGCCAGTGCCAGGCGCGCCAGGCCAACCCGCTCACCGATGCTGAAATACGGCCCCTTGCTGGAGCTGTCAGCCACCGCCACGATCACCCGGTCGAACAAGGACGCGGCGCGGGTCACCAGGTCGGCATGCCCGTTGGTGATGGGGTCGAATGTGCCTGGATAGATGGCCAGGCGGGGATTACCCAAGGTTTTCGTCACGTCTGGAGAGGATCGACTGCGGCAGAATTGACTCTAGCTTAACGGAAGCGAACGCCGATAGAGCGCAAAACGCACCTCGCCGGCATGGGCTTCCCGATGCACGCACCAACTGGGAGGCAACTCGGGCACACCGGTGCGGGGAGATTCCACGTAAATCAATGCCTTCGCGGCAAGCCAGCCACCCGCTTCGAGTTGCCGCGCCAGCTCCGCCCACAGATCCAGCGCAAACGGCGGGTCGAGGAATACCAGGTCGAAGGTTTGCGCCGTACCCCGCAGGAACGTGGCCGCGTCGAGCGCCGACACCCGGGCGCTCCCGATCCGCAGCCGCGCCAGGTTCTCGCGCAGCGCCTGTGCCGCGCGCGTATCGCGCTCCACGAACTGCACGCTGGCCGCGCCGCGCGAGCACGCCTCGATGCCGAGTACGCCGGTACCGGCGCACAGGTCCAGACAACGCGCGCCCTCGATCAACGGCGCCAGCCAGTTGAACAGGGTTTCACGCACGCGCTCGGGCGTGGGGCGCAGGCCCGGCAGCGCCGGCACCTGCAAGCGCGAATTGCGCAAGCTGCCACCGATGATGCGGATCCGGCCGGAGCCGGCTTTGCGTCCACCGCTCATGCTTTCGGGCCCTCAGCTGGCGGTACGGATCGGAGTGTTAGCATGCCGCCATTGTCTTCGAATCATCTCCGTCATGCTCAAGTTCTGGAAGAAAAAACCCACCGACAAGGAAGCGAAGCCGCCTGTCGGGGCCGGCGTGCCCGAAAGCGACCATCCGTCACTGCGCGAGGCACTGGCGGAAGTTCCGGTGCCTGACGACATCCGGCCGCCCACCGAACGTTTCGTGGCTCCTGCCACCGGGCCGGCGCGCCGCAGCTGGCGCGAACGCCTGTCCGGCAGCGTGTTCTCGCGCAACCTCGGGTCGCTGTTCGGGCGCCACGCCAGGCTCGACGACGACCTGCTCGATGAACTGGAAACCACCCTGATCACCGCCGACGTCGGCATCGAGGCCAGCACCGAACTGGTCGAGAACCTGCGCAAGCGCATGCACAAGCGCGAGTTCGCCGATGCCGCGGCACTGCTGGCAGCATTGCGCCAGGCCCTGGTCGACCTGCTCGAGCCGGTCGACCAGCCGCTGCAGGTCGGGGGCAGGAAGCCGTTCGTGGTACTGGTCGTGGGCGTCAACGGTGCCGGCAAGACCACCACCATCGGCAAGCTGGCCCGCCGCTGGCGCGACGAAGGCCAGGCAGTGATGCTGGCCGCCGGCGACACGTTCCGCGCCGCCGCCGTCGAGCAGCTCAAGACCTGGGGCGAGCGCAACCAGGTGCCGGTGATTTCGCAGGGCCAGGACGCCGATGCCGCCAGCGTGATCTTCGATGCCCTGCAGGCGGCGCGCTCGCGCGGCACCGACGTGCTGATCGCCGACACCGCCGGCCGGCTGCACACCCAGGGCGGGCTGATGGACGAGCTGGGCAAGATTGCCCGCGTGCTGAAGAAGCTCGACACCGGGGCGCCGCATGAGGTGCTGATGGTGATCGACGGCACCACCGGCCAGAACGCGGTCAACCAGGTGCGCCAGTTCCGCCAGATCGTCGGGGTCACCGGCCTGGTCGTGACCAAGCTCGACGGTACCGCCAAGGGCGGCGTGGTATTCGCGCTGGCGCGCGAGTTCGGCCTGCCGATCCGCTTTGTCGGCCTGGGTGAGAGCGCCACCGATCTGCGCCGCTTCCAGGCCGAGGCCTTCGTCGATGGTCTGCTGCCGGACACCATCGGCCATGGTCCGGGCCATGACTGACACCCGCCGGCGAAGCTGATGCCAATGTCGCATCGACTGCGGCTCACCGTCCTGGTGCTCGGCGGACTCGCCGCCGCCGCGGTGCTGACGGTGGTCGTCGCCGTCTACCTGCTGCTGCAGCCGGATCGCTTCACCGCCATGCTGCAGACCCAGGCCCGCGCGACCGGGCTGGACTTGCGCCTGGCCAGCCCGGCCAGCCCCACCCTGTTCCCGCGGCCGGCGCTGGAGCTGCGCGGCATCACGCTCAGCGCCGAAGGTGCGCATGTACCGATCCTGCTGGCGGCGCGCGGGCGCCTGGCATTGCCGTGGCACACCCTTTTCGGCGGCCCCACCGTGATTTCGCAACTGCAGATCGATTCGCCCCGGGTCGACCTGGACGCCCTGCAGGCATGGATGGCCACCCTGCCGGCCCGGACCGGGAACACACCGCCGGACATCCCGCGCATCAATACCGGCGTCGACATCACCCACGGCAGCGTGGTGTTCGGCAACGAGGTGCTGCTGGACGATCTCTCGCTCCGCGCCGGCAGCCTGATTTCCGGCCAGCCGTTTCCACTCAACGTGACCGCCACGGTCGATGGCAGGCCCTGGTGGCTGCGGCTGTCGGCGACGCCGCGCATCGACGGCCACGCGCTGCGACTGGACAACATCAGCGTGCACCTGGCACAGGCCAACCGCGTGACGCTGGCACTCGATGGCCATGCGCACTGGCATGGCACAGCCGACGCCGCGGCCAGTCTTGCCGGCAAGTTTGACCGCGCCGGCACGGTCCCGTACCACATCTCGCTCACGCTGACCCCGGCCGACCAGGACGGCCCGCTGCTGCTGGCGCTGAAGGTAGACGGCTCCGACAACCATGCCCAGGTGCACCTGCCGCCGTTGGCGCTGGCGCGCTGGTGGAGCCAACTGGGCGATCCGAAAGGCCCGCAATTGGGCCTGCCGCCGGGCAGCGGCCATGCCGAGTTCGGCAGCATCGAGGTCGGCAGCGTGCAGATCGAGGGACTCAGCATGCAAGCCGGCGACAACGCGCCGGTCGCCGCCGGCACCAGCGCGGCGCCGGCCAGCCCGGCGGCGGCAGGCAAATAGCACCGCGCCGCATGAGCAAGCATCCATGAACGCGAGCCTGTCCCGCCGGCTGCTGCGCTGGTTCGACCGGCACGGCCGCAAGGATCTGCCATGGCAACGCGAAACCGCCCCGGCCCGGCGCGACGCCTATCGTGTGTGGTTGTCCGAGGTGATGCTGCAGCAGACCCGGGTTGCCACCGTGGTCGGCTACTTCGAGCGCTTCGTGGCGGCGCTGCCGACCCTGCGCGATCTGGCCGTGGCCGACGAGGACACGGTATTGGCGCTGTGGTCGGGCCTGGGCTACTACCGCCGCGCACGCCTCCTGCACCGTGCGGCGCGGCTGTGCATGGCGCAGCACGGCGGCGAACTGCCGCGCGACTTCATCGCGCTGACCAGCCTGCCCGGTATCGGCCGCTCCACCGCCGGCGCGATCCTGGCCCAGGCATACGGCCTGCGCTTTCCGATCCTCGACGGCAACGTCAAGCGCGTATTGACCCGCTACCACGGTATCCACGGCAACCCCGGCCAGAGCGCCGTGGAGAAACAACTGTGGCTGCATGCCGAGGCGCATACCCCGAAACGCCGCATCGCCGACTACAGCCAGGCGATCATGGACCTGGGCGCCACCGTCTGCGTGCGCTCACGCCCGCACTGCGAGGCCTGCCCGCTCGCCGCCGGTTGCATTGCCTATCGCGACGGCCTCACCGCGCAACTGCCAACCCGCAAGGCTGGCAAGACCCTCCCCACCCGCGCCACCGTGATGCTGGTGCTGCGTGACCGGCAGCAGCGCATCCTGCTGGAACGACGCGGCCCGCAGGGCGTGTGGTCGGGGCTGTGGAGCCTGCCCGAGGCCGCCGACCGGCAAGACGCACGGCGCATCGCGCGGCAACACGCGCGGATCGACCACACGCAGGCACTTCCCTCGTTCACCCACGTGTTCAGCCACTACCGGTTGAACATCGAGCCGCTGCTGTTCGACCACGCAACCGCCTCGCGCGGGATCGCCGACAACCCGCACCTGCGCTGGTGCCGCATGGATGAACTCGCGGCACTCGGCCTGCCGGCGCCGGTGCGCAAGCTGCTGGCGGAAATTTCCGCCGCGTGAGTAGGCGTGATTACATGAATTCGCCGCATTTTTGAGCCCCTCTCCCCGCGGGAGAGGGGTTTGGGGAGAGGGTACGGGCGAAGCGAATTGCAGCACCGCTCGACGTCAGGGCCAAACGCTCCGCCCGTACCCTCATCCGCCCTTCGGGCACCTTCTCCCGAGGGGAGAAGGGTTTTCCCGAGCTGAGTCTTCAAGCCAGCCCGGCGGCGGCTGGCGCGTTACTTCGCCGCCGGCGCATCCTTGGCCGTCCACTTGTTCAGCCACGCATTTACCGCATCGTGCCACTGCACGCTGTTGTGCGGCTTGAGCACCCAGTGGTTCTCGTCCGGGAAGGTCAGGAATTCGCTGGGGATGCCGCGGCGCTGCAGCGCGGTGAACGCGCCCAGACCCTGGCTGAGCGGGATGCGGAAATCGTTGGCGCTGTGCACCACCAGCATCGGCACGCGCCAGTCCCTGACGTGGTCGATCGGGTTGAACTTCTCGTAGTTCTGCGGCACTTCATACTGCGGACCGCCGTTTTCCCATTCCTCGAACCACAGCTCCTCGGTGGCGTAGTACATCATCCGCGCATCGAACACGCCGTCGTGGTCGACCATGCATTTCCACGGCTGGTTCCATACACCGGCCATCCAGTACACCATGTAGCCGCCG
>JACDJC010000719.1_pt1 | contig 35348 bp, 56 predicted proteins | sample 7454191 | NCBI WGS metagenome assembly JACDJC01 (sample SAMN14253291, study PRJNA609438) | sludge metagenome | isolation source: sludge after 25d culture with pyrite and EDTA | collected 2018-12-20
ATGTGCGAATACTTCCTTTCGTGGACAGGTGATGCAGGAAACACGACGTTTACCATCGGCGGTGTTGACGCTACGCTTGCCACCTTTGAACCGGCGAGCGCTACGGCGGCACAGGTTCAGGCTGCGATCATTGCTTTGGGCAACTGGCCCGCAAACGCATACATCAACGTCACAGAAATTGCCAACGTTTCGTTTGAAATCACCATCACGGCGGCGCACGACGCGGCTCCGGTTTTGGACGGTAACGACTTCGCGCAAAGCAACTGCCAACCGGCATTCGAGGCATAAGAGCGAGTATTGGAGGATATAAACTCATTCATCCGTTTGTTTTGAAATGGAAGCCCGACCCCTATCCGGGTTGGGCTTTTTCAATAAAAAAAGTGCATGGCGGCAATTGTTGATTTAAGCCCGGCTTCGGTAAAAGTAACAGGGTTCTACAAGTCGGATACATTCAGCCGGACGATCACATTCGTCCCGCCTGGCAGTTTCGATTTTACGGGCGCGTCCGGCAATTGCCAGTTGGTGAATAAATCCACGAATGCTCTGGTAGAGGACTTGACGACCGGGAACGGCGGCATAACCTTTCCGGATACGGATACCATACTGCTTTTCGCATCGGATTCCGATACGGCTACATGGCCGGTTTGCACGCTGGTTGGAGACATACAGATTGAACTTGCAGACGGCACGATAAGGACTCTGGTGAAAATTGAGGTTATCGTAGAAAAGCCCATAACCGCCGTATAATACAAAGCGATGCCGGATATAACAGTAAACGTCATTACATCGGAGGTCACGGTCAACACACCGGCAGTTAGTTGCAACGTGTCGGCAGCGCCCATCGAGGTTGAAATAAACTGCTGTGGGGGCGGGGTGTTGGGCGTGCCACATACCGGCAATGTCGGGGATGTGCTGACGAAAACGGGGGCTGCGGCTACGGACTACGCCTTTTTGCCGCCTGGCAGTTCTGCGAATCTTGAAGTTTACCCGGCAGGGCAAAATCTTTCTTCGGGACGTGTTGTAATAATCGATGGATTAGAGGCGTGGTACTTTCAAAATACTGACGCAACGCACACAGGAAGGGCATACGGCGTAACAAAAACCAGCGCATTGGTAGGCAACGATGTAACCATACAGGTTCAGGGCGTGATTCAGGATGCGGCATTTGGTTTCACCGCCGACCGGATTGTTTGGGTTGGCGCAGACGGAGAAATTTTCGATGTTCAGCCGGTTACGGGTGTCCTTATTCAAAAGGCCGGTGTTGCATCGGAGGATAAAAAAATGATGATTGACTTTTCAATTACGGTTCTTAAAAATTAATACAACATGGCAGAAGTTAAGCCGCTAAAAGCCGGTGCAACCGGCATCGAACAAATACCCGCAACCGATACCATTCCGGTCGCAAACGTGCCGACGCTGACGTCTGCAAAAATCTCTGACTTCGACGAAGCGGCACAGGACGCGGTGGGCGCGATGGCTGACACGGACACCCTTGTCTACACAGACGGCACGCCTGAACTTGCCGTAAGGCTGCAAATGTCCATCACGGCGGACGCATCCGGCCTGAAACTTTCGGGCGACGAGGCAAGCCCTGGTAACTCGGAATATTACGGCACAGACGGCAGCGGCACAAAGGGCTTCTTTGCGCTTCCTTCATCCGGGGCAGAAACATACACAGCAGGCGAGGCATTGGCCGCGCGTGACCTGGTATATATCAGCGCTGCGGGCACGGTAATGAAGGCAGACGCAAACGCGGAGGCAAAAGCCGCTGTCGGGTTCGTTCAATCGGCAATCAGCAACGGCGCGTCAGGAACAGTCATTTTCAACGACGGCAAGATCACCGGATTTACCGGCCTGACGAACAACGCACGGTACTTTCTTTCAAACACATCGCCTGGTGGAATTTCGCTTTACGGCGGCTTGACTTACGGGGCGGCTGATATTCAGCAGCAGGTAGGCGTAGCCGAGGGCACAACGATCCTTCGATTTGCCGCCGGCCCGACAATCTTGATCGCATAATGGCAGAGGCCAAACCGTTACGCCGCGATGCGACCGGGCTTGCAGAGTTCGGCACGACCGATACGTTTCCCGCAACGTCTCTGCCCGCACGCCTGACCATATCGCCTTCGCAGATCACCGGCGACCAGGACAACTACAACCCGACCGGATTTTCAACCGCTGAAATAGTGCGGCTGGATTTTGATACTGGAGGGCGGGCAATCACCGGGTTTACGGCGTGGACAAGCGGCAGGCCGAAAACGATTGTGAATATATCCGGAAATTTTGGATACATCCCTTGCGAACACCCCGACAGCACGGCGGCGAATCGGGTAATCGGCAGTTTTGACCACATGATTGCCCCTTACGGAACACTCATAATCGAATACGATAGCACATCAAGTCGGGTTCGCGTATTAGGCAATTCATTCAACGCTGCAACGCCGGGCATCGGGAACCTGCGGGCGCATTTCTATCAGTTGTCTGTCGGTAGTGTTACCGCTGCGGACTGGGGAAATTTCGCGTTTGCGGTGGCAGGAACAGCGGCGGCATTGAGTACAACCGGTGCGACGTCTACACTGCCAGGATCATGGACAATCGGCACGGGCAGTACATCGACCGGCGCGGCGAATATGTACCTTTCAAAAAACATCGTAAACCCAACTTTTTTTGGGGCGGCGCATATAATCGCATCTTGCGGGGTCTATTTCCCTACGCTGTCCGACGGCACGCACACATACACGTTCAGTTTCGGCCTGATACCGACGCCCTCGTCCACCACATTGGATGTTAACAACAGCGTGGTGATAAAGTACAGTCACGGGTTGAATAGTGGGAAATTCTTAGGCGTAAGTCGCGCGACAGGCGGCGGAGAGAGCACGCCCGATCTTGGCATAACCGTTGCGGCAAACACGTTGTATGTACTCACAGTGTGTTTTGACAAGGCGATAAGCGAGGCGAGGTTTTACGTCGATGGCGTGATGGTGGGCCGGGCAACGGCAAGCATGCCTTCGGGGGTGGCCGTAGGCGTCCGGGCAATAATTGTGAAAAGCGTTGGCGCAACAGCACGAACGGCGGCGATCAATACCATAACCCTTTCAACCGTGTATTAAAATGGCAGAAAAGGTGTTATTGAAATCGCAGGGTGGGATAATATCCGAATTTGCAAGTACGGATACAATACCGGACACGGCAATGCCTGCCGTTTCGGTCATTGCGCCTTCGCAAATAACCAGCACCCAAAACAACTATAACCCTACTGGGTGGGCGGACGCAGATATTGTCAGGCTGGATTTCGATACTACCGGCAGGGGCATAACGGGATTCACGGCGTGGACAAATACGAGGCAAAAGCGGCTGGTAAATACATCCGGAAATCCAGGCTACATACCATGCGAACATCCGAATAGCAGTGCTGCAAACCGGGTGATCGGCGTTTGCGACCACATTATTGAGCCTTACGGAACACTAGTTTTGGAATACGACAGCACATCAAGTCGAATCAGGGTTGTTGCAAATTCTTTCAATCCGGCGGCAGCGCCGATGTCGGGGCGTGGTCTTTTTTACCACGCATCACCGGGCGCAACATTGGGCAGCGATTGGGGCACGGTAGGATTTGGCATATCTGGAGGCGACAACGGCACAAATGTGCCGACGGCAACACTGCCGGGTGCATGGGAAATACACACCTCAACCAGCGCAACCGGGGTGAGTTCTTTGTACTTTTCAAAGAGCATTGTCAGTCCCGCACACCCACAGGCAGGGCATACGGTGACATCGTGTATGGTCTACTTTCCTACATTATCGGACGGCACGCAGACCTTTACTTTTGCCTTTGGAATTGCTACATCAAACTCTACCACGCTGAACCTGAGCAATCAGGTTGAGGTAAGGTACAGTCACGCCTTGAACAGCGGGAAATTCCTGGGTGTAAATCGCAGTGGCAGCACAGAAAACACGGTTGATTTGGGCATAACTGTTGCAGTGAATACGCCTTACGTGCTGACCATTTGCATTGATAAGCCCCGGTCTGAATCACGGTTTTACATCGACGGCGTTTTTGTCGGAAGGCAGACCAGTACGGTGCCGTCGGCAAACCTGGGGCAGAGAATTATAATTGTAAAAACAGCGGGCACTACACAGCGCAGCGCCTTCATAGCGTCAATGATGCTATTTCAGGTTTACTAAACATCAATTTTCAATAACATGAAACAGACATTTATCATTTTTCTTTTCGCCTTTTCTGCCCTGTTCGCAGCGGCGCAAAAGGTGGATTTTCGGTTGCCGATTTCTTACTCGAAACAAAACCCTACGCTCGTTCCGTCGGCGGCACGCTCTGCATTCTGGTACAACAGCGCTACGGGCGTCCTGTGGCGGTACGACAAAACGGCTGCGGCATGGACAGAATACCAGAGCAGGGCTTACGCCGAAATGGGCATCAGCAACGACACGCTTTCAATCAGTTTCGCAGGCACAACGGCTGACACATTGGAGGGCATGACATCGGCTAATCTTTCCGGATTCACGCTTTCTACCGACGGCGGTGTTTTGACTTACACCGGTACAGAAACAAAAAGATTCCTTGTAAATTATTCTGTGTCGTTCACGTTTGCGGAGGCGGTGGTCGTTTCGGCATACTTAGTAAAAAGCGGAACAATCCAATACTTGACTAAAACGCGAAACCTGGGCGCTACGGCAGGAAACACGGTAAACAGTGCGGCAACGGCAATAATTACGTTTACGCCGGGGCAAACGCTCTCCCTGTTTTTTGTGCCTGCATCGCACACCGGAACGGACGCGCTTACGGTATATGAGGCCAACGTTTCGATATTGGAGATAAAATAAAAAACCCGAAACCTGGGGCGGTTGCGGGCATGAAAAATTAGATAGTTAGGCGCTGAATATCTTTTGCAAAGATAAGGAATGGTTATGAAAAAAGCAAAGTGGATAGTTGTGCTTATTGCCTTTTTTGCGCTGCAAAAAGGGCAGGCACAAACATTTGATTTTGAATGTTTTGGCGGGTATCTGACCGGTACTGATTGCCAGATTTGCACAGGTCAGACAACAGCGCGGCTATTCAACGGGCTTATTGTTCGCCGGGGTGGCGTAGTGCAAAAACTGATTGATTGCCCGTATTTTATTCGGCAGCAGGGCAGCAATTTGGTCATAACCGAATTGATACCAAATCCTGAAAGCATTACAATTAACTTGTTGTCTTCCGGTTTCTCAACCATCACAGGCTTCCGCGATTCGGTAGCCTGTATGTGTGCCCGGCAGGATTCGTCATGGATTGGCGGCGGTGGCGGAACGTATTACCAGACGTTTGAAAAGGACGGTACGGCGCTAACGCAGCAGCCGACGGCTAATTTTACAACGTCGCCGGACATAGACTGGACACTGACGAATGACGGTGCAAACAGCGAAACGGATGTGCAGGCGGACATAAAGGTAAACGCGGTTGATTATGCGGAAATACAGCAGGTTTCGGCAAATCGCCTGCTTGGCAACCCGACAGGATCGACGGCCAATGTCGCAGAAATTCCGATCGCAACCGGGCTGTTTTTTTCAGGCGGCAACCTGAATGTAGCAGACCGAGACAGTCTAAACGAGGCGTGGACAATAGACGCCGATGATTCAGATTTAGAAGTAATTTCAAGTCAAATTGTGAAATTTGAAGGGGCCGGGATAAATACAACCGACTACGTTCCGGCATCAAATACGCTTATTATTACAGGCACGGAGGTTGACGGCTCAACAATCAACGAACTGCAAACCATTGCAAACACGTCCGACGCCACTTCACATACGGTCACGTTAAGTAATTCCGGCGGCTCTGTGCAAATAATTGAGGGAACAGGAGTAGGGCTTTCCACAGGCGGAACGGGGCTGAACGGAACCGTAACAGTGACGAATACAGCGCCGGATCAAACGGTGAGCATCACTGGAGGAGGGGTCAACGTTGTGACCGGCACCTACCCGAATTTTACAGTGACGGGTACGGAAGTGGACGGCAGTACCACAAACGAGGCTTGGACGATTGACGGAGACGGAGGCGCAACGGAGGTTATAAGCAGCCAAACGGTTTTGTTTTCCGGGGCTGGAATAAATTCCACCTCCTACGACGCAGGAACAAATACCCTTACTGTTACCGGCACAGAGGCAGACGGCTCGGTAAGCAATGAGGGGGTTTTGGGTGTATCGGCGGGCGGGGCCAACACATCGACAATCGTTTCCAATACATCCGGCTCAACGCCTGTAACGGTATCGGGTTCTACAACGATATTGGTAACTGAATCGGGCAGCACAATCACCGTGCAGGGGGATACGTCTTTGCTTGCAACGGTGAACGACTTGAACGGCATTAGAAACCGCGATGACAGTACATTTGTGAAAATATCGGGTTCGTATGTCGGAAAGCGCATTTCTGATAACGTATACCGGGCTGGTACAACCGGTTTCCGCACCGATGACACGACGGGGGTGCTGAACGTGAAAACCCGCACGGCGAAAACCGGCGCAAACATAATCTCCGACACGTCTGGAAATGGCACGACATACATATCTCTTGCCCCACCCGCATGGGATAATGTACCGGGGCTTCGCGAGTTCTCTTTCATGTCTCATCGGTATGTAGGGGTAAACTCTCCGTATAACCCGACTCCGAATTTTGTATACCGATTCGGATATAACCAGAACACGGACGGCAGCAGAAAAACTTCTTTCGCGCCAGCCGGAGGAATAGATTGGGAGTTTCTATATCATAATGCGTCTCTTCCAAAAGTTACAGAATTTCACCTATACAACGTAGATAGTATTGATTTTCGTTTAAAATTCGTAACTAGTTCGTTCAATTGGAACGGCGCAAGAGGCGGAAGCAGGCTTGCTTTTCAGTCAGACGTATTAAGTTATAACGATCAAGTTTCTTCCCAAATATGGCAACATAAGCCGCTTGAAAACTTATGGGATTTTCAGGACACAGTAACAATGCGATTCGGAGAGGCTCGCGGGTTTGGTCTGTATGTGCTTAACGGGTCAAGTAGCTCATACATGAATCTTCTATCTTTCAACAACACGGATGAAATGGAGATGGGGCGGCAGAATGTCTCCGGCGTTCGGATAACCCCGCCAACGGCAATCGGCGGATCATTTACACCGGTTTCAAAGTTGGATATTGAGGGTAATGTTTCAATTGGGACAAGTTACTCAGGAACAACATCTGCACCGGCAAATGGCGCAATAATTCAGGGAGACGTCGGAATCGGCAATAGTTCACCATCACAGCGCCTACACATCAGCGGGAACGCAAGGGTAACTGGTGCAATATACGACAGCAATAATGACCCAGGATCAAGCGGGCAGGTACTATCATCTACCATTACCGGAACAGACTGGACAACGCCATCAGCCGCAGGTGTTACCGGCAGCGGGGCAAATGATCGTGTCGCGGTATGGACATCGGCAACAAACTTAGAAGGAGACGCCGACTTTCAGTGGGACGGCAGCAAGGTAAAAATATCAGGCATTCCGGCGGGGCAGCAGGACATACTAACTTCCACAAACACGAATGCGGGATCGAACGATCAGACAACGCTTCGTTTTTACAACGATTTAGCCGGAAACGGCGCATACATCGGGTTGGCATCATCGGGTCGGACATCACCGTATGGGAATGCGCTTTTTTACTGGAATGCCCTAAATGGCCCAATTGCTTTTGCTACCAACAACGCCGAGCGGATGCGGATAACGAATAACGGATTGATTATTGGATCGACCGCGAACGCTATAAATAAATTGGACGTAGAGGGCGCGGCGGTAATCGGCGCAACATACTCTGGCACCAATGCAGCATCCTCAAACGGGCTTTTGGTGGAGGGAAATGTAGGCATTGGGAATACATCAGCACAAAGAAAACTACACGTAACCGGAGAAGCGCGGATAACCGACCTTGACACCGACCCTGCTACACGCGTTGTTGGTGCGGATGCAGACGGCGACCTTGACACGGTAGGCATAGGTGCAGAGGCAGAATTGCACCTTACAAATGGAACACTTGGTACAAATTTTCACACAACAATTTCCCCAACCTCCATAACTGCAAATCAAACCGACTACAACCCTTCTGGACTTGCAACGGCATGGGTTGTTCGGTTGAGCGCTGATGACGGTTTCAGGATTATTCGCAGCCTCGTTGCGCCATCTTACAATAAGCGCATTACGTTTCATAACGCGGGCAGCAATTCTATTTTGTTTGCAAACCAGTGCGCTTTTTCAGGCGTTACGGCGTCGTATCGGTTTGATTTTGGTCGGGATATTATTTTATTCCCTGGCAAAAGCATTGAAATTATGTACGATGTTACGTCTTCGCGGTGGCGGCTTCTTTCAAAAGCAGGGATTTATGATGACGTTGAACATTTATATTTTAACGAGCGATTAAACGCGCCCGTTTCTGGAAGTTCAGGCGATTATTATTTTTGGGATTTCGTTTCTGAAAATGGTATCGGAGGCGTTGCACCTGTTGCAGGGCGATTGTCTGGCATATCGGTCAACACCGGAAGCAGTGCAACGGGCATCGGATATGTTGCAAGCAAGGATGTTTTCTTTGAAAATACAAATGCGTCAGGTACGGCAAATTGGGCGTACTGCAAAGCCCTGATAAAAACGCCCGCCTACCTTTCAAACGGCACGGAAGACTACACAATACGCATAGGTTTTGCCGATGCAACGGGTGGCGGCGGCGCAAATGACGGGTTTTATTTTGACTACAACCATGCGAACGTATCCGGGAATTGGGGTTGTAACACGACCAACGCAGGTAACACACAGCGCAATAATTCGGGCATAGCCGTCACGGCTTCAACAAATTATTTACTTGAGGTCTTTTTTAGGCCTGACCTGACCGCCGAATATTACATAAACGGGACAAGGGTTGCAACAAACGATACCTTTGTTCCGGCTGGAACATCTGATGACCTTCTTGTCATGGCTGAAATACAAAAAAACGCATCAACGGCACAAAGGACATTAACAGTTTACACGCTTCAAACATCAATTGCATTCGTAAAATGATAAAAAACATATTGATTCTGCTCTTTTTGCCAGTTTTCGCCTTTGCGCAGCGCATTATTACCAAAGACAGCACTTGGCAGGCTCCAGATTCAGGCAAGTTTTTTGAAGTGCGCTTGGTGGAATATTCCACCGGGGAAAGCAGCCTGACCCGCGTACTGAAAGGCGACACGCTGACCATTTTTCAGGCGGCGCTAAACGCCTACGTTTCCGAAGGCAACCGCATGGCCAACGAGGCGCGAAGCACCTCACAATTCGACCGGATTATAAAACGCCTTATCCAACAAAACGACGAGGTTTTTGCCATAACAGGGCGAGATATTTTGGACACCCTTACGGCACGTTATTCATTGCCGTTGCTTGCATCTGGTTGGACTGCCGTCGATACAGGAACGCTCAATATTGCTTTTAGCGTGAACGTAAACGGGCAACTGCGCTACACCTTACAAGGATTCCCGACGCGGAATGCCACACTTATTGCGTCAACACTTCGTTTGAATAACTACGGGAGCACAGGCAAGGCAATAGGCCTTTTTCAGGGGCCGGGCGGGAATTGGTTTTCTCTTGACGATGGGTTGAAAATAAAGTTTCCGGGCAATATTTCAGGGAATCGGCAGGCGGCTAACCATGTGCGCCACAATACAGTGCAAACAGGATCGCTGATTGAATATTTTTTCGATAATTCAGGCAAAATTCAGTTGTTTGCAGGGGATTATGCAACCATGAAAAAATCAGGATCAAAGTATGTTGTTACAATTGGAGGCAAAAAGTTTGAACTGATTGAAAAAAAATGAAGAAAATCGCGCCACTCTTTACCCTCCTTTTGGTGTGCAGTCTTTCTGCACAGGTGCGCACATACCGCGACGTTTACGAACGCTGGAAGCCGTCGGTTGAACTTGGCCGGGCCTTGTTGCCGGGCATGATGACCTTTGTTGGCGCTGCCATGCCCGACACCAAGCGGGGGCGGGCGGTGCAACTGACTTTGTTTTTCGGGGCAGGCGTGACGGTAGGCGTATGGGACAGGAAGCGCAACAGGGCGCGTAATGTGCTTATTTGCCTCGGTAGCGCCGTTGCGGGCGCTGCATTGGGCTATGTGGCAAGGCCAAAATAAAAACGTCTTACAGGCCGGATTTTTGAGAATACGGCACAATTTTTCTACTAAGAGGCGGTAAAAGCCGCCATGAAAGAATACGACCCGATGCAGGATTTTTGGAGCAAATTTTTCCCTTTTCTGTTCAGGCAGACGCCTGCCCTGATATTTATGTCCGTAGTCGTGGCGTTTATGTGGGCTGAAATCGGCAACGTAAAGGCAGAAGGCCGGGCCGAACGGCTGGAAATCAGAAAGGAGTGTGCCGGTTCCATCTCTGAAATGCGGGATGAATTAAGGCACTGCGTTTTGCAAAAAGACGAACTCATAAAAGAAAACATCGTGCTAAATCGCCGTGTTGCGGCGCTGGAGGCGCGGTTGAAACGTTAACTAAAACATACTAAAATGAGTACAGAAATCAACCTGAAATTTTGGCAAGGGACAAACTTTTGGATTGCCCTGATTCTTGCCTTTGGCGGCTTGTTCATCGGATTCCCCGAAAGCGACGCCCGCAACATTGTAGGGGCAATCTTTGCCGCTATCGCATCGGCAGGCGCTTTGCGCGAAAAACTCAAAGGCGCTGAAAAGGTCAATTGGAAGGATTGGCTGCGTTCGCCGAATACCTGGAACTACATCGGCGCGGCGGTCGTGGCCATTGTCCCGGCGCTACCCGGCGACTTTTTCTTACGAGTCCGGGATTTGATCGACAGCATTTTGGGCGGGAACTGGCAAGGCATTGTAACGGCGCTGTTCAGTATTGCGACCATGTTGTATTTCATTATTAAGAAACCGGCTGCGCTTAAAAAATAAGAGTCGGAGGAAGATTCTTTTCATTCGTTCCCCTGTTTCGGCTTTGCCGGGGCGGGGGTTTTTGTTTTTTAGAATTTCCTTTACATCTGTGGTTCAATTACCGAAGGCGGTAAATTTGGATTACAATTTTCATGGGATTATTTAATCCGTGTCCGGCAAAGGCCGGGCGCGGATTTTTTATTTGCACCTTTCAGGAAAAGCGTTTATTTTTGTCCAGTTGTTTTTCTATATGTGCAAGAAGCAACCCGCTTGGTAGCAATATCGAGCGGGGATTTAAGAAGTTTTCAAATTTGGTTTTTTGGGGTTTATTTCGCCCGTTCCGCTGTTTGTGGTTCGGGCTTTTTTATTTCTGCAATTCCCCCGAAATCGAGGGAATTAAAACCGTGCTGGCACCCCGTTTTTTATTCAATAAAAAAATATGTATCAAAAGGTATTGCTAATTAGGAAAAGGCAATTATCTTTGTGGTATCATTCACGAAAAAAAGAAAAACGTTATGAATCTCACCAAAGAAATTGCTCAAAACCTGCTGCTTGAAATGGACTGCGCTTCACGCCCCGGCGAAAAAATCTGCGACGAAGTGCAGGTTGAAAACGGTAAAATTGTCGCATGGGGGTTTACCTGCGACAAAGAAGAATGCAATTGCTGCGGCGGATGGTGGCAAGGCGACAAAAACCGGGGTGTAAACTACCGAATTGCTCAACTACAAAACGCCGTGCAATGAGCAAACACCAATCACCCGCCAAAGACGCGGCCTTCATTTTATCCGCCGTCTTTATCATTTTCATCATTGCCCGCGCAATCGGGCTGTTTTCAAACCTGAATTGGCCATGACAAAAGAAATCTCCCACCAGTACGACGAACTATTGCCAACTTCCTTGCCCGGCGTTGAGGTTCATGTGATTTACGACTGCGAATCGCAGATCACTTACGACCATGAAGGCAACGAAGAAAGCAACCTGCTCACGGCAATTACAGCGACCGTCAACGGCGTTCCTGTTGATGTAGTTTTCCCTGAGCCGAAGCACGGCGAACAGGCGCGCCAATTCCTTGCCCTGTTGCGCGGATCTGCCCGCGATGCGCTGTATGCGCAAGAATTGCGGGAAAGTGGCGATGTACTTTGTTTTTACGATAAAATTACGCAATGACCTTTCCCCACCTGCCCGGCATCCGCAACTACCAAAAACGCGCAAACCTCGAAAGGGCGTTTGAAGAAGTCGCGTATTATTCCCGCAAGTTGTGGGCAGCCGGGCAGGTGGGGATTACGGCGGAACGGCTGACCGAAGTCAAAGACGAGATCGAAAACGCCACACCGGAAACGGCAGGGGAAATATTCAGAAAGGCATGGGAATTATGCCACAACTTTGAAAAAATACTTCAATCACTAACGAAATGATACCGAATCTTTACGAAGAACTTTTTGCCCTAACCCTTGAAGGTAGCCCTATTCGCTATCCTGAACAGGCGCAAGGCGCAATAAAGGCCGCAAGCGTTCCCGATACACCGGAACAATTCCGCCGCGAAATGCGGGACGCAACCGCCGAAATGATTATGCCCGCCAGACCTATAAATATGGCTTTCTCCAAAGACTGCTTTTGGCGCGAATTTCAGCAAAAGTTTGTCTGGCATAAGGCGTGGATGGGGACGGACGAACAAAAGGCGTCGGTTGCCCAATGGCTACGCAACCAGCGCGAAACAGCGCAGCGGCGCGGAAACGCATACCCGCCGCAACCGTCTTTCCGCCCGATCGTGACAACGCCGGAACCGTGGACAGGGAAACAGGAAAGGCCGGGGCGGGTGCCGAGAAATGGCAAATGATTTGATTTTTTTCACCACTTAAATAATGTTTCGACATGAACACAGTGAAACAAGTAGTACAATGGAAACCCGCACGAGTAGAAACAAAGGACAAGTCCGGTAAAGTCGCCTATGTCGGCAAATTCCGCACCAAAGTGCCGCAAGGAACGCCGGGCGCAACGCGCCAACATGGAAGCAATGCAGCCGGTAAATCCTGGGATTATTGGGCGCAAGACGTGGACAGCATCGCCGGGCAACTGCGATGGATCGACATTCGTACATCCGACTACGGGCCGACAATCGCCCTGTTTTTGGAATCGCAAAAAGCCCTGCACCAAATTTCGATTCAATACGATGTGAATAACATTCACGTCATTATGAATCACATTTTGGGGCTTGGCAAAGAGGTAGAGGTCGCCTACCTGAACGTTTCGTACTGGGTACGCAAGAAAACAGACGCAAACAAAAACCCAAAACTCGACAAGGAAGGGAATCCGATTTGGGCAAAAGACATTTCGTTTCGGGACGTTCCGGTAAAATGGGATTTTGAAGCATGGAAGGAATTTTCTGAAAAGAACGGCCTGCAATGGTTTCAGGAAAAGCGGGGGCTGGATAAAGTGTGGAATTTTGAGGCAGAATTGAATTTCTGGATGAAACAGGTCGTGAAGGTTCAGCGGTTTTTGCTATCTACGGAAAAATGCCTTCCTTTCTGCTGGAATAGCGTCACGGCATCCGCAAGCGACGGCACCGACCTTACCCTTACCAGTGACGAAATCGCTACCTGCAACAGCATTTATGAGGCCGTAAAGCCGCTGTATTCCTTTGGCAGCAGGCAGCAAACAACCGCCGACGATGTTGTTTTGGCCCCGCCCGCCGGATACGACGCCACCAACCAAGCCAATACCGCAAACCCGTTTGACACGTCCGGCGAAGCATTCCCGACTACCGACCTGACCGACCACGAAAAAGGCGCGGAACCAGAGGACACGCTCCCTTTCTAAACCAAAATAAATTCACCGGGCGGGCGGCTTATTTGGGAGATTCAAGCGACAGCCCGCCCAACATTTTTGAACGCTATGCTTACGAAAGAAGAAATAAAAGAATATGCAAGATTGCAGTCTATTGGAGCGCACGGCGGCTATAATTTGACAGCGCTTGTTTGCTTAGAACAAGGCGCAACATGGTCGAACGATCAAAACGCCGCCCGAATTGCCGAACTGGAAGCGATGTTAAGCAAATCCGCGTTCGATCTTGATGGGCATATAATCCTTTTGCAGGCCGCAAACCAGCAAATCGAAAAAGAAAGAAAAAGAATTGCCGAACTGGAAGCGCAAAAGGCCGAATTAGAAGATCATGTAACAAAACTGGCAGATGGTTCTTTCAAGTTGCTTGAGCAAAGAACCTATCTTTTACAAGTATACAACAGATTGGCCGCAACGTTTGGAATTGAACAGAAGGCACGTCGGGCGCTTGATCTGGTTGGCGGTGTTGGATTTGATATTGAAAAAGATTTTCCCAAAAAATGAGCAAACAACTTCTAAAATTCGGCGCAGCCGTTGAAGGCGTATCAACCCGCAAGGACAAAACCCTTACTATCCGTCTGGGTACGCAGGAATTGCCAGGAGAAACCGCCGGGCAGTTGTTTGGGATGCAAAACGCATTCGTTTATGTGGCGCTTAAAGAAGAGGATTTTGGGAGGGATGAAATCGAGGCACTGGAGGCGCTCGAAGCCGACGCGATAGAAGACCACCGCAAAACGCAAAGCCAGCGGTTGCGGGCGGTATTGTTTCTAAATTGGAAGTACGACAGTAAGGGGTATAAAACCTTTGCCATGTATTACGATTCAGAGATGGAGCGCATTATTGAACACTTCAAAAAGAAATTACCCTGAATAAAGACACTTTTTCGTGAGGTTGATGTTCCGGTTTTCGCAGTAATGCGGGAGCCGGTTTTTGTTTTTGTGCTGATTACACATTACAAATAAAAAAAGATTTGATCGGGATAAAAATAGTTGGTTAAAAGTATTGCTAATTAGATAGGTGGGCTTATCTTTGTATCATCAATCACACGAAAAAATAAACGTCATGCAAAACTTAAAATCGCTTTTCAATCTTCGGCATAATGTAGATGTATTCCAAAGCATGGAAGCAGCAGTAAGATGCGCAGAAAGGTGCATTAAGTTGCACGTTGTAATGCTTGGCGACAATAACAAATTTTGGGTTGTTTGCTTTGCAGATGCTCAACGGCTTTTTAAAAATGGATATGAAATTGCAAAATAAAAAACGCAAACGCGCCCCAGGCGCAGGACACCCGCGAGGACACACCCTACCAAAAACAGGAACCCTCGTACAAATGCCGCCCGTCAAAGTCACGGCGGAAATGTTGAAATTTGTTCGATCACAACCAGAGCCGCTGTCCGATTTTATCCGGGCAATGATTCTGGAAAAAATGCAAAGCGATGGAAAAGCAATCTAAGCCCGGAGCCGCAAAACGCCAATACGCAAAACTGCTGATTGAACGCGGCGTACCATACGCGGAAATTCTCGCTGATTCCGCTTTGCAAGGCTTCAATCCTGCAACGCTTCGTTCCATGCGATTGCGCCACGAACGCAAAGCAAACGCAACGAAACAGCAACCGGAAAACGCGACTGCAACGGATATGCAACAGGATGCAACGCCTACAAACGCAGTAGAACCCGCCGAAAACGAGCCTAAACACGCTAAAAAAGCAGGTTTTGCCAGCGAATTTGCGCGGGCGTTCCATGTGGCAGATTTGCTGTATTATTCCTGCGTTGCAATCGCCGGGGCGGGTTTTGTTCAGGCGTTGCAAGTCATCGGGTACGCCGTTGCGGGCATTTTCTTCGCCGTTGCGGTTATCGCGTTGCATTTCGTAAAAGTGCGCAACGGTTGGGCGCGGCTGCCTCACCTGCTGGCACTGGCACTGGTTGAAATCGGCGGATTCATTGCGCACCTTTCGTGGGCGAATGGCAGGCTTTGGAGCAACGTTTCGGCGCTCCCGCTTGACATTTGGCTGAATAAGTATAAAAATGACATGGGCGAAGTGGTAATGTTGTACGGTGGTGCCGACGTTGACAAACCCTTTTACATCGCCGCCGGGGTGGCATTTGTCATGCTGTTTTGTGGGGTTTACGTTGTCGCCATTGCAATTCAAAACTCATCACAAAAACAAGAAAAAACGACATGAAAAGCGAACAAATCAAACGCGAAATTGCAGAACTGGAAGCGCAGCGCGACCAATTAAGCCGGGAAATAAACATAAAAAGATCGGAGTGTTTAGAGGCTCTGACAAGCGAATTTCCTTATAAAAAAGGCGAAAAAGTTAGGCTATTCAAAAAAATTACCTACCCAACAGTAACAGAGAAGTACGTCGGAGAAGGAATGTTTGAACGCTTTGAATATGTTTATAAAGATGCTGTGCCAGCCTTTTTTAAGGTAAAAAAAGACGGCTCAAAGAGCCTCAATAAGTGGGGCAAATACGACTTCGACCGAATTGAAAAGATTAACCAATGACCCAGCCTGAACGCATCGCCCTGATAAGTGCCGGCATTTCATGGAGATACCACGACTACCTAAAAGTCATCGAATTGCACCCGGACACTATCCACAACATCAGAATCAAAACCGGATTTTCGGTTGCATTCATTACAAAATGCCGGGAAATAGCCGGGCTAAAAAAACGATGAAACAGGCATTTATTGACATCTGGAAAGCGCTCGTTTTCGTCTGGAACGGGGCAAAGAAAGACCCGAAAAGGTGGGCAACAGAGCCGCCCAAAGGATGGGCAACAAAGCCGGTCGAAGTGCCTGAAATTGGGGATAGATTTGAGATTGTAAAGGGTGGATTTGCCGTAGGATACGACGGGCAAATGATATACAGCACGGACGAAAGTCGGGCCGCACAACGGGCAAAAAAGTCAAACGCCATTGAAGTACTGACACCGCAGGAAGTTGGAGAAATGCAGGTTTACAAAGTATCCGCTACGCAAACCGGCCTGTTCAATTTCCCGCTTGCTATCCAGATAAAACCGCACTGGAAGGCAGGTAAAAAGCCAAAAGAAATAGGGCTTTTGGTGGGCTGTTCGGAAAGCACTGCAAAGCAGTATTGCATCTGTTTCAGCCGGGCAAATAAACCCTGAACGCCTCCCCTATCGAACGGCGGGGGAGGGGCAAAAACAGCCGTTATTGCGGTTATTATCATTAACAATAACGATTTAAAGCCTAAAAACATGGCACTCGAATACACCGCACTTTTAGCCCTTGCTGCGCTCGTTATCGGGCTTATTATCAACCTACGCCGGGAAGATGAAGCGGCGCAAACGTTGGAAGAAAAATGGTTTGCCAATGTCAGCGAACCGCAATTTTATATCCAGCGTGACCCGTCCGTCACGGCTGCGCAATCGGCACGTGCGGAATGGACAAACGCCGTTAAGATGCTTGCCCAAACAGGCAACAAGTATATCCAACAAAAGGATTTGCACCTATGGCTTTGGCGGGCATCCGAACACGACAAGCAGGTAGAATTTTTGGCCTGGCAGGCGCTTTGCGAAGCCGACAGAATGCGCATCAAAAACGCATGGATTGCCGAAAAATCCGCAAACCTGAAAGGCGAACCGGGCCAAATGGCCGGGGTTGTTTGGGACACGAAAAACGAAAATTAAACCAATGACCGACCAACAAATACAAACCGCAATCCGGCAATACCGGGGCAGCGACCCGCAACACCGGCAAAGCCTGCTTTTTCAACTGCAAAGCCTTGCCAGCAATTGCCCACAACGCGAAACGCGGGAGCAAGTAATTGCCCTGTTGCCACACTTGGTCGAAGCCGAAAAGGCGTTACAAGCAGACGCGGAACGGGTTGAACAACTGGAAAGGCGCTTGCAGGCCGTAGAGGCTGACATGATGCAGCCGGTTGCATACCGTGAGCCGGTTTTGTATTCGCGTCCGGTCGTAACGTTCAACGTTACACCACTTGCCAAAACTGGCATTGTGGTGGCGGGCATCGGCGCTGTTATCTACTTTGTTGGCGTTCCAATCCTTGCCGGTTGCGCCGTAGGGGTATTTGGGGGCTGGTTGGCGGTGTCCGGGCTGATTGGCAGCGGGAGTAGTGAAGTGAAGGGAAAAACGCCGGGCGGGGCGCATGGTGGGCAGATCAACGTAGAAATTCACGACAATCACGGCACAATCATTATCAATCAAAATAACAACGGATGAAAAACACAGTCAGTTCTCCAACAGCGCAACGCTTAAAAGCGGCGGGGTTCCCGCAACCGGAGCCGGAAGCCGGGCAAGTATGGTACGAAGGACAAAAAGCCTATGTTTTAGGTAAAATTGAGCAAAGGCAATTGCATGGGGTATATTTGGATGGAGAATGTTTTGAGGCTTGCGATATTAACGCAATGCGTGACGACATTTTCGCCCCAACGGCAACGGATATTTTGGCGGCGTTATTCCCTGCTGAAATTCAATTCCAAATTAGTGCAATGCAAGTTTTGCAAATGGCATTAGACCCAGAATCCGCCGCCGCCGCATGGCTTGAAATTCACGAAAAAAAGGCGTTTACGCCGAACGCTCGAATCAGATTTAACCGGGAGCAGACAATTGAATGTTACGACGAAAACGGGAAGCAAAACCTTTTGGTAATTGGGAAGGGCAAAGAATACGACGCGATTTTAAAAGATATGAAAGCAACGATCAAAACTTTTCTGAACTGGAGCGGCACCCGGTTTGAAATCCAAAGCGCGATTTTAAAAGATATGAAAGCAACGATCAAAACTGTTTTTGGCCCGGTTGAATTTCACCTTAGCAACGATGATATTGTATTTCTTGAATGGCTATGAACAAATCTAAAACCGGTCACATCCTTTACCTGATGGTTCATTTCCCGTTTGTGTGGTGGTGGAAGATCGGCATTACCGGCAAGACCGCCAAAGGCCGCGCCAAGCAGGTAGATCGTGCCGTTTTCGGGAGGCCTGTTGTGGTTATGGTTGTCCCGATACCCGGTGCGTACCTGATAGAACAGGATTTGCACCGGCGGTTTCGGTGGCTAAATTGCCGGTATTATCGTGGCGACGGCGGGACAGAATGGTTTTGGTTCCCTGTTGCCTTTGTCGTTCTCCCGTTTATGATCGCTGTTTGGGGCGGGTATGTTTACGCGGTTGATCTGATTCTGGGGACGCGATTTTTTGAAATGATTGTTTCACTTTTGATATAACTGGTGCTTCGACGACTGTGCGACCGTTTAGCGAGCATGGACGTTGAAGCTGGGTTAGCCGCTTTTAAAAAAAAACAAAAATATGTTCCACGAACTTTGGATAATTTTTGACCGGCCATTTTCGGCCTTTGAGGTTCAGACGTGTGAGAATATTCTACGCGACTTCGATACGTCAAAATTGACAACCGAAACCCCGGAACTGCGATGGGGGCGTTTTTTTATCGGAGATGATTTGGGGTGGGTAACGATAGACGAAGCCGAAGATTCGGCGCAGGAACTTTGCGACCTAATCAACCTGACAGTTAACATTAAGTACCAATTTGAACACAGATGAATTTAGAGGTCAAATTGATTGCGGGATTTATCCTTCATTTTGTCGGCGATTATCTTTTGCAAAACGACTGGATGGCTGCCGAAAAAACAAAAAACAGTGGCGTTGCGCTGGCTCATGCAGGCATCTATTCGATGCCGTTTTTTCTGCTTGCCCCGTCGTTTTGGTGGTTGCTTATTTTCGGGACTCATTTTTTTATCGACCGTTACCGGCTTGCACAATACTGGATTCGTCTCGTCAACTGGAAATGGGACGGCGATAATTTTGGCTTTTCCGAAGAAAAGCCAAAATGGATGTCGGTTTGGCTGTTGATTATCGTGGATAATACCTTCCACATTATTTTCAATTCGACGGCTATTTATCTTCACAACTTAAAATATCTTTGATGAAGGCCATTGATTTTGAAAAATCCGCACTGGAACATGGCTTGGCGATCGGTTCAAAAAAAGACTTTTTCTGGGTTGAAAGTCTTGACGACCGTATCTGGTGTTTGCTTTTGTCCAAATCTGCAATAGATTTTGCAAACAGCCTTAATCTTGAAAAAGAGGCTGTTGAGGGCGGCGCGTATTTAATTTATTTTAGCGGCTAACTGAGGCATGAACGCCAGTGCAAGGTTTACGCCGCATTGGCGGCCATGCTGGGTTATCTGGATTTAAAAATAAACACCATGAAATTTGTACACTTTTTTTTAGAAACAATCGGGGCGGTGATTATCCTTTGGATTTTTTTTGACCGGCTTGATTTTTGGCTAACCTATCGAAAAAATCACAAAAAATGAAAGTAGTTTGCTTCAAAATAGAAGGCGAAAAATATTGCCGAATGGGGCCAGCCTTGCGAGATGACTCGATCGAGTCTGTGACCGAAAGGCTTTCAATTGCCTTCAATACAAACAAATCACAAATCACAATCCTTGAATTGTCATGAGCGAAAAAATCAAACCGTCCGAACTTATGCACATTTGGAAGTGTGAGCCATGCGAAGCGGGCGACACTCTTTCAGGTGGAGAAAGCGTCAAAAACCTGCAACGGCTTGGACTTATCCAGTCAACAGATTCCGGGTATATTACAACATCGAAGGGCAAATACATCGTCCAGCGAATGATTGAGCACCTTGACAAACTCGAAATTACCCTTGTCACTGACATTGCGGTATTTACTCCTTCTAATTCGAGATAACTGGTGCTTTCCCGCTTTGCGCCGCTTAGGGAATATTGGCGGGAAAGCGGGGTTATGCGGATTATTCACTTTTTAAAATTCAAACAATGAAACCAGCATTTTACAACCTAAGAGAAGGCGAAACCCTTGTCACCCCAACAACAAAAAGTTGGACTTCCGAACAAATTGAGGCTAACGACAAGATTGAAGAGTTGATTATTTTCACTGATTTTTCAGACAAAGACGAAGGCCGAAGCAGAAACCGCCTTTGCGTCCTAAATGAGCATCACCCCAATTTAAGGGATTACAAAAAATTGATTTTGGCCGCTCCTGACCTATTACGGGCGATTGATTACTATTTCTCTGTTTTGAAAGAGGCTCGCGGCGAAGATTGGGATAAAAACCCTGACCATGTTTTGCAGTCGTTTTTAGCGGCTTACAAAAAGGCTCTTTATTAATTCCGCATAACCAGTAGTTTAACGGGTTTTTGCGATTAGCAAAAATCAACGGTAAAAGAAAGTTAGCGCATAACTCCCCGCCCGCCCGCAGTCCCGACCCTTCGTCGGGATTGTCGGCGAGCGGCAGTTATCCCCCCCCCTCTCCGCCCCCCTCCCTTTCGGGGGAGGGGTCGGGGGTGGGGTCACACTCACCCCGCCATACGCTTGGTGAAAACACCAAGCGCGGCAAAAATTAAACTGTATGACTGTAATAGACATAAATCCTCAAGACCCTGCATTGGCCGGTTGCATGGCGACATATTCGGGGCAAATTGTAAACTTGTGGAACGTTGACCAGGATACAATAACGCTGGACGACATTGCCCACGGATTAGCGTATAACTGCCGCTGGAATGGCCACACAAAAGCATGGTATTCTATTGCCGAACACTGTATCCGGGTGCATGATAGGGCACCGGCTGAATTGCAACTGCTTGCACTTTTCCATGATGCCGAGGAAGCATATTGGGGCGATATGATCCGCCCATTGAAAATGATGCTTAAATCGGGATACCCGGAATTACTTGAAAAAATGAAGCAAACACGCCGAGCAATTTTTCAAAAGTTCGGCATTGAAGACGGCGACGGGTACAAAACTTTTGACGATGAGGAATTGAAATGGGACTTCCAAAACCTTATCCTTGATCTGAAGCACAGACCGATGTCGCCAGAACTTGCAAAAACTGCATGGCTATCAAGGGCACACAGCCTTTTATTTGCCCGTGATCGTAATTGCAATTCCGCATAACCCGCCCGCCCGCCTAAAAAATAATACGCCTGATTCACAGCACTTTGTGAGTCAGGCGTAAATTGAACCTTTAACTGCGGCTTGTACGCCGTGCCGCGCATAGCGGCAATGTCCGGCAGATGACAGTTATAAATTTTCTAACCATGACCGAAACATCTAAAAAAGCAACCTCCCAACGCGCCGCAATCCTGGCACACCTGAAACGGCACGGCAGCATTGATATGCCGACGGCCTACCGTGAATATGGATGCGCGGCGCTCCGTTCGCGCATTTCCGACTTGCGAAAGCAGGAAATTGCAATCGAAACGCGGTATGTGGAGTTTGTATCGAGGTTCGGGCATCCGGGCCGCTATGCCGTTTACCACTTGGAAGGGTTTGAAAAAAAATTAGTGGAAAGGAGCGCGCTTTTTCAGGATTAAATCATTTCACATTTACAACCATAAAATAAAAACGATGGAAGAATTCAAATTTAACAGCGAAGGAAAAGCCCCCCACGAAAAAATTGGAATTTCAAGCGAAAGGCACGATGAAATGTTTGAGATTGCAAAAGGCATTACTATTCGGGCTTTTTTCACGGACACAGAAATCAAAACACGCTCGCAGGCTTACGAAATGTTTTTGAATTCTGTCCAGCCGGTAGACAAGGTGGAAGCGTTTTGGGCCGGAATGATTTTTCAAAACCTTGAATCGCAAGTTGCCTCATACGCGGATAAAATGGAAAACTTCTTGGCTGCTGCAATTGGAAAGAATTGAAAAAAGATACGCGCTAACCTATTGCTTTTTCAGGATTAGCGCTTATCTTTGTACTGCCGAATGAGGCCGCCGGGGTGGAAGCCGGTTGTAAAGAGCAACAAGAAATTTTTTTATAGGCGCTTTTTTGAGCGCGGGAATATCGGGGCTTTGTTGCTCTCCCGTTTTCAGGCTTCCAACCTGACCCGCACTCAAAGAGGCGCTTTTTTTATTTCAAAAAATGAACCAACAATCCTACTACGCAGTCATTCCGGCAAACGTCCGCTACTCAAAAGAGGTTAGCGACGGGGCAAAATTGCTTTACGGTGAAATAACAGCGTTGAGCAATCAAAACGGTTACTGCTGGGCGACTAACAAGTATTTTGCCGACCTGTACGGGAAAAGCAGCGATACCGTTTCACGCTGGATAAGCGAACTTTCGGCGGCTGGATTTATCGTTACGCTGGTTGATTCATCGGCGGCAAACAGCCGGAAAATATGGCTTGCAGGCTCTCCGGGAGTATCGGCAAAAATGCCTACACCTATCGGCAAAAATGCCAGTACCCTATCGGCAAAAATGCCTACACCTATCGGCAAAAATGCCAGTACCCTATCGGCAAAAATGCCTACACCTATCGGCAAAAATGCCGAACAGAATAATACAGTTAATACTACATTGAATACTACATTGAAAAACAACGCGGGCGCAAGCGACCCGCTTTCCCCGCCCTTCCAAAAAGTTGATGAAATCTACCCTGAAACATTTTCCTTAGAAGAAGAAAGATCGGAACCACTTCACCGGGGGCCGGGCGCTGTTCGTGTTTCGATCACAGACCCGGAATTTCCGGGCGTTACGGTGGTGCATGCGGTAGGGCCGAAAACAAATCCCACAAAAACAGGCCGCGAAAAGCAGCAGCGCAACGCGCCTAACATTCACCCCGAAAACGAAACGGTGTTTCAGCATTTCAGCGACCCGGCAAAGGCGCGGGCGGCATGGGCCGAATGGCTGCAATACAAGTACGACCAACACCGGGAGCGTTACAAAAACGCAAAATCCGAACTGGTTAAACTTCGCTCATTGTGGGAAGAAACGAAAGGAGACGCGGCGCAGGTAGAGCGCAATATCTCACACAGCATCGGAAACCTTTACCGGGGCATCTTTGCCCCAAAAGCAGAAAAAAATGGAACACAACAACCAAACGGGCTTAACAAGGCAACAGCCCAACACCTCGACCTTGCCCAATACGTTGGGCAACGCAGGATGGCAGCAATGGAACGCGCTATGCAAAACGGAACATTGGCAAACGCTCCTGAAGAACGGCAGTTTTGAAGATCGCAAAGCCTTTTCTTCCATGCTGGCACTCCCTGAAAACCTGCACCGGGTTTTGCCCGCATCGGTTGAACAAGCCATGTCGGACGTTTACCCGACCCTGGCAACCGTGAAAAAGTATCACGGGCCGGAAGCCGTAAAGGACGCGGTTATCGAAATTGTGGCGCAATCGGCAGCCCTTTTGAACGTAGGAAAGAACCTGAAACCTCACCAAATCGAATTTATCGCCATTGAAATCCTGCAAGAATTTTATTGGCTGAACATCGGCGAATTGCGGTACATTATGAAGCAGGGCGTCCGGGGCGAATACGGCGAAGTTTACGACCGAATTGATACCATTGTTGTTTTTGGCTGGATTGAAAAGTATTTGGAAGTGCGTACCGAAATAGCCGCAAACCGGGCGATGCGGGCAGAGGCCGAACAAGCAGCAGCCGAAAAGGCAAATCCGCAAAGCAGTACGGCAATACCGATGCCGGAAGCCGTGAAACAATCGCTTTCCAAACTCGAAAATACATTTTTGGTTGCTGGCGAACTGAAACAGGGGCCGCACGTTGGCGAATTTGAGCCTGACGAATTTACGATTCGGATGCTCGAAATGGAATGGGCCGACCTGCCGAAAGAAAAACGCTTGCCTTTTGTGAATTACAAGGTAATGCGGATTGCTCAAATTAAAGCACAGATGAAAAAATGATACTCACAACACTTTTCGCACTTTGGGCGCTCGGCGCTTACCTTCTCACCTCAAACGAGGTAATGAAGAAAGTTCGGGATTCTCACCCGATGAACCTTTTTTCACCCGCAAAAGGCGCGGCAATGATTTTCCTATGCCTTGTCGTGTTTGCCCCTGCCGTAGCGTTTGCGCCGTTTGTGTTTTTGTGGTGCTGGATACAGGACAAATATTTTTCTTTCCGCATTCGGCGGGCTGCTCGAAAAATTGAAAAAATGGCTGAACGCGTTAAAGGAAAAAGTCCGGAAGTTGCCGAAATGCTTAAAACCATTGCTGAATCAATCAAGCAGGTAAAATGAATCTTCCCGAAACAACAACCCGCTTACTCGAAGCCGTCCGCGCATCCCGCGATTTTGGCCGTGATAACTACCGTGCAAACACGGTTGAAATCAGCGACGCCGGTATCATTTGCTATCCGGTAAAATCAAAGTTTGTTTCCGATGAAATCCAACGGGCAGGAATTGCCGAAAAGGTGGCCTTTTACATTTATGAAAAAACCCGCTACCGCGTCGAAAGCGAATTTCGCAAAGGGAAATACGACGTAAGCGGGAAAGAAATAAAGGTTTTGATATGAAACGTGTCCTTATTGCCTGCGAATATTCTGGCATCGTCCGCGAAGCGTTCAAAAAACGCGGCTTCGATGCGTGGTCTTGCGACTTGCTGCCTACGGAAATTCAGGGGCAACATATACAGGGCGATGTGCGCGATGTATTCCGGCAACATTGGGATTTAGTAATTGCGCATCCGCCTTGCACCGATTTAGCGGTTTCAGGCGCAAGGTGGTTCCCTGAAAAAATTGCGGACGGAAGTCAGGCAGCGGCAATTGATTTTTTTATGGAGATGGTTAACGCTCCCGCCTACCATGTGGCGGTTGAAAACCCGGTTTGCATTATGAGCAGCATTTACCGCCGGGCCGACCAAACCATACAGCCGTATATGTTCGGGCATGGAGAGCAAAAGGCAACCTGTCTATGGCTGAAAAATCTTCCGAAATTGAAACCGACCAACATTGTCGAAGGCAGGGAGCAAAGGGTTTGGAAAATGCCGCCTAGACCCGACCGATGGAAAGAACGCAGCCGCACATTTCAGGGGATTGCCGATGCTATGGCCCAACAATGGGGAGACGCAATTTTTAAAGGGTATTCAACGCCAAAACAAACAACACTTTTTTGATATGAAATACATAAATTTTGCCGCAACATTTTTTCGCCTGCTTGGAACGCAAAACGTGCATATAGGCACGGACAAGCCGCACGTCTGGAAAACGAGGCTTGGAATTTTGACCGCCGCGAAGGTGGCTAAAATAGTGCATCTCAAATGAAACCAACCACCCGCAAACCCGCCACCTCATCAACACCGCCCAACCTTTCCAAAATCGGGCAGGCAGTTAAAATGACCTTTGTAACCGCGATAAAGCGGGCAATGTCCTGCACGGATGCGGAAGCAGAAAAGGTGTTTGCCGAAATGGTACTCCGGGGTGAGTTGGTGGAGTGCGGAAACGCTGGGCTATTGAATGAGACAAAAAAATATATTGCAAAAGGTATTGCAAATAAATAAAACGCAATTATCTTTGTCACGTCGAACACGAGTTACAAGAACTTTTAGCCATAGGCAATTTGCAGCCCTGCCCCGCCTCCTGATGTGTTCGACGACTTTTCTACCGGGGCGGGCTGCTTTTTTAAAAATGTCGAACACATGAATTATCAAGAACTTATTGAAGCAAAACGGCACCGGGCAAGCGATTACGGCATTGAGCCTAATTTCATGCCTGACGGCGTTTTTGACTTTCAGCGTTACGCCGCCGAATACGCTATCAAAAAAGGCCGTTGCGCCGTGTATTTTGATACCGGCATGGGAAAAACGCTTATTGAGTTGATTATTGCCGCGAACTACGTCCGGCACACCAATAAGCCCGTATTGATTGCTACCCCGCTTTCTGTTGCTTTCCAATTTTTGAAAGAGGCTGAAAAATTCCACATTGAAGATGTGGAGTATTCAAGAGAAGGCAAGTTTTCCGGCAAGATTATCATTTGCAATTACGAGCGCCTGCACTACTTCAACCCGGCAGACTTTGATTGCATGATTTGCGACGAAAGCAGTTGCGTTAAGGACTTCAAAAGCAAGACTTCCGAACACGTCAACGCATTTATGCGCAAGATCAAATACCGCTATCTGGCAACGGCTACCCCTTCGCCGAACGACTACGTCGAACTTGGAACAAGTAGTGAGGCACTTGGCTACATGGGCTATCAGGATATGCTTACCAAGTTTTTTACCAATAATCAAGACACCATTTCCCCGATGGGCATAGGTGTTAAATGGCGGTTGAAAGGTCATGCGGAAGAAGCATTTTTTCAGTGGGTAAGCGGATGGAGCCTTTCGGCTCGGAAGCCTTCCGACCTCGGATTTAGCGACGAACGCCATGTTTTACCGGCGCTGTATGAAAACGACCACATAGTGACAAACGATGTTCCTCTGGTTGTAAACGGTCAATTTTCGATGTTCAACCAAGTAGCCCGAACCATGCCGGAAATACACGCAGAAAGAAAGGCGACAATTTCAAAGCGGGCAGAAAAAGCGGTAGAACTTGCAAGCCAACACGCGACGTCGGTATATTGGTGCAACCTGAACGAAGAAGCGGACACGGTTGAAAATTTGGATCCAAACGCCGTGCAAATTCACGGCGGCATGAGCCTTGAAAAGAAAGAGGAAATTTTGATTGCGTTTGCAGAAGGCCAGATCAAGAAACTTGTTACAAAGCCAAAAATTACGGCATGGGGTTTGAACTGGCAGCACTGCCCACACGCTGTAACTTTCCCCGGATTTTCTTTCGAGCAATACTACCAACTTGTCCGCAGGCACTACCGCTTCCCGATCACTGAACCTGTTACAATTGACCGCGTAATTTCAGATGGTCAAGTAAGGATTTTGCAGGCCATTGAGGCAAAGGCAAAGAAAGCGGACAATCTATTTTCAATGCTGAATATCAACCTGAATAAATCCTACACCCCAACCTCAAAAGAATTTGACAAACAAATCCAACTTCCAACATTTTTAAAATAGTCGAACACAATGACAAAAGAACAAGTTATCACCGACAAATACGCAATCTATTGCGGCGATTGCATGGCCGTTCTCCCGACGTTGCCAGCCGAAAGCGTTGACCTTTCCGTTTTTTCCCCGCCTTTTTTGGGCCTGTTTCATTACAGTTCATCCCCGCTTGACTTTTCCAACTGCGAAAGCCGGGAAGAAGCATTGATTCAGTACGAATTTTTAGTAAAGGAACTGTATCGGGTTTTGAAGCCTGGCAGTATTTGCGCCGTGCATTGCACCGACCTTATGAACAAGGACGGCAGCCAATACGACTACCCGCACGAAATCGAAGAAATCCACACGCGAAACGGCATGAAGCGCATGAACAAAATCACCGTGTGGAAAGAGCCTTTGAAGGTTCGTTTGCGCACGATGGTTCACAGCCTGATGCACAAAAACATCGTTGAAAATTCAACCGAATGTTTCACGGCAATGCCGGACTATATTCTGATTTTCAAGAAGGAAGGCGAACGCGACGTACCTGTTACGCATCCTTTTGGCCTTACCCATTATGCCGGGCTTCGTCCTTTTCTTCCTGAACACCTGTCAAAATATGGCTTGCCGCTTGGCGACTTTTTCCAGCAAGGCGAATTTGATGTGTGCTATGATCGGTATGTAAACGAATCATTCAAGGCTTTGCAAAAGCAATATGCCGGGTTTGATGGTGACCACAAACTGAACAAGTTATCACACATCATTTGGCAGCGTTACGCATCAAGCGTGTGGGATGACGTTCGGATTGACGAGGTTTTGCCGTTCCGCGATGCGCGGGAAGATGACGACGAAAAACACGTGCATCCTCTCCAGTTGGATGTTATCGACAGGATTGTCGAACTTTACACCAATCCGGGCGAAGTCGTTTTAACCCCGTTTATGGGTGTTGGCAGCGAAGTGTTCTCGCCCGTTTCAATGGGCCGTTTTGGCATCGGCGTTGAACTGAAAGACAGTTATTTTAAGCAGGCGATTGCAAACATGAAGGAAGCCGAAAAGCGCTTTGCAAAATCGCGCCCGCTTGAACTTTTCGACAATGTTGAACAAATTGAAACGATGTGATATGCCAGTCCAAAAAAAACCAGAAACCGCCAACCAGATCAAGCGCCCAACGTGCCTTATCGGCATAGACCCTGGCACACATACCGGCGTAGCAATCAAGGAAGGCGGGATGTTAAAGATTGTAGAAACCGGGAAAATTTGGTGGGCAATCAATTTGGTTCACGAATGGGCGGAATATCACGGGAAAGGAAACACGCTTGTCAGGATCGAGGATGCAAGGCAACGCACTTGGTTTGGCAACAGCGGGGCGGAAAAGTATAAAGGGGCCGGAAGCATTGCCCGCGATTGCGCGATATGGGAAGAAACCTTAACCGAATTAGGCATACCCTTTCAACTGGTTCACCCCAAAAACGTCAAAGCAACAACCGCCGATTATTTCAAGCGGCTAACCGGATGGACTGGCAGAACGTCAATCCATGCACGGGAAGCGGCTTGGATGGTTATTTAAAAAACTGAACAATATGAACACCTATGCAGTCACCGGAACCTTTCATGGCTCCATTGTTTACGCCAAAAGCGAAGGCGAAGCCCGCCGGGCATTTCACACCAAATACAATGGCGAAAGCATCATTTCTGTGAAAAAAACAACCTGGTTCGGATGAAAAACAAACCCTTTAACCCGCCGTCCCCGCGTCTCCGCTCCGTCAAGCAAAAGCCCCGCACCGTGAAACAGTGCCGGGAGGATTACGAACAGGCAAAAGTGGTGTGTGCGGCGAATGCGGGAGAGATAGATAAATTTTTGAAGCCAAATTTTGAATAGGCATAGTTTTTGAATTTCAATCCTGCCCCCTATTTTTTCAAACCAAATTCTTAACGAATGAAATTTGCATTATTCATCATTTCCATTGTTGCCGCTCTGGCAACGTCCTGCCAAAGCGCATCCGGCCAAACATTCACCGAAAACCGTTTCAATGTTCACGCTGAAATGATGGCCGAACAGCCCCGCCAAATCACTGCAAAAAACGTTGCTATCGGCAATCAGGGGGTTACAGCCTGCTTCAATTCCTGCCAGACGCAAGTTACTTTGAATTTTTGCGGGCAAGTTCTGATTGAATTGCCCGGCCAATCTCCGGAAGTTTACCCGGCCCGTGTTTTCCAACTTGAAAGCGGCGTTTGGACTGCTGAAATACCCGGCGGACAGTGGGTCACGTTGTACGCCGAAAGCGGCACCGTACAAATGGATATTGCTGGCGAGTTCCGCGCATTTTCGGCGCGGTAGTTGCGAGTGAAAGAAAAGTAATCGGTTAACAGTAGCCGCGTCGATGCAATGTCGATGCGGCTTTTTTTATTACAAGAAAAAATATTTGAAAAAAGATTGTAAAAGGTATTGCTAATTCCTGAAAGTCATTTATCTTTGTTTCATCAATTCACCGAAAAAGAAAAAATCATGATTCGCCGAATTTTTGTAGACTCCGTTTCTGAAATTGATTACGCAAACTTTGGCGTTCATTTCAGCGAAAACAATAACTACCGCCATACGGGCGGCGGCAGCGCAGGCACAACCAAACAAAAGCGTTTTGAGGTTAGCGCTTTTGTTGAATCTGCACAGATTAACGAAGATGCAACGAAAATTAGCCGGGCGGAATTTCCGAATGAGAAAGAGACGGTATTGTCATTCAATCAAGTTGTTAAGGCGAATATTGTAATCATTGACCGCGAAACAGGCTATTTTGTCGGCTCGAATAACGGTGAAATTAGAACGATAAACACCGGCAGCCGTTCAGACAAATGGGTTAAATAACTTTTGCTCCTATAATTTCCCGATCACTATTAAAGCCCATCGTTAGCGCGGTGGGCTTTTTTCATTTTTAATTTGTATTTTCAAAAAAGCCTATTACATTTGTGGCATGGCAAACGACAAAATAACAATCATTTCAGGCTGGATTGCCCGCTTTGATAGCACGGAGCGCGTCATCCAGTTAAACCGGGATGCGCTGCTCATTGCGCAGTCTGAACGGCTGGAATGGTTTGATTTGTTCGTAACCGTGAACGGCGTTGTAATGACAAAAGAATTGCGCATTCCTTCAAACGAAGGCGCGGTTTATTGGTGGGGCCGTAACTGCAAATACAAAATACAGGTAAAAGCCGCCGACCTCGTTCCGGCGGATAACGCGGACGGCGAAATTTTTGACGTTCAGCCCGTTACCGGAATAATTATTCAAAAGGCTGGCGTTGCCGCCGAAGACAAAAAAATGCTTATTGATTTTTCTACAACAGTGTTAAAAACATAACAAAATGGCAGAGGTTAAGCCGCTAAAGGCCGGGGCAACCGGCTTAGAACAACTTTCCGCAACGGATACCGTACCCGTCGCAAACGTCCCTACGCTGGACAGCACAAAAATATCAGACTTTGCCGAAGCGGCACAAGATGCGGTGGGGGCGATGGTTGCTGATACGCAGACAATCAACCTGATATACACGGACGGAACTCCTGAATTGAAGGCAGATGCAATTGTGCAAATGTCTATCACTTCCGACGCATCGGGCCTAAAACTTTCAGGCGGCAGTGCAAGCCCTGGCAACTCGAAACTGTACGGAACCAACGGGTCAGGGGTAAAGGGTTGGTACGATCAACCGACCAGCGGGGCTGAAACCTACACGGCCGGAGAATCATTGAGCGCTGGCGATTTGGTCTATATTTCCGCGTCCGGAACGGTTATGAAAGCCGACGCAAATACAGTCAGCAAAGCGGCTGTTGGATTTGTACCGTCGGCAATCACGAATGCCGCATCCGGAACGGTAGTTTTTCACGATGGTAAAATAACGGGTCTTTCGGGCCTTACAAATCGAAAACAGCGCTTTCGCGGCGGCGTGTTCACCTTTGAGACTGAATTGAAATGAAACCCAAGAAACGACCGCTGTCAACCAAGTTCATACCGCAGTCAACGCTTGCACCTAAACAGGTTGTTGAGCAAGTAAAGCCGGTAAAAGCCGCCAAAAAGGCGAAAGACCCGGCGATGTTTGACCCGTCTGAATACGGAAACGGGAAACATCCGTTGCAAATCGGCGAAACCAGAAAAGGCAAACAACCGCAATGGGTTGTCGAAATGTACGGTAAAAATAATTAGGTCACATTGTAAGCGGGCCGCCAGCCCTGAAGCAAAGGCATCGGGGCGCGGCGGTTTTTCAAAAACGATATGTGGAGAATATTCCTTCTTTTCGGAATTGCTGTTTTGTTTCTGATTGCCGCGTCCGTAGTCGGGCGCGTGTCGGAAGCAATGCAGCGCAAACGGATGAAAAAATGAAACGAAACGCATGGCAAGTTTACCGTTGGGCCGGTTTGTTTTTGGCCTTTCAGGTGGCAGGATGCAAAACGCTTCCATCCCATGCGGTTTTGATATTGGTGTTCGCCACATTAGGCGCAACACCTTTTTTGCTTTATTGGGTTGAAACAGCGGTTAAAGTCCGTTACTTTGCAGCAGGTAAAACCAAACGCGCGTAAAATGAAGTACGGATTTCATATCGGTATCAACTACACCGGCAGCCAATACCAATTGGGAGGATGCGAGAACGACGCCCGCGAAATGCGAAACCGGGCGCGATCCGGGCTAAAGTCGTACTATGTGAACCAGTTTTATACAGCAACACCAGTTTGCAGTGCTGACTTCTTGCTTAATGCAATCGCAGGTTTTGCCCGCAGTATGAAAAAGTCGGACACGCTTTATCTGACATTTTCGGGACACGGCACCCAAATTGCCGGAGATGAGGCGGACGGAATGCAGGAAGGGATATGCCTTTGGACAGGTAGCAGGATTCAAGTTGTAAAAGATAGCGACCTACGGGCAGCGCTTCAAAGAATACAGGGAACGGTCGTCTGCATTTTTGATTCCTGCTTTTCGGGTGGGATGGAACGCGATGTGCCTATACCTGGAAAAAAGGCAAAATGCCTGACATACGACCCTGCGAGCATGGAGGTGTTCAATGTGCCGCAATCCAGAGACGCAGCGCCGGTATCGGGCAACAGGCTTTACTACCTGTTTGCTTGTTCGGAAAAAGAGGTGTCTTGGGACACTGGTACGGCGGGACTTTTTACAGAATCGTTTTGCAGTGTGTACGATGCAACAGACCCTAAAAAGCGGCTGGTTGCATCGCTGATGCGCCAAACGGCAGAAATGTGTTGGCCCGACCAAACTCCTGTTTTGAAAATCGTATCCGGAAACGGGTCGAAAAGGATATTCTGATAAATATGAAAAACTCGCATTTTACAATCGGTGATGCAACTGAACGTGACAGCGAATAAAGCAAGATTGAAAATTAAAGCCAGTATGAGCGACGTAAGAACAGTTAAACTTAAATTCTCTGATTTGGTGTTCCTGGAAGATAACCCGCGAACAATCAAAAAGGAGAATTTGGAGCGGCTTGCAGAACGGATAAAATCAGACCCGACGTTTTTTGAAAATCGCTCCTGCCTGGTTAATTTCACGGACCAAATTTGGATTCAATGGCTTTCAAAAATAAAAGAAAACGGCATAAAAACGGCATAAAATGCCTAAAGGTGAACATTTGAAAGAAAAGCAAGTGGGCGTACAAACCCGCTTCACACAAGACAGGCAGCCGGACAACCGTAGAACGCCCGACACTATCAGCGCCTTGCTCAAGCAGGAACTTGCCAGCGACGGTTGGGATACATTCGAGGATGCGGAGGTATTGAACGAGGATGGTAAGCCTACCGGCCAAAAAGTGGCCGTCCGGGTGAAACTGACAACGGCGCAGGCGGTAGCAAAGCGGCTATTGGCGAACGCGGCAAAGGGCCGGGAAAGGAGTATCGAAATTGTTTTGGAGCGCACCGAGGGCAAGGTTCCACAGGACTTCAATATGGGCGGCAAAGACGGCGGCGCTATTCAGGTGGAAATGAATTTTGAAAACCTTTCGACAGACGAACTAAAAACCTTCATTGCACTGACTGAAAAAGCGGAACAAACGAATGAATGACGAAAAATATAAACCCGGATGCGGTAGCGATTGCGCGGCGAATACTTTACAAGCGTGAATTTGCCGCCTTCATAAAGGCAGTAATGCCGGAATATACTTTCAACTGGCATCACCTTGTTTTGATTGACGCGCTGCAAAGGTTAGCGGAAAGGCAGTTTGAAAGGTTGATAATTATGCTCCCACCAAGGCATGGCAAAAGCCAACTTGTCTCTCGCCTTTTCCCGGCATGGATGTTTGCCAGAAATATTCAGGAGCAGATCATTTTGGCATCCTATTCGGCAGACTTGGCAAGCGCGATGAACCGGGACGCGCAAAGGATAATAACAGGCGACGCGTACCGGGTTATTTTCCCGGATACGAAATTGAGCGAAGGCAAGGAGACGGGGTTGGTCAGGAATAACAGCCGGTTTGATATTGTAGGCAGCAAGGGGTATTTAATCAGCGCGGGCGTAGGTGGGGGTATAACGGGTGCGGGCGCAACGGTGGGGATAATTGACGACCCGGTAAAGAACGCGGCAGAGGCAGACAGTCAGACGTATAGAAACACGGCATGGGAATGGTATACGACGACATTTAAAACCCGATTTGAGCCGAATGCAATTGAGGTTATTTGCCAAACAAGGTGGCATGAAGACGATTTAACGGGAAGGATATTGAAACAAATTGAAGAAGGGGAAAGCGAAACCGCTACCGAAATAATAAATCTGCCTGCACTGTGTGAACACCCGGAACAATACCGGGATATTGGCGAGGCTCTTTGGGAAGGAAAGTACAGCCGGGGCAAGTTGCTGAAGATGCAACAGGATTTAGGAAGCCGGGCATGGAACGCGCTTTATCAGCAGCGGCCGGCACCAGAGGAAGGCAACTTGATAAAGCGGGATTGGTTTGATTTTTACGATCCACGAAAGGTGAATTTGTCCGGCGAAACGGTGAATTTCTTTTTCGATACAGCATACACAGACAAAGAGGCGAACGACCCGACGGCTGGAATTGCATACGTTAAGAGGGGCGAAGATTACTACGTTTTGGAGTGTAGGGCCGAATGGTTAGAATTTTTAGAGCAAACCAAATTTATTTTGGACTTTTGCAATGAAAACGGGTACGGGGTGCGAAGTCTTGCCCGTGTGGAACCGAAGGCGACAGGAAAAAGTATTGTGCAAGTCCTGAAACGCCAAACAAAATTAAACATCCTGGAATCAGAGCCACCAAAGGATAGCAAGATAGCGCGGGTAAACAGCATAGCGGCGCGATTGGAAGCGGGGCGGGTATTGCTGCCAAAGGGCGCGGGATGGACACAGGCGTTCCTGGATGAATGCGCAGCGTTCCCGAATGCGCCACATGACGACCGTGTGGATTGTCTTTGCGGCATGATTTTGAGCGAAGAAAAGACCGTCCGCCAATTCAGGCGGCGGGTAAGTTCAATAAACTAAACAATCGTTTAAATGACATTTCAAGACGAACAAAAGCAAAAGGAATTTGAAGCCTTTGCCGAATGGTATGCAGAGATAGCAAAACGGCCAAGCACATCGGCGCACAAAAGTACGATGAATCAATTGCGCGACATGGGATCGAGGCTTTACGGTAGCGCAGCATTTCAGGAGGTTTTGCGGGCCAACCGTGTTGCCAACATCACCGTATCAGCCGAGCGAAAATTGGGAAAGCAATCAGGCGGCAGGTCGGATCGGCACAGCCAGTCGCCAACAGGACGACCGCCGAAGCCGGGGAGCGAACGAGCAAAGCGGTTAGCGGAAATAGCGCAGCAAAGCGACAG
>JACDJC010000720.1_pt1 | contig 35296 bp, 36 predicted proteins | sample 7454191 | NCBI WGS metagenome assembly JACDJC01 (sample SAMN14253291, study PRJNA609438) | sludge metagenome | isolation source: sludge after 25d culture with pyrite and EDTA | collected 2018-12-20
ATGGACTTGTTTGTGGACTTAAAAGTCCCGGCTGTAGGCGGATCGCAGTGGACTACGGCAGAACATCAAAGAGAGGAAAAGTCCTTGTGTGGCAACCACTTGCAGACTCTCTTGGACTTCTGCGGAAGTCCGCAGAATGATGCGGTGGAGCGGGTGAAGGGAATCGAACCCTCGTATGCAGCTTGGGAAGCTGCCGTTCTGCCATTGAACTACACCCGCGCGGCCGACGATTATAGCGAGCCCGGCACGACGGCCGACCGGAGCGACGCGCAGGCGCCGCGGCGGGCCGCGCGTGCTGCCGTGCGACAATCCCGTTCATGCAATCGATCGTCGTCAACGGAGAGCCGCGTGCGCTGCCCGCTCCGGCCACGATCTCGGCGCTGCTCGTCGAACTCGGGCTGGCCGGCCGGCGTATCGCCGTCGAACGCAACGGCGAAATCGTCCCGCGCAGCCTTCACGAGAGCGAGGCGCTGCGTCCCGGAGACCGGCTCGAGATCGTCGTCGCCGTCGGCGGCGGTTAGCGGCCGACCGACCGCGATCGACGCGCACCCGCACATCGCTCGAGCTCCGGGAGAGCACCTTGTCCGTCGAACATCTCTTCGAAGGCAGCCTGCACTGGGACGGCCAGGCGCCCGATCGCCCCTACGACTACGCGAACCTGCACCGCGGCACGCGCATCGAATTCGACGGCGGCGCGGTGCTCACCGCTTCGGCGCCGTCGGTGTTCCACGGCGACGATCGCCAGCCGAACCCCGAGACGCTGATGATGGCGTCGCTGATGCAGTGCCACTTCCTCACCTTCATGGCGGTCGCCATCAAGTCGGGCGTGTGCGTCACCGGCTACGCCGATCGCGCCAGCGGCCGGCTCGGCATGAAGGACGGCAAGATGCGCTTCGTCGAGGTCGTGCTGCACCCGCAGGTCACGCTGGCCGAACCGCTCGATGCCGCGAAGCTGGCGGCGATGCACGAAAAGGCGCACCGCAACTGCTTCATGTCGAACTCGGTGAACTTCCCGGTCCGCTTCGAGACGGCCGAATAAACCCACATAGAACCGCGCACGCAAGACCGCGCACGCAAGACCGCACGCGCAGCACCACGCACGCAGCATCACGCAGGCAACACCACGCGCAGCATCATGACCCACTCCGATCCGCTCCTCGTCGGCCAGCGCAGCTTCACCTCCCGCCTGCTGATCGGCACCGGCAAATACCGTGACTTCGACCAGACGCGCGACGCGGTCGAGGCGAGCGGCGCGCAGATCGTCACGGTCGCGATCCGGCGCACGAACATCGGCCAGAACGCCGGCGAGCCGAACCTGCTCGATTTCCTCTCGCCCGATCGCTTCACGATCCTGCCGAACACCGCGGGCTGCTACAGCGCCGACGACGCGGTGCGCACGCTGCGCCTGGCGCGCGAGCTGCTCGGCGGGCACACGCTGGTCAAGCTCGAGGTGCTCGGCGACGCGCGCTCGCTCTACCCGAACATGCCCGAGACGCTGAAGGCCGCCGAGACGCTGGTGCGCGACGGCTTCGAGGTGATGGTCTACGCGAGCGACGACCCGATCCAGGCCAGGCATCTCGAGGAGATCGGCTGCGTTGCCGTGATGCCGCTCGCCTCGTTGATCGGCTCGGGCATGGGCATCCTCAACCCGTGGAACCTGCAACTCATCGTCGAGCAGGCGAAAGTGCCGGTGATCGTCGACGCCGGTGTCGGCACGGCTTCCGACGCGGCGATCGCGATGGAACTCGGCTGCGCCGGAGTGCTCATGAACACCGCGGTGGCCGCCGCTCGCGACCCGGTGCGCATGGCGGGCGCGATGCGCAAGGCGGTCGAGGCCGGACGCGAGGCCTTCCTCGCCGGACGCATGCCGAAGAAGCCCTATGCGGCGGCGCCCTCGTCCCCGACGAGCGGGCTCATCGCGCCGACGGGCTCGACTGCGGCAGCGTCGCCGGCGCCCGCCTCGCCCTCGTCCAGCCTGCATTCGTGAGCGCGGCGCCGCAGACGTCGCCGCATCCGCACATCCGCAGTTTCTCCGGACGGCGCGGCCACTTCACGAGCGGCCAGCGGCACGCCTACGAGACGTTGCGCGAGCGCTGGTCGGTCGACTACGACGCCGCGCGGGTGATCGACGAACGACGCAGCGCGGAGCTGTTCGGTCGCACGGCCCCGCTCGTCGTCGAGATCGGCTTCGGCATGGGCGACGCCACCGCGCAGATCGCCGGCGCCGAGCCGCAGCACGATTTTCTCGGCGTCGAGGTCTATCCGGCCGGCGTCGGTGCGCTGCTGATGCGCATCGACGCGCAGCGGCTGTCGAACGTGCGCATCGTCCAGCACGACGCGGTCGAGGTGTTCCGCGACATGATCGCGCCGGGTTCGCTCGCCCGCGTGCAGGTGTTCTTCCCCGACCCGTGGCCGAAGAAGCGCCACCACAAGCGGCGGCTGATCCAGCCGCCGTTCGCCGCACTGCTCGCGAGCCGGCTGCGGCCCGGCGCGATCCTGCACTGCGCGACCGACTGGGAACCGTACGCCGAGCAGATGCTCGCCGTTCTGTCGAGCGAACCGCTGCTGGAGAACACCGCCGCGGCGTTCGCGCCCCGCCCGGCGTACCGGCCCGCGACGCGCTTCGAGGGCCGCGGCTCGCGGCTGGGCCACGAGATCCGCGACCTCGTCTTCCGGCGACGGCAAGCCTGAGAAGAAGGCGGCAAGCGCGCGGAACCCGCGTCCGTCGTCAGCCGGCCCACTGCACCAGCCCCGACCACGCGGTCGCGAGCACGACGCCGCCGAACGCGATGCGGTACCAGGCGAACGGGACGAAGTCGTGGCTGGCCACGTAGCGGATCAGCCAGTGCACGCAGGCGAGCGCCGCGAAGAACGAGAACAGCAACCCGACGGCGAACATCGGTGCGTCCTGCGGCCCGAGCAGCGAGCGGTATTTCCACGCGTCGTAGACGCCGGCGCCGATCAGCGTGGGAATCGCGAGAAAGAACGAGAACTCGGTCGCGACGCGCCGCGACAGGCCGAACAGCATGCCGCCGATGATCGTCGCGCCCGAGCGGCTCGTCCCCGGAATCAACGCGAACGCCTGCGCGATGCCGAGCTTGAGCGCGTCGGCGATCGACAGTGCGTCGATGTCGTCGAGGCGCGCAGCGGCCCGCGCACGGCTGCGGCCGCGCTCGACCCACAGGATGACGAGGCCGCCCGCGATGAACGCGATCGCCACCGGCACCGGCCGGAACAGCGTCGCCTTGATCGCGCCGGCGAACAGCACGCCGAGCACGGCCGCGGGCAGGAACGCGACGAACACGTTGGTCGCGAAACGACGTGCGCGCGGCTGGCTGAAGATCCCGGCGATCGTCTCGAGAATGCGCACGCGGTAGTACCAGATCACCGCGAGCATCGCACCGGTCTGGATCGCCACCGAAAACACCTTCTCCTTCTCGCCCTCGAAGCCCAGCAGGCTCGACGCGAGGATCAGGTGCCCGGTGCTCGAAATCGGCAGGAACTCGGTGAGACCTTCGACGACGCCCAGCAGCGCAGCCTTCACCAGCAGCGGAAGCGCGTAGAGCAGTTCGATCATCGATCCCACCAGGCGTGGAAGTGATGCACCGGCCCGTGTCCGCTGCCCACCTCCAGGCGGCCGGCGTGGCGCAGCGCTTCGGTGAGATAGCGCTTGGCCTCGCGTACCGCGTCGACGGCGTCGATACCGCGCGCGAGCAGCGCCGCGATCGCCGCAGACAGCGTGCAGCCGGTGCCGTGCGTGTTGCGCGTCTCGATGCGCGTCTCGGCCAGTTCGATCATCCGGTCGCCGTCGTGCAGCAGGTCGATCGGATCGCCGCTGGCGTGACCGCCCTTCAGCAACACGAAGCGCTGGCCGTCGTCGGCGAGCAACCGGCGCAGCCGTTCGGCAGCGCGCCGCATCTCGCGCAGGGTCTGCGGCGCCCGCTCGTGCAACAGCACGCCGGCCTCCGGCAGGTTCGGCGTGATCATCGTCGCCAGCGGCAGGATCGCGTCGACCAGCGTACCGACGGCATCGCGATCGAGCAGCATGTCGCCGCTCTTGGCGACCATCACCGGATCGACGACCCGATGCGGCAGTTGCCCGTCGGCGATCGGCGCCGCGAGTGCCTCGGCCACCGCCGTCGCCGTCGGCGCCGTGCCGAGCATGCCGATCTTGGCCGCGTCGATCCGCACGTCGGCGAACAAGGTATCGATCTGCAGCCGAACGAAGGCCGGCGGCACCGGGTGCACGCCGGTCACCGCACGCGTGTTCTGCGCGGTCAGCGCCGCCACCACGCCGGTGCCGTACGCCGCCAGCGCCGAGAAGGCCTTCAGGTCGGCGAAGATCCCCGCCCCTCCGCTCGGATCGATGCCGGCGATCGACAAGACGTTGGGGATCCTGCCGCGCGCCGCAGGCGCATCGGCCGGATTGCGCGAGGCCTGCACCGCGGCGACGCGGGAAGTTCTGCGTTGAGTCACGGCTTCGTGCTGCGCGAACGCAGCGCCAGAAAGACGGCGCGAAATTGCGCCGGACGCGATGGTAACCGCTGCGCGCAGAGCGGCGAAGGAACGACGAAGGAACGACGAAGAAAGGGCGAAGAAAGGGCGAAGAAAGGGCGAAGAAAGAACGAAGGAGGGCGAAGGCGGGACGAAGCGGCGACGCACGCGGCGCCGCTTCGCCTCGGCCCTGTCAGCGCAGCGATTCGCCGCGATACGCCGCGATCAGCGGCACCCGCATCTCGTCGTCGCTCGGCCCGCCGTGCATCCCGATGAACCGCATCGGCTCCTCGCCGTCGAGCACGTCGACCAGCGTCACCAGACGCCTCGGAACCAGCACGTGCGTGCCGATCCGCCCGACGAGCGCATCACCCGTTCCGAACCAGCCCGCGTCGAGCAAGGCCTGCGAACGATGCACGTCGAACGCATCGCCGAGCGCCGAGCGAACCGTCTCGGCGAACCGCTCCTGCGCATCGGCGCGCACGGTGCAGAACGGCACCCGCGGCTCGCCGGCGAGCGGGCGTTCCAGGCACGCCGCGACCTGCGGGAAATCCTCGAGTCGCAACTGGTCTTCGTCGGCCACGTCGACGAAGCCGTGGTCGGCGCTGGCCAGCACGAGCGCGTCGCGCGTGCGCATGCGTTCGACGAGCTGCGCGAACCACGCGTCGAGCCGGCGAACCACCTCGCGCGCCTTTTCGCTCGCGCAACCCGCCTCGTGGCTCACCGTGTCGAAATGCGGCAGGTAGACGAATACGTAGGCCTGGTCGCCGGCACCGGCAAGCGCCTCGTCGACGCGGTCGCACACCTCGTTCAGGCTGCGGTACGCGACGATCGTCGCCCCCTCGTACGAATGGCGCGAGAACTCGGAGTCGGCGAGCTTCGCCGGCAACAGCGCGAACGCCGGCACGCGACACTGCGTCGTCCACGCCGACCAGTGCCAGGTGTCGCGCGCGCGCACCTTCGCCTGGTGATCGGCGCGCAGATCCATCGGCAGCGTGCGGATCAGCGCTGCGGCCGCCTGCGACCACATCAACCAGCCGGGGTTGCCGTGTGCGGCGGGCGGCGCCGCCGCCGACAGTGCCGACAGCGCCGGCGCCGTACTCGACGGAAACACCGAATCGAGCGAGCGCAAGCGCAGCTGCGCAAGTGCCCCGTCGGGTGCGTGCGAAGCCATCGCCCGCTCGCCCAGCCCGTCCATCAGCACGAAGACGGCGACGCGGCTCGCAGCGAGCGTCTCGACGATCGCGGGGTCGGGCAGCGCCGGCACCGCGCCGCCGTCGCCGAAACGCGCCGCCAGCGAGGCAGCCACGGAAACGATGCTGGAAGCGGCCCCGAAATCGGTCGGGGCGCGTTGCGTGGGTCGGGTCAACTCGGAACCTCCGCTGCCGAAAGCGGCACCGCGGTTCCGTGGGTCCCATCGGCGGCGGCGCCGAAGGAACCCGGAAAGCCGTCAGTCGCGATGGCCGCGGCCGCGATCGCCGCGATGCCAATGGTGGCCGCCACCGTGCGACCACCCATGCGACGGACGATACCGCACGCGCGGCGACTCCTGGTAAACGACCCTGGGCGCCCGATAGATGACCGTGGGCGGCGAATACACCACTCGCGGCGCCGGCGCGTAGTACACCGGCGCAGGCGGGTAATACGCCGCGGGCGGGGGTGTGTAGTACACCGGCGGCGCCGGCACGTAGACCGGCGGCGGATAGCCGACCACGCCGACGCCGACCGAAGCGCCGTAGCGGGCGTGGCGCGTGCTCTGCGCCGCTGCCGCGCCGGCGGCGGCGCCGATCGCGCCGCCGATCACGGCGCCGTCGCGCCCGCCGATCGACTGTCCGATCATCGCGCCCGCACCGCCGCCGACGATTGCGCCCAGCACCGGTTGCGAAGCCTGCGCGCGCGGCGCCAGCACTGCGGCGGCAGCGACGACCATCGCCGAAGCGGCCAGCCATCGCAGCGGGCGCGGCGACGTCCCCGACGACGCCTTCACCGCTCTCGTGCCCCGGATCCCGTTCATTTCGACTTCCTTCTTCTGCGTCGGCGCATCGGCTCGACCGTGAAACACAGCCTAAGCCCTCGCCCGCCTCGCGCCCAGTGCCGATCGTGCAAAAGGCGTAACAGTCTGTAAGCCCCGATGCCGCGGACGCGCCGCCGCAAGGGGTGACCCTTCTGCGCGTTTGCCCGTAGGATCGTTCTCGCCGCATCGGCGGCACCGCGTCGAAGGGGAACCCACGGAAGACGGATCGTCATGCGCCTGCGCACAGTATGGATCGGACTGGCCGTCGTGGTCGCGCTCGTGGCGATCGCGATCGCCGTCTTCGTCGCGACCTTCGACGCGAATCGCTACAAGTCCACGGTCGTCGATCTCGTCGAGCAGTACACCGGACGCAAGCTGACGATCGACGGCGACCTGTCGTTGTCGATCCTGCCCGACCTCGCGCTGTCGATGGGCGCTGCGACGCTGTCGGGGCCGAAGGGCGAAGGCCGCTTCGCCAGCATCGACTCGGCGAAGATCGGCGTCGCGCTGTGGCCGCTGCTGTCGCGCGAAGTGCAGGTGCAGCGCGTCGTGCTCGATGCGCTGCACGTCGACGCGGTGCGGCACAAGGACGGCAGCACGAACTTCGACGACCTGCTCGCGCGGCTGAAGGCGCAGTCGCCGCAGGCCGGCGCGCCGGCGGCGGCGCCCGCCTCCGCCGGCGAGGCTGCCTCGGCCGCCGCCACCACCGTCACCGTCGCCGAGATCGCGTTGCGCAACGCCGCGCTCGACTGGCGCGACGAGGGCAGCGGCGACCGATGGCGGCTGCAGGCGCTGGACGTCGACGCCGACCGCATCGGCAGCGGCGAACCGGGCAAATTGAAGGCGAGCGGCCGGCTCACCGGAAAGAAGGCCGGCATCGACGCGCAGTTGAACGCATCGAGCGGCTATCGCGCCGACTTCGCGACCGGTCGCATCGAGATCGAAGACGCGAAGCTCGACGCGACCACGCAGGACGGCATCACCGCACACCTCGAGGCGCCGGCGCTGACGATCGACGACGGCTCGCTCGCCGGCAAGCCGATCGCGCTGCAGCTGCAGATGCGGCGCGACGCCACGAAGATCGACGCGTCCGTGTCGACGCGCGTGTCCGCACCGGCCAGCGAGCCGATCGCGCTGCACGAGATCCGCGCGAACCTCAGCGCCGCGGGCGGCGGGCTTCCCGCCGACGGCGTGAAAGCCTCGCTCGGCGGCGAGGGCATGATCGACCTGCAGCGCAAGACCGCGTCGCTGGAGCTGAAGGGCCGCGTCGACGATTCGCCGATGCAGGCGCGCCTGGCCGCCCCCAGCCTCTCGCCGCTGTCGCTGCAGTTCGACGTGCAGGCCGACCGGCTCGACGTCGATCGTGCGAGCGGGTCGAGCGCAGGCGCGAAGAAGACGACGAACGCGTCCCCGCCGCCCGCCGCGGGCGAAGCCGCGTCTACCGCCGCCGGTACGGCGTCGCGCAAACCCGCTGCCACGCCGACGTCGGCGCCGATACCGGTCCCGCCGATCGCAGACATCGACACCTCCGGTTCGCTGCGCATCGGCACGTTGCGCGCGCGCGGCGTCGAGTTGCGCAACCTCGTGATGACGCTGCGCTCGGGCAACGGACGCATCGACATCACCCGGCTGGCCGCCGCAACCTGGGACGGAACGCTGGCCGGCAACGCGTCGATCACGACCGGCGGGCGCGCGGCGGCAAAACTGCGGCTGAACGACGTCGACGTCGGCCGCGCACTGCGCGAATTCGCGCAACGCGAGATCGTCGACGGCCGCGGCAGCGTCTCGTTCGACGTCACCGCCACCGGCACGACGCTGCCCGCACTCGAGCGTTCGCTCGCGGGCAGCGCACGCATCGCGCTGCGCGACGGCGCGATTCTCGGCATCGACCTGAACCGGGTACTGCAGAAGGTCGAGAGCACGATCACGGCGCTGCGCGGCGGCGCCGGCCAGCCGATCGAGAGCCGCGCCGGCGGCGGCGAGAAGACCGCGTTCTCGTCGCTCGACGCAAGCTTCGCGATCCGCGAGGGCATCGCGCGCAACGACGACCTCGACCTGCGATCGCCGCTGCTTCGCGTCGGCGGCAACGGCAGCATCGACATTCCCGACCAGAGCATCGACTACCTGCTGAAGGTCTCGCTCGTCGGCACCCTCGCCGGCCAGGGCGGCGCCGCGCGCTCGGCGTTGCGCGGCGTCACGATTCCCGTGCGCGTCTCGGGGCCGATGGCGTCGCTGTCGTATCGCGTCGAAGTCGAGAACCTCGCGCGCGAGGCGCTGAAAAAGGAGGTGACGAAACAACTCGAGGAGCGCCTGCTCGGCAAGGGCGCCGCCGGCAATGGCACCGCCGGCAATGGCGACGACGCGGCCGCAGCGGCGAAGCCCAAGCCGCGCGACCTGTTGCGCGGGCTTCTCGGGCGCTGAAGCGCCGGTGCTTGCCGCGGCCGCGGCGGTCCTGCCGCAGCCGCGCCGAGCGCGCTGGCGCGCATCGCGGTCGCCGGCATGCGGAGGCCCGGTCGAATTTCCGTATCATTGCGCCGATGTGCGCGCCGCACCGGCGCGCTCCCGCCTTCCATCCGCCGCCTACCGAATGAATTCCCCGCTGGCCCTCGACCCGATGCGCTTCACCCAGAAGTCGAGCTACGCGTACGAAGAATTGATCGACTGCGGCCATGGCCGCCTGTTCGGCCCCGGCAACGCGCGGCTGCCGTTGCCGCCGATGCTGATGTTCGACCGCATCACCGAGATCTCCGCCACCGGAGGCGCATTCGACCGGGGCCTGGTGACGGCCGAGTTCGACATCCGGCCCGACCTGTGGTTCTTCGCCTGCCACTTCGAGAGCGATCCGGTGATGCCCGGCTGCCTGGGCCTGGACTCGCTGTGGCAGATGCTCGGCTTCTTCCTCGGCTGGACCGGCGCACCGGGATCGGGTCGCGCGCTCGGGCTGGCGCAACTGAAGTTCACCGGACAGGTCCTGCCCACGACGCAGCGCGTCGAGTACCGCATCGACATCAAGCGCGTGATCAACCGACGTCTCGTGCTCGGCGTGGCCGACGGCGAAGTGCGCGCCGACGGCGAACGCATCTACCAGGCCACCGATCTGCAGGTGGGCCTGTTCGAAAACCCCAACTCGATCCGCGCATGAACGAACTGCGTCGCGTCGTCGTCACGGGGATGGGCATCGTGTCGTGCATCGGCACGAGCGTCGAGCAGGTGCTCGCGTCGCTGCGCGAGGGCCGCTCGGGCATCTCCTTCGTTCCCGAATACGCCGAACTGGGCTTTCGCAGCCAGGTCGCGGGCAAACCCGAAGTCGACCTGGACGCCGCGATCGACCGCAAGCTGCGCCGCTTCATGGGCGACGGCGCGGCCTACCTGCACCTGTCGATGCAGCAGGCGATCGACGACGCGGGCCTGGGCTCCGACGAAGTGTCCAACGAACGCACCGGCATCATCGTCGGCTCGGGCGGCCCGTCCACGCGCAACCAGGTGGAAGCGGCGGCGATCTGCAAGGAGCGCGGCCCGAAGCGCGTCGGCCCGTACATGGTGCCGCGCTGCATGTCGTCGACCACCTCGGCCACGGCAGCGACCAATTTCCGCATCCACGGCGTGAACTACACGATCTCGTCGGCGTGCTCGACGTCGGCGCACTGCATCGGCAACGCCACCGAACTCATCCAGTGGGGCAAGCAGGACGTCGTCTTCGCCGGCGGCGGCGAAGAGCTCGACTGGACGCTGTCGGTGCTCTTCGACGCAATGGGCGCGATGTCGTCGAAGTACAACGACCGGCCGCAGCAGGCTTCGCGGCCCTACGACGTGAACCGGGACGGCTTCGTCATCGCCGGCGGCGGCGGCGTGGTCGTGCTCGAAGCGCTCGAGCACGCCGTGGCGCGCGGCGCAAGGATCTACGGCGAGATCGTCGGCTACGGCGCCACCTCCGACGGACACGACATGGTCGCGCCGAGCGGCGAAGGCGCAACGCGCTGCATGCGCCAGGCGCTCGCCACGGTCCGGGCGCCGGTGAGCTACATCAACACGCACGGCACGAGCACGCCGGTGGGCGACATCACCGAACTCGACGCGATCCGCTCGGTGTTCGCCGAGCGCGGCGAGCCGCTGCCGCAGGTCTCGTCGACCAAGTCGATGACCGGTCACTCGCTCGGTGCCACCGGCGTGCAGGAGACGATCTACAGCCTGTTGATGCTGCAGCACGACTTCATCGCGCCGAGCATCAACATCGAGACGCTCGACCCGGGCGCCGAAGGCGTGCCGATCGCGCGCACCCGCATCGACGGCGTGCGCCACCAGACGATCCTGTCGAACAGCTTCGGCTTCGGCGGAACCAACTGCACGCTGGCGCTGGCGCGCTACGCCGGTTGAAGCGCTCCCGGGCGGCGGCCCGGCGGTTGAGCCGAGCGGCGCGGCACGGTACACTTAATGACTCGTCAGTCATTAAAAACATGCCTGCCACCGCCCCTTCGAACGCCGGCGCGCACGACTCCGACGCCCCGCGCCGCTGGGCGCGGCGCAAGGAAGCGCGCCCCGGCGAACTGCTCGACGCCGCGCTCGATCTCTTCGTCGACCGCGGCTTTGCCGCCACGCGCCTGGAAGACGTCGCGCGCCGCGCCGGCGTGAGCAAGGGCACGCTCTACCTGTACTACGCGAACAAGGAAGAGCTGCTCAAGGCGGTCGTGCGCGCCAACCTGATCCCGCTCATCGACGCCTTCGCCGGCGAAATCGGTGCGTCGAACGCCACCTGCGCAGAACAGCTGCGCCTGTTCTTCGACGAGTGGTGGGAAACCGTCGGCGCCACGCGGTACGCCGGCATCGCCAAGCTCGTCGTCGCCGAGTCGGGCAACTTCCCCGAGCTCGCCCGCTTCTTCCAGGAAGAAGTCATCCTGCCGGTGATGCAGGTGCTCGGCTCGATCGTGCGCCGCGGCATCGCACTCGGCGAATTCCGCGACGTCGACGTCGAGGCATCGGCACCGCTGTGGATGTCGCCGCTGGTGCTGCGCGCGATCTGGGAACACTCGATCATGCCGTGCTGCCCGCCCGGTTTCGACGTTCCGATCGAACGCTTCCTCGACACGCACCTGCACTACGTGCTGCGCACGCTCTCGCCCGAAACCTGATTGCCAGTGCACTAGAATGCCGCCACTCTCCGTCTCGCCACCGCCCCCATCGCCCGTCATGGACTTCGAACGCGCCCGCTTCAACATGGTCGAGCAGCAGATCCGAACCTGGGAAGTGCTCGACCCGGACGTGCTCGAGACGCTGTTCGCCGTGCACCGCGAAGACTTCGTTCCGCCCGCGTATCGCGCGATCGCGTTCAGCGACCTCGAACTGCCGTTGACGATCGAAGGCGTCGCCACCGGCGAGTCGATGCTCGCGCCGAAACTCGAGGCGCGCATGCTGCAGTCGGTGCGGCCCGAGCGCGCCCACTCGGTGCTCGAAATCGGCGCCGGCTCCGGGCACATGGCGGCGCTGCTCGCGCAGTTCGCGCGCCAGGTCGTCAGCTGCGAGCTGCGCGAAGACCTCTGCCGCTTCGCACGCGCCAACCTGCAAAGAGCCGGCATCGGCAACGTGCGCATCGAGCAGGCCAACGGCCTGCAGGGCGCCGCCGGCAGCACCTTCGACGTCATCGTGCTGTCGGGCTCGGTGCAGTTCGTCCCCGATTCGCTGATGCAGCGACTGAACGCCGGCGGGCGGCTCATCGCGATCGTCGGCGAACCGCCGGTGATGAGCGCGCAGCGCATCACGCGCGTCGGCGAGCGCGACTTCCACCGCGAGAATCTGTTCGAAACGGCCGCCCCGCCGCTGCGCGAGTTCCCGCAACGCGACCGTTTCCGCTTCTGATGGCGCACGAGAGCCGCGTCGGGCATGGAGCAGATCGCGCCCCGCACGCTCGCCTGCCGGCTGGCGCAGGAAACGCTGCTGCTGCTCGACGTGCGCGAGCCGTGGGAGGTGCAGCTCAGCCCCTTCCCCGGCGCCACGCACGTGCCGATGCGCGAGATTCCCGCGCGCGTGCACGAACTCGCGACGCAGCAGCCCATCGTCTGCATCTGCCATCACGGCGCGCGCAGCGCGCACGTCGCGCTGTTCCTGCAGCACCGTGGCTTCGAACACGTCTACAACCTCGACGGGGGCATCGATGCGTGGGCCCGTGAAGTCGACCCGACGGTCGTTCGCTATTGAGCCGGCGCGCGAGCGCGGGCATGCCCTCCTTGTCGCGGAGCACGCCATGAAACGCGAAACGACCTCGAAGACGATCGCGGGCGCGATCGTCGCGGCGATGCTCGCTGCGCCCGCCGCTCCGGCATTCGCGCTCGACCTGCTGCAGGCCTGGCGCGACGCGCTGGCCAACGACGCGCAGGTCGCCTCGGCGCGCGCGCAACTCGAAGCCACGCGCGAGCGCGTGCCGCAGGCCCGCTCGCAACTGCTGCCGGCGGTGGGCGCCAGCGCCGGAGTGAACCGCCTGCGCGTGGACCCGAACCGCGGTCCCGACCGCAGCTTCACCTCGGAAGCCTACGCGATCCAGCTGTCGGTGCCGCTGCTCAGCCTTCCCGAACAGCAGGCATGGGAGCAGAGCAAGCTCGGCGTGGGCATCGCCGAAGCGCAGTACGCGCAGGCGCGCCAGGACCTGATCCTGCGCGTCTCGCGCGCGTACTTCGACGTACTCGCTGCGCAGGACAACCTCGAGACGATCCGCGCACAGAAGCGCGCGATCTCCGAGCAGCTCGAATCGGCCAAGCGCAACTTCGAGGTCGGCACCGCGACGATCACCGACCAGCAGGAAGCGCAGGCGCGCTTCGACCTCACGGTGGCCCAGGAAATCGCGGCCACCAACGCGCTCGACGTCCAACGCGCACTGCTCGCGCAGCTCGTCGGCCATCCCGCGGGCGAGCTCGACGTACTGCGTCGCGGCGTGCTGCTGCACCCGCCGCAGCCGAGCAGCGAAAGCGCGTGGGTCCAGCAGGCCACCGACGACAGCCTTGCCGTGCAGCAGCAGCGCGTGAACGTCGAGATCGCGCGTCGCGAAATCGACCGGCGCCGCTACGCGAAGTACCCCACCGTCGACCTGGTCGGCTCGCTCGCCCGCAACGAAAACGCCGCGCTGAACGTGGTGGGCCTGCGCACGAACACGGCCAGCGTCGGCGTCCAGCTGTCGGTGCCGCTGTACACCGGCGGCGGAATCGACGCGAGCGTGCGCGAAGCGGCGGCGCTGCTCGATCGCTCGCAGTCGGACCTCGAGACGACGCGCAGGCAGGTCGAGCAGGCCACCCGGCAGGCGTATCTCGGCGTGAACAGCAGCCTCGCGCAGGTGAGCGCGCTCGAGGCCGCCGAGCGCTCGAGCCAGCTCGCGCTCGAATCGAACCTGCTCGGCTACCAGGTGGGCGTGCGCATCAACATCGACGTGCTCAACGCGCAGCAGCAGCTGTTCAGCACGCGGCGCGACCTCGCGCGCGCACGCTACGACGTCATCGTCAACGGCCTGCAGCTGAAGTCCACGGCCGGCGCGCTCGACGAAGCCGACGTGGCGGCCGTCGACGCGCTGCTCGTGCCGCCGACGTCGGCGCAGCCGGCAGGCGGTGCGCCGCAGGCGCCCCCGCCGCCGCAGGCCCCCTCGTCGCCGCCGCTGCCACCGCCGACGACGTCGACGCCTCCCGCCGGACGCTGACGCTCGGCGCTCAGCGCTCGGCGCGCAGCAGCGGCTCGAGCGCGCTCACCGTACGCTCGGTTGCGCCCCGGTGGCGCGCCGCGAAGGCGAGCGCGCGATCGCTCATCGACTGTCGCCGATCGGCGTCGAGCACGACATCGAGCGTCTCCTTCACCGCGCGCACGGCATCCGGCGCGCGGATTGCTGCGTCGACCTCGATCGCGCGCTCGGCCGCCTCGGCAAAATTGAAAGTGTGCGGTCCGACGATCACCGGAACACCGGCGGCACACGCCTCGATCAGGTTCTGCCCGCCGAAGGGCAGCAGCGAGCCGCCCACGATCGCCACGTCGGCCAGCGCATACCAGGCCGGCATCTCGCCCATCGAATCGCCGAGCACGACCTGCGCATCGCAGCGCTGCCCGTCGGCGAGGCGGCTGCGCCGCGCAAGCCGCCAGCCGCGCGCCTCGATCAGTTCCGCCACCGCATCGAAGCGCTGCGGATGGCGCGGAACGATCACCAGCAGCGGCGGGAAGCGGCTTGCCACCGACGGCGGCTTCAATGCCGCTGCCCACGCATCGAGCAGCAGCGCCTCTTCCCCCTCGCGCGTGCTCGCCGCCACCACGCAGAAGCGCGGCAAACCGTCCGAGCGCTGGCGCGCGAGCCAGTCGATGCGCCACTGGTGCCCGAGCGCCTCGAGCTTCGGCGCCGCGCCGACGTCGAACTTCAGGTTCCCCAGCACGCGCGCGTCGGTGCGCCCGAGCTGCGCGAGCCGGCTCGCGTCGTCGGCCGACTGCGCGAGCACGAGGTCGAGCGTGGCCAGCGCCGGCTCGATCAGTCGCGCCCAGCGCTGCCCCTTGCGCAGCGAGCGCTCCGAGAGGCGCGCGTTGACCAGCGCAAGCCGCACACCCTCGTCGTGCGCGATCGCGACCAGGTTCGGCCACAACTCGGTCTCCATCAGCAACCCCACCGACGGCCGCCACGCGCGCAGGAACCGGCGCACGGCGAACGGATAGTCGTAGGGCAGGTACGCGCGATGGATGCGCGGATGCGAGAACAGCGTGGCGCCGGCCTCGCGCCCGGTGGGCGTCATGTGCGTAAGCAGCAACTCGTGCTGCGGATAACGCTCGAGCAGCGCGTCGACCAGCGGCTGCGCCCCGCGCGTCTCGCCGACGGACACCGCGTGCAGCCAGATCAGCGGCTGCAGGTCGCCGCGCGGCCGATGCACGCCGAAGCGCTCGCCGAGATGGCGGCGGTAACCGGGCTGGCGGCGCGAACGCCAGAGCAGGTGCACGAACAGCCACGGCATCGCCAGATACCAGGCGATCGTGTAGAGCCATCGTGCCATGTCGCGCGAAAACCGCCCTTCTCGTCCAGGAACCGCGGCTATTCTAGGGCCTCGAACGACACCCAACACGACGTTTTCGTCGCGCAAGCGCCCGCCGGGGGCGGGCAACGACGCGCGCGATTTTGGATATTCTCGCCCCATGATTCTCGTCACCGGCGGATGCGGCTTCATCGGCGCGCGATTCGTCGTCGATTGGCTCGAAAGCCACGACGAGCCGCTGCTGAATCTCGACGCGCTTACCTACGCCGCGCGTCCTGAAGCGCTCGGCGCGTTCGCCAGCGACCGCCGATACCGCTTCGTGCACGGTGACGTCGGCGACGCGCCGCTCGTCGCCGCCCTGCTCGCCGAACACCGACCGCGCGCCATCGTGCACCTGGCCGCCGAGACGCACGTCGATCGCGCGATCGCCGATGCCACCGTGTTCGGGCGAACGAACGCGCTGGGCACGCTCGTGCTGCTGCAGGCCGTGCGCGACCATCTCGCCGCACTTTTCGTCGACGAGGCCGCCGGTTTCCGATTCCTGCATGGTTCCACCGACGAGGTGTTCGGCTCGCTCGCACCTGACGACGCACCGTGCAACGAGAATGCACCCTATCGTCCACGCAACCCGTACGCTGCCTCGAAGGCCGCGGCCGACCACTTCGTCGCCGCTTTCCACGCGACACACGCGATCCCCACGCTCGTCACCCGCGGCTCGAACACCTACGGACCCGGCCAGCACCCGGCGAAGCTCGTCGCGCTGGCCATCGAACGGCTGCTCGCGGGCGAAGCCGTTCCGCTGTACGGTGACGGGCACTGGGGCGAGACGCAGGTATTCGAATCGGCCGACTTCATGCGTGCCCCGCGGCGATGACCGCCTCTGGCATCCCGGCGAACGATCGCGCGCAGCCTGCCGTGGCCGCCTCGAACGAGCACCGCGGTGCACAACGCGCGAGCGCGCCATTGCGCGTACTGCTGCTCGGCAGCACCGGCCGGCTCGGGGCTGCCATCGCGGAAGCGCTCGAATTCCCGTCCGACGCGCAACCGGATGCGCCCGGCCATCGAAGCGGCAGCGCCGGAGCGCGTGCACCTGCGCCCAGGTTCGACTGCGTCGCGCCATCCCGCGAGACACTCGCGCTGGATATCGAATCGCCGACCGAGGCGGCCGAGCGATGGATGGATACGTGGGCACCCGACGTCGTCGTCAACTGCATCGCGTCGAGCGACGTCGACCGATGCGAGCGCGAACCGCTCGAGGCAATGAAGACGAACGCGCAATTCCCCGGCGCGCTGGCGAAAGCGGCGCGACGCGCAAATGTGCACCTCGTTCATTTCTCGACCGATTTCGTCTTCGACGGCGAACTGCGCAGGCCCTACCGCGAGGACGATCCGGCCGCGCCGCTGTCGACGTATGGCGAAAGCAAGCTGCGCGGTGAAATGGCGATCGCTTCGGAGAGCACGTCGCACTGGATTTTCCGGATCAGCTGGCTGTACGGCGGCAACCAACGCAATCTCGCGGCCACGCTGCTCGATCCGGCGAATGCCGGACGCACGATCGCGCTCGCGATCGACCGGATCGGCGTGCCCAATCCGGTCCAGCTGTTGGCGCGCGAGGTCGTACTCGCGATCGGATGCCTGCGTGCACCGCAAAGACCCGTCGCCGGCGTGTATCACCTGTCTTGCCACGGCGAAACGACCTGGCACGAGTTCGGCCGGGAATTCATTGCGCGAGCGGTCGATGCGGGTTTCTTCGGAACGAATCGCGCGCCCCGCATCGAGCCGATGAGCGAAAAAACCTTGCACCGGCCGGCAAGACGACCGCCGTGGTCGGTGCTCGATCCGGCCAGATACGAGTCGGCATTCGCGCGTCGGCTGCCCGATTGGCGAGCAGCCATTTCCTCAGCGCTGCACCGAAATAAATAACCCGGTCTGCCGATATCCACGTGCGGTATCGGCTCGTGTTGTGGCAGTATTCCGAAACGCGCGAATCGTCCGATTCGCCGAAACGGAGCTCGAACCGAGGACCTGGGAAAAAGAAAATGCCGCGTCGATCTTACGAATCCATTCGCAAGCAGATCGAAAAACTCGAAGCGAAGGCAGCGAAACTCGAAGCCGCCGCGGACGAGAAGAAGAAGAAAGCCGTCGGACAGGTCGTGACGCTGATGAGAAAACTCGACGTCAGCACCGACGATCTCGTCGAATACCGACCGCGCCGGGGCCGTGCCGCGAAGAAGGCGACGACCCCGCGCAAGCCGGTAGCGCCGAAATTCCGCAATACCAAGACCGGCGAAACCTGGAGCGGCCGCGGCCGCACGCCGCGCTGGCTGGCGGCGCTCGAGGCGCAGGGAAAATCGCGCGAGGATTACCGGATTCAGTGAGAGATCCGATGCGCGGTTTGCCGACTCCCCGTCAGAACGGAAGCCGCACGTCGGGCGCCACCGCGCGTATCGCCCGCCTGAAATCCGCCTGGATCCGTTCGAGCGCCGCAGTCGTGTCGGCCTCGAAGCGGATCACGACAACCGGCGTGGTGTTCGACGGCCGCGCAAGCCCGAAGCCGTCGGGATATTCGACTCGCACTCCGTCGATCGTGATCACCTCGGTCGCGCCCTCGAACACCGCCGAGCGCTGAAGTTTCTCGACGAGCGCGAAGTGCTCGCCTTCGGCGGTTTTCAGGTGCAACTCGGGCGTGGCCGGTGAATCGGGCAGCGCATTCAATATCGCGCCCGGATCGGCATGCCGTGAAAGAATCTCCAGCAAGCGCGCGCCCGTGTACAACCCGTCGTCGAAACCGTACCAGCGCTCCTTGAAGAAAACATGCCCGCTCATCTCGCCCGCGAGCGGCGCGCCGCTTTCCTTCAGCTTCGCCTTGATCAGCGAATGACCCGTGCGCCACATCGTCGGGCGCCCACCGTGTTGGCGAACGAACGCGGCGACGTGCCGACTGCACTTGACGTCGTAGATGATCTCGGCGCCCGGGTTTCGCGAAAGAACGTCCTTTGCGAACAGCATCAACTGGCGGTCGGGATAGATGATGTTCCCTTCCTTCGTCACGACGCCGAGCCGATCACCGTCGCCATCGAAAGCCAGACCGATCTCGGCGTCGGTCTCGCGCAGGCACCGGATCAGGTCCTGCAGATTTTCCGGATGCGCAGGATCGGGATGGTGATTCGGAAACGTTCCGTCGACTTCGCAGAACAACTCGATCACCTCGCAGCCCAGCGCGCGAAAAAGTCGCGGCGCGATCGCACCCGCAACGCCGTTGCCGCAATCGATCGCAATCTTCATCGGGCGTGAAATCTTCACGTCACCCGCAATCCGGGCGACATAACGTGATGCGAGATCTTCGGTGCGATAAGCGCCACGCTGCGCATCAGCAACCTTCTGCAGCGAGCCCGATTCGACCGCCGCGCGCAGCGCCTGGATCGCGTCGCCGTAGATCGCATCGCCCGCGAGCACCATTTTGAGCCCGTTGTAATCGGGCGGATTATGGCTGCCGGTAACGGCGACCCCGGTCCCGGTACCGAGTTCGAACGTGGCGTAATACACCAGCGGCGTCGGCACCATCCCTATGTCGATCACATCGATACCCGCGTCGCGAAACCCCTCGGCGAGCGCACCAGACAACGCCGGACCCGACAGGCGCCCGTCGCGTCCGATCACCGTCTCGCGCGCGCCGGCCGCGCGGGCCTTTGCGCCGAGAGCGAGACCGATCGCTCGCACGACGTCGACGTCGAGCGTGTCGCCCACGATGCCGCGGATGTCGTAGGCCTTGAAGATCGAGGGAGATAGCGTTGAGATCATGATCTCGACGTGTTGATTGCTGTGGGCCGGGCGCTCTTCGGCGTAGCCGGTGTCTGGGGCGCAGCCTACGATTCTTCGTTGCGGGAACGCCCGTCTGGCATCGACGTCCGTCAGTCGACACGAATTCGTTCTATCCTGCTCCACCCGCGACGGAGCTCAGCCCTGTTACTACGCGCAATGTCGGTGCTGCCTTCGCGAGGAACGGCGTGTACTCGGGCAGACGCGCGGCAAGGTCCTTGCGCACCGTCGAATCGTCGGCTGGCGCAGCCTGTTGCAACCAGGCACGCACCGACGCGAGGAAACCGATGTCGACAGGGCGCGAACACGCAATTCGCAATTTCGGGTGCGGCGTTTCACGCGTCTGCTCGGCATCGGCTAGCAACTCCTCGTAGAGTTTTTCGCCCGGGCGTAGGCCAGTGAACTCGATACGGATTTCCGACTCCGAGTATCCCGATAGACGGATCATGTTGCGCGCGAGATCGACTATGCGCACCGGCTCGCCCATGTCGAGCACGAAGATCTCGCCGCCCCCGCCCATCGCCGCGGCTTGAAGCACCAGTTGCGCTGCCTCCGGAATCGACATGAAGTAGCGCGTGATCTCCGGGTGCGTAACGGTAACTGGCCCCCCGCGCGCAATCTGCGCCTGAAACTTCGGGATCACGCTTCCGGCGCTACCGAGCACGTTGCCGAAGCGCACTATCTCGAACTGCGTGCGCCCGCCCGACAACTGCAATGCCTGGCAAGCCATCTCGGCGAGGCGTTTCGTGGCGCCCATCACATTCGTCGGATTGACCGCCTTGTCGGTGGAGATGAGCACGAACCGTTCCGCATCGTATCGCTGCGCGCACTCGGCCACCCGCAGCGTGCCCAGTACGTTGTTGCGCACGGCCTGCCACGCGTTTCCGACTTCCATCAGCGGCACGTGCTTGTAGGCGGCGGCGTGAAAGACGACCTGAGGGCGACAGCGGTCGAACACTTCGGCCACACGCTCGGCGTCTTTCACGTCGCCGGCCAGCGCAACGAGCGGTACATCGGGCCGGTTCACCGTGAACCACTGCTCCAGTTCGTACAGCGCGTACTCGCTCTGCTCGAAAAGAATCAGCTTCGCGGGCGCGAAGCGGGCGAGTTGGCGGCACAACTCGCTGCCGATCGAGCCCCCGGCGCCGGTGACGAGCACCGACCTGCCGGCCAGCATCGCGTGCACATTCTCGGTATTGATCTGGACGGTGTCCCTGCCTAGGAGATCGTCGATCTCGAGCGGGCGAATCGACGAAGCCGCAACGCGGCCTGACATGATGTCGTCGACCCCGGGCACCGTAAACACGTGTGCGCCGGCTTGCACGGCGAGGTCGGCCGCTCTGCGGCGCACAGATGCGCCGGTCGACGGCAATGCGAGGATGACGTGGCGCGCCTTTTCCTCGGCGATGACGGTCGGCAGCGTGTCGATCGCACCGAAGATCGGGACACCGAGGATTTCGCGTTTCCACTTCGCCGGGTCGTCGTCGACCAGGCCGACGACGCGCCAGTCGGGGTTGCGTTCGAGCTCGCGGACGAGCATCGCTCCGCCGCGCCCGGCGCCGACGATGACGACGGGTTTGCCTTGGGCGATCAGGCCGCCGTAGAGGCGATGTTCCTTGAGCATGCGGTACGCGGTGCGGCCGCCGGCCATCCAGGCGGTCAGCAGGAGTGGGTACAAGACGAGCGTAGAGCGCGGGATGGCGATCCCGTCCCGATAGAGCGCCACGAAAGCAACCAGCACCAGCGACGACGCTCCCACGGCGCGCAGCACGCGCTTGAGATCGGGCAGGCTGGCGAAGATCCACAGGCCGCGGTACAAGCCGGCCCACAGGCAGATCAGCGCATGAGCGGGAACCAAGACGAACACACCCCACAGCATCTGGGCTTCGTACCACTCCGGCCACTCGAAATTAAAGCGCAACGCGTAGGCACCCAGCCACGCGACGATCGGAGCGACCAGATCGAAGAGAAACGCAAAAAGCGAGCGATGGGCAGGTTTCATGGAAACGCGTCAGCGGCGCCAATCTTAGCGCCTCGCCTGCCTGCACGTCGGCTGTTACCCATAGCGCGGACGCCCAAGCGCCTTGCTCCAGGGTTACGAGCGATTCGTAGATAATGCTGCACTGCACTCCGGCGGCCCCGGAGGAGGGTCAACCGCAAAGCGAGGAACGCTACGTATGTCCGAGAGAAAGAAGGCGCTGCTCACGGGTATCACTGGTCAGGACGGTTCTTATCTTGCCGAGTTGCTGCTCGAAAAGGGCTATGAAGTACACGGAATCAAGCGTCGGACCTCGTTATTCAACACCGACCGGATCGACCATTTGTATCAGGATCCGCACGAGGCAGACGTATGCTTGCGCCTGCACCACGGGGACCTCACCGATTCGAGCAGCCTGATCCGGATCATCCAGCAGGTCCGCCCCGACGAGATCTACAACCTGGCGGCGCAGAGCCATGTGGCCGTGAGCTTCGAGGAACCCGAATACACCGCGAATTCCGATGCCCTGGGGGCGCTGCGCATCCTCGAGGCGATACGCATCCTCGGCTTGGAGAAGGTGACGCGCTTCTATCAGGCGTCGACCTCGGAGTTGTACGGCCTGGTGCAGGAGATGCCGCAACGCGAGACGACACCATTCTATCCGCGCTCGCCGTATGCAGCGGCCAAGCTCTATGCATACTGGATCACGGTGAACTACCGCGAGGCGTACGGGATCTACGCGTGCAACGGCCTCCTGTTCAACCACGAGTCGCCGGTGCGAGGCGAAACCTTCGTGACGCGCAAGGTCACCCGTGCGCTCGCGCGGATCAAGCTCGGATTGCAGGACTGCCTGTACCTGGGAAATCTCGACGCCCGGCGCGACTGGGGACATGCGCGCGACTACGTCGAAGCGATGTGGATGATGCTGCAGCAGTTGCAACCCGAGGATTTCGTCATCGCAACCGGGAAACAGTATTCCGTTCGCGATTTCGTTGCGCGCGCGGCACAGGAACTGGGAATCGCGCTCACTTGGCGCGGACAGGGCGTCGAAGAGACCGGCGTGGCGGCGAACGGGAAGACGATCGTACGCGTCGATCCGCGCTATTTCCGGCCGACCGAAGTCGAGACGTTGCTGGGCGACGCGACGAAGGCGCGCGAAAAGCTCGGCTGGGAGCCGCGCACGACTTTCGATGAACTCGTCGCCGAAATGGTCCGGGAAGACCTGAAGAGCGCCGAACGCGACCATCTGGTAACGCAACACGGCTACCCGGCGTACAACTTCCACGAGTAGCGCACAGTGACGATAGACCGGAGCGATCGAATCTACGTGGCCGGCCATCGCGGAATGGTCGGGGCGGCCATCGTGCGGCGATTGGAGAGTTCGGGTTATGCGAACATCGTTGCACGGTCGCACGATGAACTCGATCTGCTCGACCAGAACGCCGTGCGCGCGTTCATGAACGAGACCCGTCCGCAGTACGTGTTCCTTGCCGCCGCACGAGTCGGCGGCATCCACGCCAACGACACGATGCGCGCCGACTTCCTGTACCAGAACCTGGTGATCGAAACGAACGTGATCGAGGCCGCGTTTCGTTCCGGGGTGGATCGGCTGATGTTCCTCGGCTCGTCGTGCATCTACCCGCGTGACTGTCCGCAGCCGATCCGCGAGGAATTCCTGCTGACCGGGTCTCTCGAGCAGACCAACGAACCCTACGCGATCGCCAAGATCGCGGGAATCAAGCTCTGCGAAGCGTTCAACGCACAGTACGGGACACGCTACGTCAGCGTGATGCCGACCAACCTGTACGGGCCGAACGACAATTACGACCTTGCGAACTCTCATGTGCTGCCCGCATTGATCCGCAAGGCGCACGAGGCGAGAGAGCGACGAGAGCATGTCCTCACCGTATGGGGCAGCGGTCGGCCGCGGCGCGAGTTTCTCTACGTCGACGACCTTGCCGATGCGTGCGTATTCCTGATGGAACGCGGCTATGCGGGCAGTCTGCTGAACATCGGAACGGGCGAAGACGTGACGATTCGCGAACTCGCCGAACTGGTGTCGCGTGCGGTGGGACTCGAAGGCGAGTTGCGCTTCGACGATTCGAAACCCGACGGAACACCCCGCAAACTGCTCGACGTTTCGCGCCTGCGCGAGCTCGGTTGGCAGGCACGCACAGGGCTGCGCGACGGCATCGCGCTGGCCTACGAAGACTTTCTTTCGCGACGCATCACCTGATCGATAGCCACGGCGCCCTGAACCGGGAATGAAGATATCGATCGTTACGGCGACCTACAACAGCGCTCGCACCGTACGGGACACCTTGCGCTCGGTAGCCGCGCAGTCGTTCGAGAACGTCGAACACATCATCGTGGACGGACAGTCGCAGGACGACACGCTGGCGATCCTGGAAGCGAACCGCGACCGTATTGCGCGGATCGTCAGCGAACCCGATGGTGGAATCTACGACGCCATGAACAAAGGCATCGCGCTGGCGACCGGCGACGTCATCGGACTATTGAACTCGGACGATGTCTTCGCGAGCCGCGATTCGCTGCGCGACGTGGCCATGGCGATGCGGGATCCGCAAATCGAATGCTGTTACGGCGACCTGGTATACGTCGACGCCGACGACCTTTCCCGAGTCGTGCGCTACTGGAAGTCCAGGTCATTCGTACCCGGACTGTTTCGTAGCGGGTGGGTTCCTCCTCACCCCACGTTCTACGTTCGCAAGGACGTCTACGAGCGGTATGGCAATTTTGACCTGAACTACCGACTTGCCGCCGATTTCGAACTGATGTTGCGGCTCATGGAGAAGCATCGGGTCCGTTCGGTACACGTTCCTCGCGTGTTGGTGAAGATGCGGCTGGGCGGCGCGACGAACCAGAGCCTCTCGAACATCTGGAAACAGAACGTCGAGATCTATCGCTCCGCGAAGCATCACGGAATCGGCATGTCTCTCGTCGAATTCGTGATCGGCAAGATCTGGGCGAGATCCTCGCAGTTCCTCACGAGACCGCGCGATGCCTGAAGGCCGGGTTCTCGTCACCGGGGCAAGCGGTTTCATAGGGAGCGCGCTGGTGTCATGGCTACTTCAGCAGGGGCGAAGCGTCCGGGCAGCGGTTCGAACGGCTGACAAAGGCGATCCGTTCGTCGACCGGAACTGCGATGTCGCCGTCGTCGGCGACGTCGGTCGCGCGACCGATTGGACACAGGCGCTCGAAGGAATCGACGTCGTGGTGCATCTCACGGGTCGAGCACACGTGCTCGACGAGACCAGCGGTGAACCGCTACGGGAATTCCGGGCGACGAACGTCGATGGGACGGTTCGCCTGGCCGAGCAGGCGGCGCGTTCCGCACGTCGACTCGTTTTCGTCAGTTCAATCGGAGTCAACGGTACAAAGACGGTAGGAACACCCTTCTCCGAATCGTCCCCGGCACGCCCGATCGAAGACTATGCGATCTCAAAACACGAAGCCGAACTTCGACTCGCCGAGTTGTCGCGGCAAACGGGGCTCGAAGTCGTCATCGTTCGTCCGCCGCTCGTATATGGGCCGCGTTGCCCTGGAAACTTCCTGCGATTGATCAGGCTGGTCGATTCCGGCATCCCGCTGCCTTTGGCCTCGATCCGCAACCTGCGCAGTTTCATCTATGTCGAGAATCTGGCGAGTGCACTGCTGGCATGCGCGGCACACCCGGCCGCCGCGGGAAAGACGTTTCTCGTCGACGACGGCGGTGCGACTTCGACACCGGAACTCGCCCGCGCGCTTGCCCAGTTGCTCGGTCGGAACACGCGGATTTTTCCGTGTCCGGTACCCGTTATCGAATGGATCGGCCGGCTGACCGGACGAGGCGATTCGATCGCGAGACTGGTCGATTCGCTGGTGGTCGACGGCTCGGCGATCCGCCGCGAGTTGTCGTGGCAACCGCACGTGCCCTTGGCGCAGGGCCTCGCCGACACGGTGCGCTGGTACCGGGACGCCAAACGACACACTTCCGGCGCCGCTCGACCTTGCTGACAGCCGCCGTTGCATCGTTCCTCGTAACGTGGGCGACCTTGGTCGTCGTCCCGCGAACGCGGCTCGGGCGAGCCGCCCTCGATGTACCCAACGAACGCTCGCTCCACTCCGGGGTGGTGCCGCGCGTGGGAGGCATCGGCATCGGCGTGGGAATCGCATGTGGCGTGGCGACCGTTCGCGGCCTGGAGCCCGTCCTGGGCTGGGTCGCCACCAGCTACGTCCTGCTGTTCCTGGTCTCGCTTGTCGACGACATGCGGCCGCTGTCCGTGCGGATCCGGCTTTCGGTGCATCTGATAGCAGCGGCGATATGCACCATCGCGCTCGACGTTCCGCTGGCGTGGTCCGTGCCGGCGACGCTGTCGATCGTCTGGGCGATGAACCTGTTCAATTTCATGGACGGAGCGGACGGACTCGCCGGCGGAATGGCCGTCTTCGGGTTCGCTACCCTCGCGGCCGCGGCCCTGCATTCCGGCGACCTGCCGCTCGCTGCGCTGTGTGCGAGCGTCGCCGCGGCGTCGGCCGCGTTCCTGCTCTTCAACCTGCCCCCCGCATCGCTGTTCATGGGCGATGCCGGCTCGGTTCCGCTCGGCTTCCTGACTGCGGCGCTCGGGCTCTACGGAGCACAGCGGGACAGTTGGCCGCTGCTGCTGCCGTTGTTCGCGTTCTTTCCGTTCGTGTTCGACGCGACTTACACGCTCCTTACCCGGGTGCTACAGGGGCACAAGCCTTGGGAACCTCATCGCGCGCACCTCTATCAACGACTGGTGCGCAGCGGGCTCGGACACCGCAAGATGGCTCTGCTTGCCTATGTCTACATGTCCGTATGCGTCGTCTGCGCATTGGCGACGCTCTGGCTGTCATACGGGGAGCAGTTTGCGCTGCTGTTGGCGATCGGCGCATCGAATCTTCTGGGTGCTCGGAAGATCGTCCGAGATGCAGGTACGCAAGCATGAGTGCGTGCTATACGGCTTCAGGTCTCCCACCTTGAGTCTCGCACCTTGATTAACACTCTCGCTACGAGTTTGCGGCCGCACATCGGACGCGCGACTTGGTCGGTCGCGGAACAGGCTGCCGGGCCACTGCTGCAACTTGCATTGACGCCTTTCCTGTTGCGTTGGCTGGGAGTGGAAGAGTTCGGTTTGTGGGCTCTCGTCATAGCCGTTGCCTCGATGGGGCAGCTGGCGTCGTTCGGGGCCGGCGGTGCAACGACGAAGCACGTGTCGGCCGATCTGGGAGCCGGACGGCCGGCTGATGCGGTGGCGGCCGTACGCGCTGCCATGACAGTGACTCTCGGGATGGGACTGCTGATTCTCGCGCTGTCGGCTTGGGCGGCGGTTCCCTTGGCAACCCTGTTCTTCGATCGCATGGGCGACGCGGCGCACGTCGGCACTGCACTGTTTCTGGCGGTTCTGTTGTTGCTCGCGCAGGAGATGGACGGCGTCTTCGCGGCGGCCATGAGAGGCCTGCAGCGCTTCGATCTCGTTGCGCGCGTCGAACTGCTCGGCCGGCTGGCGTTGGCGACGGTCATTGCGGTCCTCGCCTGGCACTGCCGCACAGTGATTCCCATGCTCGTCGGCGCAATCCTGGTCACGGCATGCAAGTCGGTCGTTCGTGCAGCGATGGTTAACCGAATGTTCCATGTCCGCAACGCGCATTGGCCGAGCACCGACACGGAGCAATTGCGCCGCGTGACGGACTTCGGAAAATGGCAGTGGGTGCAAAGCATCGGTTCAACGTTATTCTCAGTCGCTGACCGCCTCCTCGTGGGCTGGCACTTCGGTGCAGCGGATCTGGCCCGATACGGCATCTGCCTACAGGTGGCGCAGTCGGTACATTTACTGCCCGCAGCCGCGATGCAAGTGCTGTTCCCATGGTTGAGTGCACGCACCGCAAGGTCGAATGCACCGAGCGGGACCAGGTTGATTAAATGGTCATTGGCCAGCGGTGCGTTTTGCATCCTTCCTCCTCTGACGCTGGCAATGATCTCGGAACCGCTACTCTCGGTCTGGATCGACGCGGATTTCGCCGAAGTCGGTACGCGTCTGCTGCAGGTCCTGCTGGTGGCGTACGGCGTGCTCGCATTCAACATCCCGGGGCACTATTTCTTGCTCGGCCTCGGAGAAGCGCGGTTCGTCAGCATGAGCAATCTGGCCGCTGGCGCGTTGTCCATTGCGGTTTCGGTGGCACTGATGCCGCTCGGTCTCGTTGCATTCGCAGCCGGCAAGCTCGGCTACGGACCGATTATCTTGCTGAACTATTTCAAACTCGGAAGAGCGGGAAATGGCTAGCCTGTATTCGAAAGCGAAGTTCCGCCTGATCGCCATGAAGTATCGCGGACGGGGCGATGTCGTCGTTCAAACACGGTACATGGGTTGCCAGATGCTCGTGCGAGCCAACGAAGACGTCGGGCAGTTGATCATGTCGGGCATCTACGAGAACGATGACATCACCTACTTCCTCGGCAAACTCGCCGATGGTGACACTTTCTTCGACGTCGGTGCCAATATTGGTCTTTTCAGCCTGCTTTGCGCGCACAAACGTGCATCGACGAGTGTGCACGCATTCGAGCCAATTCCGTTGAACGCAAGCCTTTTCGAAGCTTCGATCCATCTCAACGGCTTCGAGAACATCTCGCTCAATCGGATTTGTGTCGGCAACGACGACGGCGAACAGGAACTCACCCTCGCATCCGACAGCGCTTATTCCTCGCTGATATCGACGGACAGAAAAGCGACTGTGCGCCGACTGCGGACATACGTAACCACGCTCGACAGTTACGTGGCGTACGCCGGCATTCCACGTATCGACCTGATGAAGGTTGATGTCGAGGGTGCAGAAATGATGGTTCTCGAAGGCGCCCGAGGGTTGCTCTCCGACGCACAGCGGCGACCGCGCCTCGTGCTCATCGAACTGTTCGATCAGAACCTGAAGCCCTTCGGTACGTCGATCACACGAATCGTCGAATTCATGTCCAGGCTCGGGTACTGCGGACTCGTCCTCGAGAACGGACAGACGCGTCGCCTAATGCCCAGGCATTACAATCGAATATACAACGCATTCTTCGAACTGGACACCCGTTGAACCCGAGCACGAAGATCAAGAGACTGCTGTGGCGAGCAGGCATCGATGTTCGCAGGCATCTTCCCGGTTCCTCGCCCACGGCCCAGTTGATGGCGACCTGCAAGGCGCAGTCGATCGATCTCATCCTCGACGTCGGTGCGAACGCCGGCCAATTCGCAAGCGAGTTACGCGCTGCAGGATATAACGGCAGGATCGTGTCGTTCGAGCCACTTTCGCACGCCCATGCGCAGCTTACGCGCGCAAGCCGAAAGGATCCTGGATGGACCGTACATCGGCGATGCGCAATCGGCGCCGAATCGGGCATCGCACAGATCAACGTAGCGGGGAACTCGGTGAGCAGTTCGATTCTTCCAATGCTCGAGGCGCACCGCAGCGCGGCCCCGGCATCGGAATACCAGGGAACAGAACATGTGCCCGTCGACACCATCGATGCGGTAGCGCCAACGTACATGAAGGACGCACTTTCCGTTCTCCTCAAGGTCGATACACAAGGGTACGAATGGCGCGTACTCGACGGCGCAGCAGCGACATTGCCTGGATTGCGAGCCGTTTTGCTCGAGATGTCGCTGGTCCCCCTTTACGAAGGACAGCATCTGTGGCGGGAGATGATCGGGCGCCTGGAGGCCCTTGGCTTCGAAACCTGGTCCCTGCAGCCCGGCTTCGTCGACTCCTCGACCGGCCGCACGCTGCAGGTCGACGGCATGTTTTGCCGGCCGTGACCACAGTGATCCCGTGAGCGCTATCAGTACGGAGACCGCGGCGACGCTGGCGATCGGAGAAGCGCGTTGAACGGAGACGTGGACGTTAGCGTCGTCTGCGCGGTACGGAACGCGCGCGCAACGATCGACGAAATGCTTGCATCGTATCGACGCGAGCGTAGCCCTCGCACCGAGTTGATCGTCGTCGATGCCGTTTCGAACGACGGCACGCTGGAACGGCTGCATTCGAACGGCGACTGCATCGACCAGTTGATCTCTGAGCCCGACAAAGGCATCTATGACGCTTGGAACAAGGGTATCGCGCGCAGCCGCGGTCGGTACGTCGCGTTTATCGGCGCCGACGATCGTATCGCTGCCCGGGGCCTCGAAGTCCTGTGCGACGCATGTGCTTCGCATCCCGAGGCGGATTTCATCCACGGCTTCAACGTCCAGACGCGCAAGGGTATCCCGGTTCGGCTGCTTGGTCGTTCTTTCGACCGCAACGGGCTGAAACGCCGAATGACGGTCGCACATGTACTCGCCGCCCATCGCCGCGAGTGGCTCGAGCGCCTTGGCGGGTTCGACGTCACGTATCGGTCTGCGGCCGACTATGACCTGCTCCTGCGAGCACGAGACACGATGACAGTCGTGCCGGTCGAGCACATCCTTGCCTACGTCGAAGCCGGCGGCATCAGTCTGAGCGGCAGTTTGGCAGTACGGGAAACCTACCGTGCACAGATTCGCAACGGGACGGGTCGTACGCTTGCCTCGGCCGTCTTCCTGCGCGGAATCGCCGGGCGTGTTGCGCGACACGTACTGGGAATGGCCTCGTGATATCGGCGCTCGTCGCCACGCTGCTTCTGCTCGACCAGATTCTTTCGGCGGGCTTCGCGTTTACCAGCAGCGGCCTCGCGGCACTGGCGCTGGCCTTTGTCGTGCTCGGTTCCGAGCCACGCGTGTGGCAGCACCGGACGATACTTGCCAACGTGTCGATCCTGACCGTGTCGTTGATCGCACTGGGGGCGGCGGGGGCAGCCGTCGCGGGTTGCGGCGAGCAATTCTACTTCATGACGATGTCGGCCTGTTTCGCAGCAATCCTGGGACTCGCGACGTTCTCGTACGCACGCGCGATTCGCAAGGGGCCTCTGATCGGTCCGGCCGCGTCTCGTTGGGCGGTCGTCTTCGTGACTGCGATGCTGGTGATCGCCGCTCTGGGATTCGATTTGTACGGCACCGTGGCGGGAGCGCCCACGAACCGCGCGGCCGGCCTGTTCGCAGAGCCGAGTCATCTCGCCTTGTACGGGTTCGTGGCTTGGGGATACGCCTGGCTGTACAAGCCGAACCGACCACTCGTCGTGATATCGCTGGCGTTAGCGTTCTACTACGCTTTCTCGCTGACGCTCGTACTGGTCCTTCTCGCATGGGTCGGATTCGCGACCGCCTTTCGCCTCGTGCGGCCAGTCACGCTTGCGGCAACTGTTTCTGCTATTGCGGTGCCCGCGCTCCTGGCGACACAACTGTCGTCGGTCTTCGTCGACGGCCCTCTCGGGAACGTTGCGCGGTACGTCGACTCGCGTATCGTCGGGCTGCTCGCGCCTGAGCAATCCGACGCACCCAACCTCTCTTCCATTGTGCTGCTGAGGGGGGTCGACCTGGCACACTCGAGCGCCGTGCACTCCAGCGGACTCGGACTCGGAATCGGCAACATGGGCTGTTCGGCTGCCGTAAACGAATCGTCCGAGTACACCGCAATACTCTCCGCGTACGGACTGCAGGAACTGAACCTACGCGACGGTTCTACCCTCGGCGCGAAGCTCGTCGCGGAACTCGGCTTCGCCGGGGCCGCGATGCTGCTCGGCTTCCTGGTCGTGTGCACCGCGCTGTTGATGCGACTGCGCGGGCGGCAGAATAAACAAGAGGCAGCCGTTGCATGTGCGCTGATGGCGACGCTCCTGTTCGTTCGCGCCCTCCCCTATTTCGCAATTCCGACGCTCATAGCGGTGTTCGTGCTCGCCCGTAGTTGGGCGTTGCAGAAAAATCCCGACGTAGCGAACGAAATACAGCCCACCCCCGGATTGCCATGACCTGCGCAGCAGTGGCGTTTCGTTCGACAGATCGGCCGGTCATCGTCATCTCGGCGGTCAATCTCGTCGAAGGAGGCACCCTCTCGATTCTCTCCGACTGCCTCGCGTGGGCCGACGAGACGCTAACACGCAAGTACGACGTCTTCGCTCTGGTGCATCGGGCATCGACGTTCGACTGCAAGAAGGTGCGCCTGATCGAGATGCCAGATGCAAAACGCTCATGGCTCCGCAGGTTATGGCACGAGTATCGACTTTTCAAACCGCTTTCGGAAACGCTGCAGCCGCTACTGTGGCTATCGCTTCACGACATGACACCCAACGTCGTCGCGAAGCGACGCGCTGTGTATTGCCACAACGCGTCGCCCTTCTATCGAATCACGGTACGCGAAGCCTGGCACGAGCCGACCTTGTTTCTCTTCAATCTCTTTTACAAGCACCTCTATCGGATCAACATCCGTTGCAATGACTTCGTCATTGTCCAGCAACAATGGCTGAAGACGGAGTTCGAACGCCTCTTCCAGCTGCCGCACGTCGTCGTCGCGCATCCTGATGTCCCGACATCCGTGTACGGTGAGGTCCCCGCGAATGAACTCTGTGCATTGCCCAGTAGCCGAAAGATACGACTCGTTTATCCCGCGTTTCCGCGAGCGTTCAAGAACTTCGAACTCCTGGCCGAGGCGATGATCGAGTACTCCCGACGCGGGAATACCGGATTGGAGATTCTGATCACGGTCGACGGCACGGAGAATCGATACGCGCGCTGGATTCGCACCCGTTACGGAAGCGTCGAAGGACTCCGATTCATCGGAAGAGTGTCGCGCAGTGAGCTGTTCGCCCTTTACGCCGAGGTCGACGGCCTAGTATTTCCGTCCAAGCTGGAAACATGGGGACTTCCTTTGACCGAATTCAAGAGTTTCGGGAAACCGATCCTTGCTGCGGATCTGCCCTACGCTCGTGAAACGGTTGGCGCGTACGAACGATGCTCGTATTTCCCTGCCACCGATCCCCGCGTTCTGGTGGAACGGCTCATCGAATTTCGCGAAGGCCGACTGCATTTTCCCCCGCCTTCCACGACGCCCCCGAACGAAAGCCACGTGATCGGCTGGGGGCCGTTGTTCGACATCCTGTTGCCACAGAACGAGGAGAAGCATGGTGTCTGATAGAGAACGCCGCGGAAGGCGCTCAGACGACCGAGTAGTGGATCTGCTGGACTTCTTCTTGCGAAACCGGCTGATCCTTCTCGGCGGCGTGCTGCTCGGCGCCGCAGTCGGTGTTGGCGCCTCGTTTACGTTCACGCCGGAATACGACGTCCAGGCATCGGTCCGTATTAGCCAAATCGGTGGACGCGAACCCGTCGAAAGACCGTCACGTGTGCTCGAGCGCGTCCGATCCGGGCAATTCAAAGATTCGGTTGCCGAAGCGGCCGGGCTTTCGCCGGGGGAGAGCAGTGGTTGGGGACTTGTATTCGTGGACAGCCTTCGTACGAGAGCGGTCGAACAAGCGGACGTGATTGCGTTCCAGTTCCGTGCTTCCGGCCCGGAGGTAGGGTCTAGGCTCAGCACTGCCATCGTCGAACGACTTCAAAGTGTTCATGCGCCTATCGCCAAGCCCAGTATCGAACGCTTGAACAGCAGGCTTACCGACGTAGTCACCCAACTTGCGCGTGCCGACGAGGAGCGGAAGCGCATAGAAGAGAGGATCCTGCGCGACGCGGGGCGAACCGAAACGAGCGGCAACTTTTCCGAGAAAGTGCTCCTGGCCGACATCATGCTCAAGCGAGAGAGTGAGATACGAACGTTGCGTGAGCAGAGGTTCGAACTAGAGGAGCAGTTGTCACCCGAACGAACCTATCCGACGTCCATGCTCGAACCGCCGTCGGTCTCGAAACGGCCCGTTTTTCCCAAGCGGTCTATGTTCGCCGTCGACGGTGCGTTGATCGGCTTCCTGCTCGCAATGGTCGTCGCGTTGCGTACCGGGAGGTAGGCTATCTCGAGGGCCGGCCAACCCGCTGCAGGTAGAACGACCCGGGTTCGCGATCCGGTGTTAGGTAGGGACAGTGCTTACGCAGCCGCTCCGGGTGCGAATGGTGCAGATAGTTGAGCGCGCCGATGATCTTCCAGTCGCCGTTGCTTGTGAGAAACGCCTTGAGGATGTACTGCTCGTTCCATAACTTGACGAGGTCGACGACCCACTCTTTCAGATAATCTCTGGGTGAGAAGACATCGTGAACGTGCCCGATAACCCCCGGACGAAACGTCGGCAGTAGCTCAAGATACTCGAACAGTACGTCCCCTTGGGGTCTGACTACGTGCGAGGAGTCGATAAAAAGCAGGTCGTTCTCGGCGAGTTCCGAGAACAGTCCGAGGCCGACGTCTTCGACGCGCCGACACCCGTTTTCTCGAGCCATGGCATCTCGTAGGGTTCGAGGCAGAGATGCCGACAGCGATAACTCGCGTCGTCGTGCCGGTTCCGCTGTATCGCCTTAATCGCCATCAAGGTCGAGTTTCCACTACCGACTTCGAAGATTATTGCAGGTTTCTTCAAACGGATCAGGTTGTAGAGGTATTCCGCGTCGCCGCTCTCGAACGCACCATTGCCGAAATGGAAGTCCAACTCGTTCGTCTTCGCTCAGGGCACACCCTGCAGTTCAGCAGCGTAGTCGAACGAGTCGAGGATCCTGAGTTGCTCCTCGGTGTTCCAGTCGATTCCGGGCAAAGAACGCGGTTCGTCGAGCGGCCGCGTCAGTGCTCGCGGATCGAACATCGGCTCGTAGTAATGATTCCGGATCGGAAAGACTCCGACACCCATCAGGATCTTTCGGCATACGGGCAATCGCTGCACGCCGATTCTTCGAATCGCCTTCATCAGTACAGCAGCGGGGACGACGAACGGTGCGAGCACAACGTCCAAAAAGCACTCGAATCAGATTCTCCGCGCCTTGCATGAGATCTCCCCGGACACATCCGTTGGCAGACAGCATCCCCGCATCGATTGCGATCCGGTTCAGATGATGGCTCGCGCGAATGATACGTCCTGTCGCAAGTGGCCCGCACCACGCCCGACGCGAATTACCGGGAAGCTTCCCCTAAGCACGAGCGACGCTTCACGAGCTTCGACGACAAGATCGTGGCGATGTACGCGCGCGGCATGGTGGTGCGCGAGACCCGAGGTTTTCTGGCTGAGCAGTATGGCACGAACCTATTCGGAATTTTGTGTGCGAGGCATACGATGACCGATTAGGAGCATCTATGCCAAGCAGGAAGAGAAAGACGATCGAGGCGGCGCTCGCCGCCGCTGCGGCAATGCCGCAAATTCCCAACGAGTTGATTGATCAGTTCGTCATCGGCCCGATGAGCGCTGAGGCGGTGAACCCCGCCTCAATGGCGTTCAAGAAGGCGCTGATCGAGCGTGCGCTCGGTGCCGAGCTTTCGCATCACCTGGGCTACGCGCCGGGCGGCGAGAAGCCCGAGGAGGTGAGCAATCACCGCAACGGCGCCAGCGGCAAGACGGTGCTCACCGAGGACGGGCCAGTGCGCATCGAAGTGCCGCGCGACCGCCGGTGCGGCGGCGGCCAAGATAATTGTCGTCGACCAACGCCTCGAACACGGCTTGCCCACCGCGGCGCTCGTGCGTCGCAAGCGCCGCCTGCGTATTTCGGCGAACGTGACCGATCGTTTCGGTCCATCGTGACCGCGCGTCACGGAGCAACGTGACCGAACGTTTCGGCCTCGTGACCGCCAGTTCCGGCGATCGTGACCGAGGCTGCAGCGACGGTGTTGCGCAGGTTTGAAGTGTAGCGAGGTGATCATCCGTCAGGTCATTTCGGCCTCCGATTTGGTGGTTCGTTTCTGCAGCGTGAACGGCGCATCGCGACGGCTTGCTACAGGCGCACGCCGGCACCGCCGGCGTGCGCCCGAAGGAGTCGATGCAGTTGCGCCCGTACACGGCTCTCAGGCCTCCTGCTGCAAGCGGGGTTTGGCAGCACTGCGCCGAGCGTGTCAGCGGTACTTCAATAATCCCCACCTGCGGCATTTGAAATTTCCCCACCCATCCCTTCGCAAAGGAGCGACAGATGGAAGTGGAAGCAGTGCAGAAGCAGGTGGTCGGTGGCGCAGCATCGCCGTCGGCGCAGCCGC
>JACDJC010000722.1_pt1 | contig 35243 bp, 16 predicted proteins | sample 7454191 | NCBI WGS metagenome assembly JACDJC01 (sample SAMN14253291, study PRJNA609438) | sludge metagenome | isolation source: sludge after 25d culture with pyrite and EDTA | collected 2018-12-20
CCAACGCCCCTTGCGGAGAGCTTGAGATACAGTTCTCCATTAAATGCGAGAAGTGCCACACGGGTCTCAATGAAGCCAGGCTTTACATAACAGACTTCGCGCACAGGCTGGAAAGGCTTGAAGACTCCTTCGACGGTTTTATGCGAGAAAAATCACCCGAAGAGCCGAGTGATCCCACGAAAAGGCGAGAACAGCCAAAAAAACTGAGACTGAAGAGAAAGCTCACCTATGGTGAACTCACAAACAAGCTGGAAAGACTCTCTGTTTCGAAAGACACCGAGCTAGAGATAGAGCTGGAGGACTGATATGGCCGATCTCGAAAAAACGATAATACAGATTCGCGAGACGCTGGAGCGATCGTACCCCCTACTTCTGAAACAGTGCGGCATTACAGAGAGTAATGATATGGGAAACTCCGTGGCAGGCTTCGAAGAGCTGCGAAGTCGGATACTTCCCATAATACTGGCAGATGAGAAACAGCTCGGTGCAAAAGAAGCGAGAAAGAAGTTCGTGCAGGAGGCCTCATTCACCACTCTAAACAGGCTGGTCGGATTGAAAGTAATGGAAGCAAGAGGGTTGATCGAGCAGACGTATGTCACCAAGAACATAGACACCGGTGGGAAGAGCGAGGCTCATTATCTGTATCTCAGCAGAAATCCGCGGGCAAACAGCGAACCGGGCCAGGGAATAAACACCGTGCTGGAGGAAATCTTCCAGACTCTATCGCAGGAGCTTCCTCAACTGTATAACGGCAGTCGTTACGGCTTTCTCCCGCGGCCAAACGATACGGTGACTGTAATAGATCTTATAAACTCCATATCTCCAGAGGAATGGCTCAAGGACGACATAATAGGCTGGATCTACCAGTATTACCAGGAAGCAGAAAAAGCGAGGATCTACGCTGAAATTTCGGCAAAAAAGAGGGTGGATTCCTCTTACAAGCTTGTGAGTGTCACCCAGTTCTACACGGAAGACTACATAGTCAAATACATTCTGGATAATACTCTAGGACGTTACTGGCTGGAGATGCACCCTGAAAGCCCCTTAAGAGGCTCACTGAAGTACTACGACACCACTGTTCCGGTGAAAAGCCGTGAGAAAAAACCGGTCGAGGAGATAACCGTTATGGACCCGGCTTGCGGGAGCGGCCACTTTCTTCTCTATGCTATGGACCTCCTGCACCAGATGTACCTGGATTCAGGATGCACTGAGAACATACCTCAGAAGATAGTGGAGAACAACCTCTTCGGTCTGGACATAGACGACAGGGCGATACAGCTGACGGCATTGAGTCTCTATCTGAAGGCCAAGAATCTGTCTAGGAAGACCAAACTTACGAGATCGAATCTCTATGCCTTATCTATGGATCACTTCGACGAATCCGACCTAATGATATCAATGGGCCTTTCCGACCTCACCAACCCTGTGATCCGCAACCTTATGGAAACACTCACGAGCCTCAAGAAGCTCAATATGATAGGTTCACTCTTCAGAATCAAGCCCGCAGGCAAAAAGAGAAAAACAGAGAAGACTGCTTCGCTTATGGAATCGTCTCCAGACAGGTCTATGGACAAACTCATGCAGAAGATGGTCAACACAATAGAGGATAGACTTCCGGCACACGTGGATGCCGTGTCCTCCCTTCTTAACGGCGATTATGTAAAGCAGTTCAATGCGATAAGGCTGTTGTTGAGCGAATACGATATAGTGGTCACCAACCCGCCTTACAGAGACTCGGGAACGCTCTCTGAAGATATGAAGACCTTCCTGAAGGAATACTACCCCGACTCGAAATCGGATATGTACTCTGCCTTCATTGAGAAGTGTCTAGATTTAGCGGCTGAGAGAGGTTTTCTTGGAATGGTAACTATGCAGTCCTTTATGTTCATCTCCTCACACGAAAAGCTGAGGAAGATACTTCTGGACAGTGCTAGGATCTCATCGTTGGTTCACCTCGGGCCACGAGCCTTCAAAAGTATTGGAGGCGAGATAGTCAATACTGTTATGTTCTCCATAGAGAGGGGAAATGGTCATTTGGGATCGGCATTTCACAGTGTGAAAGACCTGGATTACGAAGAAAAAGACAGGACCATACAGGAGACCCTGGCCGGAAGAGTGCCCCAAAGAGCCTACACACTAAACCAGTCCGAGTTCAAGAAGATCCCGGGCTATCCATTCGTTTACTGGATAAGCGATAAGATAAGGGAGCTGTTCCGTAAGTACAGGCCGCTGGAGAAGTATGCCAACGTATCTCACGGATTATCTACCTGCAATAACGACCGTTTCCTCCGCTTCTGGTGGGAAGTTAAACAAGAAGACATCTCGCTTGATTACAAGAGCGACAGAAAGAAATGGGTTCCCTACGCCAAGGGCGGGCCTTACAATAAGTGGTACGGGAATTTGTGGTGGGTAGTTGACTGGGAAGACGATGGAAAAGAAATAAAACAATCTATTGTAGAGAAATTCCCATACTTGAAAGGAAATTATTCTTTTGTAGTTACTAACGAATCCGACTACTTCAGAGAGGGGTTGACTATACAGAGAGTAACATCTGGAATCCCAACAGTAAGACTGTTTCCAACTAACCACATATTCGATTCAGCTGTAAGTGCAGTATTCTCAGAGAATATCACTCCTGAGAATCTAATGGGGATTATGCTGTCAAGGGTATTCAGTGGGATCCTGCAAATAGAAAATCCAACTACAAATAAGCAAGCAGGTGAAGTGAAGACTGTACCAATTCCCGATCCATCAGCCTTGGGGAGTAAAGCCATAAGTTCGGATGAGATGCAGTCTCTTCTGGGCAGTCTCTCTTCTTGCTCTCGGCTTTTAACTCCACTAACCACAAGTCACCAATCACTGTCCACTTCTCCTGTGACTCTCTCCTCTCTCGCGCAGGACTGCATAGAGCTAAAGAAAGAGCTGTACGGCTTCCACGTTATGGAACGCGACTTCAAACACGATCCGCTCTCCTGGGGGTTGAAGGAGTTAAGAGAAGAGGGCGGGCAAGTGAGGGTGAAAGACGCCCTGAAGAAGTTCTTCATCCATAAGGCGGAGCTAGAGGCAAGACTGCTAATAAACGAGGCTGTAAACGACGAACTGGTATTGAAGCTCTACGAACTCCTGCCCGAAGACCTGACACTTTTGGATGTGATTACACAATCCGGGCTCTTGGGGTCGCTCACGGAAGATGCGTCTTCTGCTCTTAACGAAGGACGGGTCCACGATCTGGGACGAAGGACGCAGGACGGCTTTTCTGACCTCTACGCTGCCGTTCTCGAGGTCCTCGAATCTGAAGGCGTGCCCGTCGGCGCGTACCCTGCCAGAGAGCTGAGAGAAGACGAGAGAAAGACACTCAAAAAGCTGTATCTGAAACATAGACACGATAGAGGCTCCGGTAAGAGCGAGGCAATAACGGGGATGGAGTTCGGAATAGTCGAGGAACTGGCCGGGACTCTGAAAGTCAGCCCCGTAACCGTAGTTAATGAGCTGGCGAAGATTGACGCCCTACCCGAAGAAGCCGTAAAAGACGTGCTGTCCGAACACATACAAGCGCTCACACTAGATATAATGCGAGAGGACAACGACGGGATACTGTCATTATCCACAGATACTGGAGAGACCTCCATCGTTACCAGAATAGTCGAGAAATGGCGCGAGCTCGGCATAGGAGACACGTATAACGAAGTAGAAAACCTGCTGGGCAAGAGACTGGAAGAATACCTGCTGAAGAGCTTCTTCAAGGATCACTCCAAAAGGTATATGGGCAGACCCATAATTTGGCATCTTGTATCTGACAGGGGAAGCGTGAACTTCTTCGTCCTCCATCACAGCTGGAGCTACGACAAGCTTCTTCTTCTGAGATCGAAGTACCTGGGTGGTGTTAAGAGGACACTTGAAAACACGCTGGCCACCGAACTGGACGAAAAGAACAGAGAAAAGCTAATGGAGAGACTGGCCGAACTGGAGAGATTCTCAAACGCCCTCGGCGAACTGCTTGACGGAAACTATCTCCCGGAAGTGGATGGAGGCGTCGCCAAAAACATAGCGCCTCTCCAGAAGAAAGGGCTGCTAAAATTCGACGTCCTCAGCAAGAAGCTTATGGACAAAATGCTGAAAGTGGAGTGGTGAACGATGATTCAGTCGGCAGCAAACTATAAAATATCGGCGCTATTCGCCATCGACGGAAAGATAAGATATGAGATTCCGAAGTACCAGAGGGAGTATGTTTGGGGCAAACGGGAATGGGATAACTTGTACGATGACATCTACGAGAATCAGGACCACTTTCTCGGTTCTATGATCTGCATAGACAAGGGAGTTGACGCACTGGACGTCAAACCGCTCGAAATTATCGACGGCCAACAGAGATTGCTAACAATCTCAATTCTTTATCTAGTTGTATTTGCTCGGCTCAAAGAAGGGAGCAATATGCGAACTGACGACCAACGTTACTCTAAAACGAACCTGAAAAACCTTAATACTATAATGAACCTAGAGAACCGTCTCGTGCAGAAACCCGAGGACAGGAGAACTCCCAGGGTTATACCTTCTTTTCAGAACAAGAACTATTCCGACTACCTTTCTCTTCTCAGTGAAAACGGAATAATTCAATCAACCAATGACAGAGCTCCATTTGCCGGAAACAGAAGAATATACACGGCATTCAGGTATTTTCAGAGCAAATTAAAAGAGGAATCGGAAGGGCAAGTAACTGATTTTCTCGACCGACTGAATTCGGCAAGTATGGTGAAGATCGAAGTGGCGAATCACGCCGACGCTTTCACCCTATTTGAAAGCCTAAATAACAGGGGAATACCGCTGTCTCCTATGGACATAATAAAAAACAAGATGCTTGCCGAATTAGAACGAACTAACGTGATGGAAGTAGATGATGCTTTTAATCGTTGGAACAGGATAATAACTCATATTCCTGAATACAGAGATCAGGAGAGGTTCTTGAGACAATACTACAACGCCTTCAGATACAGAGAAGAAGTACGCTTTCCGGGAATCTCCAAAGCGACTAAATCTAAGCTAATAACCATATACGAAACTCTCATAGAGAAAAACCCAGATAAGACGTTGCAGGAACTGGTCCAGAAGGCCGAAATTTACGGTCGCTTCTCTGTTTTTTTCGAGTCCAGAAATGGCGAGGAGTTTAGAAATCACCTATTCGACCTCCAGAACGTTGGAGGCGCACCCGGTTATACTCTGCTGCTGTACCTCCTCTCCGAACACGGTGAAAAAGAGGATCTGATAGTAAAAGCATCGGAACTGCTGGCGAAGTATTTCATAAGGAGGAACATAACGGACTTTCCCGGAACACGCGATCTAGACAAGATATTCATAGACGCAATAGACTTCTGCGAGTCACAAAAAGAATCTTTTAGTATGCAAACAATAAAGGATTTTCTGACAGACAGGAAGAGATTTGCCCCGGATGAACGCTTTAGAGAGATGCTCGCCGGAGATATCTATGACAACCCGGAAGCGACAAGGTTCATCCTGACGAAGATCGAGGAATCTCGTTTTACACGGGAGAACAAGCCTAACTTCTGGGAAAGAGACAACAACAACAATCTAGTTTGGACTATCGAGCACATATTCCCAAAAGGCGAGAACATACCCGATTCCTGGGTGAAATCTGTCGCAGGTGGGGATAAGGAAAATGCCAAGTTATTGCAAGATCAGTGGGTACACAGACTGGGAAATCTCACTTTGACAGGGTACAACCAATACCTTTCCACATACTCATTCGAGAAAAAGAGGGATAGGAAAGACACGAGAGGAAATTACATAGGCTACAAGAACGGGCTCTTCCTTAACAGTGATCTGCGAGACAAAGAAAACTGGACTATTGAAGATATCGAGCAAAGAACGGAAAAACTGGTTAATCTGGCCTTCGAGCTTTTCAGAGTATAACTCTGGTCAATGGAATTAAAAGGAGCGCTCTATGTACTTACTGGACATCGTACTGACAAGACTGGAGAAGCTGGACGCCTCAATTCCAGTAGTGTTGAAAGACTCCGATCTCTTACTGGGCGATAGCCTCACTTACTTCGAGGACAAGGGCTGGCATTGCCTCACGTTAAAGGATTTCGAGCGGGAGTTTCTCACTATGCTAGAGGCGGAGAGTCTTGTCCAATCGGGAAGAAAAGTAATCGTATATATAGCCAACCACTCGGAGAAGGAGCTGGTCTATCTCGCAGAGTATTGGGACAGGGGAAATGGAGAGCTCGTATCTGCAATAAACCTGCTGAGTGAATTGAGGATAGACCGGAAAGACTTCAAGAAGGACTTCCTGGTCTCTCTTGTGAGATACGGTTTGCCAAAAGATGAAGACTGGTGGCAGGCCCTGAAGAAACGCGGCTTGGAGAATATAAGCAAGATAGTTAAGGAAAGCCTCTGGGAGCTGTTGAGCGACAGCAGCTACGCCTCGAGTCTGTCGGAAGCGGAGAGGGAGTTTATCTTCACTCATTTTGCTAATGCAACCTTCGATCTGAAACTGACGGCCTCTTCCACACCAGAAGAAGCGGCAAACCTTATAGCCGAGAAGATACTCGAGGCCTCCTACAAGAACAAACCGGGCGATGAGCTTCACGAATACTACAGGGACTGGACGGGACTGAGCGAGTGGGAAGAGAGCCTTCACCTCCACGCAGAGAAATTCTCCAAGAGCCACAGAGAGGAACTTATCGCACATATAGACCTCTTCGAAGACGATTACAGACACCCCTTCACTGTTATAGAGCGAGAGATATTTGAGAGAAGAGTAGAGGCTCTCTTGCAGGAAGAAGACGCCACACAGGCGATTGAGTTCGCGAAAGAGCGGACCAGAAAGAGAAAGAAGAGAGTTGAAGACAGAGATGCAGGAGTCTACTGGGAAGAACTCCTCTGGCTCGAGCCTCTCTTGACTGAACCCGACCTCTCGGGCATAGGCTCGCTGGAAAGCTTCCTCTCGGTTTACGGTGACACTCTCTGGAAATACGACTCTCTCGACAGAAAGCTCAGGAGCTCACATCTTCCAGAGAGACTGAAAGCCTGGGCTGTGGAGAAAGTAACGCAGGTAATGAAGGTGGTATCCAATCACTGGAAGAGCCATTACGATCCTGCAATTCAGTCCGAACAGGCAGGCCTCCTGTACAGAATACTTGAAGGCGAGGGCAAGAAAGCGGTAATCGTGGTAGATGCTCTCAGGTACGAGCTTGCCTGTGATCTTGAACTGAAGAGCAAGGTGAAGATCGAAAGAAGACCTATATTGGCGGTGACACCGACGGAAACACCCGTGGGAATGGGGTCTCTTTTCTCCTCTGGTGATATTGAAAAGATTCTGAAGGACAGAAAAGTCCTCATACTGGACAAGAAAACCGGCAAGACACTGGACAGCGTTACAGCCAGAGAGGACAACCTGAAAGAGCTAGTGCCTGGAGTTGAGATATACGATATAGACGCCGATCCTCCGGCTGCGGAAAAGCTGGTTATGAAGACGGGGGATATAGATTCATTGGGCCACGAAGCGCTTATAGAATTCTATGGCGGCATAATGACGAAACTGTCTGAAAAGGCCGACAAACTACTGAGGGACGGTTACGAAGTACACTTCACTAGCGATCACGGCTTCTACCTTCCTGTGCCCGGAGAGACCGTCAAACAGGACAAGACGCTCAGCTACTCATCCGGGGTGAGGTACAGCCTTAACAGCACCAAACCAGATGAAGGCAAATACGAACAGGCCGGCAGCAGCTTCATACTGTACGCCAACAGCGGGAACGTATTCAAAGACTACGGGGGCCACTTCTGGCACGGAGGGATAACTCACCAGGAAGTGATAATTCCTCACATCGTCATAACGCCGATTGTCGGAGAGAAGAGAAAGAGAGTGAAGATTGGAAATAAAGACCGATTGAAGGTAGTACAGAAGGATCACTTTGAAGTCTTCCTCTTCACTGAAATCGACCTGTTCGGTATCGCTCCGAGGGTGTATATACAGTGCCTGGGTGAGAAGTTCGAGGTGGGGGAGCCCGTCGAAGATCAGATCAGCCAAACTGTGAAGATAAGTGCGAAGAGCGGCGATACCTTCAAGATAGAGGTTAGAGATTTGGAAGACGGTACTCTTATGGACTGGGTAGAGTGTGAATATCTGCCCACAAGAGAGCGAATCTTCTGATAGGGGGAGATAAGAGTGGAGCTGGACGCCCTTGACCTGAAAGTACTCAAAATATATCCCGAGTATGTGATAAAGAAGTCGCTCGTTAGGAACTTGAAGATAGGCTATAACGTACCTTCATACGTCCTGGAGCACCTGCTTGGAACATACGCCGACCTGTCCGATCCCAAGGACATAAAGGGCGTTGAAAACGTCAGGGAGATACTGGAGAAACACTTCTTAAGACCGGATATGGCAGAGCTGGTGAAGATGCAGCTGAGGGACAAGGGTTTCTTCAGGGTGATCGATAGAGTAGATGCCTGGCTAGACATAAGGCAGAACGAGTACGTGGCCGGACTGCAGAATCTGAGCATAAAGAACGGGGTAATAACTGACGAACTTGTCAAGGAGCACCCTAAAATGCTGCTCGGTGGTATGTGGGCGATAATCGATCTGATCTACGACCACAATACATACCCGGGAAGGCCCTTCGTAGTAGAGAAGATTCATCCCATACAGCTCAGTAACTTCATTAAAGACCAGTTTGTGGGTAGACGGAGTGAGTTTACGGTGGGCGAGTGGACCGACCTCATAATCCGCTCTATAGGACTGGAGCCAAAGAAGATGGACGAGAGGCAGAAGCTCTTCCAACTTCTCAGGCTCGTGCCTCTCGTGGAGAAAAACTACAACCTCGTGGAACTCGGACCGAGGGCTACCGGCAAGTCGTACATTTACAGAGAAATCTCGCCTTATTCCTTCCTTCTCTCCGGCGGTAACACTACAGTCGCCCAGCTCTTCTACAACATAGCCACACGAAAGGTCGGCCTCGTAGGAGAGTGGGATCTGATCGCCTTCGATGAAGTTGCCGGCATACAGTTCAAGGACAAACAGGCGCTGCAGATGCTTAAAGACTTTATGGAGGCCGGCTCATTTGCAAGAAAGGTAGAAGTAGTTGCCGAAGCAAGCATAGTCTTCAACGGAAACATTAACGACGATGTGCAGACTCTGTTGAAGATGTCTCATCTATTTGAGCCATTCCCCGTGGAGATGCAGGACACCGCCCTGCTTGACAGAATCCACGCCTACCTTCCGGGCTGGGAAGTGGAGAAATTAAGAGCCGAACTCTTCACCGATCACTTCGGTTTCGCAATAGACTACTTCTCCGAGGTTATGAGGTCCTTAAGGGGAAGCTCCGCGGTAACCGCACCCGACAATTACTTCAACTTAGGAAGCCAGCTTAATAGAAGAGACGAGAAGGCGGTCCGAAAGACTGTATCTGGCTTGTTGAAACTGCTTTACCCAGATGGGGAGTACACGAAAGAAGCGATAGAAGAAGTCCTGGCCTTCTCGATAGAATGCAGGAGGAGGGTCAAGGAGCAGCTGAAGAAACTGGGAGGATTGGAGTTCTGGGACACGAACTTTTCGTACATAGATAAGGAGAGCAAGAAGGAAACCTATGTATCCGTGAACGAGGGAGGGAGCAAGGCTCTCATCTCGCAGGATCCGCTGCCTCCGGGGGTTGTTTACACAGTCTCGATAGCCGGTGGAAAAACGACACTCCTGAAGGTCGAAACGATAGTCGTTCCCGGTTCGGGAAAGCAAAACATAAGCGGCGGCGGGACAAAAGCGAAGGAAGCGCTCAAGACCACGGTCTCCTGCATAGGCTCTAACCAGCGAAAGTACCTGCCATCCAACTCGGCTTTGAAAGACTACGACATAGCAGTACAGCTAACCCCTATGATAGGCAGTGAAGTGGGCGATGACATAACCGTCGCCATCTTCGTTTCCATACTCTCTGCCATCCATAAGAACACTCTGAAGAAGGGATTGGGGATAATAGGAGATATGACGATAACGGGGAGCCTCAAGACCACACTGTCCTTCGTCGACAGAGTAACGATGCTCGCCGAAAACGGAGCCAAATCGATCACCGTACCCCTGGAACAGATGGCAAATCTCGCAAGCGTCTCTATGGACACGATCTCCAAAATCATCCCGATACCCATCGCCGGACCCGAAGATGCCTTTATGCGCGCGAGACTCGACGATTGAGAGCTGAAGGAGATGATGATCAGCTCTTCAGCCGTTAAACAGAATACTTGGTCACGGTAAGCTAACACTATTCACTTACCAAACACGTTGAGAGATTAGCACTGGGAGGCTAAAACTTCATATCTGTTGCCTCTAATTACAATAATGAGAGTTATAAATCTTCATTTCTAGCTGCGTATTGATCCGGTTTGTGAAACAACTGCTTTGGAAAAGAATACTTCATAATGCTAAAATATTACAAATTGATCGGTAACAATCTTTTGCACATAGTTTGTTTCCAGCGAGAAAACCTTTGAAGATTGCTAGACCCGGATTTTGCAACTTAGATTTCTGTAATCTTTTCAATGTCGTGAAAATGACAGTTCAATTGAGGTGGTGATGAGTGCGAGTCACAAAAAGACGTTACCAAGAACTTTCAGTAGTTTACCGGGATTCAGATAATAATCAGTGAAGTTTTCTAATAACTTCGCAGAAGCAGCATAGCGTTGAAGCGAGGGGAAGAGGATGGAACCGGCGAAAGCATTTTAGCGTTTCGCGAGGTGGTTCTATGGATAATGGAAAGCTGTGTATCAAGCTACTGAAAAGTGAATCGGAGCGGGAGGTCATTAGCTATTTGGAAAGCGCCGGTTACTGGAATGACCCCTCAGTGTGGAAGTATTACGGAGACATGGAGAACAACTTCTCGACAATAGGCAATCAACAACGTTCTCCTGCTGCTGCTCTGGTTGAGAAGTTGATTAACTCAGTAGACGCCGTTCTCATAAAGGAGTGTATCTCGAGAGGGATCTCCCCCCAATCTACCAAAGCACCTCAAAGTATTCAGCAGGCTTTGAAGGAGTTTTTCAGCATTCGAGAGGGAAAACTTAGCAATGTTGAGATCTATGAAAGAGGACTTCTTGCAGAGAATATATCACTTGTTGCCACTGGCGACAAGAGAAATCCGTGCTATACGATTGTTGACAAAGGCGAGGGGCAGTTTCCCGATGAATTTTCCAACACGTTCTTCTCGCTGAATAAGTCGAACAAACTTCGAATACCCTTTGTGCAGGGAAAATTCAATATGGGCGGAACAGGAGTGCTTCAATTTTGCGGTGAAAGCAATCTACAGCTAGTCATCTCTAGAAGAAACCTCGATATTGTTGACGGTACCCAAGCAGGTTCAAATAACCAATGGGGCTTCTCTGTGGTGCGTAGAGAAGATCCTTCAAGAGGGGTCAAGAGCTCAGCCTACAAGTATCTGGCTCCTAACGGTAGAATACTGAGATTCCTGGCAGATTCCATCCCGGCTTTGCCGGGGGATTATCCTCATGCTTACATCAGACCTCTCGAGTCGGGTTCCGTCATAAAACTGTATGACTATCAGATTGGCCCTTCCTTAAGGAGCAATGCAGTATTTGATTTATTCAACGAGCTTTCTTTGCTGCTTCCAGAGCTTGCACTACCTATTAAGGTATGTGAAAGAAGACCGGGTTATCAGGCTCACACTTTTCATTCGATATTGTCGGGGTTGCTGGTGAGGCTTGAAGAAGATAAGAGAGAAAACCTCGAAGCTGGCTTCCCTAGTTCGACAAGGATCTCAGTTATGGGACAGAATCTGAACGTATCCATTTTTGCCTTCAAAGATGGAGCGGAGGTGAACTATAAGAAGGATCAAGGGATATTATTCACAGTTAATGGTCAGACTCAAGGGACCATTTCGAAAGCCTTTTTTACGAGAAACCGCGTGTCTCTTGGATACGTTTCGAACTCCATCCTTGCTGTTGTTGACTGTTCTGATTTGCAAGGAAGACTGCGAGAGGATCTGTTTATGAACAGTAGAGATAGATTGAGAGGCGGTGAATTCGAAAATGCAATTGAGAGACAGCTTGAGGATCTTCTTAGAAGGCATGAAGGTCTGAGGCAACTGAATGAAAAAAGGCGGAGAGAGAAGATCGAAGGCAGATTACAGGACTCTAGACCACTTAAGGAGATTCTTCAAGACATTTTGAGGAAGTCGCCTACGTTATCACGCCTATTTATCGAGGGCAAGCAGTTGCATAATCCTTTCAAAGCAGCATCGATAGCGAGTGAACCGGAGTTTCATGGAAAGCGGTTCCCTACTTTCTTCACTCTTATTGGAAAGTTAAGTGAAGACCAACCAAAGCAATGCCCTATCAACAATTCATATTTCAGGGTGAAATTCACAACAGATGCAGAAAATGACTATTTCTATCGAGTGAATGACTCAGGCCACTTTGAGTTGATCTCTCCAGATGTTGAAATAGAGGATTACTTTGTTAATTTGTGGAACGGTACCGCAAACCTTAATGTAAGAGTTCCAGAGGATGCAGAAGTAGGAGAGCTAATTGAATACAACTCCAGAGTATCTGATATCCGTGAAACCGAGATCTTTGAATCGAGATTCTTCGTTCTGTTAACTGAAGCGGAGAAGAAGACTTCCGGCGAACAAGGAGAACGAAAGAAACCGGCTTCTAAGGATCCGGGAGATGATACTCATGGGCTTCACGGGTTGAATCTACCTAATGTGATCAGGGTTTACGAGAACGAATGGAACAGATACGGGTTCGACAGGTATGATGCGCTACACATATCTAAAGCATCTGAGGATAATTACGACTTCTTTGTCAATGTTGATAACTGGCATCTGAAGACAGAGCAAAAGGGAAGACCGAAATCGGATCCTAGAATTCTAGAGGCAAGATATGAATACGGTTTGGTAATTTTAGCTTTAGCAATGATAAACGATTATAGAGAAGATGAGCAGGAAGAACTGTCGATAGAGAATATGGTAAAAAGAGTCACCAAAGCCGTATCCCCATTCCTACTACCTATGATCGAAGAGCTAGGATCACTGGAACTTAACGATGTGAGTTTGAACAGATCTGACAGAACTCCATCATACGAAGGATCAGAAAGTCCGGTCGTAGATAATCTTTGAAACGTCTCTAGAAAGGCCAAAGCTCATCAATCAAATTAATGGAGGATTTATGAGAATAGTTATTCGTCAAGATCTTTTCATTGATGCCATTTGGAGACATATAGGTAGACATTCAAAGCAAATACTCGAGTCAAGTATAAAAGAATAGAGGAAATCATGGGAGAATTTTGTTTCACTCCTTTAGGAGGCGCCAATAGTATAGGTGAGAGTTGTTATCTTTTTGAGGTCGACAATGCCAGAATACTTGTGGATGCAGGCTTGGGCTTTCAAGAAAGGCCATTCCCGAACAACCTGGTTTCGAGAATTGACAAAGCCCTTAACGGTCTTGCAAATATCGATCTGGTTCTCATAACGCATGCACACAGGGATCATCTGGGTTCACTCTTGAAATTAATCGCAAATGGTTATAAAGGGTACATATACTCTTCCGAAGTAACAAGGAAATTGGCTAAGTATGTCTTCGACGATATTATCACCGACACTCTTCCAAACAGTCAGATCGCTGACTTGTATACACATTATGCGTCCTATATGTATCAGCAATGGTATTCATTTGAGCTTGGAGATAGTTTAGATATTAAAGGCATAACCATATGGCCCTTCAATGCGGGACATATCGGGGGTTCGTATGGGTATGTTATAGAGGATGACGGATCATCGGTAGTTATAACGGGCGATGCGTCGCTTTATCCGAATCTGTCTTCAGGAACTATGAGTTTTCCTAATGTTGAGAATTGCGAGCTTTTGATTTGCGATGGTACGGGCGTAAATAAGAAGGAAGTAAACTTCCAGTCCGATGAGGCAGTTGTTGATGCCGTTGAAATCGCTCTAAATAGAGGAGAGAAGGTTATCTTCCCTTGTGTTGCATTGGGAAAAGATATCGAAACTCTTCTCAGGTTGGAAAGAGAAATGGTAAGGAGAAAGAAGAGCTTTGACATTTTTGCTGCTCAATCTACTTTCGAAGTAGCTTCGATAATTGGGCTAGAAAGGAATTTGGCTAAAATGAGATGCAAAGTTGCAGAATTGAAAGAAATAACTTCTCCAGGAATATTTGTCGGAAGAGTTCCCAAACAATTCCGCGTGCCGAAATCATCATACTACGATTATTTGGATATCTTACCTTCAAAGAAATCACCTAAATTGCATTACTTTAGTATAGGGACACATTTGAACTCAGAACAGATCGAACTTCTTATTGATTTTGCAAAACCCAAAAAAACGGTCTTTGTCCACACTTTAGAGAGAGAACTGAAAAACACAAAATTCAGATCTCCAAGTTTTTCTATAGCTCAAGAACTCAGAAGATACGAAAGGGGTGATTATTCATGGTAAATGAAAGACTCACGATATTCAGCAGGGCCGTTAACGAAGTCCACAACTTCATGAAGACTCCTCGCTTCAGAAAAGGTTCCTATGTTAGTAGCTGGAATGATTACTCTAAGGAAGTCGAAGCCGCAATCACTATTAGTAAGATAACTTATCCATCAGACTTCGAAGATATTATCAAGCAACTTGAGCTAATCGGTATTCGCAATTCCAAGGCATTTCTTAACGTCAAATTCAAGATTGTCAGCTCACAATATTTATCTGGAGTAGTTAAGAAAGCTCAAGAAGCTTCCGCTTACTTTCTGGATCTGCTGAATGGTAATGATACCGACGGAGATATGAATTCAAAGCTTATAGATATGCGTCGTGATGATAAGCTCTTCTATAGGCTTGTTGGAGCAATAGTATCTGACAAACTAAGTTTGGAGGACCAAGTTAGTACAACCGTTAAGAAGTTCGACGAAATCCAGCGTAATTCAGGCTATTCCTTAACTCAGAGAGTGTTTAGGGAATTTGTGGTTAATTTAGCGCAGATTACGGAGAGAAAATTCAACACAGGAAAAATAATCACAGACAATCTGGAAAAAGAAATCTCGGAACTAACCGAAAAATTGAGTAGTGAACAAGAGGATATTAGAAAGGAGGTTCTAATATCTCTTTACAAAAGCATAAACAACGAAAACACGGATTTCATTCTGGATAGATTGGTTGACTACACTAATGCAGAAAGCAATTTGGTAATAGATACAGTTGCTATGAAAGTTATGTTCAGTAATCTACTAAAAGGGTTCCAGAAAATCGGAATTGAACATTTCGGTAAGCCGGGAAAGGAAATCGCAAGTACAAGTATAGATCCAAAGAGCTATTTCTGCGATGACGAAATTAAACCCGAAAACAAGTATGTTATAAAAAAGACTGGCTGGAAAGTCAAGGATACGATTGTAAGAGAAGCTACGATTGAGTCAATAAGAGGGGATGTCCAATGATATATCTCGGCATAGACCTCGGCACTTCAAATACTGCAGTATCTTGGTTTAATGCTTCTAGAGGAAAATCTTTGGAGTTCAAACTCGATCAGATGGGTATTGGCGGCGTGAAGACAAAAGAGAAGACAATCCCTTCCGCTATTCTTATTCAAGAGAAAGAGACCTTTCTTTTTGGAAAATACGCATCTCAACAAGCTATGGAAAACCAACCGGATAATGTCGCAAAATCCTGGAAGTTGTTTCTCGGGTCGGGAATGAAGATGGTAGTGAGAGGAAGAGAATACGATCCAGAATACTTCCCGAAAATTCTTCTTGAATTCATAAGAAGAGAAGTTGAGAAATATTTTCAGGAACCCGTCGAATCAGCCATCTTTACACTCCCTGCGTCGGCCAGTACTTCAATGAGAGAGGCTCTGCAAAGGGCGATATCAGAAGCAGGCTTCAGAACAGATGTTGGGATTCTTTTTCTCGACGAACCAACTGCAGCGCTTCAATACTTTCTTCAGCTGCAGAGACTTGGAGAGATTCCTGAATCCTTACTTGATTTGACAAGTCCGAAGAATGTAATGGTCTACGATATTGGAGCCGGTACCGTCGATGTGACAATTAACAAAGTCTACCTGAATGAATTCCAAACTCTTTCGACAGAACAGATTTCGATTTCGAGGTTCTCAGACATAGCTGGAGACCGCTTCGATGAATTGTTTGCCAAAAACTATCTCTGTAACATCATAAGAAGGGATTATCCTGACATTTCCGAAAGCGATTTGAAGAGCATAATGCCTGTACTGATAAACATCGCCGAAAGAACAAAGGTAAATCTTAGCAATTCGTATTCAGATCAAAAAGACAAGCATGTCAGTACAACTTACGAGGATGTTGAGGATTCCATAGGATCAATTGCCCTGGGAGGCACAAGATACTCACTGAATGCGACTGTCACTTTGAAGGATTACTATGATAGTATCGAAATTCTCCTCAAAGGTGAGCGCAACGTATTTACTGCGATCGATAGCGCGATTGAAAGAGCACAAAAGGTAACTGGTTCAAATGTAAAAATAGACGCAATTCTCTTAAATGGTGGTATGTCCTACGCTCCTTTCATCAGAGAAAAAATTCAGGAACTCTTCCCTGAAGCTGTTTTTTTGGACGTTTTTGACTATTCGTCTGCTGTCGCCAACGGGGCGGCTGCGTATGCTTACGAAAAAGATATCTCTGGATACCAGAGGAACAGATTGACAAACATTGTTCCCGAGAGTATCTATCTTCAGCAGGCTGATGGTGCAAAGAAGCTATTAATAAGAGCCGGGACAAGACTTCCATACAAAAACAGTAAGGTTTATGAAGCGACTGTCGAGGAATCTACCACAGAGATTCTCTATAAGTTTTTGAAGACAGGAGCTTCAGAAAACGATTATGAAGTCCTCGGTTGTTATTCCCACAAATTGGACTCTTTAGTAGATCCCGGCGATAAGCTGGATGTCGGTTTCGAGATGCTTGAAGACAAGAGGATAAAGATAACATTGACTGGTGAGAGTATAGGGACAATTGTTATGAGTTACAGTTTTGATAGACCAGCGCCAATAAGGTCTGCAAGGCATATTAAGAGGCCAGAAAAACTCTCCAAACCGGTCTGGACCGGTAATGAGCAAATGGACATTGAGCAGATAGTTGATGACTATAAGTCTGCTCTAATTAGATCACTAGTAGCAACAAAGGAACGGATGAATGAATTGAGAAGTATTGAAAACACGCTCTTGAGATTTGAAGACTCTCGAGCGCTTGCTGAATCTATTATAAGGCTCGCAAAGGATAAATGGCTCAAGACTAACTACTACGAAGTTTTTCACCGAGTGTATTTCTTTCTGGGACAGATCTTGGCCAAAGAAACTTTCGAAGACCTGGAATCAAAAATAGTTGATTTCTTGTACAAGGAGTATTTTAAAACTCCCTATTACGATAAAGGCTGGAAGATCGCAATATCAACTGCGATCGGTAAATCGCTTCGTTCTTCAACTGAGCCACTGTTATATGATTTGCTGAAAGCTCAGAAGAAGAATCATCTGTCAGGGGTCATCCAAAGTCTTATTATGGCTCTAGGAAAAGTCGCTTCGAGTGTAAGAACTTACGATTTCCTGAGTGAGTTCACAAGAGTTGATAACGATAAAGGAACAATTCTTGCAACTCTATGGGCAATGGGAAGAATGGGATCGCGCCAAACAAGCTCGCTGACAATAACTGAAGCTTTGAAACCTATAAAGAGAATATCCTCGATTTTCGAGAGTTCATCCGATAATGAGATTATAATGAACACGCTATATTGGATAGGAGAAGTTATGGATCAAAGAGCTCTATATACAACTGGGATTGCAGACGAGAAGACTGTATTGAAGATTTCTAGCATGCTCAGCAAAAAGAAAGAAAGGATATCCAGACAAAACATAACTAGAATAATCGATTCAATAATTGCTATGTTGAGTTATGAAGAAGGTACCCAATTGGTAGAGTATGAGGCCTTCCTGAAAAAGAATAGAGAAAAGGTTTATAGCAATGATTGATTTTGCATTGGCATGACAGTTAATTTAGTGAACGGAGAGGGTATAAAGCAAAATCCCTTATTTTGCCAAAAGCTGTTTTCATGTGGGCCGCCTTGCAAGCAAAGAATCTGGTTACAACTGGAAAGATCGATGCTCAAGAATAGCAAAAAGCGGGAGGGTTTATTAGTGGGCGAGACAAGGATTTTAGATACCTTCATTGTTGAATCGGATCAAGGTTTGAGGTCGTTCAAAATCTATGAGGGAGATATTTTTCAGCAGCAAGGCGATTTGCTGGTACTTTCAACTCATTCTTCAAGGAGAAATGCTCCAACTGGCTGGATATTGTCAGGTCTTCAGGAGAGACTTGGTAGAGAACTAAATCTCAGCAACACGCAAATTCTATCCTGGAAGGGTATCTCTGTTCATTTCGAAGAACTGATCGACTTTCAATTCAAAGGCGTGTTAACTCTGCGTATCCCCCTATCGAATATCGAGAGCCTTCAATCAGAAAATCCTTCTTATGAAGAAGTAATAAACGTACTAACTGCAGCCCTAACCATTCTGGAAAATCTGGGGATCTCTTTTGGCGATGTGTCTTTCCCTGTTATTGCAGGACAAAGAATTTCTGATATTCTTTCAGGCAATGACGCTTCGTACAAGAAGGCACTCGAAATACTGATCGAGAAAAGCACCAAATGGCTCTCGACTTCCAGAGAATGTTCATCTTTGAATCTGTTCGTATTTGAGCCTGAAAAACTGGAATTGGTTTCTAATGCTCTCAATAGCATTCACGAAAGACATAAATTAAGAGGCGACTTTACAGGAGAAATAATTGCCAGTTTGATTAGTCAAGTGAATAATCAGATAACCGTTTTGGAGAGTTCGTTTTCTAATTCTCTTCTGAGGAAAGAACTAAAAGAATTCAAACAGTCTTTGAGCGATGATCCTATAAGAGTTCAACTGGTTAATGTCGGATCTAGAGCTTTGGTCGAGAACATGGCTAGAGACTTATGTGAGGTTTTCGGGATCAGAACTGAGGATAAAAGACTTGTGTCCCTTATCGAAAAACTCAAAAACAAACTATCTCCGTGGATAATTTCCTATATGGACTCCATAAGGTTAATCGGAAATTCGTCAGCGCATTCGGCAGAATTGCATAAAAACCGTGTTCCACAAAACATCGAAAAAGGTGACCTCTTAGCTGCGCTCGGGGCTTTAACGAATCTACTGTCTTTATGGATAAACATTAGAAATGAAGATCGATAAATCGTCGAGAAGGTCTACTTAGAACCAAACAAGAATTGCCAGAACTTCTGAAAAAGTTTCCAGGAAAACCCATATTTTAATAACGTGGAGGCTTGCAATGTTTCAAGATAGGCAAAAGCAAAAGATCATTGATACTCTGACAAATCTTCTGGTTCCTGGCGGAAAGTATAAGGTCTCTCCTTACATAGAACTAGCCCAATATAGAGTTTTGTTCGATGAAGTAGTTGATGGTTCAAAGAGAAGGGAACAACTCAAGAGGATTATCAAAAAGCACGGCTCAAGAATCGAATCGATTGCCAATAAAATCAGCGAATTCTTTCTGAAAAAAGAATTCACAAGAGAAAAATACGCAGATCCCCTTTTCCTTGATACTTACTTTGTCCACTACTTTCCAGTAAATGTATGTAAGATGCAGCATATGATGCTTGAATTATTTCAGCAAGAAACCATTGGAGAGTCGCTGAGAATTGTAGATATTGGCGTCGGAACCGGGACGACAGCAGTGGCAATTCTTGATTTTTTGCTTGCCGCAAAGACTGTAGCCTTCATGAATGGAGCTTCTTTCGATATTAAGGACATAAAGATAACTTGCATCGATGTCAGTGAGAATCCTCTTAGATATTCTAAACGCGTTCTAGAAGCATACAGAGAGCAACTAGATAGGAGCAGTCTAGACGGAGAAATAGGTGATTATAAGAAGATACTCATTGATTGCATAGATTCCATCAAGTATGTGAAGCACGATATTGACAGTCTATATCTGAACTTCATGGATAATAATTTTGACCTGGTGATTGCCAGCAATGTTTTGAATGAGCTCACAAATAAAGGGAAGGATAACCTCTACAAGTCTTTAGACAGCCTTCATAATGGCTCTCTGATAATTCTTGCAGAACCTGGTTCAAAGACAGCCTCGCAAAACCTCATGTACTTCAGAAAACAACTTAGTTCTACTGGAAAGTTCTCCTCATTCTCGCCATGTGTCGATGGGGCTGCTGATCATTCTTCATGCAGTAGTTGTTGGAATCGAAGAAGCAAAGGATTCAATCAGCCATTGCTTTATATGGAAACCCATAAATTACTGGATGAAGAGAGCAGAAAGAGATTCACTGAGCCGGATAACGATCTTTTGTCCTGGTCTTCGGCAATCTTCAGAAAGTCCTCAAGAAGTGTACAGGAACCACAAGTTAAGAATGAGTATAGGTTCATCAGCAGCTATTCGTTGAGAGATTATGAGGTTCTGAAATGCTGTGCCGCCGGATCTGGGTATTCATCCCTCGAAGTTCATAGGCCGTATGGCATTGAGATTCCTCCTCTGTTCTATGGTCAAAAAATGGAAATAACCGGTGCCAAAGAAGAAATCAATTCGGGAACACTTGTTGTCAAATTGGATGCGAATAGTTGTGTTGAAACTAAGCAGAGAGAAAAAGAGGCTTTCTTTGAAAGTTATTCATTGAATACTGAGCAGGCAATAGACGAGCTCGCTTTTCGCCTTTTCGGTTTTGAAAGGATGAGACCCTTCCAGCACAAGATACTGAGCCGTGTTTTGACCGGGAAGTCAATTCTCGCGATAGCAGCAACCGGAAGTGGGAAAAGCGAGTGCTATATTTTGCCCTCGATGATCCTTGGAGGTATCACGATCGTTGTGTCCCCTTTGAAATCCTTAATGCAAGATCAGTACGAGCACCGGCTTGACGAGAGGTATGGTTTCGGCCAACTTGCTGCAGTAATCAACGGGGATGTACCATTTAGTACAAGACAGTCGATATTGAAGAAGATGGAGTTGGGTTACTACTCTCTAGTCTTCTTCACCCCGGAACAGTTAGAGCGTTCGTACATCCTTGAAAGCCTGAATAGAGCTAATCAGAAGGTTGGTATAAGATATATAGCCATGGATGAAGCTCACTGTATAAGTCAGTGGGGTCATGACTTCAGACCGTCGTATCTCAACATTGTGAAACGTTTGAGGGAATATAACATTGATCCTGTCAAAATTGCTTTAACAGCCACCGCAAGTCCCAAGGTGAGAGAAGACATATGTACTGAACTCAAAATAGACAAGAAAGAGATCGACAGTGGCGGTGATGTTTACATAGAGTCTTCAAATAGACCGGAGATAAACTTTGTCGTTAAAGTCGTCGATAGTAATTCTACTAAAGGAGATGAAATTCTCTCTCATCTAGCGGATCTGGACAAAGATGAAGAAGGTTCAGCAATTGTTTTCATGCCTGCAACGGGTGGCGATCCACAGTACTGGAAAAAATCGAAAGACGATTTGGAGGTTCTCAAGGCTGAAAAAAATGTAAATGCTTTTGCTTCATTCGTAGAGCTCTCTTTAGGCAAGACCGTGTCGATATATCATTCAAAAATGGATGACGATGAGACAGTTTTGTTCGAGAAAAATGGTGAAAATCCAAAAGCTCAAAAGAATCCGGGGGATCTGTCTGACAGAAAACGTAAGCAAGAACAGACAAGTTTCATCAATGGTGATACAAACATAATGGTAGCAACCAAGGGCTTCGGAATGGGAATTGACAAAAGTGATGTAAGGCTTGTTATACATAGAACTCCTCCGGCCAATCTCGAAGCTTATGCGCAGGAAGCCGGAAGAGCTGGACGTGATGGGGATCAGGCAAAAGCTATTCTTTTCTTCAGCACAGACAGCAGGAAAAACTACGAAGATTGTGAAGATTTCAAAACACAGAGATACTTTATAGACAGCAATTATATACGGGGAATAGATGTAAGAACAATGGTTGATTTTCTGAAAGCGGTTAGAAGGAAGGTTGGCGATTCTCTATACTTCACAAACGACGAGTTCATGGAATTTGTAGACAAGAAAGCTCCCGGATACTCGTGGCCTGAATTTGAAAAAAGAGACCCCAAGGGAAAGGAGTACGCTAATCATAAGGAGATACTAGATAGAGGATACTTATATTCGGAAGAAACCAAGTATATTAGTAGGATCCTTCAGAACTTATATAAAATCAGACCAACCACAAGCACGGGAGATGAGATAGTCTTTCTTAAGAACTGCCACGACGCCCAGAATACTTGCAAAAACCCAGAAGTGAGAGATTGGGACGGGATTATTAACTCAAACATGTATTTCGGAGAAATCCTGAGAAATAGCAAGATAACTAAAAAGAAGTTCGAAAACCTTTTAAACAAAGAACTGATTAAAATGGCATCAGAGCTCAACCTTTCTTTGAAAGATCTGGGAAACATGCTTACAGATATAAAAAACTGCGAAAGTACCACAACAAAATACTGGAACCCGAGGTTATTGAATTTTTGGTACCTTGAAGCCCCAAAATATGGCAGAGCTGCAAAATACGTCACCGATAAAGAGTGGAAAGCTTATGCAGGAGCATGGAGAAGAGAAAAACCGACGAATGGAAGTCATGACTGGTTCCCTCCCAGAACACTTAGCAGAAGAGTCGGTTGGGAAGTTAAACTTGGGAAAGTTTTCGAGAATGAAGAACTGATGAAAGAGTCGATTGACAAATTCATGAAAATCCACAATGAAAGAAAACAAAATGATTGGAGATCCTATCAAAGGTTGATTAACGATTATGTAGGTATAAATCAAAACGGATTGGCCCCCGCCTCAGAAAGGAAATGTCTTCGTGCAGTATTGCTCGGCTATCTTCAAACAGGCGAAGTTATCATGGGAAAATCTTGCTACAGCTGCAGCAGTTGTGTGCCAGACGAAAGATTCGATAAATACTCTATGGAGCAGAGAAAAGCCGTTGTTGTAAAGATAGACACCTGGGTGAAAGACGCCCTGGAAAAAATTGAATCAAGAAATAGAGAAGTGATTACAGTAGTAGATGAAGAGAGGCTTTTCGGCGAAATTACTCAAGCAAAGCGACAAAGGAAATCTCTAGATAGCTATATAATCGGATGGACAGGAAGAGTCCTTGACGAAGACCCGAAGCATCTGGGAGCCATTTGGATGAGGCTCATATTAATCTCTAAAGGTTTTCAAGAGCTCGTTCCAGCCGATGTTATGAACTTCACTCAAGTCTTGCTAGAAACTATAAGCAAAGAAGATATGAAGAGATTGAAGGGTATTATCGATGAAATCGAAGAAATCTACAGAGAATCAAAGCTCACAAGATATTCAATGGCATTAATTCTTAAAGGTCTGGGTGAGCACGAACAGGAATTGGAGATTCTGTTGAAACTTCTTCCTAACTCCACAAAGAAGATGGGGAAAGATACTGATTTGGTTCACGATACGGCCTTAAGGGTTCTTGAGCTACTGGAGAACACTCCGCTAAGTGATGAGAACAAACAGAAAGCAATACTATTTGCTGCAAGAACTAGTAGCGATTTCATTGAAGCAAGAGACTTATACTCAAAGATCATTGACAACTGGACTTTTGATAACGTTAAGGAAGAAATGAAACTCTGTGATAAAAAATTTGAAGTGTTTTCCAGTGCAGCTCTCCTTTTTGCTTGGGGAGAAAAGTCAGAAGAAAATGTACGTTCGCTTATAAAATTGGTAGAAGACAATGCGAAGATAGTCTCTGAATGGAACCATGAAGAGAGAGATCTCTTCTTCGATCTCTTTTCTGATGAAGCATTCATGTCTCATCCAATTCTTGGAAAACTCTTTGTTGAAACCAGGGGTTTTTCGGAAAGCAGCTCGAATCTAATATTCCATCTAGTTGCCAATGGTGTTTCTGTAGATACAAGACTTCTTGAACAATCATTCGAAGATAGTCCAAATCCAGGACAGTATATTGCTGACCTCAACGAAGAAGAACGCGCAACCTTGTTCGAGTTGCTGGCTTCTTCAATTGAGATAAGATCTCCCGCAGATATGGAGAAGCTATTTGGTTTCATGCCAAATATGGACAAGATTTCGGTTAGTCCTATCTTTTCACTCCTCGGAAAATTAGCGCAGCTAGATTTCAACACATTAGAAATACCTTTTGACAAAAATCCAATTACTTCAATACTTAAGAAATGCCTTTCGTCCGAGCTTTACTACAACGAGACAGTTCAAATGGTAGTTGGATGGCTAAAGAAATCATCTTTTAATCAACATCTTTTTAGAATGTGCCTCGACGCAACGAAGGGGCATGAAAGACATGGAGAGCTGGTTAATCAGACAATTAAACTATTGATAGACAGCAGACAAATTGATCTTATACCAGTGATCGATCAAGAACTAGATTCAGAAATAGCAAAAGGTTTCTCAAAAGTTATTTCAAGTGTAGAAGCTCTTGATCTTAAAAAAAGAAATCTTAAGAACGGGCTGGACTCAAAAAGGATCAAAACACTATGCAACAACTTCAACTGGAATGAAGATATAAACGAAGCAACGCTACTTCTGGGAATTCTCAAAGTACTGTCAAAGTATATTAATCGCAGCTGGCTGTTCCCGTTTTCTAAGGTTATTGAGCTTCTGATTCTTACTGAACGGGGCGTAGAACTCGCTAAATATATCGAGGAGTTCCCAGATGTGAAGATAGGCAGAAATAAAAAGAACATTGGCGATTATGCCCGTGAAATCAAACCCCTTAGTGGAGCTGTTTGGGTTAACGATGCCTGGATAGAAAAGATTGTAGATGATGTTCTGTCTGACAGATCCAGATCATCTACTTGAAGGATGGTGAAGCGCGAGTGATAATAAGCGCAAGTAGAAGAACCGATATTCCTGCCTTCTACGGTGAATGGTTTTTCAATCGTATCAGAGAAGGGTTTGCTCTGGTGAGGAATCCTATGAATCCGCGTCAGGTAAGCAGAGTAGATATCTCGCCTGCAAGCGTTGACTGTATTGTCTTCTGGTCGAAAGATCCCGAAAACATGATTGACAGGCTAGACGAGCTCGCCAATTACACATATTACTTTCAGTTTACCATAACCCCATATAACAGAGAAATAGAACCCAATTTGAGAGACAAAAAAGAGATACTTGAGACTTTCATGAGGCTTTCTGGACTGATCGGCAGAGAGCGCGTAATCTGGAGATACGATCCGGTGATTATTACCGAAAGGCTGACTATCGAGTGGCACTTGAAGGGCTTCGAGTCTATGGCAAGAAAGCTCTGCAAATACACCGACAAGTGTGTGATTAGCTTCGTAGACATCTACCGCAAGATTATTCGAAATGTAAGGAGCATAGAAGCTAAGGAGGCGGACACCCGGGAGCTCCATAAACTGGCGAGAGGCTTTTCCAACATAGCCGGGGCGAACGGCCTCGTAATTGAGACCTGCTCCGAGCTTATAGATCTGTCCGAACACGGCATCCAGCATGGAAGGTGTATTGACGATAGGCTCATATCCAGACTGCTTGGAAGGGAACTGACAGTCTCGAAGGACAGAAACCAGCGAGAAGCCTGCGGCTGTGTCGAAAGTGTGGACATAGGAGCTTACAACACCTGTCCTAACGGTTGCCTCTACTGCTATGCGAATTTTAGCAAGACTTCCGTCGAGAAGAACCGTCGGGCTTACGATCCCTCTTCGCCTATGCTGTGCGACCGACCAGGAGAAGACGACAGGATAACCACCAGAAAGAAGAAAAATATCATGGATAACCAGACGAGGCTTTTCTAACAAGGAGTGTTTGACGTAATTTAGATTGACAATCACAATCCGTTTAGGGTTTCTCAAGAAGAAACAGCAGAAAATGCAATTGCAAGCCTTTTTATTGACTTAGAATCACAATAGATTTTCCAGGGAATGCAAGCACAAAAAATGAAGAAAGAGCAAGGTCTTTATGATAGGTGTTGGGTTTAAGATTCTTGCATAGAATCTTGTTGTAATTTGCAATCATCTATACGGTCGTTCTTTGAGAAGGATTGTGGATATATTCCGTGCTGTTTAGTTTGCGTGACGCCGAAATCGTTATATGAGAGAGGTCCTTAAGATGAATGAGCGACAGGAATCTTACTTTAAAGCTTTATCAGCAAACAGGGTGGAGGATGCAAAAGCATTAGAGGGCTTTGCATTACGCGGTGTAAGAAACAGCGTAGTCGAAAAGTATTCCGACCAGGCACACTTCATATACGAACTCCTTCAGAACGCAGACGATGCAAAAGCAACGTCAGCTCGCTTCGAGCTCTTCAAAGACAAACTTTTATTTGCCCACAATGGGACTCGCCGATTTACTGTTTCAGATCCTGCAACAGAGACTCAAGACCTAGAGAAGGGGACATTAGGCGACATAAATTCGATAACCGCAGTAGGCGGTTCCAACAAAACTGACGAAGCAACTATCGGAAAGTTTGGTGTTGGGTTTAAGGCGGTTTTTCAATACACCGCTACTCCCCACATCTATGACCCGAATGTCTTCTTCAAGATTGAGAGGTTCATTGTACCAATCCGTTTGGAAACAGATTACACAGGCAGAGGAAAGGATGAGACTCTGTTTGTCTTCCCGTTTGACCACGATAAGCGCACGAAAGAAAGCGCCTATTCCGATATTTCTGAGAAACTGCGATCTCTTGACTACCCCTTGCTTTTTCTATCTAACCTCAAAGATATATCATTCGAGATCTCCGGCACATTGGGATTGTATGGAAAAATAGTTGAAGAAAGGTGGACCTTTGACAATACAAATGCCGAATTAGTTAGGCTCACCCAAAATGATGGAGAAAACAGCGATGATCTGTATGATGATATGTTGTGGCTATTGTCCCGCGCCGACGACAAAGGAAATAAATACTCTGTCGGCTTCTTCATCGATACCGAGGGACATCTAATTCCCAAAACACACACCGCGTTCTGCTTCTTTCCAACGAAAGAGGTTACTGAACTGAACTTTATTCTTCATGCCCCCTTTCTTCTTACTGACAGCCGTGAAGGAATCCGAGCAGGCGTTGAACACAACACACTTATGATTCATTTGCTATCCAAGTTGGCTGCAGATAGCCTTGTTTATCTTAGGGAAATTGGAGTCACAAAAAAGACGAGACTGTTTGATGATGACATATTTGATATTATCCCTTATGATGAGAGTCGCTTCACTGATTATTCCAGAAATAGAATATCATTCAAACCCTTTTATACATCGATGAAAGAAGCCTTCAAGAACGAATCAATAATCCCTAGTACAGATGGGTATGTGGCTTCTGCTAACGCTTACTGGGCTGATGTCCCTCGTATTGCTAAATTGTTTTCCAACGCACAACTGGCACTAATAACAGAAAACGGTTCAGCTGAGTGGGTGTTTGCCACTTTTGGACGGCAAGATACGCTCCGCAAAAACAAGCCGCTTACTGCATATATTGATTCAATAACCAATGTATGGCTAGATGAGGTTGATATTCTGAATGGGTGGTCGATTGAAGAAGGAAACTCATATGGTGGTATTACTGCTGAATTCATTGAGTCACAAGCGATTGAATGGCTGCACGATTTCTATAAGTGGTTATCTGAAACCGACCACCGAACAGAGATCTCAAAGACAAAACCGATATTCTTGAATCAGCAAAAAAAGGCTGTAGCTGCGTTCGATGCCAAAGAACAACCGATCTTGTTTTTGCCAACGGAAGGCGGCAGTGTGTATCAAACATTACATGAAGACTTATTACAAAACCAGACGACACAGAAGTTCATTAGCAAAATCGGAATCACTGAACCTTCTCTGCGAGATGAAATCTACAATATTATCCTGCCTCAATATAAAGATAACAGTGCTGTGGTCACAAAAACACATTTTAGAAAATTCTTCAAGTTCTATCAGGAGTTTTCTCAGAGTCAAGTACAGTCATTTCTTGAAATGATAAGAGAATGCGCATTTGTCATGTATGAGTCAGAATCCGACAAAGATAAATGCAGTAGCAAAGCAGGAGATCTTTACTTTCCGTGTGATTCATTGCGGCTGTGGTTTCGATCCAAGCCTGAAGCGAGATTTGTTTCTTTCAACGAATATCTGCAAGTTGTTGGTGAAGAGAATAGAGAGGAACTTGTTAGATTCTTCAGAGACCTAGGAGTCAAGGATGTGCCGAGAATCCTTTCGCGAGAAATAAGTCAGACAGAGGCCTATGAAATTCAGAGTGAATGGAAGTATTCGACCCGAGGACAGAGATGGACAGAAAAGTATATTGATGGCTGTAAGGAATTGATAGATACTGTCATCAAAGAGAAAGACTCAGAGTTGTCAAAACTGGCTTGGATTATACTTCTCAGGTGCGTTGAACAGGGATACTTCCAAAATACTTACCATTGGCCACCAGACAGTGTTTTGTATGGAAAATATGAATACTTTTATCACATTTTGAAGTCATGTCCATTCACTTCATCTGAAGCTAAACGACTTACCACTCAACCGTGGCTCCTAAACAGAGATGGAGAATTCGTGTCTGCAAACGAAGTCACCGTACAAAACATGAATCCAGTATATGACGTTTCGAGCGATGAAGCAAAAGAGCTGTGCAGACTTTTGGGAATCAAGGAAGAGATTACAGAAGATGAGGAAGAAGATATTTCATCCTTTGCTGAGTCGTTAGGGTTGTCAGATGAGGAACAAAGGCAGGCTCTTCTGGATTTTTATGAACGCAAAAGAGCTTCTGAGTTTTCTGATGCTGAACGAATCGAAGACTTGACAGAACATGTTCCTGAAAGTCAAAAAGACGAAGTCATCACTTCTGTTAATCGAGTCATAAAGGAAATCTCCAAGCGGGCCACTTCTGAGTCGGAAGAAAGTGCTCAAGACCAGAGCGGAAATGAAGAGCATCGTGACGAAGATGATTATTCTAAACCCGCGATTGACATTGGAAAGATAATTGAGAAGGTCAAGAAACAGGCTGAAAGAGAAATCAAAGAGATTGCACTCCTTGAAGACTTGAAGCTGAGTGCACAGAAGGCAAAAAGGTACTCATATTCTTGGTTCAAGTATTTACTAGAATTGGAGTGCTTGACCAGCGGCGCGAATAACGCCAACAGCAGAGAAATATCAATTTCGTTCTCAAAAGTGGAGCGAGAAGAAGGCACGTCTAGAACCTTAATCTTGAAACATCCCAGTCGGTACATTCCGCATTCAATGGAAGATCTTTCCGATATTCCACTTGAATTGCACTTTGCCCACCAGCCAATGGTTAAAGTCGCTGTTGAAGTTGTGAATGTGAAATCGTATACGCTAAGAGCGAAACTTCGTACCAACACCCAGATTGACGGTGTTGACTTATCCCTTGTCACCGAAGCGCGCATTGAGGCAAGGAATCCAGTATTTCTGATCGAGGAATTGAAAAAAGCTTTCATCAAACTCGGCGATGAAAATGGGTATGATGACGATTTCAATATGCAAGAGAATCTCAGCGCAAATATCGAGTTCATTTTTGGCCCTCCTGGTACTGGAAAGACGACATACCTTGCGCGAGATGTTATTGTTCCGCTGATGAGGAAAGCAGAGCCTATCAAAGTTCTCGTCCTTACACCTACAAACAAAGCAGCGGATGTTCTTGTGCGACGTCTTATGGACACCATGAGTCAAGATCATAGTTATATGAACTGGTTGGTTCGCTTTGGTGCAACAAATGACACTCTCATTGAACAGAGCGGTGTGTTTCGCGACAAGACCTTTGATATCCGCTCATTCAAGCGGAATGTGTCTGTCACGACTATTGCTCGGTTTCCTTACGACTACTTCCTGCCCGACAATAGCACAAGGCTCCATTTGAACGGTTTGAAGTGGGACTACATTGTCATAGATGAAGCTTCCATGATTCCATTGGCAAATATCCTATACCCGCTCTATAAGAAGACACCAGAAAAATTCATTGTCGCTGGGGACCCATTCCAGATAGAACCTATAACAACAGTTGATGTTTGGAAAAACGAGAACATTTACACGATGGTGAAACTGGACTCTTTTACCCAGCCTACTACTATACCCCACAAATACCAAGTGAAATTGCTTACAACTCAGTATCGAAGCATTCCCGAAATTGGCGAGGTCTTCAGTCAGTTTGCTTACGGCGGTGTGTTGAAGCACAATCGTACCGCCGATTGCCAGCGCCTGCTTCAAATTGGAGACTCCTGTGATTTGAAGCCGCTGAATCTAATTAAGTTCCCCGTGAGAAAGTATGAGAGCATTTACCGTTCCAAGCGGTTACAAAGTAAAAGCAGTTACCATGTGTACTCTGCTCTGTTTGCTTTCGAATTTGTGAAGTATCTCTCCGCACAAATCAAACTGGCAGAAAAAGACAAGCTGTTCAAAATAGGGCTGATATCACCGTATCGGGCGCAGGCAGACCTAATTGATAAACTGATGGCTTCGGTTGATTGGCCAAAGTTCACTGATGTCCAAGTCGGAACTATCCATGGATTCCAGGGTGACGAGTGCGACATAATCCTTGCCCTTTTCAATCCTCCGCCTAACATATCGGCGTCAAACGACATGTTTCTTAACAATTTGAACATTGTCAACGTTTCCATAAGCCGTGCTAGGGATTTGTTGTTTGTCCTGATGCCGGATGACGAAACTGAAAACGTAGACAATCTTTTGCTGATCAAGAGGATTGAGTTCCTTTGCAAAAGTCAAACCAGTTGGACTGAACAGCAAGCCCCAATAATTGAAGAACTGATTCTCGGAAGCAAAACTTATCTTGAGGACAACTCGTTTTCGACAAGCCATCAGTTAGTAAATGTTTACGGTAAGCCTGAAAGGCGGTACGAGATCAGAAGCGAAGACAATGCCATTGACGTTCAGATTCATGAATAGAACTGCAACAAAACCAGACTAATAAACCGCATTGGACATTATTCTTATAGTCCACTCGTGCTTTTCTTTACATGAATGATGATCCATGATGAAGTGTTTTCCGTTTCTTGCCTGATTTTCTTTATCTGAATTCTCTATTGAGAGTTTCTCTGTGCATCAACTAAACCTTGGCAGTAAGTAATTCTATGATTTCTTGTCATACTCGAATTCTCACATTGTTTTCATCAATGCTATTACACGAATGTTCCGTTATTCCTTCTCCAATCCCCAGTTCTTATAGGCTTCGAACTCTTCAGAAAACCTACCGAAAGGATCGTTCTCTCTATCAATAGAGCAAAAATAACATTGAAGCCTGTATTTTCTTCCGATTGTCCATGTCTCAAACAAATCAACACCACTGTAAAAAAATCTCTCGAGAAAGTCCAGTGGTTCATCGAACTTACTGCCAAAATGAATTCTGGCTAGGTTGTTGATATACAAGCAGCTAGTCATAGAATGGGGGCTAATATCATATTCATCAAACATCTGGTCAAAATACCTTCTGAATCTGTTAAGGGTATTATCCGGCCAGTATCCTCTATACTTAAAATTTTCCTTCATACCCACATCCATAGTTCTACAATCTTCCTTGTAAATTTGCGGATCGGAATATTCTTTGATCTGAATGAGTTTGAGAAGGATTTCAAAGTATATGTCAAATCCTATTCCCGCTAGCACATGATCCCCTTCCCGGGAAAGACATTTGCATAACCTTTCCAAAGCAGCAGCAAACCAATCAAGATCCGACAAGATGTTTTCAAAGGTAAGCTCGCTAAGAACACTTGCTAAAACACCAGTTCTGAAGAAGTTCGGCAGGAAACTGAACCTCCTGAAGTCCGGTGGCTGAGTTGTAATCTGTTCTCGGAACTCATCCGGACTAATAATCAAGCCAGTGTAGGATTTGTTAAGATACTCAATGAATTTTGCGTATTCTTCAGCAATTTTCGCTTTAGCGTCCTCGTAATCTTTACTTCCTTCTTTTGCATTGAAGCTGTTCTTGTGATGCTTGTCTCCAAAACACATCTTCATGTCAGATACACCAACCCAATATGTTTTATACATAATGTTATCATATTAAGGGCGCATCAAAAAAATATCTGCTATGGGAGTATCGATGATGAAAAGAGATTTCTTTAACAGACTTGCTGATCTATTGGAAGATCTCCTCAACCGTTCTACGGATTTAGATAATGAGATTTCAGATGAGATGCTGGATAGGGTGTTTTCAAATGTGATCTACGAGTTATACAACACAGTTAACCTGACCCATGCCCAACGCCTTAGAAATGAAATCATTAACAATCCTTATATGAACAGGACTCTTGATGATGAGTTGCTTTCTGACATTACTCGTGTAAGAGCTCTTTTCGCTTCAGTAATAAGAAACCTGCTAGTTGACATCATTGGTGATGGATTGCCAAACGACATTCAAATCGAAAGTGTGCTCGATGTGCTCATCGCCGAATTTTATCTATCCTACACATTGAGCCGACCATCATATCAACTAATAACTCCTTCTCGCTGGGCAGAACTCAACTCAAGGGATTCGTCCACTAATAATACAACTTACACTGGCTATAAGCTTCTTGAGTACTGTTTCGGTGACTCCAGTTCTTTGGAGATTCTGAACATTCTCTGGGACCAGTTAATGCAAGATAAAGCTCTTGAAAACTCTAATTCCTCTGTGTATAACAGCGCAAAAGAAGTGTACGGTGATTTTGATGTGGACGTTGCAAGCTTTGTCGAAGCCCTGCTTGGAGAAGAGAGTGTAAGTTTGCTGAACAAATACGCAAAAATGATTTTTGGCGAAGAAAGTATTGACAATGTCGCAATTGGAAGGAGCGCTCTGGCAATGCTTGGGGCAACGAAAACTGATGAAGGCGAATACAGTATAAGCTCTCGTTCACTGAAAACTATAATGGTAATTCTACCCGCGTTCATGAGCACACTAAAGTCAAACCTAGAACTCACTAGCCTTAAGCCAGTAGTAAGCGTCTTGCAGGCCGAGAAAGAGCGCATTGAGAAATCGGCAATTCAGGAAACAGACAGGATTCGTTTGCAGCTTGACGAGCTAAGCGGACAGCTTCTAAAGGAAAAGCAAAAGATCAACAGACTTAGAAACAGAAACACCGATTTGGAAACTTTCAAAGATGCGCGTAGCACACTTATGAACGCCCTCGATGCTCTCGAACGCGAAAAAGAAGAACTGACTAGAAGTCTAAAATTCAAAGAAGATATACTCAAGCACACTAGTGATGAATTGCTGAAGTTGAAAGAAACTATGAGCGAAAACTTCAGAGAATTCGTCTTTTCCCGCCCAGTATTTGTAAACTATTTTGGCGCAGAAAAGGAGCTAAATACTGCATTACTAAGATACAATGTGATAGTCGAGATCTATAGCCCTTTTGAACCCCCTTCTTCCACGAACTTGAAGAGATCCGATGTAACCATTCTCAATACACAGAGGGCGAGTCATGCAGTCTACTATTGGTTGAAAAGTCGAATAAATGATCTCGTATTGGTGAATAACAGTAACCCCTATCTAATAAAATCGGAGATCTGCAGAGTAATGGGTATTTCTTGACCCAATAATTACCACGTCCCCATAAAAGGATAACCCCATAATGGATCGTTTTCAGCTATAGAGAAATCATCGCCAAGAGTGTTTTCAAAGAGCTGATCAATACACCTCTGAGACAAATCTCTATTGCCCTGTCTTGTATGAACATATGCAAGATCTATGTAAGCCCATTGCAAATTGGGATCTAGTGAAATCGCCTTTTCTAGGTCTCTTGCTGCCTTTTCATATTCGAGCAGCATTATATACACGTTACCGCGAGCAAAATACGCTAGAGCAAATGTGTCGTTTATCTGTATGGCTCTTGTGAAGTCTTGAACCGCATAATCTAGTTTGTCCTTCATGTAGTCGACTCCCCTAACATAGTAGTGCAGTTCATTTAGAGGATCTAACTTCAATGAGCTTCCGCGTATCGCATCAACCCTAGTTACTTCTTGGGCCGAAGCAATTGAACGCCTAAGTTTTTCTTTTGTCTCCTTGGAATCAGGCAACGTGAAGTCAGCTGATTTTTTAGCTAGTACTTCTGAGACTATTCTTTCCACCTTTTCTGGTTCCAGGCCCAATTCATCTTCTTCTCTGCTCTTAGTACCCTTATTGAGAATTCTTCCTAGTAGCACGCGCTTTCCATTCAAGATGTTTACCTCCCATCACGACAAACAATCTCTTGTTGACAAGCCTGCTTCTTTTGTTGCTGATAAGCTCTAACTAGATTGATCTTCAATTTGCAAAGATAGTTTTGTCACTTGCTTGCTGAGGCTTTCTTTCTGCAATACTCCATTAGTCTCCTGGTCTCTTATCAAGAAGATATTTGTTTTCCCTGTCATTTATTTATGATTGCATAATAAGAGCCCACAACCTATACTTTTCACTATTCAATAATACCTAATCTCACGGACAAATTATACCTATCTCTCTTGAGTAGATTTAATTATGATGCATTACGCCTATCGACTTTGGTTGAATCTTCAGACTCTGGAGTATTTCGCGTTGTGGTTTGGTAATCTCAGTAAGGACAACTAAATAGAATTAAAAGAATTAAATTAAATAGAAGAATTAAATTAAATAGGGTCAGACTCCATTTTTCACTGCTAATGTGAGTAATTGCAATCGCCGCCAGCTCTATCGTTACCTGCGTTTTTACCGGCTTTTTCCTCAAATTGTGGGGACACTGTCCGCACAATTGAAAACCACGCTGCCTGCGGACTTACATAAATAAATGCGTCAGACTCCATTTTTACTGCAGTGAGCACTACAAGGAGATAGTTGAGAAATCGAAAGCAGAAACAGGCCAGGAGGCAACGCCTTGGAATTCAAAAGGTGGACCGTTGACGGACAACGTGGTTTTCATCAGCGATCAGCGAGTTCATGTTCTTAAGCGCACAGCGGTTCTTACATTCGTGAGTTCAAATAGGGTCAGACTCCATTTTTCACACTATCCACTCTCCCTCTACATACACGTATTCCTCAGGGTAGATAAACCTCAGAATGCTATCACTGCTGATAAAGGAAACGTCAACCACCTCGGGATTTCTTTCGTAAAGCCTCTTGAGCAACTCCCTGATTCCTTCTCCATCGTTGAGAGTCGCCCTTATCTCCTGCGCTCCCGTTGAAAGGGCTGAATCCAAATAAATAGGGTCAGACTCCATTTATCACTGCTATGTGAGTAATTGCAATCAAATAAATAGGGTCAGA
>JACDJC010000726.1_pt1 | contig 35055 bp, 48 predicted proteins | sample 7454191 | NCBI WGS metagenome assembly JACDJC01 (sample SAMN14253291, study PRJNA609438) | sludge metagenome | isolation source: sludge after 25d culture with pyrite and EDTA | collected 2018-12-20
CAACCGGGGCCTCGTCATCCGTCCACAGATGCGCCGGGTGGCCGGTGCAGTAGGCCACGTTATGACGTACCGCACCATTTACGGCGCTGTTGCAGTAAAAATATTTGTGGTTGCAATCAGACACCGTGTTCCCCTCACAGACAAAATCCGTGAGGTCTTTGCCCATGTTGATGCCCTCGCCGAAACCGTTGGTTACGACGTTGCCGCGAATGGTTACGCGGCGGGCATTGCCCACCTTGATTGACCCACTGACACCCTGCGGGTCACTGTAAACCCGCGTGTCGTCGAAAATACGCACGCTGGCCGCGTTGACCCGGTTCCCCTCGATGAGGATGTCCGTAGCCGCCGACGAACCCCCGTTAATTTTGATGCCCGTACCGTAAATGTGATCAAACGAGCAATTGCGGACGGTCAACCCACTGACTGACCCGGCCGATACGCCGCTGTCAGGCGCGTTACGAACAATGAGGTTTTCGACCGTCACCCCATCGGCGGCGACGGTGATCATGTCGCCGCCGCTCGGAGATTTGTATTTCAGGTCGCGCCAGGACGTGCCGCCGATTTTGGCCGCGGCATGGGAGTAGCCGCCATCCATGATGACTGTTTCTCCGGCCGCGCCCCGGAGCGTTACCCCATCCGTTTTGATGACCACGCGCTCGCTGTACACCCCGCCGGGAACCTCGATAACGTCCCCCGGCTTGGCCGCGGCCAGCGCCGCCCCAATTGATTTGTCCACTCGAATTGTTGCCATGTTAAAAACCCCCATCCGGCCGCGCCTCTCGCGCCGCCGTGACTAACTCCCCTAACCTGTTGCGCCGTCGCATGTATTCGACCAACTCCCGCGCCCGGCGGATATTGGTCTCCCCAGCCAGTGTGCCGTCGGGAACGCGCAACTCGTCGGCCAGGGCGGTCAACTCGTCGCCGTTAAACAGCGTCGCCAGGGCCGCGCTCAATACCCGGTCATCCGTCACCGGCGGCGGGGCGGGCGCCGGCTCCGGCGTGAAAACCGGCACACCGCCCAGTTGCATGACCTGCTCGGTTAACCGGATAACCCCAATCTCCAGGCGGGTTATCTGCATTGCCATCTGCCGCATTGCCAGATGATCGGCCGCCTGTTGCGCCCGCAGCTCATTCATCTGCCGCGTCATATCGGCCATTGAATTTTCCATTTCAGCATACGCGCCGGGCGGCACGCGCCGCAATTCAACCAGCGCCCGATAAACGCCCGCGCCGACGCCGACGCCGACAATGGCCAGGATAAACGCCAGCAGCGCGGCCGCTTCAAGCGGCATTATCGCCCCCGTCGTCATCCGGCCCCGGATATTCGCCCGGCCCCGGCTCCCCATCCGGCCACCACGGCCGCCGGGCCACGGCCACGAACAGGGCCAGCATTGCCAAAATGTACACATAGGCGTGCAACCGCAGCGCCGCCGACCATAACGATGTCCACGGCGCGGGGATAATCCCGGCCAAAATGCAGATATAAAACACAACGCTATGCACAGTCAGGGTGACGAGGCCGAACAGGTACGCCCACGCCGAGGGCCAGCGCCGCCCGGCGTACAGCGCCACAGCCAGCGTGACAATGACCACACCCAACACAACCCACTGGATTGCATCGGCGGCGGCGCGAACGGTATCCGGCGACATGGCCTATTCCTGCGCCTGGACGTAAAAATACGATTCTAGGACATTGCCGCTAATGGTGTACTTCACCTCGACCCGGTAGAGCACCCCGGCCGTCAACAGTTTTAACGCCGACAGGGAGATGACATTCCCGTTCACCGATGGGCTGTTCGTCGGCATGACAGTGGACGTGACAACCGTCGAATTCGTCACGTCCTTAACGACAACCGTCACCGCCGACGGCGACGAGCCGATAGCCGACACGTCCACCGTGTAGGCAATCGACTCATCCTCGCCCTGATACTGGACGCCCTCTAGCACCTCGCGGCTATTAGAGCTTGCCATGATTAGCCGCCGCTGGATACAGTCAACGAATAGGTGAACTGGATCGAATCACCTGACACCACATTGATCGCCGAGAACACCGACCGATCCAGCAGCGTGCCCGTCGAACTGTCGTTAAATAGCCCGTGTTCGGTGACGGCCTTCGTGGATGTGTAGGAGACCGTGCCCACACTCACATAGACGTTAGCCGCGCCCTCGGTCTGCGTGCCCGTCGCCCGCGATTCGCCGTCGGTTGTCTCAATACCCGTATCACCCACCGCCGCGGCCGTCGTGCCGACACCGCCGTCGTGGTACTTGAAGTCACCCCAGACGCTCGTCTCGGTCTGGAGTTGGTCAACCATGAAATTGACAAACGCCGTGGTGATGACACGGCGACTGACCACGCCATAATTGACCCGGCCGCCGTCGCCGCGAATCAACATCGCCCGCAGCTCCCCCGTCATTGTCGGGATGCCCGTCAACGCCGAGAACAGCCGCGCCGCGCCGGTCGTCAACCAGCCCCAGAAATAGGCCCAGGTCAGCATGTTGCTCATCTTCCACGCCAGACCCGGCCCCGGCGGTGATATTTTCACCGCCCCCAGCTTGCCACCTAACTGCAAATTACCTTCCATTGATACACCTCTCTAATTACGATCTCTTGCCGTTAAACTGAAAATCCTTTCCTGCGCCGTCAGCGCGAATGACCGCGCCCGCGCCGTTAAAGCGACCAGCCCGGCCGCTAGACCGCCCGATGTGAATGACGTGGCGACATCGCCCGCCGTTGCCAGAACGCCACCTAGCGCCTTGCCGGTGCGCCGGGCCACATCCCCGGCCAGTCCCAGCGTCCCCGCCGTGGCCTTGCCGACGGAACGGGCAAGCACCCCATCCGGCGCTAACACACCGGCCAGTGCCTTGCCGGTTCTGCGCACCAGCCCGCCGTCTGGGGCAATCACCCCGGCTAGAGCTTTTCCAGCCTGCCTGGTCAACGCCCCATCGGGCGCAACCGTGCCGGCCAGCGGCTTACCCGTCTGCCGCGTCACCGCCCCCTCCGGCGATAGTGCCCCGGCCAGCGCCTTCGCCACGCGCCGCACGAGCGACCCATCCGGCGCGAGCGTGCCGCCCAGCGCCTTACCCGCTTGCAGGGTCAACGCCCCGGCCGTCGTCAACGTGCCGCCCAGGGCCACCAGCGCCGTCTTGATAGCGGTCAATGAGCCATCCGGCGCGAGTGTGCCGGCCAGAATTTTCCCGGCCCGCTTCACTACCCCGCCGTCCGGGGCCAGCGTCCCCGCCAGCGCCTTAGCCGCCTTGCGTACCAGTGAGCCGTCCGGCGCGAGCGTGCCGCCGACGGCTTTGCCCGCCTGACGCACAAGCGCCCCATCCGGGGCAACCGTGCCGGCGGTGATTTTCCCGGCCCGCCTTGTTAGCGACCCGTCGGGAGCCAGCGTGCCACCCAACGGCTTACCGGCCCGCTTCACGACCGCGCCGTCGGGAGTCAGTGTGCCCGCAACAACTTTCCCGGCCCGCCTGACGAGTGCCCCATCCGGCGTGAGAGTGCCCGCAACGACCTTCCCGCCGCGTCGTACCAGCGCCCCGTCCGGCGTCAGCGTCCCCGCCACATCCTGTGTGTAACCCGTTCCCCCAGCCGCCGGGCGAATTGAGATCGCCGCGATCACCCCGGTATCAGTTACCGATGCTGTCCATTCCAGCGCATAATTCCCGGTGCTGGTTGCCTCCCGATACCCTCCGGCCGCGCCGATCTCGCCGGTCGTGTCCGGGCCTGATTCACCGTCATATTTTTCTACAACACCCGTCCCCGCCGTGAACGGGTCGGTATCCCCGCCGCGCATGTGCAGGCCACCCACCACCCAGGCGTTGGCAGTAGCGACGGCGACAGTCGCCGTCCCCGTCGCACTTACCGATATGTCAGCCGTGGCGTTGGCATCATATGGCGTTGTTTGGTCAACGCCGGTAAACGACATGACCGCCATCACAGTGGCGATGCTGGTCGCGTCACTGGTAATGGCGATGGATGTGGAGGATGTCGGCGGCGCAACGTAGGTATAAATACTGATGCGGTAGGTTTTCCCGGCGGCCACATGACGGTTTTCGCGTGTCGCCCGTTCGGTCATGGCGTTGCCGCCATAGGTCGCCGACGTGATAGCAATCCCCGTATCGCTATTACGCATCAGATGCACAATCACAACCGCCAGACGGTTAGACCCGGCGGCTGTGTGATTCACACTAAACGACGTGCCCGCCGACGGCTGAAACAGCGTCGATATGGTGTCATAGCCGATTGCCATTACAAACCCGCCCCCCGCCGCGCCACCAGCCGTTCCAGCGTCGGCGTCGGCTCTTCCGGCGTTACGTCCATTTCACCCGTGGCCGCGTCGTACATCGTCTCGGCTACCACAAATGACCGGATTCTGTCCACCGTGGCCGACAGCGACGGCGACAGATTACGCATCGTCACCATATCCCCGGCCCGTAATGCGTACAGCGGATATTCTGCCCCGGCCTCGTCATACAGCCGGGCAAAGCGCACGTCTGCCCGCGCCGAAGCGTCTGCCCGGTCGGCCAGGAACACCCCCCGGTGCGTCTCGGCCTCCGTCTGGCTGGTCGATTGCACGCTCACCACCCCGCGCCGCGTGATGCCGAACCGCCCCAGGCTGGCCGCGTTGCTCGCCGCGCTCGTCCGCTGCGTCCGGCCATTGGCGTCCCGATAGACGCTGTAGGCGCTGTTGCGCACCCGCTCCAGCGACCGCTGCAAATCGGTGATGCTCGTCACGTCGATATACCATGACCGGCCGGCGCTGCCCCGTTGCCGGAAGTGCAACCGCCGGTTCTCCCACACTCCCCACTCATAATCGTGGAGCAGGGCCAGTCGATCCAGAATCTCGGCCGGATAAACGTCCTCATATAGTTCATCTTGGAGATCGGTCGCCGTGGCTGTGATGAGGTCATCTACCGCCGATAGTTGTGATGAGTTGACCCCATTAACGAACGTCGCCAGTGCCGCCGCGATCTCGCTCGCCAGCACCGTGGCCGTGGTCGTCGTCTTGATGCGGATGTTCGTCGCCCTGGCAAAATACACCCCGGTTTCGGCCGTCACGTTGTAGGTGCTGCCCGTACCGTTGTCCAAAAACAGCGCCACGCCCTCGCGCGGCGTGCCCAGTGTCAGGCTGTAGCTGCCCGCCTGATTGCTGCCGTTGCCCGTCACGATGGTGGAGTTCGTGCCCGTGCTCCACGCCGCGCCGTCCGCCTGCCGCACGCGGAATAGCCAGTTCGTCGGCAACGTCACGCTGTAGTCGAAGCTGATATTCGTGATCTTCCGTTCGCCGTTGTGGGGCATCTGATAGCCGATGAACCCCTGCCGCGCATCCGGGTAGGCAGTACCTTTTGTCAGGCTCAGGTAAACCCGGTTGTTGTTGTCAATCGTGAACTGTTCCGGCCGCGAAGACGAGTAGACCGAATCAGGAATCGGCCGCCAATCGCCGCTGCCACTCTTCGACCACAGCGCCGTGTAGGGCAAGTCGCGCATGGCCCGCTGGTAGCCCATCGCGGTAATCGACACCCCACCCTCAATAATAGCGATGTCCTCAACCCGTCCTTCCCACACGACCCCCGCCGCGTGGTCACTGACTACCGCGTGCGGCGTGCCCGGCCAGTCATAGACCTCGAACGCCTCCACCAGCGCCAGCGGCACAACCGGCAATTCCAGCGACGAAAAACCATGTGCATTGGTCGAAAAGCGAAATCCACCCCCGTCCGGCGGATGCACCCGGCTCGTAAAATCAGCCAACATCGACGTGAGTGACGAATCGCTGTAGAACTGGACGGATAGCATGGCCTAATCCGGCGTTAGCCGTCCCTCCAGCCGCGTCGCTGTAAACGCCGACGAGATCACCGTCCCCGCTGTGTCAGTCACCCGCCAATATGTTGACGTGGTTTCCCCGGCTCCTAGCCACGCGCAAGCCACGGCCGCGCCGCGCATCATGAGCGTAGCGTCGCCCCGATAGCCCTGCGCCACGCCGAAACCGACATCGACCCAGACCTTCGCACTCGGTTTACTCAGCAGTTGATGATCAATGTACGCCGGTTGCGGGGGAGAAACCGCAACGGTTGCGGTCTCATTCTGCACCGGTACAACCGCCCGCGACATGGCTTCGCTGTCCATCGCTAACAGCACGATAGAGTCAAAATCAATTGACCCGCTGGCCGCGCTCGCCTTGATGTATAACTCAATCGTCTGCAATGCGACGGACTGTGTTGCGCTGCCGATATAGGCCCATGTCGGATTGCTCGTCCCCTCCGGCACATTCAGCACCGGTGTATAGATGCTGTTATCGAACCTTACCTTTACCTGATACCCGGCCGCCGTGGAGTTGTTGCGATAGTTCAAAAAGACACCCCACCGCCGCGAATTGTTATCGCTCGATGAATAGACGTTCTCCGGCCCGTCACTTGCCCAACTGGTAGACACCGGGGTGTAACGCAGTACCGTTCCCCCGCGGGCCTTGTTCGTCGTATCTGTTGACGTGGTGAATCCGGTCTGAAACCCCATGTCCTCGGCGTCTACCACAACCAGCCGCTTGGCCGCCTCCGTCGTCGTCGCCCCACTCGCCATGAGCACGTAACTGCCGATAGCCCCCCTGTCAGATCGCGCCGCACTCGCCAGCTTCAGCACCACCGGCGATTCAAACGGCGCGCTCGTGGTCAGGTTAATCGTCAACGTCGTGGGGTGCTCGGCCGCGCTGCTGGTCGCCGTCACACTGTCCCCAAGCCACAACCCCAGCCGCCGGAATCGCAGCCGCACCGGGTCAATATAGTCCATCGCCGGTGTCATCAAGAAATTACGCGGCAGTTGCACCATATCCCCGGCCCCCGCGCCCAAGATCGTGCTCTTGTACTCGGTGGAGGTTGATTCCGGCTGATAGTGCAACAATACCGCGCTAACCGGCTCGCCCCGCGCCCAGCGCTGCGACTGCTCCAGTAGCCCTTGCAGCGTCTTGAGCTTGGTCATGGCGTCCGTGCCGTTGATGGTGATCTCTATCTCCTCTTCAGTATCTTCATACGGCCCGCGCCCGCCCAGCAGCGTATCTCGCCGCTTGGCGACCGCCGGATTCCAGCGGGTCACACTGTAGCCGCTCGTGGAAGAGGCAAAATCCACCGTTGTTGTGCCGTCACTGATTTTTAGGATCTGCATTACGTTGTCCGCATCCGAATATCAGCCCGCACGCCATACTCGCGCATGACCTCATGCACGACCCGGCGCACGTCCTGCTCGACCCCATTGGCCGCGCCGCGGGCGTCGATATTGACCACGACCGACCCGCCGCCCCCGGCCTTGCCCCCCGCCGCGTCCTGGAAAAACTCTGCCGGCAGCGACCGGCTGCGCGGCGGCGGCGCGATGCTCATCAATTCGTTCGTCGTCTGCCCGATCATCGCCGTCATGGCCCCGATCATGGCATCCATCAACGCCCCAGGGTCAGCATCGGCTCCGAACGTCAACCCGTCCAGCAGCCCCACGTCCAGACCGTTGTCACGAATCAATTTCAGTAGCTCGAATTGCTCCTGTAAAAATCCCAACTGCTGCCGTTGCATCTCCAGCCTGAGTAGCCGGTTCTGCTGCTCTTCCAGTTGCCGTTGCAACTCAATTTGCTGCAACATCAACTGTTGCCGCTCTTCGAGTAGGGCGATGGCGGTATTAGCCGCGTTTTGCTCTAGAAATGATGACGACGGGTCATTCAGGATGTTTTGCAGCGCCACTAACACGCCGGGGTCATCCGGCTTGAAGGCCCCCAACCCCAGGCTATTCATCATGTCTTGAACCGCCGTTGTGTAACCCTCTACCTGCCCGGTTACATCCTCTATCAGCCCTTCAATCGGGGCGATGTTCTGGGCCGCAAACAGGTTGCCAAAACTCCCGCCCAGGTTGCTGATAGTCGTCAACGCCGAGAACATATCATCGAGTTCTTTCGCCGCCTCCGGCTGCTTGTCCCGAATGGCCTGAATCAGGCCGTCGATCATGTTCACGCCGATTTCATAGAAAACCCTTGACGGCGAGGCGATACCCAGCGCGGCTTTAATCGCCGCAATGGCCGCATCGACGATGCCCTTCAGCGCCCCGGTCAACGCGCCACCCATCGCCTTCACACCGTTAATAATCCCCTGGACAATGTTTCTCCCCAGGCTGCCCCAGTCAATCTGACTGAACCACATCCTGATACTGTCCCAAAAATCGACCAGGATAGGCACAATCAAGTCCCACAGCCCCCGCAGAAAATTGACAACCGTATCCCAGGCGTTCTTCCATATCTCAAAAATTTTGCGCCCAAATCCCTCCCAGTCACCTTGAAATGCCAGCCTGAACGCATCGACAATGAGTTTGATATGTTTGACCACGCCCTCAATAAGGCCCTGAATCAGTTCCCACGCTTTTCGCGCCGTGTCCACAATGGCCTCGCCGTGTGCCTCCCAGAACGCACGTACATTTTCGAGGAACGCACTAACCGCCGTTCTGATTCCATCGACAACGGCGCTCACGACCCGCTGAATCGTTTCCCACGCTTGCCGCGCCGCGGCCATGATCTGCTCGCCATGCGCCGCCCAAAACGATTGAATCGCGGCCAACGCCCCTGATATGAGGGTCTTCAGGAATCCAACTACTGCGGCCGTCTTCTCCTGAATCCCGCCCCAGTTGTTTTCCCACGCCGTGCGCAGAAGAGTGATTACGCCCACCAGGGCGATGAACGGCAAAGCGACGGAGGCAACGGCCGAAATAATGCCGATAATGGCTGGGACGATGACCGACGCCAGAACGACGCCCAGCGCGGCGAGCACGTCTTTTAGCTGGACATTGTTTTGTATCCAGGCCAGCACCGGCCCGCCGATCTCGACAATCTTGTCGCCGAGACCACGAATAATTTCAAAAACCTTAGCCGCCTGTTCCTGGGTCGCGCCCAGTGCCCCGGCCAGCGCATAGCCTAGATTCGCAAAGTCGCCTATCGGGTCTTCGCCGCTCCTGATACCGCTGAAGAAGTCCGATAGTGCAACGGCGGCCTCGGCCAGGAACCTGCCAATCGGCTGTAACCAGGTCGGCAACTCCTGTAGATAGTCCAGTAGCGGCCCGCCCTCGTCGGGCGCTGTAGCGATCAGCTTAAAGAAGTTGCTGAATATCTCGCCCACACGCGGGACGATCCCCGAATTGTTGAGCCAACTCAGCCCGCTTTTCGCCAGCTCAAAAAACGGCTTCAACCCCTCGGCCGCGGCCATTTGCAGGCTGTCATTGAGCGTGCTCATCATGCCCGACCACGTACCCGCCTGCTTCTCCATCGCGCCGGAAAACGTGCCCATGTGCTCTTGCAGCACGCCGAATATCTCGTCGGCGCTGGCCCCGCTGTCCTTCAACTCGTTCATCCGGGCGATCACGTCCGGCGACACTGCGCCAAGCTGCATGAGGTTCTGCGCCGCCTCACCGAACGGCTGCCCGCCCTGAATGGCCGCGTACGCCCGGCCAACCCAGAAACCGATGTCTTCCAGCGGCGCGCCGATAGCCGCCGCCGTGTCGCCCACCAGCGTCAGGTTCTCACGGGTGTTCAGCGCATCGCCGCCGAACACCTGCATGAGCCGACTGGCTTCGATGATCGGCCCGGTTTCAAACGGCGTAGACGCGGCAAAGTCGAACAGACCCTTCACGTGTTCGGACGCCCGATCCGCGTCCCCCATGAGCGTTTCAAACTGCAAGGTACTGGTTTCGAGCGTCGAGTTCATGTTGATCGCCGCGCCCATCGCCAGCCCGAAGCCGCCCACAGCCGCCGCTCCAATGCCCAGGAAGGCCGCCGTACCCACGGCGCGGATAGGCGCGAACGCATTGCCCAGCCCGCTCAGGCTCGACCGGATGCCGCCCACCGTCTTGCTCACCTGGTCTTTCGCCAGAATGACGATCTCAATCGTATCAGCCATGCCGCTTGCCTTTACTCGATTGTCTCTCGCGCCGTTCTCTCATGGCCTTGTTCACCGTCTGCTGGTAACTCGTAAACCGCGAATACCACACGAACGGACTGTCCCGGCCCGCTATCTCCCACGGCGGCGTGCCCCAGGCCTCAGCCGCCTCCAGCACGCCGATCCACCACGGCATACCCCGCGCCGGATAATCGTGAACAATGGCCGCCCTTAACTCGGCCCTGGCCCGTTTGGGAGCGTCTCGCTCATGGCCGTTTCGACCTGCTTCGTAAAGGCCGTGAACGTCTCCCGCATCTGGTTCATGGTCAGCCGCCCCAGCAGCGCGCCCGCCGTCTCTTCGACCAGCGGCGCGCCGTCCGCGTCCACCACGAACGGCAGCAGCATCTCTTTCTGCTGTCGCAACGTGCCCGCGCTGGCCTCCTGAAGCGCGATCATCTGGTCGAACGTCACCCGATCCGGGTCGAATTTCAAAAACAGTTTTTCAGCCACAATTCACCTCCTGAATGGCCTGCTTACGGAATGCTCGTCGTCCCGTTCAACACCACCAGCACCTTGCCCGCGTTGCCGACCGTCGCGTTATACCGGCTGACCCAGTTGGCCTTGATGATGCTGTTGCCGTCCAGGTCGTCCAGCGAATCGAAGCTCTCGTATTTGATCGGCAGGTCAACGATGAGCGTCTTGTTGACGTAGGTCGCCCCGGCCGTCGTCAGGGCGCTGCCATAGAACAAGAATCGCAGCAGCCGCGGCGTCTGGTTGCGGAACGCTTCCTTCTCCGTCGTCGCGTCGGCGTTGTGCTCAAACGTCATCGACCCGCTGATTTTCCGGTTGCCCGCGTAGTGGAAGGCAAACGATGTCTGATCATCGCCGGCCGGCCGCATGATCCACTTCGGCATAATCGTGTCCTCAAAATTAATCTCGCAGGCGATCAGGGTATTGAGGTCAGTAATCAGCGTCCCGTCCCCATACGTGCCGCTCACCGGATCGACAGTAAACGTCTGCTTGTTCGACAGAATCGTTTCCACGTCCGGCACGCTCACGCTGGTCGAGTACGCCCCGGTCGTGATCGCCCGCCCCACCCACTCCGCCGACATCATCAGCGCCTCGCCCGCGCTGCCCTTCAGGCTGAACGACTTCACGAACGAGTACTTCATCAACTCCGCCTGATTGTCGTCACCCGCACGGATGGTGTACGTCTGGATCGTCGGCGCGGTCGTCGTCGGAATCGTGTAGGTGTACAGATAACCGCTCGACGTGCCCTGCTGCACCCCCGCCGTCGTGTTGGCGATAGACGCAATCAGCAGGTGCGGCAACTGCTCAAACGTCGCGTCCGTGTCGTCCATCTGGAACGACCCGGACGACTTGGCGATGTAGCTGCGATCCCCGCCGCCGATAATCCCGATGTACTCTTCGGGGAACGTCACCTCGCGGTTGTCCTCAAACGCCCCCAGGCCGCGCCAGCGGGTCGTCGCGGTCGTCGCTGTGCCCGCCACGGTTTCCTTTCCCAATTGAATCTGTCGCAACTGCTTGATACCACCGGCCATAATTACACCTCGTCCGTCTTGTTCTCTTGCGGCCCGGCCGCCAGTTTATTCTCGGCCGGTTTGGGTTTGCCCTTCGGCTCATCCGGCTCGACGTACAGGCCGCTGCGTATTAGTTTCGCCCGGCCAAATTGCTCTGCTTCCTCAGCGGTCAGGTCGCGGGCCGGAACCCCGACATAATACCCGCCGCCGACGTAGATCAATCCGCTCATGAGTTCGTCTCCTGCTTGAATGTCACCTCGAATCGCCAGCCCAAATGTTTATTACCCTGGTCGCCATACTCAATCCATCCGAACGTGTGGTTAATCGGGCTGACAATGGTCGAAACCGTGCCGCCCAGCGTCGGGTCATCCTCAATCGCCGCCATGAATCGCTCATAAAACGGCATAGCCGACTTGATCGTGCTCGGCAACAGTTGCCGCGCCAGATGAATCTCACAGAAGACCGTGTGCAGCCCCTTGCGCCAGCCCATTTGTAGGGTCGTGTTGCCCTGCCGGTAATAGGTCAGCGCGAACGGGAATTGCAGCATGTTCTCCGGCGGGTACTCAGGCGCTTCCACCATTCCCACCAGCCCGCGGGCGATGGTCTGAAGCCGGGCGATAGCATCCTGCGGCGCGTAATTGGTCATACCGTCACCCGCCGCAAATGCTCCACCATCACCTGCACATCCGGGTCAACCTGTTTTACGTAGCGCAACTGGCCCAGGTCGAAGATCGCCCCGGCATCCTGAAATGCCTGCTGCGCCCGTTTGAACCAGCGCACCGTCTGGACAATCACCGCCTGCTGCACGTCTTCGGGCACTTCGGTGCTATAGCCCCACTTGGCCGTTACCTTCACCGACCGGGGGAAGGCATAAAACAGCGCGTGATTGCCGTTCAACTGGTCAACGTCCAACCGCGTGTAGGGCCGCCCCTGCGCCGCCGCGTTGTACGGCCACGGCATGTAATCCGTGCTCGCCCATGAAGTGTAGGTCGTCACCGAGCCGTCGTCACTGACTGCCACCGCCGTGGGCGCTTCGGCCATCTCATCGACCCACTGGAAGCCGCAGCCTGAGCCGTCGAAATAGCGCACCGTGGCCGCGCTTACCTGATACGCCCCTTCCTCTCGTCCGGTGATACGGTCAATCAGCCTCGACGCCCGCACGGTCAACGCCGTCAATTGCTCGCGGTATTTACCGCTCCAATCAACGTCGGGCATTTCGGCCATGACATCTTCGGCGGCGATATAGGCGGTCATATCAGAATGTCCCCCCGCGCTCAAAATAGGCCGGGTCGGTCACCGGGTCACCGGCCACGGGGTGCAACTCATCCAGCCCATACCGCGCCTGATATTGCTCCGGCGGCCCCTCGCACGCCCCGCCGAAGAAGCGGCATGAGCGACAGACCTCATTGCCCCGCCGCTCGGCAATCTGTCGGCACATCGCCAGATTGACCGCGTGCCCGCCGCCCATCTGCCGGATAGCCTGCATGGGCGCTTTCTCGGTCGCCACGAGCGACCACTCCCACGGGTCAATCTGCGTCTGAAAATACCCGATACAATTGCGCTCGAATCCGTATTCGGCGGCCACGCACGGGCTGAAATAGCGCACGTTGACTTCCCAGCCCGCCGCCTCGGCAATTTCGACCGCCTGGGCCACGAATGGGGCTAGCGTCGTCATGCGCTCCTGAAACTCGATCACTTCCTTCCCCGCCCAGGCGAAAAACGGGTTAAATTGAATCATGTTAAAGACCGTCGGCGGCATGTTGTCGGCCAGCCATTGCGCCTGGACGGGTAACTCGCGGTAGTTAAACGCCTGAATGGTCGAATTGAACCGCGCCGGGCGGGTGATATGCGGCAGGTTATCGACCAGCCGCTGCCAGCCGCCGCCGCCGTTGCCGCTATGGTTGACCACGAGGTTATTGTGCCCCTCTTCCATGCCGTGCATGGAGATGAGCCAATCTTCTAGCCCGGCCTCTTCCACCCCGGCGACCAATTCCGGCGTGTTGTTCTGGCCGTGGGTGATCACCGTCGGCAACAGGCCAATGCTCCGGCAATGGCGCACCAGCGCTTCCAGGTGCGGCCGGCGGCCGTCTTTCGATTTCGGCCCGTAGATGGTCGCCTCGCCGCCGCTGATGTCGCAGTAGCGCAACCCGTAATAGTGGCGCATCCGGTTCGCGTGCCCGATCATGGTATTCAGGTCGTAGAAGACGAGGTTCTTCTGAAAAGCGTAATAACAATGCCGGCACGCCTTATCACACGGCCCGCCGTGGTTGCCCATAAACAGCCAGCCGCGTTGGGTAGGGCGCAAGTGGTCGTGTTTGTACAGTGGCCGCGTCTCAGGCTTGGGTGTGACATTCGCTCGCGCCGCGGCCAGCCGTTGCCGGTATTCGTCCCGGTCAACCTCACGGAAACCCGCGTCAATGATGGGCAGGTCGTGGGCGATCATGCCGGTTCTACCTCCTCGGTCTGTCGTACCTCAATCCCCAACCGGCCCAGCCCCTCTATGCCCCACTTGTCCACCAGCCTGGCATAGTTCTGGCCGAGGATGTCGTTAAATCCCATTTTGCCGAACGTCTGCGAACCAACGTGCTTAATCCACACGCTCTTCGCCACGACGCAGGCGTAACCCGCCTCGCGTGCCCGCAGCGTCCAGTCGTAATCCTCGGCCATGCCCGGCTCGAATCGCTCGTCGAAGAAGCCCACCTTGTGAATGGCCTCCTTCCTCATCATCATGGCAAACGACACCAGCACCGGCATTTCCGGCGGCGCTTTCACCCCGCCGCGGCCGTCCTCTTCCCAATCGCGGGTGTACGTGTCGGGCGCGGCCTCGGCCTGTTGCATGCCGCTCACATAATCCGTTACTGCTCCGGCCGCGCCCACGGCCGCGTCGTCAAAATACGATACAAATCGGTCAAGCCATCCAACGTCGCCGGCGGGCACTTCCGTATCGTTGTCCAGCAACAACACGAACTCCGCATCACTCAGCAGCGACAGCGCCAGCCCCGCGTTGATCGCCCGCACGCTGCCATGATTGAACGGCAAGCGGACAAATTGCGCTTCAGGATGATTTTTCACGAGTTGCTGAAAGTTGGTCGGCTCGCTGCCGTTATCCACGTAAGTGACCTGGTACAATGCCGGGTCAGTGTTGCGCCGGATAGACGACAACAGCGCCGCCGTCAGGGCCACGTTTTCATGACCCCGAATCAGAATATCGACCTTGTACGGCTCACGGCGGTATGGATTGCTCATTGTGCCACCGCCTTAGCCGCCTTCGGCCGCCTCACTATCTTCCTCTTCGGCTTGTCGCCGTTGCCCAGTGATTCAATGACCTTGCCGTTACGAATCGCCACGGCCTCCGGGTGCTCGGCTACGTACCGGCGGAATGTTTCCCCGTCTACCAGATTCGTGATGAGATGCGGGCTGGTAACAGTTGTATCCACCCACATTTTCACCCCGCCCTGACGGCAGATGTGGGAGAACCACATATCCTCACTGGGGAACACGTTGCGCTCTACCCCGTCATAGGTGTAAGCCCACCACGGCTCGGCCAGCCGCTCGAATACCTCGCGGGCAATGAGCAATGAACCGTGCCCGATGGCGTGTACCTCGAATAGCCCCGGCTCCCAATTCACCGGCGCGTGCAATTCCCCATCCGGCCCGAACACGAACGCGCACGGGTCAAACGGCGCGGCCCGCCGGAAGTGCATCCCGCCCACCACCAGCCGCGAGCGGTCTTCCAGCACCCACGAGGCCAGCCGTTCAACGATGTTGGGCGCGTGGATGTGGTCAAGGTCCAGCATCAGCAGGTGGGTGAATTCCGGGTTATCCCGTACCCACTTCGCCATGCGGTTGCGGTTGATGTCCGTCCGGCCGTACACGTGGTCAATCAGCGGCCAGCCGCGCCGGGCAATCTGCCAGAAATGGATGAACGCCCAATCAGTCAGCGTCCGCTCCATCGGAATGCCCACCACGATATTGATGCCGGCGTCGAGCAACTCCTGCCGCGTCGGCACAGGGAGCGGCGGCGCGTCAAAACGATAGCCGCCGCCCCCGTTGTCTCGAATCTCATTCTCGTTGTGTTCCATGTCTAAACCCTCCTGACAGGGAACCTACTTAACTCGCTTCTCGGCCAGCAGGTACACCCCATAAGAGTGCCCCGCGCCGTTGGTGCAGGTGACGGACGCCCGGACGTAACGCTTGGTCGTCACGAAGTGGATCGCCTCTTGCGTGGCGGTCGTGGTCGTCACCGGAATGACGGTGAACGCCCCGCCCGACACGTCGGTGAAATCGGCGGCCGTGGTCGTGTCACTGTGCTGGATAATCGCCGTCAGCGGCCCGGCGGTCGTGACGGCCCCCAGGTCGATATAGGCCTTCATCGCCCGGCCGCCGGGGTTGACGTAACCTTGTAAGTCAACGGCGCTGCCGTTGGTGCTGGTCGTCCGCGCCGCGGCCCCCAGCAAGGTCTTGATATCAAAATTCTGTTGGCTGCTCATGATTTATTCTCCGTCTAGGTCTGGGGAGTGGGGCAAGTCGCCCCACTCCTTTCGAGAACTCAGGATTAACTAGCCGATACCTTCTGCGCCTTAACCTGCCACGGCTGGATCAACTGGCCGCCGACCCGTCGCCGGGCCAGAAGCAGGGTGATGTCCGTCTCGGCGTACAGTTCGTCAAGACGCTGGAGCGACAGGCCCACCCGGTCAAGCACCAGGTAGCCCTTCAAGTCGCCGAACACGATGGGGTAGGCGTCGGTCGTCATGTCGGGCATGAACTGCTCGCGCACGATGGGGAACCCCAGCAGCGACGAACCGACCGCGCCCAGCGCGCCCACGTTGTTGACCACCGGCCACTCGTATTCGCCGCTGGTCGTGCCGATGATTTTGCGGATGACCTTCTCAGTGCCCTTCGACATGAACCACTTGGCGTTACGCTCATATTGCGGCGGCAACTCGTAGGCCAGGTTGATCAGGCCGTTGCTGGTCAGTGTGCCGGCGCTGCCGGAGGCGACCACGCCGGGGCCGTCGGACGTGGCGACCTGGGCCAGGATGCCCATCGGTCGGTTGACGCCCGTCCCGTTGATGAACGCGTCGTTTTCGCCCAGGGCAAACGCCTCGCCCAGCAGGTCAGACGACACCCCCAGCACGTCGAACGCGCTGTCTTCCAGCAGTTGATTGGTGATCGGCATGGAGGCCATCGCGGTATGCACCGGAATGGTCAACAGGCCGAAAACGGGGTCGGTGACCCGGTGGACAGTAGCCGAAGAGGGCGTTTCACCCGTCCAGGTCAGGCGCACGCCACTGGTGTACTTGTCATCGGTCGTGTAGTTGATGCGCGGCCACTTCGCCATGTCGCGGCTGGTCTGCGCCACGCGGGCATTGGCCCGGATCGTCGCCATGACGGCCGTCTTCTTGATCAACTCCACGTGGTAATCTTCCGGGATGAGGAAGCCGCCCGCGCTGTCGGACCCGGCCGACAGCGTCTTGCGGTCGTTCGGCCCCATCTCGTTCTTGCCCCGGCGCATATACGCCTCAAACGCCGCCGGGTAATCCTTCGCCGTCACGGCTTCGGGGATGAAGACCCGCATGGCCTCGCCGTTCGGCATCTTCACCTCGCGCCACGATGACGGGTCAACCTCCGGCATACCCTCATCGGGGCCGGCCTTGCGCCAGCCATGATGCGCGGCCTTCGTGCCCATCGGCTCGGCCGCGTAGCCCTCGGCGTCGGCGATGCGCCGCGCCATGTCGATCTGCACCTTCAACTCGTCGGCCTGTCCGAGCAGGCCGTTCACCTTCTCCGCCACTTCCGGCGTCACGTTGCCGTCGCCGGTTAGCTTCTTGGCCTCAGCGATCTTCTCGTTGTAGGCCGTCTGCAATTTCTGCATGTCCATCTCAATACCTCACTGTGTAAAGGTCGCGCTCTGCGATTGCCAATCTCATGCGAATTTGCCCAGTGAGTGCCTGAGCGATGCGCGATTTCTCGTCGTCATCCTCTTGCGGCTCGGCTGCCAGCAGAATGTCGCTTAACACTGATAACGCCTCTTTCAACCGAGTAAGGTTGCGCGCCGACAGAACCCGCCCGGCCTTGCCGTCCGACCCGGCCGTATCGCGTAAATCTGCCAACATTCGATCCAGTTGATCGAGGCGAAAATCCCAACTTTTCGAGGCGACGGTGGCCGCGTTTGCGCCCCACAAAACGTCGCTCGTCTCGTATAATTTCAGTTCATTCAGCAGGCGTATTTGCCTCTCATTGCCGTCCGCGTCGGGCATGGCGCGGAATTGGCTTTTAACCACGTCGTAGGCGAATGACATTTCATTGAGTGCGCCCGACTGGATACCCTCAAAGATTTCCTCGCCGCGCGGCGTTTTCAGGTATTCCCGCGCCACTTCCAGGCCGCCCGTTGCGTCTGGGAATTGCGCTAACACCTCATCGGGTAGTGCCGATTTACCCACTTCCTGCAAGCTCCGAACGGCGGCCGTCGGCGGCTGAAAAGGGTCGTGAAGCCATAAGTGGCGAATCCGTTTGGCGTTTTCCTGAATCGTCTTTTTGAACGCGCCTTTTTGGACAATATCGCCGTATGAATCCACGTTACCGAACACCGACGCGATCCCCACGACGGTTCGGCCCGAAATGTCCTTAATAAATGTGGATGTTGCTTTGTATTCCATCCCCAACCTCACTCGAATAATTTCATGATGTCGGCGCGGAAAATCTTGACGATGCCGGACTTTGCGCCCATGATGACCTTCGATAACACCCACCAGCGGCCGCGGAACGCCGCGCCCTGAGATTCACCGACTACGGTCGGCAGATATTCCAGCCGCCCCCCGATGACGCCACGCACGCCGCCGCCTATCGATTCAACCCGCGTCAACGGCTGGCCGTCGCCTCCACCGCCCCCGCCGCCCAGGTTACGGCCGCCTGACACGCCGGGAAACGCCGTAACGACCCGGCCAAGCGTGCCCGTCCGTCTGTACCAACTGGCCGGCGGCGGCGCGGGGTAGGGGGGTATCTGACCCTGGGCATACAGCACGCTCCGGGTCATGACACGCTTTAGCTCATTCGGCATATCCCGTTCAATCCGGGCGTACTTCGCCAGAATCTCGTCGAGGCCGTGTATCTCAATGTCGATATCAGCCATTACACCCACTCCGGCACACGCACTACCGGGGCCAAATAGCACCGGCAGCGCGGATGAATCGGCGGCGTGTGGTCAACGTCGCCCAATGGATATTCCTGATTGTGCAGCGGGCCACACTGAGGGCAGACAATATCATCGACCGCCGTCTGCCACTTCTGGGCATCAACGCCGAATTCACGCCATGCCAGGATGTTGCTATTGGCATAGGCGCGGGTTATCTCAGTCGCGGCGATCATGTCTGCCCTCACCGGGCCGAACATGGGGGTTAGCGCGTCCACCAGCGCCGGCAACGGCTGGCCCGATGCAATCCACTGGGTGAACTCGGCTTGAAGCGCCTTGCGGCTGGTATCTGTGACCCCCGTCACGAGGCTGAATGTCTGTTGCGCCGCGTAATTGTGCGCCGCCTCGTTCAACAGGTCATAATCGACCGTCGGCATACTGACCCCCAGCAACATCTGGATTACAGCTTGCGCCGCATTCAACGCGCCGCGCTCGGCTGCCTCGTCAACGATGTCGAAGACGAGTTGATAGAGCATCGCCGCCTCAGTCAGCCAGAAGTTGCTAGTTAGTGGTTCCATTGCCATTCGGTGTGACGATGGGTTGATATTGTTCCCCAACCGCCGCCTCAATCCGGGTCAGTTGCCCGGCGAAATATTCTTCCAGCCCCTGCCGCAATCGTTTCTCAAATTTGCGCCGCTCCCTCTCATCTGCCGGCCGCCGCCGGGCTTTGGCTTCCATGTCCAGATAGCGGGCGGCCTCCTCGGTCAATTCCTCGTCATTATCCGGCTCCTCATCTGTCTCATCTGTCTCATCTGTGGCCGGTTCCATGACGAGCGGCGCGTGCACCCGCTCGCCGCTCATGTCCGTCTCGGCATGGCCCGACGGCCGTAGAAAAACGTCACCCGGTTCCCCGATGTCGTCTAGTCCGACCATCACCCGCGCCTCGTTGACGGTGATATAGCCGCCCGACAGTGCGCCCCCAGCCCTCACGTATTTGGCGTCCTCTGATTCTTTCAGGGCGGGCACGTCGCCGAAGTCAAAGGCCACAGTTAGCCCGTCACCGAACTCAGGCGCGAGGTCATTTTGGACGACTGATTCGAAATTGCGGTACTGTGGTATCAGGGTGTCTTCCCACCACGCCAGCCGCGCCTCGGCATAATTGGAGTACGTCGCCCGGTCTAGCCCGATCTTCGCCCCCACGATAATGGCGGGCACATTCATCACCATGCAGATACGCGCCTCGCTGCGGGCATCCAACACATCGAACCCCATGTCCTTGAACGACATGCCCACCTGTTGAAACTCGGCGTCACTGTCCAACACGGCCGGTTCTGTCCAGCCGCGTATACCGCCATACCGTTCCGACCAGCGCCGCCGGATGTCTGACACGTCCTGGTCGATAAGCTTTTGCTTGGTCTTTAGGAGACCCGGCGGCATCCCGCCTTGCTCCATGAACAGCTTCAGGTAGTCGGTCGTGGCGTTGTCCACATCACCCACCCGCCCGGCGACGGCCGCCGGGGGATAGCCGCGGAATTGGTTCAACGGGTCGAATAGCCGGAAGTCGAGCACGTCCTCGGCCCGGAGTGTCACCGGCTCGAGGCCCGGAATGGCATACTCATAGCCGCCGATGAAATCGCGCTGAGAGCGCACCGGCCGCACCCAATCCGGCCGCAGCGGCCACAGGCGGATAACCCGCCCGCCCCGGTCACGCTCTTTCTCGAAGTACGCGCCTCCGGCCAGCTTCTGATACACCGTCACGGCATACCAGAAGTCGAACTCATCCATAAACGGATTAGGCCGGGCGATTAGTTGCCGCAGGGGGTGATTGTCTACCGTCTCCCCATCTGCCGTCCGGCGCACGTCCAGCCGTACAAATGAGGCGGTGGCGGCCGTCTTGGAGACACACGCGAATATCAATTCGTTCCGCCGCCAGCCGAAGCGTACCAGATTTTCAAACGAGAAGTCGGGGTAAACCGGCGCGCCGCTCTGCCACGTCGGGACAATCGTCGCCGCCGACTTGCCGCCGGTGGCAATGGCCCAGGCCAGTTTAAGACGTTCGGTGAAGTTCATCGGCAAATAAAAAAGCGGCGGAGAACCCTCTACAGGATTCGCCGCCGCTTACTTTTCAGTCCGCAGCTAGGTATTTAGTTCTACGTAATCATACACCGGATAGCGGCCGGTTGTCAATCCCGTTCGTTGCGCTATCCCGCGCCCGCCGCTCCTGCCGCGTCAAACACGCCCGGTCATCCGGCGACAGCACCCCCAGCGCGATTAACTCATCTTCAAGCTGGCGCAGGAACTGGATCGTGACGGCTCTCATTGCCCACACTTGCGAGGTTCGATTGTCCGGTGTGCTCATTGGTCACAACTGCTACATCCCCTCAATCCCGGTTATATCCCATGATATTATTAACCTGTCTTTCTCTGATTCTTGGAATATGACGTTTGATATATACGGGATCATGTCGCCCCATTGCAACTCCCTGAAATTGTCGTGCTTAATAACGATTGTGACCGATTGCGGATAATCATTACTCATATGCACGCGCTCAATACTTGCACCTTTCGGTAACTGCAAAAGTTGCGCCAATATCTCGAATGAAATATTGAACCGTTTCAATCTGGTATCAATCACAGTACACCCTCCACTATTCCAACGCTTTCCCATTGCCATGCGACCGCCCGCTTTATGCCCTCCCGTAGCGGCACTTGCGGCTCATATCCCAACAGCGCCCGCGCCTTCCCCACGTTCGCTACGTAGTGCGTTACCTCGCCCACCCGCGCCGGCTCAATGGTCATCCGCGGCCGAACGCCCAATTCGTCACCAATCATGTAGGCCATCTCGGCCAGCGTGTGCCCGCGCCCGTAGGCCAGATTGACCGTCTCATTCACCGCCGCGCCGCCGGCCAGTAGGTCAACTCCGGCCGCAATCCCGGCTACACAGTCATCAACGTAGGTGAAATCCAGCACCTTCTCCGGCCCGTAGACCGTGACGGTCTGCCCACGGCCAATCCGGTCAATGAATAGCGGTATCACCCGTTCCATTCGTTCGAGGTCATTGTCATACCGACCGTAGACGTTGCTAAACCGGAAGACGAGATACCGCAGCCCATAGCACCGGGCATAGCTGTACACCAGCGCTTCCCCGGCCAGCTTGGACGCGCTGTAGGGTGATTCTGTGTAACTGTGATTGACCTGGCTCTCCTCCGTCAGAAACCGCCGCACATCGCCATAGACCTCTCGGCTAGAGGCATAGACGATGGGCAAGTCATACTTGCGGCAATACTCCAGCACGTTAAACGTCATCTGGATATTGTCCATTGCCCACTGTGGCCGGGTGACTGTGGCGTGCACTTTGGCATGGGCGGCCAGATGCACGACGCACGACGCACCGCCCGGCGGCACACCGAGAAACGGTTGGGTCAGATCGCGCCGTGTGGTCAGTATGTCACCCGTCCAGACGTTGCGCCGATTGTCAAGGCCATGCACACCCCAACCGGCGGCCAGCAGCCGCAAGCCCAGATTCGTGCCGATTTGCCCGCTTGACCCGGTTATGATGACGCTAGACATGAATCCCGCTCCCTCCGTGGTCTACGGCCCACCACGCCATCGCCAGGGCCATGACCGTATCATCATGCAGACCGGCCGGGGCGCTGTAACGAAATCCGGTCGCCAGCCGCTCGCCCTCATAGGCTTGCAGTTCCCCCACCTGCACCGGGTCGGGCAGGACGCGGATCGTATCATGCTCAAAGGCCGATTGGAGCGATTGAATAAGCGGCTGCTTGGTCGTGTGCGACGTGTGAAAAGCCACAACGCGCACGCCCCGCCGCCGTAGATGATCAATCACCGGCTGCCCAATTGAGTTATCCTCAATCACCAGCGTCTGCAAGCCCCACCGGGTATAGGCCGCGTGAATCCGATCTTCCAGCGCCGGATAGCCCACGCGGTTGAATCGGTCGATGAAGACCTGCTCGCGGGTTGTCGCGTCCAGAATCGAGATCACCGTGAAATCCGCCTCATTCGCCACGTCCACCCCGGCGATGTAGGCCCGGCCGGGCAATGGCGTGGACAGCGGCGCGGCGGTGGCGCACTCCATGACCCGGTGGAAGACGCCGCCGGCGTCATCGAGGAATTGGGCTAGAAATTCCTGAGCGAATATCCGTTCGGGTAACAATTGCCGCGCCGCCTCAATCTCTGCCGGGTCAATATACGGATTGTCACTCGTCGGCAATTGCCAGCCGCGCCATTCGTGGTCATGCTCATCAATGCACCGCTGCCACAGTCGCCAGAACCAATTACGGCCCTTCGGCGTGGATATGAAGAGCGCCCGGCCGCGCCGGTCGGATAGCGCCGGGCGCAATGCCTCCTGCCACGCCTCCTCACGGGTAAATGCGCACTCATCCATGACGACGAAATCCAACCCCTCGCCGCGCAGACTATCGGGATTGTCGGCGCTGCGTACCTGTATCTCGCCGCCGTTGGGGAGGGTTATCAGCCGTTCGGACTGCCTGACGGCCGCGCCGGGCACTTGCCGGGCCATGCGGTGAATCAGTCGCCAGCCGACCGACGCGACGGGATAGGTAGGCGCAACCCACCACGCCCGGCCACCCTTGCCGGCCGTCATGATGCACAATGCCGCGCCGAGGCGGGTCTTACCGAATCGGCGGCCACAGGCGGCGACGCGAAAGCGCGTGCCGTCAAGGGCGATCTCTCTTTGGCGGGGGTGGAACGGCGGTAACTTAATCCGGGCTTGCGCCGTCGTCGCCAGCATCCGTATCACCCCACGTCATTTGAATATTGAGCGGCCCGCCGTTTGCGCCAGTCACCTCGACCGGGTTCGGAACCTTGCCAAACGCGATAGCTAAAAACAACTCCCGTTCCTTCGGGTTTTTCGATTGCGCCAACTGCCTTAGCATGGCCTCGGCCACGGTAACAATATGGCCGTCAATGATGAGCGTTGCGCCGCCGGACTTCGCCTCCTCGTGGGCAATGGCGCGGGCCAACTCGCGTAGTGCGTCGAATGACTTCGGGCGGCCCTTGCGATTGATGCGCGGATCGCCCTTGACGAACGGCACGCCCGGCACGCTGTTTTTTGCAGTATTAGAGCGCGCCGTCATGTTAATCTAGAGCGCCCGGCTCGGAATCGGGCCGGCCTGCCTCGCCTTCCCGTATCACCCACGCCGCCCACGAGGCGGCTGCCCGACGCAGCCAATCATAATCGGCCTCCATCCCGTCAGCGGGCTCCAGATATAACGGCGTACTCATCCTTTATCACCGTATACCCCACCGGCGGCGCGCCTATCCTCGGCAAGTCCGGCCGAAATAGCGGCTCCCGTTCCCATGACGGCTCCCATGTCGCCAGCGTCTCGACCTGCCCGAACTCTTGCACCGATTCGAGCAGCCGTTTAGCCTGGGGGAGCTTAATCTGCCGCGGATTGCGCGGCCACGGCGACAGGTCGCCCAGCCGCTTGCGCTGTTGCGTCCAGTGGATAGGGTCAGTCATGGCGTCATTCTACCCCCCGCGCCGTCGCCAATTCCACTTGACAACGGCAACGCAAAAAGCCCGCCGTAGCGGGCAAGGGGATAGTAGCCGCGGCCGTCTCTACCGGCGGCGGCGTAGCAGGATGACGAGTAGCCCGACGCCGAGAATAACGACGCCAGCGCAAACGAACGGCGCGGCGGCAATCAGGTCGGGGATGCCGATTGTGCCCATGAGGAACCTCCGCCATAAATCGTATCATTCTGCCTCCAGTTCGGCTATGCGCCGATCAAACAGATCGAGCGGCAAATCCAGCCGCTTCAGGTCATCCCGCCTACCCCGCAGCGCGGCGGCGCTATCGAGCAGCGGATGGGGCGGCAAGCGCCCGGCGGCGTGGATGCCCAGCCGCGCCGCGAATCGCTCAAAGCCCGTCGGGTCGCCGTGAAAGAACCATAAATATGACTGCGCCCGCCAATACCGCTCGTTGGCCGTGCCGCCGTACTCAGCCCCGGCCCCGGCGCATAAATCCTCAAGCGCCGTCTCTACCACGGCGGCAATCAGGGCGACAATATCCGCGTCGGGTGATATGCGCCGCTCGGCGGCCGTCAGCGGCGGGCCGTCGTCGTTGCGCGGGTTACGCAGCGTCCAGCGGCGTGGCAAGCGTGCGACCAATACGGGCAAGGTGACTATACCGTTACTGCCCTCCTACCCTCTCCCGTGTTTCAAAATGAAACACAGTTACATTTTACACACCTGTTCTGTTTTGTCTAGCCCCGTGGTGTTAAAAACGAAAAACGGCCACCTGCAAAGTGGCCGCTTTTCTTCTCTCGTGTGTCTTGCCAGTCGGAAGGAGTAACGGAGTGTCGCCGGTCAACCGCCGGGCGGCGGCGTCATCCCGGCTGTTGGATGAGGTAACGGCAGTATAGCACAGGCAGCGTGGCCGGTGCAATATCCGGCGCGGGCTGTTATAGATAATTTGTGCTACTAGGTGCTACAATAGCGACATGGAAGGGATAAGGGAGTTTTACGAATTGGTTGACATGACACACATGATTGTGTATACTTGTGATTAGTGGTGATTCTAGTAGGATGAGGTGAGTATGCCCGATAAAGAAGTGAAAACGGGCGACCAGTCCCCCACTGGTAAGGTGCGAATAGACGCGCTGATACCTGCCGACTTGGCCGATAAGTTAACTCAGACGGCTGAGGAAAACGACCGAACCAAGACGGCGGAGATCATCCGCGCCTTACAGCGCCACTTGGCCGATGATGAGGCCGAGGTTCCTAGCGACCGCAGAAGCTAGGCAATTGGGGGGCCGGGGCGCTGCCCTGCAAGACGACGCCCCGGCCAAAGTAGACGATAGCACAACTCACGCTCACGCAAAATGAGCATTTTTTACCAGTCGCCCCCAGGGAGAAGGGGGTCAAGAGGGAATGTACCGGAATAGAGGCGATAGAGTGTCATCTAACTATTGGGCAAAGGTATTCATCGAAATGCTTGACGATAGAAAAACGGCGACATTGCCGGATTCATCTTGGCGGCGATTCATTGAGTGCATCTTACTCGCAAAAGAGCTTGACGAGGACGGCTATTTGCCGTCCGTCCCTGACATGGCCTGGCGCTTGCGCGTTGACGCCGCCGCCCTCAATGACGATCTGACCCGCCTGGCCCTGGCCGGCCTGCTGGAATTGCGCGAGGGCGACCGATGGTTCGTCACGAACTTTAGCAAGCGGCAAGACAAGATGGGGGTTAATGAGCGCGTCGCCCGTCACCGGCAAGCGAAACGAAAAAACGAATACTACAACGAATTTGGTAACGACGATGTAACACATCGTTACACAGAGAAGAGTAGAGAAGAGAAAGAGAAAGAGGGAGAGGGAGAGGGAGAGCGCGGCGCTATCGCGCCCGCGCCCCCCACCCCCGGCCCCACATTTCAGCCCGTGCCGCCGGAAGTCAAGAGGCAGAAATCCCGGCGCGGCGATACTACCCCGGAACCGACAATGATAACCGAGGCCCCGGCCGTCATCCGCCTGTTGGCTGAAAAAACCGGCTACTGGCCCGGCGCGGACGTGGCCCCTACCCTGGTGCAAGAGTTCGGAGAATCGCCCGACGAATCGGCATTAACCCGCGCCATCGAATTGTGGAAGGCGTCCAGCCACAAGCTTACGAACTGGCTAGGAATAGCCGACTGGTACAGAGAAATCAGGCAGCGGCCGGACTGGACGCCACAAGACCGGTTCAAGAACGGAAACGGGCGATTGCAACCCGCCCCGGTCACTGTCAGCAATCCACCGCCCGGCAGTCAGCCGGTGACGTGGTAAGAGGAACCTATGACCACTGCCACCCTACCCCGCCCGATAGCCGACATCATCCCGGCCGCCCGTACCAACTGGCCCGACTTGCCGCCCGACGCTACGCGCTCCCAACGCGCCGCCCGGCCCCGGCTGGCAGACCTGGAGATCACCCACCCCGACTTGACCGCCGCCATTGCCCAGGTGCGGGCATGGGGCGCGGCCATGAATGCCGCCCGGCGGCAACAGAACAGCGCCGGCGACGAAACCGCCCCGCTCCCTACTCCGTCACTCATCCTGAGCGGCCCCAACGGAACCGGCAAGACCGCCCTGGCCCGCGTCATCCAGTGGTCAATGGTTAACGCCGTGCTGGATGACGACGGCAAGCCGATAGACGACATGATCACCCCGGCTTGCCGCTGGTACGTCGCCGCCGACTTGCTGGCCCGGCTGGGCAATGAGCGCGACGGCGACGGCTACAACTACAGCGCCGCGCCGGGGCAAATCGTAGGCAGCGCCCCGTTCGTCATCATAGACGACGTGGCCGCCGAGCTATCTATTCCGTTCGTCGCCTACCCCGCGCAAGAGGCCGAGCGGCAAATCCGTTACTACCTGTTTCTCGATTGGTGCGTCAATAACCGCGTGCCGGTCATCCTGACAACCAACCTGGCCGCGGCCGGGGATAACAGCGCCCTCGCCCAGCATGTCGGGCCACGGGCGTGGTCGCGCCTTATGCAACTGTGCCCACGCGGTTACATCGTGAGCTTGTGGAGCGTGCCGGATTACCGCCGGCGGGTAGGTGGAAGATGAACCCCATGATCCTGATCTTCCTGGCCCTCATCATGATATTCGCCGCCGTCCAGTTTGTCCGCGCCCTACGCGGCGGGGGTGACGAATGACCGCCATCATCTGCCCGGCCGTCGCCCTGTTCGCCGTCGCCGTCGCCGTGTTCCTCTACGCCGTCGCCATAGCGCGGGCGGCGCGGGATATTGAGCCGGTGCGAGAGGATACGGGGGAGTATGACCCTGAAAAATAACGGCGCTGCCTCTAGCAGCGCCGGGCGGCAGAGGTACTGACCGCCAATCACATTTTAGCACAAGAGAGGTACAAAGAATGAACAATTATCAGCAGTTTCTAGACAGCAAGCGGATCAAGGTCGAACGCGCCGGATTCACGGTTGACGCCGACGCGCTTAACCCGATGCTATTCCCCTTCCAGCGTGACATTGTGCGCTGGGCGTTGCAATGCGGCCGGGCGGCGCTCTTCGAGGATTGCGGCTTGGGTAAGACACCGCAGCAGCTCGAATGGGCCAATCAGGTACACCGGCACACCGGCGGCAACGTCCTGATTTTTGCGCCGTTGGCCGTTGCCACCCAGACGCAACAGGAAGGGGCCAAGTTCGGCATCCCGGTTCACATCTGCGCTGTACAAGCCGACATGCAGCCCGGCGTCAATATCACGAACTATGAGAAGTTGCACCACTTCACGCCGGACGGCATCGCCGGGATCGTACTGGATGAATCAAGCATCCTGAAATCCTATGACGGCACGACGCGCAAGGCGCTTAACGAGTTCGCCGCCGCTATCCCCTTCCGGCTGGCGTGCACCGCCACGCCAGCGCCAAACGACCTGATTGAACTGACCAATCACGCCGAGTTCCTGGGCATCATGAGCGGTAAGGAAATCATCGCTCTTTATTTCACTCAGGACGGCAACACGACCCACCAATGGCGGCTCAAGGGACACGCCCGCGAAGAGTTCTGGAAGTGGATGTCCCAATGGTCGGTTGCCATTCGCCGCCCGTCTGACCTCGGCTATGAGGATAACGGCTTTGTGTTGCCCGCCCTACAGATGCACGAGCAAGTCGTGAAGGGCGCGGCGGTTGACGGTTATCTATTCCCGGTCGAAGCCCAGACACTACAGGAACGGCGCGAGGCCCGGCGAAACTCCCTAACCGAGCGCGTAGCTGCCGCCGCCGCTCTTGCCAACAGCAACGATGAATCGTGGCTCATCTGGTGCGACCTGAACGCCGAAAGCGAGGCCTTAACCGCCGCCATCCCCGGCGCGGTCGAAGTGGCCGGGCGGCACAGTGACGAACACAAGATCGACGCCATGACAGGATTCGCCCAGGGCCGATACCGCGTCATTGTTACTAAGCCGACTATCGCCGGATTCGGCATGAACTGGCAACACTGCCGCAATATGGCCTTTGTCGGCCTGAGTGATAGCTACGAGCAACAGTACCAGGCCATCCGCCGCTGCTGGCGATTCGGGCAAACGCAGCCGGTCAACGTCCACGTCGTCACCGCCGACACGGAAGGCGCGGTTGTCGCCAATATCAAGCGCAAGGAAAAGCAAGCCGCCGCCATGTTTGACAACATCGTGAAACACATGAGCGTCTATACCGACGTTCGCCACACAACGAGGATGGAAATGAACTACGAAACCGATGTAGCTACCGGCAACGGATGGACGCTCTATCTGGGTGACAGTATCCAAACGATTGACGAGGTCGAAACCGAATCGGTTGGATTCACGATATTCAGCCCGCCGTTTCCCGGCATGTACGCCTATACCAATAGCGTCAATGACGTTGGCAACAGCGACCATATCCGGCAGATGATCGACCACTTCCGTTACCTCGTGAAGGCTGACAAGCTCATGCGCGTGATGATGCCCGGCCGGATCGTCGCCGTCCACCTCATGCAACTAACCGCCATGAAGAACCGCGACGGCTACATCGGGATCAAGGACTATCGCGGCCGGGTCATTTCGATGATGGAAGAAGAGGGTTGGATTTATCACGGCGAGTTGACTATCGACAAAAACCCGCAGATTCAGGCCGTCCGCAACAAAGAGCGCGGATTATTGTTTAAGTCGCTGGCCCAGGATAGCAGCGTGATCCGCCCCGCCCTGGCCGACTACCTGCTGCTGTTCCGCAAGCCCGGCGAAAACCCGCAACCGATCCGCGCCGGCATGAGCCGCAATTACAACCCTACCGGCGGCTGGGTGACTGAAAAGGAGTGGATTCAGTGGGCGCATCCCATCTGGCCCGCGTCCCAAGTGTGCCGGGAAAACGGCATCGAGTACGACATTGCCGACCTGTTGCCGCCGGTATGGTATCGCCGTGTCAGCGACCCGGAAAAAGGCAGCATCGAAGCCGTCAACCCGTGGGGAATTCAAGAAACGGACGTATTAAACGTTCGTCAAGCCCGCGAGACTGATGATGAGCGCCATCTATGCCCGCTCCAGTTGTCGGTGATTGCGCGGGCGATCAAACTGTGGTCTGCCCCCGGCGATCTCGTCTACTCTCCATTCGCCGGGATCGGCAGCGAGGGCTATGAGGCAATCCGTCACGGGCGGCGCTTTGTCGGCGGCGAGTTGAAACGTTCCTACTGGCAATCGGCAATCCAGAACCTTCACGAGGCCGAACGGCGCAAGGGCGCGCTGTCATTGTTCGATTGGGCCGAACAAAACGACCGCGCCGAGGTTGCCGCCCAATGACTGCCCTAACCCTCGCCGCTCTCATCCTCTGGCCCGCCCCGGCCGCGCCTATCGAGCCGCCCGGCGTCACCGGCTGGGCCAGCGCCTACGCGCCCGGCGTCATGGAGAACGTCATAACCTACCGCATGGCCTACGACATATGGCCCCACGGCGCGCCGCCGCGTGACTGGTACACCGTCGCCGGGGCCATTGCGACCAACGACTGCCGGCAGGTGGGCAGCGTCATGACCCTAACCGCTACGGGAGACGGCCGCGCCTATCGGGTGCTCGTCGCCGACTGCGCCGGGGCGGATAGCGCCGCATGGATGACCGATTGCAATATCGTGGCCGAACTGGACGCCCGGCTGTGGCAGACGTTGACCGAGCGGCACGGGCGGCCGTTGGAGGTGACACTACGATGAGCAAAAAGATGAGCAAACTACCCGCCGCAGACCTACCCGTCGTATGGCAGCGTTATTGTGACGGCGACACGCTGGCCGCTATCGCCGCCGATTACGGTTGCGCCGAATCCAATATCAGCCGCCGCCTGAGACGGTTCATCGGTGAACCGTACCTATCCCGCTCGGCCGCGTTTGTCCGCCAGACGACCGGCCGCAAGGCCCGCCCCATGACCGACCGGCAATCGGCTCTGCTGCGCTACATCATTCGCGCCAAAACCGAAAACGGCGGCGACTCGCCGACCTGGGGCGAAATTATGCACGCGACCGGCTACCAATCCACCTCGGCCGTCACCGGCGCGCTCAATTCGCTGGAGCGCCGCGGGCTGATAGAGCGCAGCCACGGCGTGGGACGCGGCGGCGGGCGGCCGGGGCGTATCCGCGTGGCGGGTATGCGAGTGGTCTATGAGCCGCCGCAGGAGGCCGCGCAATGACCCGCGCCCGCATTGAGATATTCCCCACCCGCCGACGCCCCGGCTATGCCGCCGTCGTATGGGCCGGACAGTCCGGCGCGCCGCGCGTCTATCAGGTGTTTTTCGCCGCCCAGCGCGATGACGCCGAAGCCGACGCGCGGCAGTACGCCGACGCCCTGCTGTCCGGCGGCGTAGAGGATTTGACCGGCGGCCGGGGGAGATCATGAGACGCGCCGCCAAGACCGATGTCAACCATGCGGAAATTCGTGACGGTCTACGCGACGTGTTCGGCCCCGCCGCCGTGCAGGACGTGAGCATGTACAGCGGCCTCGGCTTCGACCTGATAGCCGTCGCCCGCGGCCGGGTGATGTTTCTGGAGGTCAAACAGCCGCGGCAGGTCACGCGGCTGACAGAGAGTGAAACCGCCGCCCGCGAACGCTACGGGCAACAGTGGCGCGTCGTGACAACGTTGGATGAGGCATTAGCAGCATTACAGGAGGCACAATGAGAAACAGAATATTGGTTATCGGTTTCTGCCTGTTCGTCTGGGCCGCGTTTCTGCTCGTCATGTGGCAAGTCGCCCACGGCGACGGCTCGTCAAGCCCTCCGGAGTGCCCGCCGGGGCTGGTGTGCGAGTGGCCCACAGCGACCGCCCCGGCCGTGACGAGCGAGCCTTACCCGCCGCCATACCCGGCCCCCTATCCAGCGCCTGACTATCTGCCGTTGGTGGCGGGGGAGAGCTATCCGTGAAGAGCTTTTCAGGAACTCATCCTCTTGTCCCGGTTATGGCTGAGCTACGGGCCGAACGTGATGCACTGCAAGCGCGTGCAACTCGCCTGGAGGCTCAATTGACGGCCATCGGCTATCCGTCGGCCCCTACCCGCTGGCGTTTCGCCGCCGGGTTGATTGTCGTGGTCGGCGCGGCGCTGTTCGTGGCACTGTGGCAATTGTCGCGGCCAGGAGGCTCCCCGGCCCGATGACCCGCAAACCACCGACCAGCCCCACCGATCCGCGCAACCACATCTGCCGCCGCTGTGGGCGACAGTGGCGCAAAAACAGCGGCAAGACCGCCTGCCCGTATTGCGGCTATAGCGGCGGGCGGGTGTCGATGGAGGCCCCGGCCCCCTGAGACTGGCCCCCTGCCCCGTTGTAATTTACGGCCGAAAATTACAATCGGCCATTAGGTGAGTGTAGGAGAGTGCAATGAGTATCACACCAGCAGAGAAATACCAGGCAGTTGAGCAGTATATCCGCGGCCTGCCCACAAACGAACTAAAAACCGCGCTACTCGCCTCGACCATAGCAATGATTGAGGCGCTGGACGCGGCGAACAAACGCGCCAACGCTCATGCTGAGCGCGAGGGCTGGCTAGAACAAAAAGCCGGGTTCCGGCCGGTCATGACGCCGCCGGATGGATCGCAATGGGAAATTGTCATCCCCGCCGTTTTCCTGAATGGCGAATTTTGTATCGCCAACCAGGACGGAGAACCGGATACCTACGCAGGGCCGGTACTACTGATGCGCTATTCGAGTGCGCCGGATATAGCCCCGGCCCCCTGAGACTGGCCCCCTACCCCTGAAAATAACGCCCCGTGTTAGCGGGGCGTGCCGACGGGAGATCACACGTCGGCGGACAGATTATAGCCGTTTAGTTGCGTAACCAAAGGGAGATCAAAAATGAATCCTGAAACGATGACTGAGATTGTGGAATTGTGGGTGGAATGCCTACGCCGGGGGCTGACGGCCGGGCTGGAATATACGCCAGCGCGGAACGCGGCAACCGATGAAATCAGGGAGGCATACCCTGATATTCAGACCTATTTCAACGCGGCGCGGGAGTATCGCCGGAACGGGGTAAACACGGCAGACGCTCGGACGGGAATGGTGCTGTCGGCCCACATGGGACAGGCCGCATATCGGTTGAAGGTCGAGTTGGGGTTACGTCCCAAGCGCGGTGGGGGGACTCCCCCACCGCCCGCCGCCGCGGTGCCTGTGGCCCCTACCCCGTCACCGAACGGCAACGGCGGCGGGCCGTCGGCAATGGCTCAGGCGTTTATTGAGAAATACCCCCCGGCCGTGGGGGATGTCATCTGCCTGGGTGATACCCGCCTGTTGGGGATGTTGTCTCACGTATCAGATACGGCATGGCAATACCCGTTCCGGCCGTCAAAACGTGACGGAGTTCAAAACGTGCTCGAAAAATCGGGCTGGCGTTTTGAGGTTATCGACGGCCGCGCCGCCAGTTTCACGGTGCGAGTTACCGCCGCGCCGGTGACGAATGAGCAAAAAATGCTGGCGGCCATCGAGGAGATTCGACAGGAAACCGAGCGGCGCATTGCCGAGGTCATGCGTCAATTCGGCCACTGAAAATAACGGCCACGCGGACACGTGGCCGGGCGCGGCAGGAGACAACCGCCGCGCCGCGAATAGTTTAGCAGTTAACGCAGAAAAGGAGACAAACAGAGATGAGTGATTCTACCAAGCGCGGCTATGCCGCCTACAACACCGAGAGCAATCAGGCCCTGGTCAAAATCCTGAACGTCACGGCCTGGGTTGCTTTGTTCGTCCTCATCGCCATCACCGGCGTTCATGCCGTGAGCATCGTCATGCGTCATCATGGCGCGGGTACGGGCGTCCTCTACTGGATGCGGGTTGCCGCGCCGATTATGACCGAGGTATTCACCGCCCTTGTTACGGTTGGTTTCGCGCTCCACATCTGGCGCGGCGTGCAGCGCTGGCTGGGCCTGGGCGTTGAAATCATCTGGATCGTGTTCGCCTCGCTCAATCTGATTAGCGATTTCACAATGGCGGCGACTGGCACGCTGGGCGGCGTGCTGGGGTTTTGGGTTGCCTACGGGCTACCAATCTCGGCTCTCGTCACCGGCACGATGTTCTATTTCACCCTGCGCACGTCGCCGGAAAATACCCGTATTGAGGCGGAAAAGGCCGCTGCCAACAAGCGCACCGAAGATGACTTCGAGGCGCGTCAAGACGTATTCGACACGGCCGAATACGAGATGATTCGCCGCCGCCGCGTCTGGTTGGACATTGCCAACGGCCTGAAGCGCGAGGGATACGACGACCACGAGATTGCCTTTATGACCCAGCGCACGCCGCAACTGACCGGCTATGACCCCAGCGACCATACACCCGTCGTCTTGGAGAACCAGGCCGACACGCAACCCGCCCCGCCGGTCAGTTGGCTTGACCGGCTGCGCGGGCGTAAACCAGCCCCCCAGCCGTCGCCCGCCGCGCCGCCCCAGGTTGACGAGGCCGCCCTCACCGCCGCAATCGCCGCCATGATTGCCCGCGGCGAGTTAAGCGCGCCAGTAGGTAATTCTACCTACGCGACGACGCAACCGGCCCAACCGGCCGCGGGGCAGGGGGAGGGCAACGGCGCACCGCCGCCGCGCTATGGGGGTGACAGCCGCCCTTAGCGGCGGTCGTGGCGGCACAGGCAGCACGACCGCGGAATACGGCCCCGGCGCGGGTTGGAATGGACGCGCCGGGGAACTTGCCAGTATCAGAGGGACGCCCGGCGGCGTTGCCAGTATCAGGCCGCGCCGATACTGGCAATACTGGCAAATACGAGGCCACAGACGACGCCGGGCTACTGGCAATACTGGCAAACAGGGAGATAGGCAATGAACGATTTGACCCTAGCGAATGGAGAATCGAGGTCTACACCAACCGCAACGGCATCCGTTACTGGAATCACCGGCGACGGGGAAAGCGCGGCGGCAAAGATAACTGGAAGTTCGGCGGCCGGTTTGAAACCCTCAGTGCCGAGCGGCAAAACGAATACTGGCAAAGGTCGAAAAGCTGACCCATTGCCAGTATCGGATTTGCTCAATATTTTGCAGGGGATATTGCGCGATCTTCAGGAGGCTGGATTGCCAGTATCGGCGGTGCAGTTGCCGGTATCAGACGGTGCGCCGCCGCGTGTGGCTGTGCTGCTGGAAGGCGTGCTCTACGATACTGGCAAATTCACAATTGCCAGTATCGAGGCCCCCGCCCCATGACGCGCTACTCGTCGGCGGGCGGGGCGGTGTCATCCGCCCCGGCCGCGACCAGTTCACGAAAAACGGCGTTCTCGGTCAACGTCTGTTGATACAGCCGGTCAAGCGCCACCACGAAGGCGCGGGTTTTACTGCCGTGGATATAGGCCAGTAACGCGAGTTGGCGCACCTGCTCCGGTGCGAGTTTGAAATTGATTGATACCAGGTCGGGGTTTCTCTGTGCCATGCCGACATCATAGCAGAAATGTATAGATTGTGTCAATATCAGATATGGCAATTCTATATTGGGTATTGACAATGTATAGAATCTGTGTTATACTATTGTCATAGTTAGGAATTGAGAC
>JACDJC010000727.1_pt1 | contig 34988 bp, 29 predicted proteins | sample 7454191 | NCBI WGS metagenome assembly JACDJC01 (sample SAMN14253291, study PRJNA609438) | sludge metagenome | isolation source: sludge after 25d culture with pyrite and EDTA | collected 2018-12-20
AGCATTCTTCGCACACGTTGCGCGCGCAGCACCGGCATCGCCAGCCGGGCCGACAGCCCGAAATGGCGCCGGCGCCGCAGAGAGAACCGGCGGGCTGCGCCGGCAGCGACCGGTGGGCCGGCCGCTTGGCGATCGGCACCGGCGGCGATAGCGGCATCGATCGCGCCGTCGCACTCGCCTTCGCCCCCGAGGGTGCCGATTCGGTGATCGCGTGGGAGACCGTCGACGACTAAGACCAGCGAAGCGAACCGGACCGACGACCGCGTTCCCTTCCGGTCGGACGCGACGGGCAGCGCGACGGCCGCCCACCGGCCCCGGCGCAGCCGCCGGCGCCGCTGGGCGGGGCGTGCGTTGCTGCTCGCCTTCTTCTGCCTCGCCGGTTGGCTCGCGTGGCGGCAGGCGCAAACGGTCGACTGGTCGGAGGTGCTCACGACGCTGCGCGACTACCGCGCATCGACGCTCGCGCTCGCCTTCGCGCTGGCGGCGGCAAGCTACGCGATCTACGGCTGCTTCGACATCCTGAGCCGTCGCTACGTGCAGGCGCAGGTCTCGAATCGTCGAGCGGTGCTGATCGGCGCGGTCAGCTACGCATTCAACCTGAACATCGGGTCGATCGTCGGCGGCGCCGGTTTTCGCCTTCGCCTGTATTCGCGCGTCGGCGTGGAGCAGGCGAAGATCGCGGCAATGATCCTGTTCAGCATCGCGACGAACTGGATCGGCTACCTGTTCGTCGCGGGGGTCGTGTTCGCGATCGGCGGCATCGAGTTTCCCGAGGGATGGAAGGCGGGCGACGGCGCGATGCGGGTGATCGGCGCGATCATGGTCGCGTCGTCGATCGGCTACGTCGTGTCGTGCCGTTTCTCGCCGCGACGCGAGTTCTCGTTTCGCGGCCGCGCGTTCCGGCTGCCGTCCTGCGGACTGGCGCTTCGGCAACTGCTGCTCGGCGCCTCGAACTGGCTCGTGATCGCGGGCGTCGTCTACGTGCTGCTGGGGCACCAGGCGTCGTATTCGACGGCGCTGGCGGTCGTGTGCGTCGCCAGCATCGCCGGCGCCGTGGCGCATATCCCCGGGGGCCTGGGCGTGATCGAAGGCGTGTTCGTCGCGATGCTCGGCTGGTCGATGGGCACCGGCGTGATCCTGGCGGCGGTGCTCGCCTATCGCGCGGTGTACTACCTCGTGCCGCTGGCATTCGCGGTCGTGCTCTTTTTCGTGCTCGAGTGGGTGGCGCGGCGCAAGGCGTCGTCGCAAGCCGCCGGCGCCGGGGCACGGCCGCTGCCGGACGCGCGGCGCTGAGGTCGACGCCGGCCGACGCCGGCCGACGCCGGTGCACCGCGGGCAGCGAAGCCCGCGAGCCGGGCGCGGTGTTTGCTTTCGGCCAGACGACGCGGCCCGTGTCGCCGTGCAGCGGAGCAGGCACAGATGGATGCATCGTCGCGCGCCGACGCGCAGCGCGCTTCGTCGACGGCGGGCTGCAAGCGGCAGCCCTACGGCTTCTTCGAACGGTTCGCCGCGCGTGCCAGTCGCGCCGCGGGAAGCAGCGCCGGCTTCGTTCTCGCCGCCTTCGCCGTCGCCGTCTGGGCGATCAGCGGCCCGATGTTCGGCTTCTCGCAGACGTGGCAGCTGGTGATCAACACCGGCACGACGATCGTCACCTTCCTGATGGTGTTCCTGATCCAGCACGCGCAAAACAAGGACAGCCGTGCGGTGCACCTGAAGCTGAACGAGTTGATCGCATCGCACGAATACGCGAGCAACCGGCTGGTGGCGGTCGAGGACCTCGACGAAGAGGCGCTGCGCAGGCTGCACGACTTCTACGGCCGCCTGGCCGAGCTGGCCGAGCAGGAAGGCGGCCTGAAGGCGACTCATTCGGTGGACGAAGCCGCGCAGGCGCACGGCCGCAAGAAGCGCGCACGACAGGCGCGCGCGGGCGCGCAGCGACGCGAGCCGCCGGCGCGCGACGGCGATTCGGCTGCAGGCGAACGCGCGGCGGCGGGGGTCGCGCGTGCGGCGCGCGAAGCGGCCACGGCCGCGGTCGAGGCCGCCGACGCGACGCGGCGCGGAAACGGCGAGCAGCGCCAACGTCGCGAGGGCATGCCCCGCGAGAACGCCTGAATGCACGCCGCCGACGAACCGGCCTGCGGTGTCGTGCATTTCGGCGACGTCGAGGACGCCGCGCGGCGCATCGCCGGCCAGGTCGAGCACACGCCGCTGCTGCACTCGCGCACGCTGTCGGAGATCGCCGGCGCGCAGCTGTTCCTGAAGTTCGAGAACCTGCAGTTCACCGCCTCGTTCAAGGAGCGTGGCGCGCTGAACCGGCTCGCCCAGCTTGCGCCCGAAGCGCTTTCGCGCGGCGTGCTCGCGGTGTCGGCCGGCAATCATGCGCAGGGCGTGGCCTGGCACGCGAAACGCCTCGGCGCGCCGGCGACCATCGTGATGCCGTCGGCAACGGCGTCGGTGAAGGTCGCGCGCACGCGCGCGCTCGGCGCGACGATCGTGCTGCACGGCGAGCAGTTCGACGAGACGCACGCACGCGGCGCGGCGATCGCCGCCGAGCGCGGGCTGACGACGATCGATCCCTTCGACGACGCGGCGGTGATCGCAGGCCAGGGCACCGTCGGCCTGGAGCTCGCACGCTCGCCGCACGAACTCGACGACGTCGTCGTGCCGATCGGCGGCGGCGGGCTGGCGGCGGGCATGGCGATCGCGCTGCACGAGCTTCGCCCGTCGGTGCGCGTCGTCGGGGTGCAGAGCGAGCGCTTCGCGCTCGTGCACGACGCGCTGTGCGGTGCGAATCATCCGCTCGGCGCCTCGACGATCGCCGACGGCATCGCCGTGAACCGGCTCGGTTCGATCACGCTGCCGCTGCTGCGCCGGCACCTCGACGGCGTTCTGCTGGTCGACGACGCGCAGATCGAGCAGGCGATCCTGCTGCTGCTCGAGATCGAGAAGACCGTCGTCGAGGGCGCCGGTGCGGCGGGGCTTGCCGCGGTGCTCGCGCATCCGCAGCGATTCCGCGGACGCCGCGTAGGGCTCGTCCTGACGGGCGGCAACATCGATCCGCTGCTGCTCGCAGCGATCATCGAGCGCGGGCTTGCCCGCTCGGGGCGCCTGGCGCGCCTGGTCGTCGACGTGCGCGACGCGCCCGGCGCGCTCGCGCGCGTGACCGCGCTGCTGGCCGATGAGCGGGCGAACGTCGAGCAGATCCACCACGAGCGCGCCTTCGGCACGAAGGGCGCGCAGCGGGTGGCGGTGGAAATCGTCGTGCAGACGGAGTCGCAGGCGCACGTCGAGCGCGTCCTGCGCCGGCTCCGCGAGGCGGGGTTCGACGCGCGAAGCGAGTAGCGGCGCGCGCACTACAATGCCCGACTCCACCAGGCGAACAGGATCCGAAGCAATGGCAATCGAAACCGTGGGCATCATCGGCGCAGGCACGATGGGCAGCGGCATCGCGCAGGCGTGCGCACAGGCGGGCATCGACGTCACGATGCAGGACGTCGACGACGCGGCCACCGCGCGCGGCATGAAGGCGATCACCGTCTCGTTCGATCGCCTCGTCAAGAAGGGATCGATCGACGAGGCGAACAAGGCCGAGATGCTCGGCCGGGTGCGCACCACCACGCGGGCCGACGACCTGGGCGCGTGCGGACTGATCATCGAGGCGGCCACCGAGAACGAGTCGCTGAAGGACAAGATCCTGCGCAACGTCGATTCGATCGCGCGGCCCGGGACGATCATCGCGACCAACACGTCGTCGATCTCGATCACGAAGCTGGCGGCATCGCTGAAGGATCCCGAGCGCTTCGTCGGCATGCACTTCTTCAACCCGGTGCCGGTGATGGCGCTGGTCGAGATCATCCGCGGGCTTCGGACTTCCGACGAGACCGTCAACGCGGTCACCGCGCTCGCGCAACGGCTGGGCAAGACGCCGATCGGCGTGAAGAACAGCGCCGGCTTCGTCGTCAACCGCATCCTGTGCCCGATGATCAACGAGGCGATCTTCGCGCTGCAGGAAGGACTGGCGAGCGCCGAGGAGATCGACGCCGGCATGAAGCTCGGCTGCAATCACCCGATCGGCCCGCTTGCGTTGTGCGACCTGATCGGCCTCGACGTCGAGCTCGCGGTGATGGAAGTGCTCTACGGCAGCTTCAACGACCCGAAATACCGTCCGGCGCCGCTGCTGCGCGAGATGGTCGACGCCGGGCTGCTCGGACGCAAGACCGGCCGCGGTTTCTACTCGTACGCCCGGTGAGCCGCGGCGCACGCCGTGGGACCGCGGCGAAGCCGATCCCGCGCTCGAGCCGCTGATCTGCTGGGGCGCTCCCGTCCGGCGCGCTCGCGCTCGGCGCGCCCGAAGCTTCTCAGCCGTCGAAGTGCTGCAGCTCCTGCAGCGACACCACCGTGAGCGCGCCGTATTCCAGCTTCACGAAGCCGTTGCGCTCGAGTTGCTGCAGCGCGCGGTTCACCGTCTGTCTCGACAGGCCGGTCAGGTAGCCGATCTCGCCCTGCGAGATCTCCAGCCGCGTGCCGACGCCGGGATACAGCAGCGGATTGAACAGCTGCGACAGGCAGCGCGCGACGCGCGCGTCGGGCGGCAGCAGCCGATCGATCTCGACCGTGCCGATGAACTGCCCCAGCCGCTCGTTGAGCAGCTGCAGCAGGTACCGATTGAACGAAATGCTGGTGTCGAGCAGCCAGTGGAAGGTCGCGCGCGGCAGGTAGGCCATCCGGCTGTCGCGCAGCGCGACGACGTCGTACTTGCGCGGTTCGTCCTTCAGCAGCGAGCCCTCGCCGAACCAGCCGCCCGCGGCGATGCCGGTGAGCGTCACGGACTTGCCGGTGGTGGACACGTTGCTCACCTTGACGATGCCGCTGACGACGCCGATCCAGTGGTCGACCGGATCGCCCTTTCGGCAGACGAAGGCTCCCGCGCGCAACTCGCGCTCGACGAGATCGCGACGAATGCGTTCTTGCTGCGCTGCGTCAAGCCGCTGTAGCCACGACGACAGCCCGAGGAGTTCGTCGAAGGCGGACACGGCTGCCGGGAATCCCTCACTTTGTCGGTCAGGCGACAACTATAACGGCGCGCGTACCATAGACTGCGCGGACAAGACCAGAAGGGGAGGTGGCCGTTGGCCGGCGATCAGGGGCCGATTCTCGAGGTGCGCGACGTATCGCTGCAGTTCGGCGGCGTGACGGCGTTGATGGGCGTGAACTTCGAGGTTCGCCCCGGCGAGCTGTTTTCGATCATCGGCCCGAACGGCGCCGGCAAGACCTCGATGCTGAACTGCATCTCCGGGCGCTACTCCCCGACCGCCGGAACCGTCCATTTCAAGGGCAGCGACATCACGCGCCTGACGCCGAGCCAGCGCGCCGCGCTCGGGCTCGGTCGCACATTCCAGAACCTGGCGCTCTTCAGTCACATGACGGTGCTCGACAACATCATGGTCGGGCGTCACCACCTGATGAAGAACAGCTTCCTCGGTGGGTCGCTGTACTGGTTCGGCGGCGCGCAGAAGGAGGAGCTCGCGCATCGCCGGCACGTCGAGGACATCATCGATTTCCTCGAGATCAGCCACATCCGCAAGGCCGTTGCGGGTACTCTGTCGTACGGACTGCGCAAGCGCGTCGAGCTGGCGCGCGCAGTGGCGGTGCGCCCCGACCTCATCCTGCTCGACGAGCCGATGGCCGGCATGAACCTCGAGGAAAAGGAGGACATGGCGCGCTACATCGTCGACCTCAACGAGGAATGGGGGATGACGGTGATCATGATCGAGCACGACATGGGCGTGGTGATGGACATCTCGCAGCGCGTGATGGTGCTCGATTTCGGCCGCGTGATCGCCTCGGGCCTGCCGCACGAGATCATGGACAACGAGCAGGTGAAGACCGCGTATCTCGGCGTGGACGACGCGCAGCCTGTCGCGCAGGCGCAGGCCTGAACCGATGGCCACCGAATACGGCGACGTCGTTCGCCACGACACCTTCCCGAAGCTGCTGCTGCACAACGCCGAGCGCTGGCCCGACGAAGTGGCGATGCGCGAGAAGGAATTCGGCATCTGGAACGAGTTCACCTGGTCCGACTACCGCGACCGCGTGCGCGAGATCGCGCTCGGCCTGCTCTCGCTGGGCGTGCGCCGCGGAGAGATCGTCTCGATCATCGGCAAGAACCGTCCCGAGATGGTGTGGGCCGAACTCGCCGTTCACGCGGTCGGCTGCATGTCGCTGGGCATCTATTCCGATGCGCTGAACGAGGAGGTGGCGTACCTCGTCGAATACGCGCAGGTGCGCATCGTGCTGGCCGAGGACGAGGAACAGGTCGACAAGCTGCTCGACATCGCCGAGCGGCTGCCGTGCATCGAGCGCATCGTCTACTTCGATCCGCGCGGCATGCGCAAGTACGACGACGCTCGACTGATGGGCTGGGACGACCTGAAGGCTGCCGCTGCGCGCATCCATGCCGACGATCCGAAGCGCTTCGAGAACGAGGTCGCGCTCGGCAAGGGCAGCGACGTGGCGGTGCTCTGCACCACTTCGGGCACCGTGTCGAACCCCAAGATCGCGATGCTGCAGTCGGGCCCCTTCCTCGCGCACTGCCTGTCGTACCTGCGTGCCGACCCCAAGCTGCCCGGCGACGACTACGTCTCGATGCTGCCGCTGCCGTGGATCATGGAGCAGATCTACGCGGTCGGCCAGGCGCTCATTTCCCGCATCACCGTCAACTTCGTCGAGGAACCCGAGACGCAGATGGCCGATCTTCGCGAGATCGGCCCCACCTTCGTGCTGCTCGCCCCGCGCGTCTGGGAGCAGATCGCCGCCGACGTGCGCGCGCGCATCATGGACGCAACCAGATTCAAGCAGAAGATGTTCGCGCTCGGCATGAAGCTGGGGCTGGCGGCGCTGGCCAGGCGACGCCGTTCCCGGCTGGCCGACTGGATCCTGTTCCGCGCGCTGCGCGACCGCCTGGGTTTCACGTACCTGAAGTCGGCGGCCACCGGCGGCGCCGCGCTCGGGCCCGAAACCTTCCGCTTCTTCCAGGCGATGGGCGTTCCGCTGCGCCAGATCTACGGGCAGACCGAGCTGGCCGGCGCGTACACGATCCACCGACCCGACGACGTCGACTTCGACACCGTCGGCGTTCCGTTCGACACCTCCGAGGTGCGCATCGACAACCCCGACGCGAACGGCGTGGGCGAGATCGTCGCGAGAAGCGAGGGACTGTTCCTCGGCTTCTACGCGAACGAAGAGGCCACCCGCGCCGACCTGCGCGACGGCTGGATGCACACGGGCGACGCCGGCTACATCAAGAAGGAGAACGGCCACCTCGTCGTCATCGACCGCATCAAGGACCTCGCCGTCACCTCCGCCGGCACGCGCTTCTCGCCGATGTTCATCGAGAACAAGCTGAAGTTCTCGCCGTTCATCGCCGAGGCGGTGATCCTCGGCCACGAAAAGCCGTTCCTGTCGACGATCATCTGCATCCGCTACCAGATCGTCTCGAAGTGGGCCGAGCAGCGCGGCATATCGTTCACCAACTACACGAACCTGTCGGCGCAGCCGCAGGTGTACGCGCTGCTGCGCGAAGAAGTCGAGCGGGTCAATGCGACGCTGCCCGAAGCGCAGCGCATCGGCAAGTTCGTGCTGCTCTACAAGGAGCTCGACGCCGACGACGGCGAGCTCACGCGCACGCGCAAGGTGCGGCGCGGCGTGATCAACGAGAAGTACGCCGACATCATCGACGCGATCTACACCGGCGAGCCGAAGGTGCACGTCGACACGATGATCACCTTCCAGGACGGCACGAAGGCGCGCATCCGCACCGACCTCGTGGTCGAGACGCTGAAGGCGTACCGGCCGCCGGTGCGTCGCACCGACGAGGAGGAGGCGGTCTCCGCCTGAACCGCATCATGAACACCACGCTTCTCATCCAGCTGCTCGTCAACGGGCTCATCATCGGCACGCTGTACGGCGTGGTGGCGATGTGCTTCGTGCTCATCTACAAGTCCACGCAGATCGTGAACTTCGCGCAGGGCGAGTTCCTGCTCATCGGCGCCTGGGTCTGCTGGTGGCTGCTCACCTATTGGCAGTTGCCGTTCTGGATCGGCTTTCCGGTCACGCTCGCCTTCATGATGGTGTTCGGCCTGCTGCTCGAACGCATCGTCCTGCGCCCGATGATCGGCGAGCCGATCATCTCGGTGATCATGGTCACCATCGGCCTGGCGATCTTCTTCCAGGCGATGATGAAGTGGATCTTCGGCGTCTGGGCGAAGCCCTTCCCGGAAGTGTTCGGCACCAAGTCGATGAACATCTTCGGCCTGAACGTGCAGACGCCCTACGTGATGTCGATGGTGATCTCGCTGTTGATCATGGTGGGCTTCGCCTGGTTCTTCAAGTTCTCGCGCACGGGGCTGGCGATGCGCGCCACCGCGTTCAACCAGCAGGTCGCGCAGAGCCTGGGCATCTCGGTGAAATCCGTGTTCGCCATGGCGTGGGCGATCTCGGCGATCGTCTCGGCGCTGGCCGGCGTCGTCGTCGGAATGGTCAACGGCGTGTCGTCGGCGCTGTCGTTCTTCGGCATCAAGGTGTTTCCGGTGGTCATCCTCGGTGGACTCGATTCGATCGTCGGCGCGATTGTCGGCGGACTGATCATCGGTGTACTCGAGAACGTTGCCGAGTTCGTCGACAGCCAGTACCTGAACTGGGGCAACCTGTACACGATCGCACCGTTCTATGCGCTGGTCATCATCCTGATGATCAAGCCGTACGGTCTGTTCGGCACCAAGCAGATCGAGCGAGTCTGAACAGGACACCCGAGCGTGGCGAGCACTCCTTCCGCACTGATTCCCTGCGGGCAGTTCAAGACGAGCTACCGCAAGGACACCACGATCTTCCCGACGCCGGTGTCGCGCGGCTTCGCGATCGCCGCGCTGGTGCTGCTGTGCGTCGCGCCTGCGCTCGACTGGCTCAGCAAGTACCAGCTGAACCTGTTGATCCAGATCGGCTACTACGGCATCGCCGCTCTCGGGCTGAACATCCTCGTCGGCTTCACCGGCCAGATCTCGCTGGGCCACGCGGCGTTCTTCGGTTTCGGCGCGTTCTCCTCGGCCTGGCTGAACAACAGCTTCGGCGTGCCGGTGTTCTGGGCGATTCCCATCGCCGGCGTGATGACCACCGTCGTCGGACTGCTCTTCGGCATACCCGCGGCGCGCATCAAGGGGCTGTACCTGGCGATCGCGACCTTCGCCGCGCAGTTCATCCTCGAGGACTTCTTCGCCCGCGCGAACTGGTTCACCGGAGGATCGGCGGGCACGCTCGCGAATCCGTTCAGCGTGTTCGGCCACGAAGTGAGCGGCGATCGCGGGTATTTCTACGTCGTGCTGGCGTATCTCGTCGTGATGTTCCTGCTCGGCGCGAACCTGCTGCGCACGCGCGACGGGCGCGCGTTCGTCGCGGTGCGCGATCACTACCTGTCGGCCGAGGTGATGGGCATCCAGCTCACCTGGTACCGCGTCCTCTCGTTCGGCATTTCGTCGTTCTACGCGGGCATCGGCGGCGCGCTGTTCGGCCACTACCTCAGCTACGTGTCGGTGGAAGGCTTCACGCTGCTGCTGTCGATCCAGTTCCTCGGAATGATCATCATCGGAGGGCTGGGCAGCGTGATGGGCACGCTGCTCGGGACCGCGTTCATGGTGCTGCTGCCCGAGACGATCGGCTGGTTCGTCGGCGGCCTGGGCGATGCGTTCCCGGCGTTGAACGACGGCCTGGCCTTCGCCAAGGAAGGCGCGATCGGCCTGGTGATCGTGCTGTTCCTGATCTTCGAGCCCGAGGGGCTGGCGCACCGCTGGCAACTGATCAAGGCGTACTGGAAGCTGTACCCGTTCTCGTACTAGTTCGTTCGCACAACGTTCCGCAAGGAGGAGTACCGAAATGAAAACAACCGCATTCACCGCCGCAGCCGCGGCGATCGTCCTGCTCGGCGCCGGCCCGGCAGCGGCGCAGGAAATCTTCGTCGGCCACCTGGCCGACAACACCGGCGCCACCTCCGATGTCGGCCGTCCGTACGGCCAGGGAATCGACGACGCGCTCGAGTACATCAACCGCCACGGCGGCATCGACGGCAAGAAGATCGACTTCGATTCGGTCGACTACAGCTACGAGGTCCCGCGTGCGATCGCCACGTACAAGAAGTGGACCGGCTCGCACAAGGTCGCGTCGATCCAGGGCTGGGGCACCGGCGACACCGAAGCGCTCGTCACCTTCGTCAGCAAGGACGAGATCCCGTATTTCTCGGCCTCGTACTCGGGGCACCTGACCGATCCCACCGGCAAGGGCCCGCACGGCTCGAAGGCGGCGCCGTACAACTTCTTCTACGGCCCGTCGTACACCGACGGCTGCCGCGCGCTCGTTCAGTGGGCCGCGGCAGATGCGAAGAAGAAGGGCATCGCGTCGCCGAAGTTCGTGCACATGGGCGACAACCACCCCTATCCGAACGCTCCGAAGGCCGCCTGCGGCGAATACGCGAAGGAACTCGGCTTCACCGTCGTGCCGGCGATCCAGTATTCGCTCAAGCCCGGCGACTTCAAGGCGCAGTGCCTGAGCCTGAAGGAATCCGGGGCCAATTACGCGTTCCTCGCCAACACGGGCGGCTCGACGATCTCGCTGCTGAAGTCGTGCGAAACGGTCGGCGTCGACGTGCAGTTCCTGGGCAACGTCTGGGCGATGGACGAGAACGCGCTGAAAGCCGCCGGGGACGCGGCCGACGGAACCGTGTTCGTCGTCGGCGCGGCCGACTGGAAGTCCGACGCACCGGGCATGAAGACGGTGCGCGAGATCTCCAAGGTGTCGGACGCCTCGGGCAACCAGTACCGCCCGGTGCACTACATGCGCGGCATCTGCTCGGTCTACTACATGCGTGACGCGATGGTCGCCGCCGGCAAGGCGGGCGGCGTCACCGGACCGAACATCAAGAAGGCGATGGAGCAGATGAAGGACCACGTCCCGGCGGAACTGCAGGGCGTGTGCATTCCTTCCACGTGGACGCCGCAGGATCACCGCGGCACGACGAAGGTCTTCCTCTACCAGGCGCACTCGAAGGCCGACAAGCAGGGCATCGAGAAGGTCGGCGAGGCCGAGATCGAGCGTCGTCCGGAGTGGCTCGGCTGGTAAGCCGCTTGCGCGGCCCCCTTCGCACCGGCGCGCAGGGGGCCGTGTTTTCGCCGCACAGCAACGGACCGCGCAGGTCCGAAGAAGCGAGGCCATGATCGAAGCGCAGACGAAGCCCGCCGACGCGGCGGTCGCCGCCAGGCAGCCGTTGCTCGTCGTCAACAACATCGAGGTCGTCTACGACGAGGTGATTCTCGTGCTGCGCGGCGTCAGCCTCGAGGTGCCCGAGGGCGAGATCGTCGCGCTGCTCGGCCCCAACGGCGCCGGCAAGTCGACCACGCTCAAGGCGATCTCGGGGCTGCTGCAGACCGAAGACGGAGAGGTCACGCGCGGCAACGTCACGTTCATGGGCGAGGAGGTGGCCAACCTCGCGCCGGAGCAGATCGTGCGCCGGGGCATCTTCCAGGTGATGGAGGGTCGGCGCATCGTCGAAGACATGACGGTGATCGAGAACCTGCGACTGGGCGCATACACGCGACGCGACTCCGGCGTGAAGCGCGACCTCGACATGGTGTTCGACTACTTTCCGCGGCTGCGCGAGCGTACCGGGCTGGCCGGCTACCTGTCGGGCGGCGAGCAGCAGATGCTGGCGATCAGTCGCGCGCTGATGGCCCGGCCGAAGATGATCCTGCTCGACGAGCCGTCGATGGGGCTGTCGCCGCTGCTGGTGAAGGAAGTGTTCGGCATCATCCGCGAGCTGAACCGGGAGCTGAAGATCACGATGCTGCTCGTCGAGCAGAATGCGCGCATGGCGCTGCAAACCGCGAGCTTCGGCTACATCATGGAGTCGGGAAAGATCGTCCTGGACGGAACGCGCGAGGAGCTTGTCAGCAACGAGGACGTCAAGGAGTTCTACCTGGGCGGCGGCGGCGAAGAGCGCCGCTCGTTCAAGAACCTGAAGTCGTACAAGCGGCGCAAGCGCTGGCTCTGAGCGCTGGCGCGAGACCCCGAGCGCTGGCGCGAGACCCCGAGCGCCGGCGCGAGAACTCCGACCCCTGGCGCGAGACTCCGAGCGCGAACGCGAAGAAGATGAGCGAACATTTCGATTCCCTCGAGACGCGTCCGGCCGAGGCGCGCGAGGGCGCGCTGATGGCGCGCCTGCCGGCACTCGTCGAGCACGCGCAGAAGAATGCACGCGGCTGGGCAAGGCGCCTGGCCGGCGTCGACCCGCGCGAGATCGCCTCGCGCAAGGCGCTGGCGCAATTGCCCGTGCTGCGCAAGGCCGACCTGAAGGCCCTGCAGGAGAGCGACCCGCCGTTCGGCGGGTTCGTGGCTGTCGACCCGGGTCGGTTGTCGCGCCTGTTCCTGTCGCCGGGCCCGATCTTCGATGCCGAGGGCACGGGCGACGATCCGTGGCGCGCGGCACGCGCGCTGTACGCGGCCGGCATTCGCGCCGGACACGTCGTGCAGAACTGCTTCGGCTATCACCTGACGCCCGGCGCGTGGATGATCGACGGGGCGGCGAGGAAGATCGGCGCCGCGGTGATTCCCGCCGGCGTCGGGCAGATCGAGCATCAGATCGAGATCATCCGCGCGCTGTCGCCCGATGCCTACACCGGAACGCCTTCGTTCCTTCGCATGATCGTCGAGAAGGCGCTCGAAGCCTCGCTCGACATCTCGAACCTGAAGCGCGCGCTGCTCGCCGCCGAGGCGCTGCCGCCGAGCCTGCGCGAGTGGTTCCGCGAGCACGGCATCGACACCGTGCTGCAGTGGTACGGCACCGCCGACGTCGGCCTGATCGCCTACGAATCGCCGGCGATGGACGGCATGATCCTCGACGAGGAACTGATCCTCGAGATCGTCCGGCCGGGCACCGGCGAACCGGTGTCCGACGGCGAAGTCGGCGAGATCGTCGTCACCAGCTTCAACCCCGTCTATCCGCTGATCCGCTTCGGCACCGGCGATCTGTCCGCGGCGCTTCCCGGCATCTCGCCGTGCGGGCGGACCAACGTCCGCATCCGCGGCTGGCTGGGGCGCGCCGACCAGACGACGAAGGTGCGCGGGATGTTCGTGCACCCCGAGCAGGTCGCCGAGGTCGCGAAGCGTTTTCCGCAGGTGCGCCGCGCGCGCCTGGTCGTCGAGGGCGAGCGGGCCGATGATCGGATGACGCTCCGGTGCGAGCTGGACGGCGACGCGCCGCAGTCGGCCGACGACCGCGAGGCGCTCGCCGCGCAACTGGCCGGTGCGCTGCGCGACGTCACGAAGCTGCGCGGCGAGGTCGAGCTGCTGGCCCGCGGCGCGCTGCCGAATGACGGCAAGGTGATCGAGGACGCGCGCAGGTACGAGTGAGGTCGCGATGTCGTCGTTCCGCTCGCTTCGCTACGAGATCGACGCGCGCAACCCGCGCGTCGCGCGCATCGTGCTGAACCGCCCCGAGCGGCTCAACGCCATCGACGAGCGCATGCCCGGCGAGATCCGCCGCGCCGTCGAGCAGGCCAACGACGACGACTCGGTGCACGTGATCGTGCTGTCGGGCGCCGGGCGCGCGTTCTGCGCCGGCTACGACCTGCAGGCCTTCGCCGAAGGCGTCGCCGACCACCCGTGCCAGCAGGAACGCACGCCGTGGGATCCGATGCTCGACTATCGAACCATGAAGCGCTTCACCGAAGACTTCATGAGCCTGTGGCACAGCCACAAGCCGACGATCGCACAGGTGCACGGCCATGCGGTGGCCGGCGGCAGCGACATCGCGCTTTGCTGCGACCTGCTCGTGATGGCCGAGTCCGCGCGCATCGGATACATGCCGACTCGCGTCTGGGGCTGTCCGACGACTGCGATGTGGACCTACCGCCTGGGGCCGATGCGGGCCAAGCAGCTGCTGTTCACCGGCGACACGATCGACGGCGCCACGGCGAAGGCCTGGGGATTGGCTGCCGACGCGGTGCCCGACGAACGTCTCGACGACAGCGTGCGCCGGCTCGCCGAGCGCATCGCCGGCGTGCCGCGCGGCCAGCTGATGATGCAGAAGCTCGTCGTCAACCAGGTGCTCGCGTCGATGGGCCTGGAGCAGACGCAGATGTTCGCGACGCTGTTCGACGGGATCACGCGTCACAATCCCGAAGGGATGTGGTTTCGCCGAAGAGCGCAACTGCATGGCTACAAGGACGCGGTTGCCTGGCGCGACTCGGGGCGCCCGATTCCCGAGGGGACCGAAGCGCAGCGACTCGTCGAGCAGATGCAGCGCGAACTCGGCGAGCGCTCGGGCGATTGACACAGGCAGGCGGCGTCAGGCGCGGCAGGCGAACGCGCCGGCGCGGCACTGGACGACGCGGCTGGCGAAGATCGAACGCTCGTCCCGGCGAGCAGGGAGCAAGACGATGTTTCGAGCGGAATTGCTGCGCGGAAAGCGGATCCTGGTCACCGGCGGCGGCACCGGCCTGGGGCGGGCGATGGGCGAGCGCTTTCTCGCGCTCGGTGCCGACCTCGTGATCTGCGGTCGGCGCAAGGGCGTGCTCGACCAGGCGGCCGACGAGATGACGAAGGCACACGGCGGGCGCGTCGAGACCTGGGGTGTCGACATCCGCGATGCGCAGGCGGTCGATGCGATGGTCGAGTCGATTTTCGCCGGGGGTCCGCTCAGCGGGCTCGTCAACAACGCCGCGGGGAACTTCATCAGCCCGACCGAGATGCTGTCGCCGCGAGCGTTCGACGCGATCGCGAACATCGTCTTTCACGGCACTTTCTACGTGACCAACGCGGTCGGCCGGCGTTGGATCGAGCAGGCGCGTGCGGCCGGCGGCTGGTCGAGTCCGCAGCCGATGAAGTCGGTGATCTCGATCATCGTCACCTGGGTGGAGAACGGCGGTCCGTTCACCGTGCCGTCGGCCATGAGCAAGGCGGGCGTTGCGGTGATGACGAAGTCGCTCGCCGCCGAGTGGGCGAACTACGGCATCCGGCTCAATGCAATCGGGCCGGGCGAGATTCCTACCGAGGGGATGAACAAGCGGCTGAATCCCGGCGAGGCGCCGGGGGAACGATCGAAGGCGGCGAACCCGCAGCATCGCGTGGGCGAGATGAGCGAGCTGCAGAACCTCGCAACCTTCCTGATGGCCGACGGATGCGACTGGCTCAGTGGGCAGACGCTGTACATGGACGGCGCGCAGTCGCTGGCCACCGGTGGCAATTTCTATCCGTTGCGCCAGTGGAGCGACGAGCAGTGGCGCGAGGCGCGCGCGCGGATCGAATCGGCGAACGCCAGGGAGCGCGGCCAGCGAGGCTAGCTGGCGCGGCCGGCGAGGCCAGCGCGTCAGGCACAGGAGGGGCGGCAGGCGCAGGAGGGGCGGCAGGGCGAGGCACGCGCGCCCCGCCGTGGCCGGTGCGCGATGGGCGCGGAGCGCCGCGTGCGTCAGACCGCCGGTTCGGCGAGCGTATCGCCGTAGCGCACGACGCGGTTGCGCCCTTCGGTCTTTGCGCGGTACACGCAGTTGTCGGCGTGCACGAGCACGCGCTCGAGCGAGTCGGCGTCGGCGATCGGCACGGCACCCACGCTGGCGGTCAGCGCGATCGTCGCCTGGCCGACGCGCAGCGGTGCGCGCTCCAGCGCTTCGCGCAGCGCCTCGATCGTGCGGCGTGCTTCGGTGTCGTCACGGCTCGAGATCAACGCACAGAACTCCTCGCCGCCGTAGCGCGACAGCAGCCCGTTGCGCCGCACGGCGTTGCGAAGCACGCTTGCCGCATGACGAAGCGCGCGATCGCCGACGCCATGGCCGAAGCGATCGTTCACCGACTTGAAGTGATCCAGGTCGATCATCAGCAGGTGGTGCACGGCGTGCGCCGGGTCCGGCTCGGCGAGGCGACGGCGCGCCAAGGCGAAAAAATGCCCGCGCGTTGCCAGCCCGGTCAGTTCGTCGGTGGTTGCGAGAATCTGCAGTTCGCCGGTGAGGCGCGCGTGCAGGATCGTCTGTACGACGAGTGCGAGCACGATCGGCATCAGCGCGAAGAGCACGACGAACGCGACCTGAGCGGCGCCGGGCGCAGTGGCCCCGCCGGCGGGCGAGCCGCCGAGCATCGCCACCGTGCCGCGAACCAGATGCGCCGCCGCGTAGAGCGCGAACACGGTGCCGAGCGCCCCTACGTAGCGCTGCCTGCCCCAGGCGGGCGTGCGCCGCAACAGCACGACGGCGCCCAGTCCGTAGCCGGCGTGCACGGCGGAGAAGGCGAGCACGCGCGCGAGGCTGTCGCCGTCGCTTTCGCCCAGCGCGATCCACAGCAGCGCCAGGGCGAGCAGTTGCAACACGAGCAGCCAGCCCGGCGGCTCGGTGCCGAAGGTGCGCAGCGTGGCGTCGACGCACAGTGCGACGCCCGCGCAGGCGAGCAGGTTCGGTGCGAGATGCATCCAGGGCCCCGGGAACGCATCGCGCAGCGCATAGATCAGCAGCGCAACGCTCAATGTCGCCATCGCCACCGCGTGCCGACGCAGCACGTCGGCCGCGCCCGGATGCATCGGGCGCAGCGCGACGAAGGTCGCGCAGCCCAGCGCCGCGGTGAACGAGGCGACGAAAAAGATCGTGCGCGGGTCGAATTGCAGTGTCATCGCGACGAGTATCGTCGTCGGGCGAAGGGCGTTCGGGTGCCGATTCCGACGGGCGGGGCTGCCGGTCGGAGGAGTGCCCGCGAACCGTCGCGGGCGTGGCGAAATCGGGACGCGCGCCGACCAGGCGCAATCGGAACGACGCGCGGCAACGCCTCGTGCAACCGGGTGTTAGGATCGGCAACGCCCCTCTGTCCGCCGCCCGCGTAGCCTGCACCCGCATGGAAGCGACCGTATACGCCTTCGAAGGCGTCGTCCCGGTGATCGACCCGCTGGCGTACGTGCACCCGCGTGCGGTCCTGATCGGCGACGTCATCGTCGGACCGGGCTGCTACGTCGGCCCCGGCGCCGTGCTGCGCGGCGACTTCGGCCGGATCGTCCTGCAGCCGAACTCGAACCTGCAGGACAACTGCATCGTGCATTCGGCGCCCGACTTCGAATGCGTGCTCGAAGAGCAGGCGCACGTCGGGCACGGCGCGGTCATCCACTGTGCGCGCATCGGCCGCGACGCGCTGATCGGGATCCACGCGGTGATCATGGACACGGCGGTCGTCGGCGCGCAGACGATCGTTGCCGCGAAGGCTTTCGTGAAGGTGGCCGACGTGGTGCCGCCGGGCGTGCTGGTCGCCGGCATTCCGGCTCGCGTGCGACGCACGCTGAACGACGACGACCTCGCGTGGAAACGGCGCGGAACGGCGCTGTACATCGAACTCGCACGCCGCTCGCGCGAGGGGATCGTAGCAACGCGGCCGCTCGAACGCGTGCAGGAAGCGCGCGAGCGCACGCGCTGGGATTTCGCCAGCGTCCGCGAGCGGCGCTGACGCCGCCGTTCGGACTCGAAATCCGAACTTCCGGCCGCGCGATTCGAAGGTGCGGTTCCGGACGACGGGAACTTCAGGACACCGCCGACCGCGTCGACGATGAGCGCTCGTCGCGGCGTGTCTCGCGATCGCAGCACGCTAACCGGCCGGATTCCTCACCGATTCGGCCTGTCGCAGGACTTTACACAGCGCTTCGCAGGGGCCTGGCATACCGCTGGGAAGACGAGTTATCTGTTTGAATTGATTGCTTCTTTTTATGGTGCGACTAATTGGCACGGATGATGCTTCGTACAGGGTTCTGGTGAAACTTCCGCGTCTCGGACCAGTTTGATCCAGTTCGCCTATCGACATGCATTTGTGGATAGAACTCTTCGACTCCAGGAGTCATACATGAAAAAACCCGCACTAGTAGGCGCACTGGCCGCATCGGCCCTGTTCATGGCGGCGAGCGCCGGCGCCAGCCCGTTGATCGTCAACACCGCCCTCAGCAACATTTCCACGGCGTTCGATAACGTGATCACCGGCACCGGCTCGACCGTGGTCACCGCTCAGGTCGTCGCCGGCACCAGCACCTACAACTACACCGACAAGGACGGCAATCCCGCGACGGTCAGCGTGACCCGTCCGGACGGCGCAGCGGTCAGCCCCAGCGGTGGGTATTCTTCCGGCGGCACGACTTTGTCAGGTTCGGTTTGGAGCATCAACCCCGGTTCCAGTGGTTCTGATCCGATTCCCGGTTTCAACTCGGGCCTGACGTTTTCCTTTTCTTCACCGGTGAACGCCTTCGGCTTCGAAATCGGCGACTGGGCCACTTGCTGCATGACCGGCACTCGTCCAGCCGCGATTCAGTCGACCTATGGCGTGCCGGCCACCGGTTCCGGTTTGTGGATTGCGTTCGATGGCGGCGCCGCCACGCTTCCTGCCAATGCGCTTAGCAGCGCCGACAACCCCGGGATCGCGGCCTCGGAAGGCTACACCAACTTCATCGGTGCCATCGATTCCTCCGGCTTCTTCTCCAAAGTGACCTTCTTCGGGGACGGTTTCGGTGAATATCTGGTTGCCGGCGGTACGCTGCGGTTTGCTTCGGTTCCCGAAGGTTCGGTTGGCGGCGATCCGACCGTGCCCGAGCCGGTGTCCCTGGCCCTGCTCGGCATCGGCCTCGCGGGGCTGGGTGCGATGCGCCGCCGCAAGACCGCTTGATCGATCGCACTTGCAAGGCGAAAACGGCGACCCGCGGGTCGCCGTTTTCGTTTTCGCGGCTACATTCGATCACGCGTCGACCAGTTCGCTGCCTTCCCGCCGCAGCAGCCCCTGCGCGACGAGCGAATCCGCCGCCCAATCGAGCGCCTGCTCGTAGTCCATCCCGATCTGCGCGGCCGCGCTGCGCATCACGACCGCGTCCCGTGCGCGCTCGTGCAGGGCCCGTTCGTCGATGCGCTCGACGTCGAGCAGCAGGAACTTCACGAGCACCTTGAGCGCGTGCCGGGCGTGTCGGCGCGGATCGCTGCGCATCGCGTCGAGTTTCGCGCGCGCGCGTGCGAGCGCCGCATCGACGTCGCCGAACATGCGTCCGTGCCCCGGGAGCACGCGCTCGACGTGCAGTCGCTCGATGAGGTCGAGCACCGCCTGCTGTTCGGCGAAACCCGATGCGCCTTCGATCTCGGGGAAGACGATGCCGAAGCCGTTCTCCCACAGCGCGTCGGCCGAGATCAGCAGCCGCTCGCGTTCGCAATGGAAGATCAGGCTCTTCGGGTCGTGGCCGGGCGCAGCGTGCACGTCCCAGTCGAAGCCGCCCAGCCGCAGCGTATCGCCGGGCCGCAGCGTGGCGTGGTGCGCGAAGCGCGGGCAGTACTGTCCGGTGGCGGCGAAGCTCAGGCTCGTCTCGTCCCATGCGGAGACTTCGTCGGCGCTCGCGTGCGGGATCGTGATCGAGCAGCCGAAGGCGTCGACGAGCGCGCGGTTGCCGCCGCAGTGATCCGAGTGCAGGTGCGTGTTGACGATGCGCACGAGCCGCGCGCCGTCGGTGTCGAGCATCCGCCTCACCAGTTCGACCGTGAGCGGGGCGTGCTTCGCGTAGCCGGTGTCGACGACGCAGGCTTCCTGGTCTTCGATGCCGACGATCTGGTTCGACGACAGCCAGTCGCGCTCGATGAAGCGCAGCGAGGCGGGCAGGGGCTTCATGGCCGGTGCGGGAAATCCTGCGCCCGCGCCTCGTCCCGAACCTCGCTGCGCGCCTGCTGCCGCTCGCGTCGCGCGTCGATCGCCCTGCATACCGTGCGGCGCGCATCGTCGTTCATCGATCCCCAGCAGGCGATCTCGTCGAGCGTGCGCAGGCATCCATCGCACAGCCCGCTCGCGGCGTCGATGCGACAGATCGAGACGCACGGCGACGGTACCGACCCGCCGTGCGTGCCGGGGCGATTCGCAGCGGCGGCGGCCGCGATGCGAGCGGGACGGTTCACGCCGCTGCCTGCGCCTGCGCCCGCTTGCGCGCCGCGATCGCGTTGCCGGCGCGCGAGGCGCTCGGGCGGCCGAGCTGGTTCGAGATCCATTGGCCGGTGTCGACGAGTGCGTCGAGATCGAGACCGGTCTCGATGCCCAGGCCGTGCAGCAGGTAGACGACGTCTTCGGTGGCGACGTTGCCGGTGGCACCCTTCGCGTAGGGGCAGCCGCCGAGGCCGGCGATCGACGAGTCGAAGCGGTAGATGCCGCATTGCAGGCTCGCGAGCACGTTGGCCACGGCCTGTCCGTAGGTGTCGTGGAAGTGCGCCGACACCCGGTCGAGCGCGATCTCGCGCAGCACCGCCTCGAACACGCGCTGCACGTGCGCGGCGGTGCCCACGCCGATCGTGTCGGCAATGCCGATTTCGTCGCAACCCAGGTCGCGCAATCGCCGGGCGACGTCGACCACGTCGGCGATCGGCACCTCGCCCTGATAGGGGCAACCGAAGGCGACCGACACCGCCGCCCGCAGCCGGATGCCGTTCTCGCGCGCAGCGGCGGCCACCGGCGCGAAGCGTTCGATGCTCTCGGCGATCGAGCAGTTGATGTTGCGCATCGAGAACGCCTCGCTCGCCGCACCGAAGATCACCACTTCGTCCGCCCCCGAGGCGAGCGCGGCGTCGAAGCCCTTGCGATTCGGCGTGAGGACCGAGATGCGCGCCTGCGGGCGCCGGCCGACGGCGGCCATCACCTCGGCGGCGTCCGACATCTGCGGAACCCACTTCGGCGAGACGAACGAAGTCGCCTCGAGCTGGCGAACGCCGGCGGCCAGCAGCCGCTCGCACAACTCGATCTTCGTCGTGGTGGACACGGGCTGCGCTTCGTTCTGGAGCCCGTCGCGCGGGCCCACTTCGGTAACGTAGGCGCGTTGCGGCAGTTTCATGAAAATCTCCGGGTCGGCTTACCCCGATGTTGCCAGAACGGGCCTGCCGTCACTGTGCGGCGAACTCGACGAGCTGCACGCCTTCGGTGACCTGGTCGCCGACGCCGTACCGGATCGACGCCACGCGGCCCGTGGCGGGCGCGACGATCGTGTGCTCCATCTTCATCGCCTCGATGACGAGCAGCGGCTGGCCGCGCTCGACCGACGCGCCGGCCGCCACGAACAGCGCGATCACCTTGCCGGGCATCGGCGCGACGACCGTCGAGTCGGCGTCGCGTTCGCCCACGTGCGCCAGCGCCGGCGTGTAGTCGAGCGCGTAGTGCCCGAGCGGGCTGAACACGTGCACCGTCTCGCCGTCGATCACCGAATCGACGACGAAGCTGCGATCGTCGACGACGCCCCGCACGGTGCGCGCGTTCGCCGACGAAGCGCTCCAGCGCAGCTCGGCAAGCCGTGCGCACGCGTCGCCGTCGCGCACGAACCATTCGCCGGCGCCGTACTCGACCTGCACCGGGCACGGCTCGCCGGCGTGCTCGAGCTGCAGCGTGCGCACGAGCTTCGGCCCCGGGCGCCAGCCGTCGCGCCGATTCCACGGATCGGTGCGCCACGCCTGGTCGTCGCCGTGCGCCTCGTCGATCTCGGCGGCGAGCACCGCCGCCACCGCCAGCGCACGTCGGCGCAGCGACGGCCTGGCCGGCGCGGGCAGCAGGCTTTCCTTCTCGCGCTCGATGAGCCCGGTGTCGAGCTCGCCGGCGGCGAACGACGCGTTCGCGATCAGCCGGGCGAGGAAGTCGACGTTCGACGACGGTCCGACCACCTCGAACTTCGCCAGCGCGCGCGCCATGCGCGCAAGCGCCGTCTCGCGATCGGCGCCGTGCACGATGAGCTTGGCGATCATCGGGTCGTAGTGCGCGCTGATCGTGTCGCCTTCGCGCACGCCGCTGTCGATGCGCACCGGCGCGGGGCCCGCGCCGTCGGCGGCACCTCCCGTGCGCGCGAATTCCACCGCGGGCGGCGTGCGCAGGTAGCGCAGCGTTCCGATCGACGGCAGGAAGCCCTTCTCCGGGTTCTCGGCGTAGATGCGCGCTTCGATCGCGTGTCCGTCGATGCGCAGGTCTTCCTGCGCGGCGGGCAGCGGCTCGCCGGAGGCGACCCGCAGCTGCCACTCGACGAGGTCGAATCCGGTGATCATCTCGGTGACCGGGTGCTCGACCTGCAGGCGCGTGTTCATCTCCATGAAGAAGAACGCGCCCGACGGATCGGCGATGAACTCGACGGTGCCGGCGCCGACGTAGCCGACGGCGCGCGCGGCGGCAACCGCGGCCTCGCCCATCGCGCGGCGGCGCGCTTCGGACATGCCCGGCGCCGGCGCTTCCTCGATCACCTTCTGGTGGCGACGCTGCACCGAGCAGTCGCGTTCGAACAGGTGAACGCAGTTGCCCTGCGAGTCGGCGAACACCTGCAGCTCGATGTGGCGCGGTCGCGTCACGTAGCGCTCGAGGAGCACGGTGTCGTCGCCGAAGGCGTTCTTCGCTTCGCGCCGGCACGAGGCGAGCATCGCGTCGAACTGTCCGGCGTCGTCGACGATGCGCATTCCCTTGCCGCCACCGCCCGCACTGGCCTTGATCAGCACCGGATAGCCGATGCGGTCGGCTTCGGCGGCCAGTTTCGCGTCGGACTGGTCGGTGCCGTGATAGCCGGGCACGAGCGGTACGCCGGCCTTTTCCATCAGCCGCTTGGCCGCCGCCTTGTCGCCCATCGCAGCGATCGCCGACGCCGGCGGGCCGACGAACACCAGGCCCGCCTCGGTGACCGCGCGCGCGAAGCCTTCGTTCTCCGACAGGAAGCCGTAGCCGGGGTGGATCGCCTGCGCGCCGCTGCCGCGGGCGACTTCGAGCAGGCGCGCGGCATCGAGGTACGACTCGCGCGCCGGCGCAGGCCCGAGCCGCCACGCCTCGTCGCAGAAAGTGACGTGGCGCGCCGACGCGTCGGCGTCCGAATACACGGCCACGGTGCGGATGCCCAGCCTCCGGGCGGTAGCGGCGATCCGGCAGGCGATCTCGCCGCGGTTGGCGATCAGAAGCTTCTCGAACATGGGCGTCCTTGCGATGTGGCCGGTCGTCGTTGCACGCGGGCTCGTTCGTCAGGGCTCCTTCGGAACCCACGCCGCGGGCCGTCGCTCGAAGAACGCCGCGATGCCCTCCTGCGCCTCGTCGCTCGCGCGCAGGCGGGCGATGCGCGCTGCCGTCTCGTCGACGAGCGCGTCGTCGATCGCGCGGGTCTCGACGTCGCGGATCAGCCGCTTCGCTTCGGCGAGCGCCTTCGGTCCGCCCATCGCCAGTTGCCCGAGCACGACGTTGATCGTGCCGTCGAGTTCGGGTTCCTGCGCGATGTCGTGCACGAGGCCGATGCGGTACGCCTCGGCCGCGTCGAAGACTTCGGCGGTGAGGAAGTAGCGATGCGAGCGGTGCGCGCCGATCGCGCGGATCACGTAGGGGCTGATCACCGACGGCACCAGGCCGAGCTTCACCTCCGACAACGAGAAGCGAGTTTCGGCGCCGGCGATCGCGATGTCGCAGGCGGCAGCCAGGCCGATGCCGCCGGCGAAGCACGCACCGTGCACCCGCGCGACGACGGGCTTGGGGCTGTCGTGGATCGTCCGCAGCAGCCGGGCCAGGCGCGCCGAATCCTCGCGTGCCTCGTCGGGCGTGAATTCGCGCGCGCGCTTCATCCATTGCAGGTCGCCGCCGGCGCAGAACGCCTCGCCGCGGCCGGCGAGCAGGATGCTGCGCACGTCGTCGTCGTCGATCGCCGCTTCGAACGCGTCGGCGAGCTCGCCGATCATCCGGTCGTCGAGCGCGTTGCGCTTCTCCGGCCGGTTCAGCCAGATCAGCGCGACGCCCTGGTTCAGTGCCGTCTCTATCGTCGCGTAGTTCATCGTTCTTCTCACATGCGGAACACGCCGAAGCGCGGTTCGGGAATCGGCGCGTTGAGCGAGGCCGAGATCGCCAGCGCCAGCACGGTGCGCGTGTCGGCCGGATCGATGATGCCGTCGTCCCACAGGCGTGCGCTCGCGTAGTACGGATGGCCCTGCACCTCGTACTGTTCGCGGATCGGCGCCTTGAAAGCCTCTTCTTCCTCGGCACTCCACTGGCCGCCGCGCGCCTCGATGCCGTCGCGGCGCACGGTGGCCAGCACCGACGCGGCCTGCTCGCCGCCCATCACGCTGATGCGCGCATTCGGCCACATCCACAGGAACCGCGGCGAATACGCGCGTCCGCACATGCCGTAGTTGCCCGCGCCGAAGGAGCCGCCGATGATGACCGTGAACTTGGGCACCTGCGCGCAGGCCACCGCCGTCACCATCTTGGCGCCGGCGCGCGCGATGCCCTCGTTCTCGTACTTGCGCCCGACCATGAAGCCGGTGACGTTCTGCAGGAACACGAGCGGGATGCGCCGCTGCGCGCACAACTCGATGAAGTGAGCGCCCTTGTTCGCCGACTCGGAGAAGAGGATGCCGTTGTTCGCGACGAAGCCCACCGGCATGCCGTGGATGCGCGCGAAACCGGTGACGAGCGTCGTGCCGTAGCGCGCCTTGAACTCGTCGAAGGCCGAGTCGTCGACGACGCGCGCGATCACCTCGCGCACGTCGTAGGGCTTGCGCACGTCGGCGGGAATGATTCCGTGCAGTTCGTGCGCCGGGTAGCGCGGCTCGACCGGCTCGGTGACGTCGAGCGGCTGCGGCTTGCGCCGGTTCAGGTTGCCGACGATGCTGCGCGCCAGCGCGAGCGCGTGCGCGTCGTCGAGCGCGAGGTGATCGGCAACGCCCGACAGCCGGGTGTGAACGTCGCCGCCGCCGAGTTCTTCGGCGCTCACGACTTCGCCGGTGGCCGCCTTCACCAGCGGCGGGCCGCCGAGGAAGATCGTTCCCTGGTCGCGCACGATGATCGTCTCGTCGCTCATCGCAGGCACGTAGGCCCCGCCCGCCGTGCACGAGCCCATCACGACGGCGATCTGCGGGATGCCCATCGCCGACATCGTCGCCTGGTTGTAGAAGATGCGTCCGAAGTGCTCGCGATCGGGAAAGACGTCGTCCTGGTTCGGCAGGTTCGCGCCGCCCGAGTCGACCAGGTAGATGCACGGCAGGCGGTTCTCGCGCGCGATCTCCTGCGCGCGCAGGTGTTTCTTCACGGTGAGCGGGAAGTACGTGCCGCCCTTCACCGTGGCGTCGTTGCACACGACGACGCATTCGATGCCCGAGACGCGGCCGATCCCGGTGACCACGCCCGCGCTCGGCGCGCCGCCGTCGTACATGTCCCAGGCGGCCAGCGGCGAGAATTCGAGAAACGGCGTTCCGGCGTCGAGCAGCGTCTGCACGCGCTCGCGCGGCAGCAGCTTTCCGCGTGAGACGTGCCTGGCGCGCGCCGCCTCGCCGCCGCCGAGCGAGGCCTGCGCGATCTTCGCGTTCAGGTCGTCGACCAGCGCGCGCATCGCCTCGGCGTTGGCCTGGAACTGCGCGTCGCGCGGGTTGAGCTTGCTCTCGATCCGGTTCAATGGCGTCTCCGTTGCGAGGGGGCGTGCGCCCCGCGCGCGGCGTTCGCCGGCGCGGCTCCGACGCACTGCAGGACGAGTTGCGTGTAATGGTCGATCAGTTCGCGCTTGCCGATGCGTCCGGTGTCATTGAACCACGTGCCCACGCCGGTGAGCATCGCGAGCACGGCGAAGGCGGCGATGCGCGCGTCGGGCAGCCGGAACGCTCCACTTTCGGCGCCTTCGCGCAGGATCGCCTCGACGATCTCCTCGTAGCGGCGCCGCAGCGCGACGACGCGGCGACGGTCGGCGGGCGCGAGGCTGCGCAATTCCATGTTCGCGACGAAGACTTCGCGCCGGCGCAACGTGTGGGAGCGGATGTGAAAGTCGACGAAAGCGCACAGGCGCGCGCACGGCTCGGCCGTTTCGGGCTGCGAGCGCTTCCATTCGTCGAGCAGGAACTGCAGGTGCTCGACCATCAGCTCGACGAGCATCCGGTTCTTGCTCGGGAAATAGCGGTACAACGAGCCGGGCTGCAGTCCGACGCGGCCGGCGAGCTCGCGCAGCGTCATCGCCTCGAAACCGCGTTCGGCGATCAGTGCGATCGCCGCCTGGCGGATCGCTTCGTGCGTGCGGGCGCCATCGGAGCCGGCGGTGCGGGACATTTCGGATCAGTATAGTCCGCCATGGTGCAATCGAACGGGTGACCGTTTCATTCCCGCGACCCGGTCGGCCGCTGCCCTGCCTGGCCGATCGCGGCAGCGGCTGCAGCGGACGGATGCGCTTCGGCGCCGCGGGAGCGCCGTCGCGCCCGTCGCAACCTCGCGCCCCTCGCGCCTCGGGCGTGCTGCTTGCTGCCAGGCGCAAGCGCCGCTGCGCCGTGGCGCGCCGAGGGGAGGGCCATGCTCAAGCGGGTCGTGGAGCGAACGCGGTCGGCAGGCGTGCGTGCGATGCTCGGCCGCACGGCGCTGGCCGTGCTCGGCGCGATCGTCGCCGCGCTCGTGCTGGCCATCGGGATCTGCGAATGGCTCGGGTGGCCGTTCCTGCGCGGGCCGATCGAGAACCTGATCGAAAAGCAGGTCGAGCGCGACGTTTCCTTCGGTGACGACTTTCGCCTGAGCCTGATCGGCGGCCTGCGGCTGAGCGCCGATTCGTTCACCATCGGTCCGCCCGCCGAACTGCCGCCGGGATTGCCGGACGAGTTCGTGCAGGCGAACGATGTCGAGCTAAAGCTGCCGTATTCGACGCTGGTCGGCCCGCTGCGCGGCTCGCAGGAGCCGTTGCGCATCACCTCGTTGAGCGTCTCGCAGCTGCGCGCGAACCTGTGGCGCGGCGAAGACGGCAAGGCGAACTGGATCTTCGGCTCCGGCCAGCAGAGCGGCAAGCCCGTGGTCCTGCCGCAGTTCGACCGGCTCGTCGTGCGCAAGGGCCGCATCCGCATCGACGACGCGCCGTCGTCGGTGCACGCCGTGGTCGACCTTCGCACCGAAGAAGGCGCGCAGGCCGGCAAGAAGGGCGGTCTTCAGGCGTCGGCGAAAGGCACTTACGAGGGTCGGCCGCTGCGCGCGCAGCTGTCCTCGTCGGGCCTGCTGCCGCTGGCGCAGTCCACCGCCGAGAAGCCGCTGCCCGTTTCGCTGAAGGTCGAGGCGCGCGGAGCGGCCTTCGACTTCGACGGCCAGGCGGCCGACGTGCTCCACCTCCAATCGCTGCACGGCGACTTCGCGCTGTCGGGGCCGACGCTCGCGGTGGTCGGTGAGACGATCGGCCTGACGCTGCCGAACACGCCGGCCTTCGACATGAAGGGCCAGCTGCGCAAGTCGGGCGTGGTCTGGCAGGCCGGCATCGACTCCTTTGCGGTCGGCGACAGCAGGCTGTCGGGCGATTTCACCTACGACCCGCAGAAGAAGCCGCCGCTGCTCTCCGGTGCGCTGCGCGGCCAGCGGCTGGTCCTGGCGGATCTCGCGCCGGCGGTGGGCGCGCCGCCGAACGACGGCAAGGCGGGGAAGACCGACGACGCCGGGCAGCGCAGTGCGGCCCGCACTGCGGCAAAGCCTCCGAAAAACGGGAAGCTCGCCGGCCCGGGCGGCAAGCAGGCCGCCGCCGACCGGCGCGACGACGCGAAGCAGGCGTCGAGCGGCGACGACGTCCTGCCCGAGCGTTCCTTCGACATCCCTTCGCTGAAGGCGATGAACGCGTCGGTGGAGATCGATCTCGAGCGGCTCGATCTGCCGGGCGACGTGCTGCGCCCGGTCTCCGCGCTGCACGCGCAACTCGTGCTCGACGACGGGGTGCTCGAGCTCGATCGGTTGTCGGCGACGACGGCCGACGGGCAGCTGCGCGGCACGCTGTCGCTGGATGCGAACCGGCAGCCGCCGCTGTGGCGCGCCGACGTGGGCTGGTCGGCGGTCGACCTGGCGAAATGGATCACGGCGCGCAACGCCGACACGAAGGAGGCGAAACCGCAGCCGTACATCACCGGCACGTTGTCCGGCAAGGCCGAAGTCCGCGGCCGGGGACGATCGACTGCGGCGATCCTCGGCTCGCTCGACGGACGGATGTACATGTGGGTGCGCGACGGAACGTTGTCGCACCTGCTCGTCGAGGGCCTGGGCCTGGACATCGCGCAGGGCCTGGGGCTGCTCGCGGTCGGCGATGATCCGTTGCCGCTGAAGTGCGCGGTGGCGCAGTTGCAGGCCGACGACGGCGTCGTGCGAACGGAGCTCGTGCTGCTCGATACGCCCGACAGCACCGTGCTGGTCGACGGCCGCGTCTCGCTGGCGAAGGAGCAGCTCGCACTCACGCTCACCGCCAAGCCGAAGGACTTCTCGCCGCTCACCGTGCGTGCGCCGGTGCACGTTACCGGCACCTTTGCCGATCCGCACATCGCACCCGACGCGAAGACGCTGGGCCTGAAGGCGGCGGCGGCTGCACTTCTCGCGGCGATCAACCCGCTGGCCGCGCTGATCCCGCTGATGGATCCGGCCGACCCGGCGGCACGCAACTGCGCCGACGTCGTCGCGCACGGCCGCGCTTCGGCGGCATCGACCCCGAAGGCCGGGCGCGGCAAGGCGCAGTGAACGATCAGCCCGCTTCGCCGAGCGCGCGCGCGATGAGCACGCGCTGGATGTCGCTCGTTCCCTCGTAGATCTGGCACACGCGGGCGTCGCGCCAGATCCGCTCGACCGGGAAGTCGGTGGTGTAGCCGTAGCCGCCGTGCGTCTGGATCGCGTCCGAGCACACGCGCTCGGCGATCGTCGAGGCGAAGAGCTTGGCCATGGCCGCTTCCTTCAGGCACGGCCGCCCGGCGTCCTTCATCTGCGCGGCATGGCGCACGAGCTGGCGCGCCGCCTCGATCTGCGTGGCCATGTCGGCCAGGCGGAACGACACCGCCTGGTGCTCGAAGATGGGTGCGCCGAAGGACTCGCGGTCGTGCGCGTAGCGCAACGCTGCCTCGAAGGCGGCGCGCGCCATCCCGACCGATTGCGAGGCGATCGCGATGCGCCCGCCCTCGAGCCCCGAGAGCGCAATCCGATAGCCCTGTCCGGCTTCGCCGATGCGGTTGGCATCGGGCACGCGGCATTGCTCGAATGCGATCTGCGCGGTGTCGGAGGCGTGCTGCCCGACTTTCTCCTCGAGCCGGGCGACGCGGTAGCCCGGCGTGTCGGTGGGAACGACGAAGGCGCTGATGCCGCGCTTGCCGGCTTCGCGCTCGGTGACGGCGAAGACGATCGCAACGTCGGCGGTCTTGCCCGAGGTGATGAACTGCTTGACCCCGTCGATGATCCAGTGATCGCCGTCGCGTACCGCGACCGTGCGCAGCGCCGACGCGTCGGAGCCGGCCTGTGGCTCGGTCAGGCAGAACGCGCCGAGCATGCGACCGGCGGCGAGCGGGCGCAGCCAGCGTTCCTTCTGCGCGTCGCTGCCCCAGGCGAGCAGGATCGAGCAGACGAGCGAATTGACCGCGACGATCGTCGAGGTGGCGCCGTCGCCGGCGGCGATTTCCTCGAGCACGACCGACAGCGAGACGTAGTCGAGCCCCGCACCCTCCCATCGCTCCGGCACGACGATGCCGTAGCACCCGAGTGCGGCGAGTCCGGCGAGCGCCTGCGCCGGAAAGGTCGATTCGCGATCCCAGCGTGCGGCATTCGGCGCGATCTCGCCGCGCACGAACTGGCGCACGGCGTCGCGGATCATCGTCTGGTCTTCGTTCGGCAGCATTGCGTTGGCCCCGGGGAGCGACAGTGTCGGCGACGGTAGGGCAGCCGTGCGCTCACCAGGCGAGCGCTTGGCCGCGGTAATCGAAGAAGCCTCCGCCCGGATGCGTGAGCGGTTCGGCGAGCACGCGGCGCATGCCGCGCACGCTTTCCTCGCGCCCGACCTCGGCGCCCGGCCCGCCCATGTCGGTACGCACCCAGCCCGGGTGAAGCGCGAGGACGCGCACGCCGACCGGCGAAAGCTCCACGTGCGCGGCCTTCGCGACCATGTTCTCGGCGGCTTTCGAGACGCGGTAGAGCAGGCTGTTCGGCGTGCTCGCGGCGGACACCGATCCCATCCGGCTGGTGACCAGTGCGACGGTTCCCTTCGCTGCCGCCAGCGGCTGCGCAAGCACGCCGAGCAGGCGCATCGGCGCGAGCACGTTGGTGTGCATCACGGCGTCGAAGTCGGCGCTCGACGGCGGGTGCGCGATGCGCACCTGCCGCGGGCCGTGAATTCCGGCGTTGACGATCGCCAGATCGAGCCGGCCTTCGAGCGCGGCCTCGACGGCCGCTTCGAGTTGCCGCGGCGCTTCGGGATCGAGCACGTCGAGCGCGAGCGGATCGACGCCGGCGTCGCGCAATCGGGCTGCGTCGGCGGCGGCGCGGTACGTGCCCACGACGCGCCAGCCGTCAGCGGCGTACTGGCGCGCGAACTCGAGGCCGAGGCCGCGGGAGGCGCCGATGATCAGTGCGCTGGGCATCGGGGTGAAGCGGTGTGTCGGCGCGTGCGAGGCCGCGGGACGCCTGCCGCGAACGCGCCGCGCCGGGCAGGCGGGCGCAGTTCACGTCAGAGCATTTCCACGGCGAGCGCCGTCGCCTCGCCGCCGCCGATGCACAGCGACGCGATGCCGCGCTTGCCGCCGGTCTTGCGCAACGCGCCGAGCAGCGTGACGACCAGCCGTGCGCCCGATGCGCCGATCGGGTGGCCGAGCGCGACCGCCCCGCCGTGGATGTTGACCTTCTCGTGCGGCAGGCCGTGCTCCTTCATCGCGGCCATCGTCACCACGGCGAAAGCCTCGTTGATCTCGTACAGGTCGACCGTCTTCGTGTTCCATCCGGTCTTCTCGTAGAGCCGCGCGATCGCGCCCACCGGTGCCGTCGTGAACCACTGCGGCTCCTGCGAGTGCGTCGCGTGCGCGACGATGCGGGCGAGCGGGTTGGCGCCCACGCGCTTGGCGGTGGATTCGCGCATCAGCACGAGCGCCGCCGCGCCGTCGGAGATCGACGACGAGGTCGCGGCGGTGACGGTGCCTTCCTTGCGAAACGCCGGCTTGAGCGACGGGATCTTCTCGGGATTGGCCTTGAACGGCATTTCGTCCTTGTCGATCTTCGTCTCGCCCTTGCGGCCGGCGACGGTGACCGTCGCCATCTCCCAGTCGAAGCTGCCGTCGGTGTTGGCGGCCACCGCGCGACGCGTCGACTCGATCGCGTATTCGTCCTGCGCGGCGCGCGTGAAGCTGTACTTCGAGACGCAGTCTTCGGCGAACTGGCCCATCGACTTGCCGCCGCCCACCGGCGTCTTCTCGTAGGCGTCTTCCAGGCCGTCGAGCGCCATGTGATCGAAGACCGTGCCGTGGCCGTAGCGGTAGCCGCCGCGGCCCTTCAGCAGCAGGTACGGCGCGTTGCTCATGCTCTCCATGCCGCCGCCCAGGACGATGTCCTGGCTGCCGGCGACGAGGAGGTCGTGGCCGAGCATCAGCGCCTTCATGCCGGAGCCGCACACCTTGTTGATCGTGGTGGCGCCGGTGGACGTCGGCAGGCCGGCGCCGATCGTCGCCTGGCGCGCGGGCGCCTGGCCCTGTCCGGCCGGCAGCACGCAGCCCATGAGCACTTCCTGCACCTGCTCGGGCTTCAGGCCGGCGCGCTCGACGGCGGCGCGGATTGCGATCGAGCCGAGCTGGTGCCCGGCCAGGCTCGAAAGTTCGCCCATCATGGCGCCGATCGGCGTGCGGGCCGCGGAAACGATGACGACGGGGTCGTTCATGCGAGAGCTCCTTCGAAAGACGGGTGGGCGCGCAAGCGGCGCCCAATACCGTAATGGTACTCAGGCGCCGACCGCCGCGCTTTGCGTGCGCGCAGGTTCGGGCGCCACGCGGTGACGCAGCCGCAGCGAATCGGGGTACGGAAAGACGTCGTCGAGCCTGCCTTCGCGGATCCGCCGCTGGCGCGTCTGCCAGTACTCGGGCTCGAGCAGGTCGGCGTGATGCTTCAGGAACACGCGCCGGATGCGCGGATCGCCGAGCAGGAAAGTGCCGAACTCCTCCGGGAAGACGTCGTGCGCCCCGACCGAGTACCACGGCTCGGCGGACATCTCGTCCTCGGGCGTGCGCGGTGGCGGAATGCGCCGGAAGCTGCAGTCGGTGAGGTAGGCGACCTCGTCGTAGTCGTAGAAGACGACGCGCCCGTGGCGCGTGACGCCGAAGTTCTTGTACAGCATGTCGCCGGGAAAGATGTTCGCCGCGACCATGTCCTTGATGGCGTCGCCGTACTCGACGACGGCCGCCTCGAGCTGCTCGTCGTCGGCGCCTTCGAGGTACAGGTTCAGCGGCACCATCCGGCGCTCGATGTACAGGTGGCGGATCAGCACCGAGTCGCCTTCCTCCTCGAGCAGCGACGGAATGTACTTGCGCAGTTCGGCGAGCAGTTGCGGGTCGACGCGGTCCTTCGGAAACGGAACGCCCGAATACTCCCAGGTGTCGGCCATGCGCCCGACGCGGTCGTGCGACTTCACGAGCTGGTACTGCGAGCGGATGAACTCGGCCGAGATTTCCTTGTAGCGCTTGTCGCGGATCACCTTGAACACGTACGGGAACGACGGCAGCGTGAAGACGAGCATCACCAGGCCCTTGATGCCCGGCGCGATCACGAAGTCGTCGTGCGAATGCTTCAGGTGGTGCAGCAGGTCGCGATAGAACAGCGTCTTGCCCTGCTTGTGGAAGCCGAGCATCGTGTAGAGCTCCGATTCCGGCTTGGTCGGCATCAGCGTGGAGAGAAACTGCACGTACGCGCTGGGCACCGGCATGTCGACCATGAAGTACGCGCGCGCGAAATTGAACAGCGGCTCGATGCGCTCGCTGCCGAACAGGATCGCGTCGAGATACAGCCGCCCCCTGGAGTCGCGCAGGATCGGCACCGCGAAGGGAAGCAGCTCGCCGTCGTTGACGAAGCGCCCGATCAGGTACGCCCCCTTGTTGCGAAAGAAGAGCGAACGCAGTACCTGCAGCTGGCAGTCGCTGGCCGGCACGAAGTGCGCGCCCAGCTGCTCGCGGGCGGCCAGCCCGATCAGCTCGAGGTCGCGCTCGACGTCGACGAAGGGGCAGGCCAGCCCGAGGTCGACGATCATGCGGCGCGCGGCGTTTCGCCAACCCTCGCTGAGCGGGTAGTAGACGCGGTAGCTGGTCGGCTCGCTCTCGAGGTAACCGGTGGACACCGCCGGCCGCACGAAGATGAAGTCGTTGTGGAAGTACGAGCGGTGCAGGATCTTGCAGCAGACCGAGTTGAAGAAGGTCTCGGCGAGCTCGGGCTGGAAGTGCCCGGCCAGCAGCGCGACGTATTCGCGCTTGACGTTCTGCCACAGCCGGTCGTCGACCAGGCGCCCGCCGCTCGTGCCCAGGCCGAACTCGGTACGGATCTGCTCGACGGCCTCGCGCACGCGCGTGTCGTAGAACGCGATGCGGTCGCGCGCGAGCTTGCGGATGCCGTGCCAGTCGCCGCGCTCGAAGCGCGCCTTGGCCTGCTGCGCGATGTAGCGCGACAGTGCGTAGTGGCGATCGAAGCCGGCGCGCATCGCCTGCGCGATCGCTGCCGGCCGGTCGGTGCCGGGAGTGGCCTCGTTCACGGGGGTCCGGCGCGCCGCGCTCAGGCGGTCTCGGAAAACAGCTCGCGGCCGATCAGCATGCGCCGGATCTCCGACGTGCCCGCGCCGATCTCGTAGAGCTTCGCATCGCGCCACAGGCGACCGGTGGCGTACTCGTTCACGTAGCCGTTGCCGCCCAGGCACTGGATCGCCTCGCCCGCCATCCACGTCGCCTTTTCGGCGGAGAAGAGGATGGCGCCGGCGGCGTCCTTGCGCAGGCTGCGCACGTCGAGCTTGCCCTCGCGCGAGCGGTCGCACTGCCGGCCGACCTCGTAGACGTAGGCGCGCGTGGCCATCATCGTCGTGTACATGTCGGCGAGCTTGCCCTGCATGAGCTGGAATTCGCCGATCGGCTGGCCGAACTGCCTGCGCTCGTGCACGTAGGGAACGACGACGTCCATGCACGCGCTCATGATGCCCAGCGGTCCGCCCGAGAGCACTGCGCGCTCGAAGTCCAGGCCGCTCATCAGCACGTTGACCCCGCGTCCCAGGCCGCCGAGCACGTTGTCGGCGGGCACCTCGCAGTTCTCGAAGACGAGCTCGCCCGTGTGGCTGCCGCGCATGCCGAGCTTGTCGAGCTTCTGCGCGACCGAGAAGCCGGGAAAGCCCTTCTCGACGAGGAACGCGGTCATGCCGCGCGGGCCGGCCTCGATGTCGTTCTTCGCGTAGACGACGAGCACGTCGGCGTCGGGGCCGTTGGTGATCCACATCTTGGTGCCGTTGAGCACCCAGCGGTCGCCGCGAAACTCGGCGCGCAGCTTCATCGAGACGACGTCGGAGCCGGCGTTGGGCTCGGACATCGCCAGCGCGCCCACGTGCTCGCCGGAGACGAGCTTCGGCAGATACCGGCGCTTCTGCTCGTCGGTGCCGTTGCGGTGAATCTGGTTCACGCACAGGTTCGAGTGCGCGCCGTACGACAGGCCGACCGAGGCCGAGCCGCGCGAGATCTCCTCCATCGCGACGATGTGCGCGAGGTAGCCGAGGTCGGCGCCGCCGTACTCCTCGGAAACCGTCATGCCGAGCACGCCGAGCTCGCCGAGCTTGCGCCACAGGTCCATCGGGAACTGGTCGGTGCGGTCGATCTCGGCCGCGCGCGGCGCGATCTCCTTCGCCGTGAACTGCTCGAGCGAGTCGCGCAGCATCGCCACGTCTTCGCCGAGGTCGAACTGCAGGCCGGGGATGGTCGTCATCGTCTGGACTCTTTTCTCGCGTCGGATGGGTGGACGGGCAGACGCGGCGGCTCGCCGCATCCCGCGTCCTGTGCCGCGATTGTCGCTCAGTCGGCGGTGCGCCGGTCGGGCGGGCGTTCTTGCCCGTGCCGCGGCCCCCCGGGGCGCGTGGCGCGCGGCGCGCCTGCAACGTGTGCACGGCTGCGCCTGCGCCTGCGCCTGCGCCTGCGCCTGCGCCTGCGCCCACGCCCACGCCCACGCCCAGGCCCAGGCCCAGGCCC
>JACDJC010000728.1_pt1 | contig 34963 bp, 48 predicted proteins | sample 7454191 | NCBI WGS metagenome assembly JACDJC01 (sample SAMN14253291, study PRJNA609438) | sludge metagenome | isolation source: sludge after 25d culture with pyrite and EDTA | collected 2018-12-20
ATTAGAATTGTTAATTAATGCGGGTGAAATCCTTTCTCCTAACTGAGCAAAGGTCCCTTGCGAATCGGAGATCCACGCAGTGTTCCCTAAAGCCCCTCTATCTGAGATAACTTGTCCCCTTGCAACAGCAACAATACCAAGCTTGCCAATTCCAATTAACACCCCATTTATTTTCTTTAGGGCTCCTTGCCCTGCCACCCCATAATCGCCCTCTTTTACCCCAATAATAGTAATCGCCCCAGACTCTAAGTCTCCTGAGACATCGTAATAGGCGTTGTCCTTAAACACGGCGAGCTTATTATCAGCATCAGACCCTATCGCAGTAATAGGACCCCCAATAGTAGCAGGAACATCAGCATAATTGGAGGCTAAAGGTACGGCCTCTAAGCCAGCAACATCGTCGCTCCACGCAATCGTGTTAGGCTCTTCTTTTATCCTAGAATAAATTATCTTCCCTTGATGAGAACACCCTATACCAGCTCGCGGAAGCGCGTTCGGCTCTTTACCAAGTTCCGGCTCAACAAACTCCTCCCCTAATTGGGCATCTGACAAAGAATCAAAAACTGCTTGTGTTGGAAAAAATGCATTATTAGGTCGCTCGGTCACAAAATAGGTTTTTGTACTGCCGACCTTGGTCCTATAAACACAAACGCGTAAATTACACGAAATCACGGCAGTGTCAGAGACGCTAACACTTGGGCCTAGGTCCCATCCAAGAGTCGTCGGGGTAACCACTGTTAATACCCTTGTTTCATACACCCCAGTCTGATTATTAAATAATAATATGGTGTCTCCAACATTAAACGTGTTGTAAGCCCTATAAGTCGCAGACACTAGCGCATTGTTATATACAGTTAACAAAACACCAGAAGTATTCCCAACATTCGTTTGAGCGCCATTAACAATGGCACAATTAAAGTTGTATCCAAAGTCTGGGTTGATATCAAAAGTATTCGTGAGCGCTACGGTTATTGCTGGACCAGAAAACGTAATGTCAACTTCCGTACCACTAGCCCTAACGACTGACGTAACCAACCTATTTACATAATCACCCGTTGCGGTATCTCGAATATAAATAAAATCGTTTTTCTTTACCGGAAGATTGGCCGACAACGCTCTAATCGTATTAGTAGGCCCAGCAGCAAGAGTCACTGTCCCTACAACATTTTGTCGATTAGTTTGAACGCTATTTAACGTTAAATCACCCCCATTACCGGCTGCGGCGACGAGGGGCCCCGACAACTTAGATACTCCTGTATAAGAAATTCCGTTATTGTCAGTAAATCTATAACAAAATCGATAATAATATGTTCCGGCACTTAATCCGCCACCTCCAATAAGGGCAGCGCTTGGAGTCGCGTCGTATTCTGGAACTCCTGCCCTATAAATATTTTGTCGATCATATTTATAGGGATACCCCTCCCAATTATATGTAATACGATCTCCCGTCTCGGTGAACACATACATTGAACTATTTGCCCCTACAAAAGTAGGAGGGCGAAAGCTTGCGTTTCTTGTAGTTGAAGTACCACTGTCATTATAAGCACTCTCAAACGGCCAAACATAATCCCTATAGGGAGCAATTGTCGTAACAATTCCTTGCCAATATTGATATGGAACGGTTAGGGCCGCGCCCGTGGTGGTACTACTTGCAGACTCCATCTTTATGGCCGCAGCAGGAGTAGCGGCCTGACCAATCGTCTGATTAGTTACAGCTTGAATGTTACGACTGTTCTCATAGGTTAGTGTTGTTGCCGTTGTCGCAACAATCTTTACTGGAACTAATTTTCGCGACGTAGCATTAGTGTCAAATACACTAATAATATCCCCTACAGAAACTGTGTGCCCAGCTTGAACCGTTAATACTCCAGCCCCGCTAGGAGCGGAAACCCTCGCCGTATCTGCAGGATAAGAAACCGAAAAGTTTGCAGTATTATCTATTGCTTGAATTAAATCTAACACCGAAGTTGGCCACTGAGCAGAACCACCAGATCCAGGGAGGTTAAACCAATCCTCTAATCCGGTTCCTAAATCTAAATAAGGATTAGATGCTAAGGTTATAGGATGAACTAACGTAACAGCCGCGCCCCCTTGTGTAAGAACGAACCTAAAGGTTGTTCTAGTAATTCCATCCGGAGGCTGTATTTCCCAACCAAAGTCTACTGCCCCAGCCACCCTTGTAATAGTGAACGAGGCGTTTTTTTCTTTGAAAAAATTATCGTTAAGCACCAACAACTCTTCTGTCGTGGCACCAGTCGCTAAATTAGAATAAGAAAAGCCCGTTATTCCAATAAAATTCCCAAAGGCGTTTGATATTTGGGATCCTCTTCGTCCCCTTATAGCGGCCCCTTTGGCCGGCTCCATATTAAGCAAAGAAGTAAAAGAATTTTGGTCTGCGCTTAATGGAGAACGATTAAGATCGACTCCGGTAAAAGACTCGAAAGATTGAATAATCCTTTTAGGGGCCATTTACATCCATTCATTAAAATTCAATTGTGGTATACGTTGTATTTCTGATGTTTGTGACACTATGCCACGAAGCACTGCTGCCTCCAAGTCTTTCAACTTTGCATTTTGCACAGCCACATCACCACTAGAATCTTTATGCAAAATTGACTCTACGGCATAATGAATTAAATAGCTTTCTGCTTCGTCAATTAGCTGAGAATGCGTCGTGTGCCAACGACCAAAAACAATATAGTCATCTACAGAGAAAGTATCCCCAGTAATAAAAGTAAATCCAGCAGCAGGAGTAAGAGTGTTAGTCCCAGAAACGTAACTTCCCACCGGGATGTTATAAGCTCTTCTATTCCCATCCTTATCCACAATACAAATATAATCAATCGTCGATAAGTTGGGGTTAGATGTTTCATCCGCAGTTGAATCCACAACAAGACTAGTAAAAGTTGTTGACGTTAAACCACTTATGGAAGATACCTTGCCCCTCCTTTTATCAAGGTCGTCCAATGTTTTTTCAAAAGTCACTCTCAATACCCCGGTGGAGCTAGTAGGCACAGGTGTCAAAAATATTTGACCACCACGCCTAAAATATCCATAAGGGTAGTTATCAGTATTGGTATTTCGATTAAACACATTTAACTTGGGAAGCGGTAAAAAATCTGTGGTAGAACCGCTATAAGAGAACTCCACAAGATCTATCCCTTTATTCATAAAGACTCGGTTTGGGATAGAATATGCCTCCTGAGAGGCTACCAGATTTATTGTAGCCTGCGCACTAAAAACCTTATCGACCCCCTTTGTTGCTCCAATTAGTCCTTGTAGCCGGTCCTGCGCGTCGTTTAAATACTGCAAGATCTCCTCATCTGGGATAGACGCCGTACCATCAGGATTTAGCTGATTCCTACTAATTCGCCTAACATCGGTGATTAAATAATCAACACGCCTCACCTAATACCCCATTTTTTTCTTTAAAAGTGCAGAGATCATCTGCTTTTTCTGCTTTTTATCTTCGGATCCCATCTGAGTGCCTTTCCCTTTTATCGGCCCATCAACCCCTTTATAAGGATCAGCAGCAATATCGCTATTGTCGTTGCTAATAATTTTTCGTACATCTTGTCCCCCATCTCCTGGATCTTTGTCCCCAAAAGAATCTTTTTCTTTGTCACCCTCTCCCATCTCACCCTCATAATCTGAGACAAGAGCCGTTAAAGCGGTTAGGGCATCTTTAATAGCCATAAACTTTTTATAATTTGCCATACATTACCCTATAAAAGCAGGAGTTCGCATATTCGCTCTCTCCTTTTGTTTATTTAAATAAAACTCTACCGACTCTGCCGGAAGACTACTTCCGGTCTCGCCCTTTAAATTATCAGAGAACTTCGGAAATAAATCTGATAGGGTCACCCTAGGAACGTCCATTTTCTTTTTCTTTTCCTTCAAGGGCAGTGGCCTTCTTTGCTCGTTACGCTGTGACTTTTCTTGAGTCACCTGTGACTGTAAGGTTTTATTAGCAAAGCTCATAAAATCATCTGGACGATCTGTAAGGGAAATCCCTCCATTATGTTCTCTTATCAGCCCCCTATTCAGGGCCTCTTGCGCAACCTTAGTCTTTTGCTCTTCCGAAGCATTGGCATATGCTGGCCCAAGCTTCAAATACAAGTCTGCGGCTGTGGTTATATCTTTCCCCGTTAGATCAGACTCTTTCCGAGACTTTTTAAATGCCTCATTTAACTCCCAAGCCTTAGCGTCTCCCAAGTTTATCCCAGACTGCTCTAGAAGCTTTCTGCGATTATCTTCTTCTCTCTTAGAATACCCCTTATTCATAAAGCTACTGGCTAGACCTACTAATCCACCAATCGCCGTCCCTATGCCTGGAGCTACCATCGTTCCTGCAAGAGCTCCTTTTGCAGCCCCACCCAAAGGGGTTTGTTTCTTTGTAAAGAGATCGTATGCAGTTACTCCCGCCGCAAGGGGTCCAAGAACAGACCCGGCACCACCTAATAAGCTCGCCCCGCCAGTCTTCCCCCCAACCCCAATAGCTTCTCCAGCTAATTCAGCCCCTTTTTTAAGGGCAATGTCTTTCCCTAAGCCAAGAGCCGCATTTTTGGCTATGTCTTGAGGAGATGGGGGCGCAGGAACTTTGTATCGCTTAATAAGCTCCTCTAGTTCTCCTATAGGCCTTCCTTGAGAATCATATACCAATGGCATATTACCTCTTTCTTAAAAGAGAAGCCTGCGTCCCCATCATTAAATTCTGTAACGCAGCCCCCATTCCCGCAGCCCCTGTCGTATTCGCATCCATCCTAGCTTTATAGGTGTTTAAAAGATTAGAGGTCTCTGCTGCTCGGCTTCCACCCCCACCTCCACCAATAAGTCCGTATTTTGCCTTTAATGCCAGGTCCTGTAGTTGCAACTTCCTATCTTCCTCTGCGTTCCTCTTGGCCTTCTTATCTTGAATTAGCATCCCTCCCAGGCTAGCCGCCCCACCAAGAGCAGATGATAAAAACTCTGGGCTTAAAAGGGTATCTCCCAAAGAGCCCCAAAAGCCATCTCCAGTTTGCGTAGTTTCGTTCTTACTCCCAACCGCGTTACCTAATACCGATCCAAGAGCACTACCAATCCCTCCAAGAAAGCCAAGATCCATAGTCTCCTTACAATAATCTAATTACACTCGCCGCAATCGCCCCTGCCGTAGGAGCAACACCATTATGCTTTACAGAAATAGTTCCCGTAAACTCTGCATCGTTAGCTCCCAATTCTATTGTATAAGGAAACCCCGCCGCTGTTGCAGGGACTAAGGGAAGATACCCCCAGTTAGTGGTACCGCCATCTAAACTAATCACAACCTCTTGATTCAAGCTTGATGTAATCATTACTATGGCCCCACGACCACTAACTGTTATTAAGCTGCTATAGCCGGCTCCCACAGAACCAAAAGCTAATCGACCACCAGCTACTGAAACGTCTATACGCCTACTCATCCTTGCTCCTTAATAATCCGTCAAATCATCAGAACCAATTGCCAAGAAATCAAAGCTTGTAGGATCTGTTGCTACCGCACCAGCACTATACGTTAAGATTCTAGCAGAAGAGGCAGTAACCGTGTGCCCCTGCGTCCTGAGCGCACGAGAGTTTGCAAGAATAGCTGGTTCTCGAGCAAATGGCTTGGTAAAGGTAATCGTACAGTCCCCGGTTCCGGTATCTGCTATAGTAAAATCTCCAGTTCCAACTGTGATAGAAGGGACTCCACCGGAATAAGTAATTCTACCCGCTACTATCCTTGGCAATCGCTGAGAATTCCTAATTGGATACCTGAGTCCCCAAGTCTCGTCTGCAGAATCCACTCCTACAACAACCAAATAAAATACCGAGTCTGCTGAAGAAGGAGTCTGGTTATGGACTAAAACGGTGCATCCGCTAACACTCTTGCTAGAAATCCTAGCTACCCGGTTAGCTCCACCAGTAGAAACACAAAAAGCGGTTATTACCGGAACTCTTGCAAAAGGACGTAGAAACGTTATCGTATAAGATCCCTGCGCTGTCCTAACTATCGTAAATTCTTTTTTACCAAAATCTACTGTCGGGGTTGCCCCTGTAAACTTACCCCAAATAACACGAGAATGATTCTTTGTCGTTTTAACTAACTGAGGAGCGCAAAGATTACGATCAGAAGACTGCCACCCAAAAGACAAGATTTCCATACTACCATCTGTAGCTACCCCAGCCGAGGTTACTAGCCCCGGGATAAGGGTCGTTGTCCCTTGAGCTCCAGATATTGTTACATAAGCTCCGTTTGCCGCAGCGGTTCCTCCAGTGCCTACCATAATAGGAGCCACTCCGGTATACGCAGTTTTCAATACAGGAACGGGCTGTCCGGCTGTAGGTCTACTTATACTAAATACATCGCCAGCACCAATACTCGTAGTAACAGTAGGAGTCCCCGTAGTCGCAAATTCATACGAGGCCAATAGTGGGTTATAGTGCGCGTTTTTAAGTTCTCTTAACATGATTACACCTCCGAATAACGGGTATTAATTTTTAATTATTGGGTGGCAGTGTAAATACCACCCAATAACTTACATTACTTAGTTAATATACCATCTACCAGTAATAGCGTTCCACACGAGAGTTTTCATCGTCACGGCCGCTACAACAGCCCCGGTTCCATTCGCAACCAAAGACGTCGCTGCCGCAGCAAACGTGACAGAAAAAGAGCTGTCCGTGTTTACAATGTGTATTACCTGCCCGTGGACAAGACCTGCCTGCATAATCACGCCAGTAGTTGCACCACCAGAGGTAACCACGTTAACAACACCAGCTCCGTTGCCGAAAATAGTGTCGCCACTTGATAGCGTCTGAGCACTCGTTGCCCTAGGCATCGGACGAGGAGCTAGTGCCCCACCACCATCAGCCGCAGAGCTCGAAACAATCGCTGATACTCCACCAAAATCTATTCCACCCGAGAAACCAGATGCGGTTGCTAGCGGGGTTATAGAAAACAAACCTGTTTTTGACTGTAATCTATCCAAACTCATAACTTTCTCCTTACGATACTAAAGATTGATCCTGCTTGGCCGTTACATTTCGTAACAATCCCATAACAGTACCCAAATCACTGCGAATCGCATCCAGCTCTGCTGGTGTAATCACAGTCCCGCCGTTAGTCCTAAGATTGGAAATTAAACTGATGATCTGATCCATCTTAGAATCAATCAAAGTAACTTCCATCAACATCCCGGCGATATCTGAACGAACTTCTTCTACTGTAGCCATTTTATTCTCCTAAATTGTATGGAGAGGCTTTCGCCCCCCCATACACAAACTATCTTATCAAGTTGTGCTAAGCCCTGTGATAATACCATGAGCAGAAGGCATAATGCCGAACTCAAAGTATACCGCATACCGCGCCTGCCAAGTGTCATCTGTAGGTGATAGACGGAAGATCGAACCGTTAACGGTAGGATCCTCTACCCAACCACCATCTGGCCTGGCGTGCATCTCAATAAAGTCGCTGTTGATGGCGTAACAAGTATCATCCTCAACAAAGCGCTCTGCGATCACCGGAACCGGCCCAGTATCCGCCATAAACTCTAGCGCCTGGAAGCTAAACTTCCCTTTAGGGCCAGAATTACGAGACTCTACGAGCATATATCGCTTCTGATCCTCAAGCTGGTTCAAAAGCTTTCTATACTGGACATAACTTGTCACTATCATGTCTGGAGTTTCACCAAACGAATACTTTACATCCAACATCTGCTGATTCAACAGATCTGGGGTAATACCAGCCGAAGCAGCAGCGATCTGGCTCGGCGACTGCCATCGATATCCTACCGTGATACCATAGACAGTTCCTGAGGTTGCCAGAAGGACTCCGCGCAGCCCAGTCGGATCTTTACCAGCACTGTTCTGCATAAAGATGCCGTATGAACCGGCAGCTAGCGTCGAAAGGTTATATGTAGGTCCGTTTACCTGTGTTAGACGAACGGTCCGGCTTGATGCCGTAACATTGGTAACCTCGAATTCAGCCGTTGACCCCGTTACGTTAACGTAATCACGTGGCTCAAAGTTCGCAAGCTTCCATGTTGCCGTATCAATAACGCAATCATACACACCAGACGACACTAGCGTCTGCGCGTTTGTAAACGTTCCTAGCCGGCCATTTCCAGCTCCAGACGAGGTCGTAGCATCGTTAAAAAGCATCCTGCTAACGTTTGCCTGCCACCCCTGAACACCACGCTTAACTGGCTCCTTCGAGAGTCGAACGAAAGCTCCTTCGTCCGTCTGAGAGGCCTTAATTGCTTCGTTATCAATTTCTATAACAGCAAATGTCTTCTTCGCTGTTATGGTCATCTTTTGATAGTTCGTGGTATTCGCGCGTGGAAGGACGCCCGAGCCTCTGCCACCACCAAAAGATGTCGGAACAGAAATGATCGCTGTATCACCAACAAACTCATCATTCCTCTTAATTTTTGCAAGAACAACGTTCTCGCTGTTGAACATATCTCGACTCATGCGAATGTACTTGGTCTTAAAGACCCCAGTCGCAGTCGTTAAATTATAATTAGCCATATTTCTCCACTAAAAAAGCTCTTACCTTTCACTAAACGGACTTACTCCCCGTTTATTAAAAAAGAAAGAATACATCTCTTCATCAATTTCTGACGCTTTTTTAGTTGAGCTGACCTGCTTGAGCTGATCGTTTAAGCCTTTAGATTTGGCAAGATCAACTTTGCGATTTAGGTTCTCAACCGCCTTGTTCGGCTTAGACCTGAGAGTTTCTCTAACAATCTCCTCTATGTCAGAGACCGTAAAGTTTTGCTCTCCTACTAGTTCTATAATATGATCCGCTATCGGATCATCTTTCAAACTAGCGTCCACCCTCCCAAGGGCTTCCATAACCTTACTAACAACCCCAAGAGTTTTGTGATAATTAACCACATCCTCTGGCGTAATTTCCTGGGGATTTGCAAACGGTTTCCCTTCGCCTACCCCAATATTAACCAAGTTTTGAAAGGTTTCCCAAAAAGTTTCTTCGGGAAGGTTGTTTTCGGCCATCAAAGACTTTATCCGTTTTTCGAGCTGAATCTCAGATTCAACTTTCGCAGACTTCTCCTTTGACCTCTCCAACTCCTTCTGAAGCTCTTCGGCCTTTCGATTAGCAAAGTAAACCTCCCTTTGCTGAGGGGTCATGTCCCCCCAAACCTTCCGGATTTGCTCCAGCTGGTTCATCATAGCCCTTTCAAGCTCGATCTTATCTGAGTTTGACCCTAAACCTGCCATTTCAGCAAGAGCCTTTATCCCTAATAGAAAGTCTCCTTGAGAAGCCATTTTAATTACCGTCTCAGCCTTCTCTTTTATCCCGTTATACTCAGCAGACAGATCTTTCTCTCGTCGATCAACAATACTAAGTCGACGATCCATATTCCTGTTAAACTCATCTTGACGAATAAAGGCCTGTACTGCGTCCTTTACCTTTAATTGAACATCTTTATTGTTAATTTTTACAGGAATTAAGGCCTCTTCTGGGATCTCAATATCTAAGTCCTCAAATTTGGCCTTAAAAGCTTTAGGTTCTACTTCGCCATCGGCTTCTTGCTCTTCTTGCTCTTCTTGACCTGCTTCATCACTTTCACCCCCTTTTTTGTCGGATTCTGAAGGCACTTCTTCCCCTTCGCTTGCCTCCAAGCTTTTAGCGAGTTTTTCTACTACAACTTTTTTAGGGACCTCGGCCTTGATCTTGGCCTGTCGCTCCGCTTCTTTTTGAACGCTCTCTTTCTCGCTCTTAGCCTCTTCGCTGTATAATTCGAGCAGGTCGTCTGCGGATGTTTTTTTTACTGTTGGAATAATAATTCTAGAACTACTATCTTGCGTTTGCGCCGTTACTACTTCTTCTCCCATTTATTTCCATTACAAAGGCGGGAGTGGAGGAACTGGTGGTGGTGCCGGATTAATTCCGACCTCCACGGGGGCCCCCTCAGGAAGCGGTCCTTTGACCGGCCCTCCCTCTCCCGGCATTACTTCTTTAGCTCCCGGCATATTCTCTTCTGCCATAGCCCCGCCCATAAAAGGAGTTGGAATCGGCATATCAAAATACACTGGGAAATTAGGACACATCTGTACCAACTGTGCTTGAAACGTAAGATTTGGGGCAGTCAAAGGATTCCCCATTGAATCTTTAATTCCGTAGGCCTTTTTATACATCCAATATTCTGTGTCATAAATATGTTGGACTATATTCTGCCTGCGAACAGGATCTACTCTCTCCTTGAAGTCCCTTCCCTGAACCTGTTGCAAATGCACCGTCCAATGGGTGATTAAATCTTCGTCTGGGGTAGGAGAAGCCACTTCAACGCCAGCAAGCATATCGTCGTTTTCTGACATCGCACATCGAGATGCTCTTGTTGCAATATCTTTAAATTGCTCGTCTGCCGTCATATCAAGAAGATTAATAAATTGGCCACGAGTAATAACAGAATCAGGAGGGAGACGAACTTGAGCCAATTCTGTAAGTTCTTCAATTCTTGCAGCTGGAGATTGAGATAGTGCTGTACTGTTCTCAATTCGTACATCATATGGTTTTGCCAAATTTGCTGCTTTGAATTTCCGTATCCTATAGTCATTGTCCCTTCCGAGTATCCTCGCCAATCGTCCATCCGAGTCATCTGCTAAACTCCCCATAGTAGAAAGAGACATTCTCGCATTCTCTATTAAGGCAACTTCATTGTATTTTGTTGCCATAACAAAAGCACGCTTGTCTTCTTGCTCTTCAAGAACTCGCAACGCCTTCGCCGCCCTCACCCCAGATGGGGCTTGACCACGAGACATTGTAAATATTCCCGAAAGCTTCTCTAATGTTTCTTCTAATTTGTTTATATAAGTAAACAACTCCATACTAATTGGATTCATGCTCATCAAATGAGGCGCTGCCCCATTATGAAGAATTACTGTGGAATCATTGAGAAGTTGATTAATGTCGACTGAACCTTCTTCCGCCACAATCTTAGGGTGAGCAAGGAGTACGAAAGCCTTATATATAAGCGAAGCGCACGCATTGATTTGGTGCTGAAGAGGGAATAATTGTTGGAAAAACGACATTCCCCGAATTTGATCAGGAACCTGAATATCATCCAAATATATATAGGGTATCTTACCATGCTCATAAGGCAGCTCTGTATTTTCCAATATTGCAGTTCTTGTAAACTTAATATATCGACCTTTATCTAGAAATTCAGTGCTGCGATGATATAACTCATACACAATCACCTCGTCCCTCATTTGGCCGATATCAAGGGAATAAAGGGCATTAAACGTCGTTCCAAGCCCCATATCGTCTTTCTTTATCTTGTCCGCCTTCTCAGGATACTTTGCCTTCAAATAATCAATGTTTGAGGCGGAGCGCTTGATAGACCAATCTATTTTATCTCGACTCCTACACGGCATATCAAAAACATGCCACGGAGGAGTTACTTCATATTTTACATCTCCAGTTCTAATTGCTTTTTGAATATAAAGCTCTTTCCCACTCTCTGAAAGAACAGGATTTCCTTCTGCATCTATAACCGGGACTCTAATTCCTTGTTTTTGAGCCGCAACCCAATCCGGATGAAGATCTCCCTTATTCGGATCCCAAGTTATCCACATATAAGATTCACCAAATATTTTTACTTGGCGAACAAACTCTTGATTATATTTATCAATATTATTGATATACCAAATATAATCTAAAACATCTTTCGAGATTTTTGCATCTTCTGTGTGCTGCTCTTCTGCTGTCGCGGGATATATAGCAACCGCCGGGCGGTATCTTGTTAGTCGGCTGACCCACTGCTCCACAAAATCATACAAATGATTAATTACTACACGAGGAGGGCGCCTCACCATTCCTCCCGTCCTATCAGGCCACTGATTACTAAACCTATCTAACTGCGCCCAATGTAGCCCTTGATACAACCGAAGGTTGTTCTGTTGAGTAATAAAATATCTGCCATAATAATCAACGCACCCATCTACCGTGTTTTGGCACCACTTCAACAATTCATCTTCATCGAAGAGATCTGGCAATGTCCAAAGAGGCTTAAAAACGACGTTGGTGGTTTCTAGATAATCAAACGAATCTCGTCCTAATAGATTGGGATACATTATACTACTCCGTTAGATCTAGCCTTCTCTGTTTGTCTTTTTGCCTCTTCGTATAACTCTATCTCTTCGTCTGTTAAGATGGGCTTCAAAAACTCCATCTCGTCCTTGCCGAACAATTCACGCAACTGTTTTTTCGCTAACTCGTCTTTAGTCCCCTGTTGAGAAGAGATTATCCTCGATCTCCCACTTAAATTTCTCTGCAAAATCGCAGAGGCCACATTCGCTGAAGACGCCAAAGTAAATGCTCGCTCAGCCATCTTATCCGCCAACTTAGCACTCAGCATCACCTTATCCATCTTCCCGTTCAATTCTTTCAGAGCTCGGCGAAGAATGACAACTTCTCTTTGCAAAGAAAGAGAGCCTGTCTCTTCAAGGCTCTGCCCCTTCCCTAAAGAGGGAGTTTTTCGCGACATAATTATTGTCTGCAGACAAAGTGCAGCCGCAGCAAAAACACCTAGCGCTAATTCCATGTAAAGTCTCCTATTGGGACGCTCTGATAGGACCCGTCAACTAGCTTTTCGGTCCAGTCCAGCTTATTATTGACAGTATTTGTGTTATCTGTATAGGCCTCTCCTTTATTTTTCTGCTCTTCTTTGGCCTCTACCTTTTCTACAAACTTAAACTTCACGTGCCTTAATGAATACCTGAAGCAATCGATTAGGTGATCATCTCGATTAATATAGTTTCCTCGATCGTCTGTAACAAAGTTTTCTATTTCCCAAATAAACTTCGCACATCGTTTTGAAACATAAAAAACGTGTTCGGCCATCATCATTGATTTAATAATAGCAACATCCTCATCTACCTCTCTCTGATGCTTAGCGCTACCAACCAAATTAACCTTAAAGTTGCCTTGAATTAATTCTTTCCACCAAGCCTCTGCGGAATCATATCCATTAATCCATTTACCATCATACAGCTCTTTTTGTTTTGCCTGAATTCTTGCCCACATACTTAGGGGCTCGGTTTTCTTCCGATCCGTTTCATAAAGCTCATCTAAAACAAAAAACTCTGCGGTATATGGGTTGTATACACAAAACAAAACTGCAAAACAGGTGTTATTCCCGGGATCTGCAAAACAAACCCAACGCAACTTTTTTTTGTCCTTTGATAAGGCCGCCATAAGAGTATCATGAGACCTCACAAGGCGCTCTCGAGCCCAGAAAGGAAAAACAACTCCTTCTCCTCCAAAACAGTCTTCCCCAAAATACTCTCTTTTTGCGATAGCTTCATTTCCAGAATGAATTAATGAATCGACCGTCTTGTTTAGCTCTGCTGCGTCAATAGATGGGTTGATCGATGTTGCAAATTGCAAATACAGTCTTGAGGTGTCCCCTGCCGCAATGTCAGCTAATAATTGTTTTTTAAACTGAGTGTAATAACACTCTCTTTTGGGGGGTGTCCCAGTAATTATTAAAGCAGAGTTTTTTGCCAATAGGTTTGGCCGCATGATCTCTAGATCAAACTCTTTTGAGTGTTCTTGAAACTCATCATAAAATACAAGCGTCGGCTTTACCCCACGATGAGCAGACGCGTTTTCACAGCCATCTACGCAAATAAAAGATCCATTTTTAAAAACCATCCGCAATTCGGTTGTCGATCCTTTTTCAACAAACTCTTCTGGCCCATAATTAGGGAGTCGTCCGGACGCCCAATAAATTTCCTTCCCCTGCTTTCTTTCGGGACAAATAATATAAATTTGCGAGTTCGGATATAAAAGAGCGCGAACCCATGAAATATATAGTACTGTTTCAGATTTGCCGGCCGAACGTCCCCATTGAGACTGAATAACCCTTTTACCTTCATTGAAATAAGCTTTTGCCACTTGTATTTGTCCATCATGCAACGGACGTTTGTGTATATTATTTATACGATCGTACATCGCAACCATAATTTTATGGTGCTGCTCTAGAAGCGCGCTCTGTTCAGGCGTCAGTTTCTTGCTCTGAGACATCAATCAACTCTGGATAGTCAAAAACAGGATCTATTTTCTTTAAGTCTTGTAAAACAACCTGTGTCTGTTGATAGGAATACTGTACGACCTCTACGTTCTGTGTCGACTGCCCTAATTCCAATCGCAACAACTCGTTCAGATCTTTTGCAATCCCACTAATATCTCTTACCTCTTTTACGGTTAGAGTAGATTGTTTAATTTTATCAACAGCCAAATTACTTAAATAGTCTTGTACTACTTGTAAAGAAAGTCCAACTATATTTTTAAGTGCGGGAACTTTCTCTGAGAGAACCTCTTGTTTGATTTCTTGTTTTAAAGCTTTTGCCTCCTCTATAGCATTCGTCTTTTCTAGAGTATGACGTACTTTTTTGGTTGAAAGAGAAAGATCCTGAGCCACCTTATGAATTAAAACGGAGGTGGGCATGCTTAAATGCGCATATCTTGCCCAACACTCTAAAACTGCCCTGTCTGTTCTAGACAAAATATCTGCGGGTAGAACGCTGTCTGTAACTAGCGCTCGTTTCTTACCCAAGCTTTCGTCATAAGACCCATTACTTCCTGACATGCTTTACATTCTTTTTATCGGGGACAATATCTTTTGCATCTCCCTTTGTCTCTTCATCATCAAACGATAATGCCCCTTTCATTATTTTAGAAAAAAGAGTTAACGAAACAGGGTCCATCCCTTGAATCCTGTTCTTAACAAACTTCTTTTGAAGCTCAAGAAAATACTCTTTGAGGACCCCCTCAACTAATTCAAGTGAGAGGGAGCCCCCAAACTCTTGGGCATAAGAAACAATTAAATCGTTCGAAACCTTCTTTAGTTCAAGTTCTGATTTCGCCATTATGCCTTTATCTTCTTAACAATATCATGCGCTCCACCCCAAAGAAGAAGTAGTTGCGCAACAACAGAGACCCCGTTCGGAGTGTTAGGGTTTTCAACAAATGTCTTCAACGCATCTCCCAGCAAAGGAGCGCCCGCAGCTACGTTTGCCAAAACGTATCCCAACAACATCTTCATTCCATTAAGTGGTCCGCCGGTCCAAAATGCTCCCATATTCATCCCCATAATGTAAAAATATTCGTCTTATTTCCCTCTAAAATAAGAAACAAGAGCCCTACTCACAATATAAACATTAACAACTTCAAAGGATTTATGCACGAATTAAATTTCGTTACCCTATTAGCACTATCCGACTAACTTTACAAAGCCCAGATGATTGCCGGTTAGTAACCCCACAATAATAACGGTCAACCCAATAATAACCATTCCTAGAACCCGTGCCACTAGATATGCAAGACGCCCCTCATTCTCATTCTTTCCAGTTACCGCAGTAACTAAGAGTGACAAATTATCTAGCTTATCTAGCTTATGTAGGTGAGTAGTATGATCAAGCATTTTCTCCATTAGGAGATGAAGGTTCGTGATCTTATTAACAATCTCTTTAGTCTGAAGTTTATGATCTGCCCAGTCATCATAAATAGGACAATTCAGTTTCCCGTTTGCATGGGAAATCTTTATTTCTCGATCCACATCGCCACCTCTTTTCCTAATCTAGGACGCAAATCACAATGAATAAATTTCTTGCTCAAATAAACCCCGATCCCATGCCAACCACTATTAAAAACGGCTGTTTTTAGTTTTTCAAAGTCGAAATCTATTACTGAAATATCAACGGCGAGACCTTGCATATGGAAACTAAAACGACTTCCCTTAACGATCCCATAATTCTCCCTTGGAGAACGATATCCTCGATAAACCAAGTCGGGGGTATTAACGAGAATTGGATGCGCTATTAAGGCACGAAGCTCCTCTAATTTATCTAACACTATGGGATTAATTAAAAGAACTCCCTTTAACAACTGCTCGAGACCATCAGGAGACAACACCTCATAAGGCTGAAAATTTGGCCATCTCCACCCGGGCTTATTTATTATATCTTCGACGGCCATACTATTCCTGTACCAATTTCCCTTCTTGAACCAAGGCCGTAATTGCAGCCTGAACATTTTCCTGAGAATACTCAGATAAAATTTGTTCTGTTCTTTCAGAAGAAACTTGCTGCCCCACTAAAAGAAGAATTAAGTTTTTTAGGTAACTTACTTCCTCTTCTGTTGTCTTAGGGGCTAATCTTAAATTAAAAGGGCTTCCCATATTAAGCCGCCTCGGGAACTCTAAAAATTGTAATTATTCGTGCAGCTGGATCCCATAAAATACTTTCAATAATAGCTTCTGTAGCGCCTCCCCACCCAGGAGCAGCAGACACCAATGTGTAAATCTCAGTGGAAGAAAATATAATATATCTTTTGAGATTCGGCTCTACCTGACGAACAACAGTCAGCCTTCTAGTTGGAAGAGTTTCCCATATAATATTTATAATATCTTCGGCGGAACCGGTAGACCATCCTGGTTGAGTACTTAAAAATCTTCCGAACAGTTCTTGTACGGAGAAATTTAAGCAGCGTTGAATAAATCTTTGTGGCATATCAATTCTCCATTTTTTATGTACTTGCGCTAATCATCCACAAAAAATCTCTATCATGACAAAGATCTTTAAACGTATAGATCCCGCCGCCCGTTGGTAATGCGATACTTCCTTTTATCACACTTCCTGTGTACGCGTAATAAGTAAGTTTAGTTGCGTCAATGGTGGCAAAACTATTATGCAAAGCACATATGCCGGTGACTTTAGTGGCGATAGTAATACTTTTTTTAATAACTCTATTCTTTTGATCTACAAGATATACCTTTGTCCCGACATTATCACACCAAAGGGAATCTTGGCCCGTAAAGGTGCCGGTGCGTATAGCTGTTCCTGCAACAGTGATACTTTTAATTTGATTTCCTTTTTTATCAGTTGTCGTTAAATTTGCTGCCGAATCTGCGAAAAGAAGATCTTTTCCGTTACTAGTGATGCCATAGGTTTTAGTATTAGGGGCGGCATAAGATTTAACAATCTGGCCTTTTTTATTTATAACATAAACAGACATTACGACATTTGTTTCGCCATAAGTTATCCAAAAATAATTTCCATCGGTCTCGATCCCGACTGGCGTTGAATTGGCTGCAGTATTAACAATTCCAAGATACTGGACGATTAAGTTACCCTTTAAGTCAAGTTTATGAAGATTTAGCTTCATTAATTGCGTAAATATAATTTGGCATTAGTGACCGTGAAAGTTGCAGAAGCGGTAGTTCCGGTTGCTGTGGCTTTAATCCGGATACTTTGACAGGCGATTGGAAAAGTAACGCTTTTCTTTATTCCACTTGCGGTTATTGATGCCGTGGATTCTCTTAAATCTCCAAGAAAATCGTTTTGCATAACGGCATAATTAGTACCATCAAGAGAAACCTCTACTTCAAACAAGATATCAGTAGGGCTATTTGCTCTTGTTAATTCATAAGAAAAGGAAGCTTGTCGATAATTCCAACAATCCTTAGCAGTACTGGTTGCGGTAGTGGTAGTGTTATTATACGTGGTAGAGATATTGTCCAAAGTAAAGAAATAAGGGTTTACCCCTTCCACCGCCTCGCCGAACAAATTAAACGCCCCGTCAGTGCGGTCTGCTGCCGCCACAGCGGTTTTATTTGCTGAAGGTTGGTCTGAGGTAGTAGGTTTGTAGCTTGCTGCCTTCCCACCCGTTTTAACAGGATTCCCAGAGTCTACGGAATCATGAGCGATTGAGCCAACAACCTGAACGTTTTTATTAGAATCTAGTTTTATATAGGTAGCATTAGTTTTTGTTCCGTCTGTTGATGCGGCCAGTGAGTAGACTTCGCCGGCGGAGGAGTAATCGATAAATTGGAGCCCTGCGTCTGGAGTAAGGGCGAGAAGGTATGTAATACCGCCCGAAGTTAGGGTTGTTGGAACGCTTGAAGTTCCTATAAAAGCTTCCTGTAAAGTTCCTTGGAAGCCTTTTGCTGGGATAGCTGCTGCTACCGTAGAAACTCCATCTTGGTCTGATGCTAAAGTAACGGGAACGGATGCAGATTTTAATTTTTGACCAAGGGTTGTTGAAGTTCCGCCCCATTGAGCGACATTAACATTTGGGGTTCCTGAAAAAGTAGCGTTTACGAGAAGGGCTCCAGAGGAGTCGACTTTTAGTTTAGTTGGGCGCAGCACCTCAAAAGTATCTCCGCCAGCAGGGGCTGAAACTAAAGATTGAGAGAGGGTGATAAGGGTAGGGGTTGTTTCTTGAACGAAAGCAAAATCTTGATTTAGGGCTCCGCTTGTAAACCTAACGACATCACCTTTTTTTGCGGAGTGAGAGGCAACAACGACGGCTATGATTGTAGATCCAGCGCTACAAGAGTTGGTCTCTACGGTAAGATATGCGACTTGAGATACGCTATCGACTCCTTGTCTATATTGACCAATATACTGAACAGTTGACGGCTCAACCTTACTTCTCGACTCTATTGTTGTGGATTTAAACCCACCAATCATTGTTGCCATGGGCTAAGAGTATGAGTTTTTACTCAGGCTGGCTAGTACCAGAAGTTTTTTGGTTAAGCCATGCTTCAACCTCGACAGCTGGGTCTTTTACTTCATCGGTAGAAACTCCCTTTGCTCTTTCTTCTAGGAGATCTTTGTAGTGAGTGTAAAAAGTTTCGATTAGGTGAATAGCATCAACTGCATTTTGTTTATGAACCCTAGGATCTAGCCCCGCCCTTCCCGAGTTAGAAACCAGCCCATTTAAAACGGAATGAACGGACTGAGCTTTGGAATATCCATTAAGAACTTGAGGGAGTCCTTTTGCTAGAAAAGTGGATATTCCTTGAATTGCCTCAGCCATTAAAGTGAGGGCTTTAGTTTGATTTTCAAGAGCCAATGTTTGCTGTTGGAGAAGGGTAGGAAGGCTAGTATCTTCAGCCTTTTTAAGGGGAAGCTCTGACTCATATGCGAGAGGAGAGATATTTGACATAAACTAATTTGGTAAAATTAATCCTCCGGGAGACTTAATCTCTAGTTCTTGAGAATCTTCCCAAGAACATTTTTTACATCCGACAACGATTTTATTATTTAATTTAACGATTGCAAAATAGGGTGTTTTACATTTAAGGCATTCTCCTGAAAATTCCTTAGACAAGAGAGGAAAGTTAATAACCGATTCCCAACTACAAGAGCCACACCCACAGATAGTGGTTTCAGGTGTTTTTGACAAACCAAACCAAGTACCACCGCATTGTGGACAAGTTAGGTGAGAAGAATTTGGCATCAAGCGTAATTCAGACAATCCGATTCCAGGAATTCCATTATCAGGAAATCTCCCGTTCTTGGTGGAAAATGGAAGATTTTTATTTGAGATAAAATTACTCATTCTTCTCAAGCTCGATATCATCAACGATTTTATCGAACAAAAGCTTAGCCGCTGCTTTATCAACATCGGCATCAAAGTCGTACTCATCTTTTCCTAAGATGCTAAGAGCGCCCAAGCCTCCTTGCTTATGCCCCTCAATAAAACCACCTCTAACAGCATCCATGAGAATGTCATACATCACGGAGCCCAGCTCTCCCCATTCTTCCCGAGAAAGAACTGCCTTCCCGTCTTTAACAAAGAAAGCGTAGGGTAGTTGTTTTTCAACAAACTCTTCTACTCTAAACCAAAGATTACCCATCATCTTTATGAAAACCTCCGTGGGGAAGTGGTTTGAAATAGTGGTTGAAAACAAATCTTTATTTTCCATACGCCTTTATTTTCTTAGATGTTTTTTAATTTTATTAATTAATGGGAGGTAAGTACGTAGGGTGTTTTTCATTTTAGCTATTTGTTTCTTCAGCGCTCTGATGTTCCTCAGGGTTGCATCCTGCCTGTTCTTCTTTTTTCCCATTAGCCTCCCCCTCACGATCCAACCTTCTCAACAAATCCCTAACCTTCCCCCTCACCCAATCCGAAAAACTACGGTCCCTTTGTACCAATAATCCCCTAAGACGTAAATAGTCCTTAGCATCTAAATGCACCTTCACCTCCCTCTTCCCCTCTATCCCCATACCCCAAAAACTATAACAAGAAAAAAAAATAGTCTACCCCCCCCTCCTGTAGATTCCCCCTATATTCATAGCGTAAATACAAGTTAGTCTCCCTAAGTTTTTTAATCTAATCTCCCTAATTAGTAATATTATTTATTATATATATTACTAAGCTCAGTAGTTAGTAACGTATATCACCAATAACGTTATTAACTATACAGCAGTTATATATCTCGTGTTATTTATATATACACAAAAATATATATAAATATTACCCCTTACCAAAAGCATACATACACAAAAATATATATACGCAATATATTACTATTTAGGGGTATACCCTATGGTGTCCTATAGGGGGTATATATAGCTTATATATAATATATATATATTAATAATATATATACTAATAATATATACCAAATAATTACAGCACATTACCCGCTTACTTAACGAGAATTATTATTCTCATCAAATTATCCCATAATTTTCTTTGCATAATCCTCTTGTGTTTTTCTTGTTGACAACACTGTCCCACCGTGGTACATAATCATTCGTCACCCATTTTCTCCCTTTTTAAGTTTTCTCTTCTCAAATTCTCCTCTGCTACGATCTTAGCCCACTCCTCCTCCGACCCGAACAACTTTCCGAGTTTATACCTAAACATCCCCTCCTCACCTATCCCCTTGATTTCATTAGCTTTCATCCTTTCTAACCACATCTTCAGTTCCTGAGGTTGAATATATTGCTTTTGACGGACGAGGGCATTTGACCATTTCCAAGCTGCTTTGCAGCCTCTGGCTTTTCTATCCTCGACTGGGGAGGATAGCCGGATCAAATAATTATGCTTAAAAAACCATCTCAAAGTTTTAGCGATTAGAACGGGTGAGTAATCTAAAGCTCTAGCGATATTGGCGGGTCTAAGATTAATCGTATTCACGAAAGGCCCCCACCTCTCCATTTTCAAACAGAGAAATAATCCCACCATCAACCTATTCGCTGACAACCCCTTACTCCCCCCTTCGAGTAGCAAGAACTCTCTTGGCACCCGAATCCCCCTCCTCTTCCCCCCGCCTCGTATCCCCAACCACTGCCTCCCCTGGCCTATCTCTCCCCACACCTCACCCAATACCATCTCCCACCCTCTCAAACACTCCCCCACCCACTCCCTCTCCCCACCCTCACTCACCACACCCCTCAATTTCCCCCCTAGCCAAGCCACCACTCGATTTTCGACCTCCTCCGAGGGGGACCATAGCCAACACAAATAAAAACTCAATACCGCCCATTCTAGCGGCCTTCTTGCCCATCTCTCTCCTCCTCCCCTTCTCCACCTCTCCAAGCACCCTGTGATATGCCTTGGGGAGCTGGGCTCTAGGTGTTCGGGGAATTTTCTATTCATCCGTGCTTCGTACTGCTCGGACAGAAAGGCAAGGGTACCGGACTCCACAATCTCTTTCTCGCTCAGATGTAACCTGTGACTAAGCATGTGAAGTAATACCATCACCACTTGATAAGGTATTAACGCCGTTCCCCCCTTGTAAGAAACAGGATACCTCTTCCTCCGCTTCTCTAACCGCTCACTCAATACCCCCTCAACCGTAATCGGTTTTCCCCTATAACTTTTTCTGGCAAACGGCCCTATCGAATACTTCTCCTGTAACCTAAGCACCTCCTTCAACTTCACCATTTCTATCGGTTGAATAGTCCCCCATGGAGAAATAACATCCCAAATACTCTCTATCCCATGCTCTTCCCTAGGAGTCCTCCTCTCACTAAAATAATACCCAAACTTCTCCTCTCTCTTCCTTACTAAATTAGTAAAATATTCCTCCCTACTAATCTTAGTAATTACATCCCCAATACTCTTATCCCTACTCTTAGTACTCATACCTATATTTATTATATAATATATATATATATCTAATTAAGCTTTTTTAACTAAAGCTTTACCTAGATTATTCCGAATCTATCTACTCCTACTCTTACTCTTATCTTAGAACTTATTTTTTAAAGGAAATAACTATGATCCCTAATAATCATAAGCCTACTAAAACAACAGTTATCGTCATTTACGAAGGAAAATACTACTTAGTTAATAAATATATCCCATCTCTTGATCTGTACGAAGTTTTTTCTCTTGAAAGAAAGGTAAAGTTTTATTTACCATTGGCCGACAACTAAAATAGCTCATTTTAAACTACAACAGGATCTATCATGAACAAAACTGACAATTTCACATTCGACTCTATTCGAGAGGCTAGAAATGCATTCCATCAGCTTATTATGGGAAGAGATATCCTTTTTAATAGGCTGAGACAGGCTATAAACTCAGACAACCCCATAGTCAAAATGAAAGTTAAAAGCTATTGGCAAGAATTAGCAAAAGCAGAAGAAAATCTGTTCAACTTTAAGTTCGGCCTAAATATACTTGAGAAAACTAGTGAAGCCGCCGAATCCAAATCAACAGTCGCCTCATCAAACATAACAGAGCGAACGGAAGTTGCGTCTCTCTCGGAAGATGTTTGTGCAGTATCCGAGTCGGCTGTTGTTAAACTAATTAAGTAAAGGAAATAAACTATGGAAAATGAACGTTATAATAAAAATCATTTCAACATGGCAATGGAAACCTCCTTCATCTCTTGGAACGAAGAGAAAACTAAGGCCCTCCATGATTGGATAGTCGCATCTCTAAAACTAAGAAATTTAGAGATTCCAGTAGGAGAACTAATTAAAATTCTTTTACTGAACTTTGGTACGGCTCAAAACGCGATGAGCGATATAGAGCAGTAATATTCACGAAATTATTAATTTTTAACTTTTTAAATTAAACTACAATGAAAAATACTTTTAACATCAAAATAATTGTTTTAGCTACAATCATCTCTCTTCTCTCCGGCTGTGCAGGAATTGAAATCGGCGGAAGAGCTGGGCTTTATCGAGTCGACGAAATTCAGTCGTCTCAAAAAACTCATAGAAGCGAGACAAAATCGTTAAGGTGCATGCTCTTTGATTGCAACACTAAACGTAATCGCTTTGATGATGATGTGCAGGGTTCGTAGTAAAACTTTACTCTTTTTATTAAGGTTTTTATGGATAGTGCTTTTATTTACGTAAGTGGTTTTGTAAAATTTTCTTTAGGACTAGTGTTTTTAATTGGATTGATAAACGTTAGCGGGTATCAATTACAAATTGTAGAAGGAGGTGGTGTTTCTTTTGTGTCGCAAGTTTATGCGTCTGACACCGACGACTAAAACTTGCAATCGAGCAGTACCTTAATAAGGCACACAACACTTATTAAGATTTCCCCCTTAATATGAAAATATTAGGGGGGTTTTTATTTGCACAAAATATGTTCATATTTAACCATATGAAAACAGCTACGCTCATCACCTTTCTTGTTTCTACTATTTTGTCTATAACGCTCCCCGTTGAAGGGAAAACAGAAACCACCAAGATAGGCTTGGCCGCATATGGAGCCCTTAATGAGGGATTTCCGTGTGATTACTTGATGCGAGGATTTAAGGATCTACCTACACTTAACCTCTCCATTCTGTGGAATACATTTGGTAAAGACTTTTCTTGTCTTAATACCTGGGCCTCAGATACAAGACCTAAGTTTTTACAAATTCATTTAGTAAATGAAGTTTGTCAAAGAAATAACAGATGTGGCAAATACGAGCTTTTAAATGACGTTTCCCCCGATGATTTTAGCAGAATGCTATCAGAAGATAATTTCTCATTAAGGGTTCTATTGCCCTCATATTTCTCTGAAATAACTGCTTGGCTGGAATCCCATCCATCTGTTGAATGCAATATTTCTCCTAGTTTAGAAAGTAATTTAAGCAAGAAAAACTTCAATAAGCTTTTAGATATGATGAAAGGCAGGTTCCCCGCTAGATGTTCTATCACCTGGAACCCAGTTAATAATAACAAGTTTGGTAATGGCCCCCTCAAAAGTCAAAATATTCTTCACGAACTTCATGGTCCCTCACATTTCCCCCAAGCCCCTTGTATTGCTAACCTAGATGGAGTCGATATCTCTCTAAAAACTAGAGAAAGCTTCCTTGTTGAAAACATCTCTTACCTTGAAGTCCCAACATACTTATCAGGAACCTCCCATTGTAAGGCAGTATTCCTCTGGATTGCAGAGTTTAATGGGATAGCCCCTGGCCCCTTTATTGACCCTAGAAAACGCACTAATTGGCCCTCCGAGGCCATAATGATTGAACTAAATGACCTTCTAAAAAGGGGAGAGGCAAAGAAGGCAATTAGCATTCCCGCCTGGGATCAGGAGGATGATAAAAGCCTCCCTGGATGTAGCAAGCTTATTAGCCCTAAAGACGGGGAAAAGAAAGGCTTCTTATGGAAGCAATCCGACGTTCCCTCTTATGGAGCAGTTGCCCTGTTCCCGCAGAAGGATAGATTTAAAAAGGTTGAAGTGTTTAAAGCAGGAAAATTAATAGAAAAACTCTCCTATGCCTATCAATACACAGAAGATAAAAGCAATCGCCAGGTTTGGAGAGCTAAAAGAAAAGCAAAGAACTTTCCTTTTAATGTTGTCTTAAAAACAGACTCCGTTTGTTATAAATTAAAAAACCCACAAATCAGAGTCGATTAACCAGCTACCTCAGATTATTCGTTGTTAGGCAAAACTCTATTTCATTATACGAAACAGGGCGAAATTCAAGGCCATAATTAGCGTACGCCATCGCATTCGCATGCATCATAGAAATACTTGTAGTATGAGAGGCCCCTAACAAATGTCCCATTTCGTGAACCATACTCACAAAACTCTCCTCTAACCGAGGAGCCCCAAGATAATTAAATGACTGGGCAGCACTAATGGCCACGCCCCCATTTAACCTATTTGCTACTCCACATGCTCTGTTAGCTAACCCCGCCAACCAGTAACGTTCTATAAACTCATCATCCCTAAAAGGAGGAACTATAATCAAAGTAATAACACCCTTTTTTGCTCGAGGGTTTTTTTCTATTCGTCTTTCCCATACTCGTAGCAATTCCCTTACCTCAGAAATCCGCCATGTTCTTCTTTGCGCTCTAACATCAAAACTCCTTAAAATAAGGCTTGTCCTCAATTGGTTTTTAATGGTCAAAATGCTTCTATTTACTAAATTCCGAGCCTCTTCCAAGCCAACTCCATAAGGAGAGCTAATATAAATTACATCTAATTTAATCTTTGGCTGAGCAACTGCCACACAAACACATAAAAAGCTTATTAAATAAAACAAAACTAACTTTTTAACCATAATTACTCGTTTATTATTATTTTCTTTTCGTTCAGTAACTTTTTTACTATATCTATCGGCATTCCCTGTAAAAGCTTTATCTTTTTTGTGTCAAATATTGGTTTCCCTTTTTTTGGCTGCTTCGCAAGTTCTTCTTTCAACCAAAAAACGCCCCTCCGAATTTTAGGAGCTGACAAATCCAAAGCCTCACAACACCATTTAAAACTAAAAGTGCTAGTCTTTACACTTAAAATCCACGCCTCTGCTTCTCTTTTGTTAAGTCTAGAAGTGGATAAGGCTCCCGCCAAGATGTCTAATACTGCCCTTTCTATGACAGCCCAGATGAGTCTTTTTTCTGGCCTTATGCAATAATGCTCGATAGCTGTTGGAGAATAGTAACTTGGGTCGACTTCGTACTTCCCCATCACCTACTCAACCAAAAAGAAACTCCATCGTAAACCTCTCCAGACTAGCATGATCGATACCTTCTATTTTTGCCAGTTTTTTCATAAACTCGTTTTCTAATGCCACCGGCCGATTATTGATAATAGTATCTCTATATCTCTGTCGTCCCCAATCAAGAGCCTTGTAAACCATATTAGGACTAAGATTAAAACGTTTTTCAAGGCGCCTTAAAAAATTCGGGTTCTTTTTTTTGTCGCGCTTAATTTCTTTTTTCATATGTAAAAATTTATTGACAATCAATCTACCTGGTGATAGCATCAATATATAGCAAGGTTTAGTTTGTAAATAAACCGCTTTAAACTACAAATAAGGACTTTACATGACAAATGAAAATAATACTGGGGTTATGTGCCCGAACACATGGTTAAAGGCGCGTACGTTAATGCAACGGCTTTTTGACGATTTGTTAATAGATGGACACAGGGAGGCTGCTAGTCGGGTATCTAAATATCTAACGACGATGGATAAGGGGCTAGACGAGCATGATAGGAAGATGGAGGCTTGGAGATTGCAGCTAGAAGAGGCCCCACCCGTAGAGCCCATTAAGGGCAATGCCGAGGTGAATGAAGCCGTAAGGCACGATCTTTTGAGGCATCATAGTCAGGGAGGCGTCATTTTACCGAATGAGCAGCTAATGGATTTACAAGAAAACATTTTGCGACGACAGGGTCGATATCCAGAGGTTTTGTCAGAGGAAGAGTTTCAAAACCTTCTTACTCTAGAAGCGGAAAAGGATAATCAGAGGTATTAATTTATGTTGTTCGTCGGCTGTTTTTTGGTTAGTTGTTTTTTTGGGTTATTGGTTGTGCTTGAGTTACGTTTTATTAGAAAGCTTTGCGAGATGGCTTCGGAAAGCCGTCGATGTAATCGCTTGAGCTGGATAATGGCGGCGATGTTTTATCTGGGAGGCGCGGTGATTCTGGCATCTCTCAAGGTTTTGTTTGAAAATTTCGTTGGTTTGAGCACGACCAATGCCTATTTGAGCTTATTTCCGCTATTGGTGTGTTATTTGTATGCAATTTTCGAGCAAATAGTTAGCCTGGTAGCTAGGAGAATGATTGTAGAGGTGATGAATGGAAGCGATCGTCTTTTATAGTCTATTGCTTTTTGGTTTATCTGTGTTCTCAATCATGAGAAGTGGAAGTTGTACTGGTATGGAAGCAGTGAAAGAAGCTGCAACTATGTGGGGATTTATAGGATATATTTTGATCGTATTTGGTTTTGTTGCTGTAGGTGTTTATTGCTTGGGCGTCCTAATTATTAGAGTGATTAATTAAATAATACAGGAGAGAGTTGATATATGGAAAATAACGGGCAAGAATTAATGAATACAATTATCGGTTTAAATGTTGGTGGCGGGGAGGCTCCGCAATATGATTTTATTCCGGATGGTCGACACATTTTTGGGTTAATCGGTATTCGAAATTGCAAAAAAAGGAAGTTCAAGAGCGACGAAGAGGTCGACGCATTCCGGTTTATTTTTAGGCACAAAGACCTAAACAATGGCTATGTGAATCATACCGTGACAGCAGTATTAAGTGAAAAAAGTAGCTTGTTTAAGCTTTTGAAGTCGATGAATGACGGGAAAACGGGAAAGGGTTTTTCTAAGAACGATGCGTTTAACTTTATGAAAACCTGTGTGGGGAAGTGGTTTGAAATAGTGGTCGAAAACAAAGAGTGGAAGGGGAGACAATATTTAAATATCGTAAATAGCAACGTACTTCCATATCACAAGGGCGACGAGCTGGGCGATGCCACCTCTTTTTTCGATAAAAGAATTACCGTAACGGCCGACGCAAAGGCATCAGAGCCACAGGCTCAAACAACATATGATTGGAAGGCGATCGCTTCGTTCCCGTTTTATTATGAATTGGGCACGATTCAAGAAAGTAAAAGACCTCAAGCGATACAATTATGCCAATTGGCTCATGGAGAATGTTTAATAGCGGGTACTCAATTGTGGGGAACAAGGAATGAGATTCCGCCTTTAAATAAGTATAAAGTAATACCTCAAACCGACGATATTCCTTTTTAGGAAAGATGTATGGTTGGGTTAGCAGAAGATATTTTAATCGTGGTAGCCACTATAGTGTTTGTGTTTGAAATACTAATACCAGTTTTTAAAACTTACATATTAGAGCGACGGAGATAAAAAATGGACTATGCAAAGCTGAAAGCCATTAGCGTCGTTGGTAGAGTTTGTGCCGCGTTCAATGGTGGAACATCTAAAGCTGGTAAGAAATATGGAAGACTACCGATTCAAGATTTAAAATCAGGTAAAATTTATGTCTTGATGGCATTCGACGCTCTTGTTGGTGTATTGGAGGCAATGAAGGTAAATGAGAGAATTAGCGTTAGGGGGCGGAAGGATGCAGAAGAAGACACTATTTTTATCAATACCATTGCTCACGAAACGGCCCCTATTGCTCATATTGCCAATAACGGGAAAAGCCCAGAGAGGCAAAAGTATATGCAAGAGTATTGGAAGAAACATGATTTTGTTCCGGTAATTATAACTGACGATGATGGGAAAAAAGAGCGTATTTGGTTGCATAAAGAACAGTGCGTGCAGTTAGATGAGTTTGAATGGAAGCGAAAGATCGATTATTTGATGGATCATCCAAATATGGGGCCAAAAAACGTTAGGGAAGCAATGATAGGAGCGATGAAGGGAACTACCGCCCTTTCAAAGGAGGGTGGGCAAAAAGTACGGGATTTAATAGATAAACTCGTGCTCGATAATATGGCATTTTCGTTTTTCTAGAGTGTTGTTGGTTGGGGCGGCAACCTTAAGGATGTTTTGTAGTTTAGACATCCACCGCCACTTTTTAGAACCACAGTTAAAACAAAAGGAATCTTTCGCCAAAAAAAGACGAGGAAACTTTGAGTGAAGAAGAAATGGCGGTAATAAACGGTATTAGTGTTGTTGCGTGCGATCCAACCCCACAAATTTTAATCATAGGAGTCGGAGTTGCGTTAATTATATCAATTACAGCTACGGTTTTGCTTTATATAATTCATAGGAATTAAAAATGAAGGGGATGTTTAGGGAGGAGATAAAGAAGATAGTTGAAGATCTTAAGTCTCTCGAAGAGACGGCTGAGAAGCTTTCTCCAGTTGCAAATGACGATGAAATACAGAGCCAAAGACTTTGGAGCTTGTTTTATCAAACCGTAGGGGATCCAAATGGTCCCTGTTGGCAACTGCTTTCTCTGGCTATAAGATCAGAGGTGTTTGAAGAGGTTTCTCGCAGATTAAAATTACCTTAAAAAAGGGAAGGTATGTTTGATACAAGAAAAAGATCCGATGTTCTTCAAGAGAAGTTTAGTGCTTTGTTAAGAGTAGAGGCCAGACTAAAAACTACAGGGAAAAGCATTGATGAAATCTTAAAAGAAAGTACTTTCACCCCCGCACAACAGCAAGGGCTAAAGTTGTTGTACGACTGTATGATGGACGGAGTTATGCAGGCAATTAATATAAAGAAAGAACTGTTGCAGTGCATGATGAAAACGGAGACCACTCACGGGTGCTAAGGGGATGCGCTTTCTACGCGGTTTTAATAAATATCATAATATTAAAACAAAAGTAGATAATATTGTTTTTCATTCAAAGGCAGAAGCTGCAAGGTATTCAGAGTTAAAGTTTTTAGAATCTAACGGAGAAATTAAAGAGCTACTTTTACAGCCGAGGTTTTCAATGGTTGTAGCTGGCAAAAAGATTTGTGATTACATCGCCGACTTCCAATATTTAGAAGAGTCCTCTAGTGGAGGAGTAACAATGGTAATTGAAGACGTAAAGGGGGTCGAAACAGAGGTTTTCAAGATAAAGAAAAAGCTCTTTGAGGCGTTATATCCCCAATTTAAGTTAACGTTAGTCACCAAGACTAGTAAGCGTTAGGGTATTTGGCAGCCTGTCGCAGTAATCTTTCACTTTCCGTTGATCCGATATTTTCTTTGAGTCCGGAGATCGAACCTACCGCCCCTAATGCGTTATTAATATCCGACAGCCTAAAGTGAACTCGGTTATTAATGGGCTGGGAAACAGGAGGTGCCTTTCGTAAAGGTACATAAGTACCATGAGACATTAGAGGGCCTAGCTTTCTCGGCTCTTCCCTTTTATCCAAACTACCAGTTACCACCTCGTTGAGAATAGCCCTGGCATGCTGATCCCTTTCAGCTGAAGAATGTATTTTATTGTTGATAACAGAAGTATAGTTGTCTCCGGTTGGCTCGAAAGAATTAGGTGAGGTCATCGCAAGATCTCTAATTATCTCCTGTTTCACATTATTAGGGGCTGCAATAAAGTCTGTCGGTTGAGCAACAACACCCATCATTGTCGCTAGTTTTGCAGCGGCATGAAGATGTTTTTCGCTGCCAACAATTTCTTCTGTGTCTCGGGGAAGTAGCGAAGTCCCAAAGGCTGAAGTTAACGACGCGCCAACTACTTCTGGTAGATTGGCGTTTCCTAATCTATAAGCCAAGGCCCTTGCCCTATTAGATCCCAACCCAAGTGCATTAAAAGTAAGGTCTCTTGGGGAAAGCATTCTATTATAAAGATCAAAATTAGATATGCCGGAAAGTTTTGAGTGTTGCCTGGCTAGAGCAGCAGATACATCTGATAAATTCGAATATTGAGAATTAAGAGAAGAAAGTCTTTCCGCCTGCTCAGTGCCGCCAAGTTTTTTAATCGTCGAATTAATCGCATCCTGCACTGCAGTCCTTGCTTTTAATAGGCCATCATCGACCGCACCAGGATTAGCGGTATTAAATTTCCCTATAAGCTCATCAAGGGATTTTCTTGTCTCCCAAAGTTGGGCTAATGGAAGAGTATTATTATTAGCGTTTGCTATGGCGTTAATTGGCTCGTCTAATTGAGAAAGCACCGTTGCCGCCTTTACCTTTAATTCAGGAGCCTTAGCTGGATTCGTTGCATCGTCCAACAACTCTAAATAACTTGGATTAGCTTTAATGTCGTCAATCGATGCCGCTAGTCCTTTGTTGTTCGCGTAGATCTCTCCTATCTCAGCTCCTATTGCTTGCCTCTGAGCCAGAGCCGATTCTGCCGCCTTCAGAATATCCGCCTCTCCCATAACCTTAGCCGAAAATTCTGGGCTAGTTTGCGCTAATCTTTGAATTTTATTCTGAATCGGGTCTATATTCTTTCGAGGATCAATATTGACCTCACCTGGGGTTGCCCCAAACTTTTTGGCAACGCGAATAGGATCGTTCAACTCACGGTTGATCGCCCCACCAATCTTTTTAACTGCCATCGTTCCAACCGGAATAGCCGCGTTTGATACTACATCTGCTATAAGATTCCGGTATTCCTCTGATGCCGTAGGTTTGGATTCAAATCCTATTGCTTGATTCAACTTACCCGCGGCATATCCCGCTAATGTTGGAGCAGCTACCATTCCAATTGGCCCCATCCCAGCGGCTAGGGGCACAGTCGCGGCCGTAGCTGCCAACCTAGTCGCAGCCCCAGGAGATTCTTCTATTCTTCTCTTTACGCTCTGCGAAATAGCCCCCACTAATGGTTCTCCAGCTCCATACCTAGACGCTGCTTCTTGCACTAATTCCGTGGCCCCAGAGGCAAGAGCTCCTAAGCCCCCAACAAGTTGCTGCCCCCCTTGCTTAACACCCTCCCACGTTTCTTTTAGCAAAGAAGCTGGGCGCTGTGCTTCTTTAAATAGCGCCTTAGAGCGCTCCTCTTCTTCTAACTCAAGCTCCGCCAATGCCTCAGCTTCAGCCTCAAGTTCTAGTTCTTCTTCTTCGCTAAAAGCCATTATGACCTCTCTCGTTTAGCCTTTAATTCTGCTAATTTTTTAGCCTTTAATTGCTGCAACCTATCTTCTCTCGAAATACTCTGAGGCTCTTCAGGGGTAAACGCCTCAATTTTACCTACATGTCCAAAAGCTCGATCCATTGCCTCTTCTGTTGCCCTTGCAGAGAAATTAGCCGCAGAATCTACTAGTCTAATAGGATCTATGCCCAACGCGCTTTGTAGTGCTACCGCAGAAAACCTCCCAGTCTCTATCAACTCTGGCAAGTTTCCTAATTTCCTAAACTCTTCATTAACAGAAAGAGCCGCCCCAGTATTAGCCTTTTCAGACTGGGCAATGCTCATAGCGGTATATGCTGTTTTTATACCCTCCTTGTCTCCTGCACGAATAGCCTTTTTCAACTCCCTTGCAGCTATTTGAAAATTAGTCTCTCCCTCAATTAACTTATTTGCTCTGTCTGCCTTTTGAGAGCTTAAAATTAGGCCTGGAGTTTTAGGCTTAAACCCATAAATCTCAAGTTGAGCCATTTTGGTTTGCTTATCATCTCTGGCCCGCTCTTCAATTCCTTCACGATATCCCGCAAGATTGCCAGTTTGGTATATCCTTAAATCTTTAGAAGCGGCGAGATCCTCTTCCGGAGTGGTTTCATCTCCCCTAGAACGCTTTGCCAGCCAAGACTGGGCCAATGGATTGGAAGATAACGGATTGTCATAAGCTTGACGTTGAGCCATCTCTTTCATTCTATATTGATGTTGAGTGGCTTCACGCGAGGTCTCTAATTGATCCTTTACTCCCATTAAATCTACTTGACCAACCATTTCCCTAGAAAGTCCGAGATCCGCTATTTTCTGCTTTGCCAGTTCTGCCGCCAACTTGTTGTCAGAAAGATTCTCTTCCTTAATCCCTTGAGACAGGCTTTCTACGCCCCCTGCTCCTATTTTAGCCGCATCCATCGCCGTTGCTCCTGGAGTCCTTCCAGAAAGACTACGACTCACTATTACAGGTAACGCCGCTAACGCCGTCATCGCAAAAGCTTGAGTGGGTGTTATCCTTTCACTTTTTCCAACAGCCCTTTTTAAAAGGTCTGCCAATTCTTGCTCTTGCTGCATCTTATTATTAGAGACCTTTGATTTAAGATCGGCCAAAGAGCCAAGCCTACTAGACCCATCATCCCATTGTTTCGAGCCTAAGCTCATGATCTCATCGCTCATACCGCTCTCCTAAAGAAGGCCCGCCAATTCGTTCGCATACCCTTGATAGTTGGGGCCACCACCACCACCCCGCCTTAATTGCTGCTTCGCAATACTTGTCATTTGTCGCCCTAACTTGTAATTCCTATCAGCTGCTCTCCGCTGATTATATAAATCTGTTCCACCATACAATGTATTCAAATAACCAGATTTCTCTGCTGCTAATTGGCCTTGATTATATTGCTGTCTCGCAAGTTCGTTCTGCTGGGCTGCACCTAGGCCCTGAGAATACGTTCCTAAGGCCTGTTGCCCCTTATTGAACTCAGTATCCTCTACTCCTCGAAGATTTTGCCCATATTCACTTAATCTCCGTGATTTTTCTCCAATGTTCTGTAGCATTAGATCTTGCTCAAGCTGCATCGCCTCTTTCTGCCTCGCAGTCCCAAGATTCGCTAATTGCGCTGCTGCAGAAGCCCCACGCACACCACTCCTCGCCTGCTGCGTAGCCAATTGCCTAAGGTTTGCTTGATAAGCCCGATCAGCTTCCCTAGAAGCCTGCTCTCTCATCGCAGTCACTTCAGGAGCAGAATAGCCCTCTAGGCCGGCTTTTTGCCTCGCAAGAAGATCCTGCACTTCTGCGCTCCTCTGCTGTCCACCAGGCCCATAAAAAGCTGCTAAAGCCCTTTGCTGATTTAACAGATCTTGGGTCTCCTGTGCTCTACCCTGCTCTACCCGCCCAAGACTTTCAGGAGCAAAAACCTCTTTCCCTAGGTTGGCAGCTCCGGAAGCTCCCGGCCCCAACAATTCGGCAATAGAATTTGCCCTTTGCTGCTCTGCCGATATAGGCAGCTTTCTTCGCCCCTGCTTTACAACTGCTGCTTTTAGTTGCTTTTGTTTTGCCATATCCCCTCACGCTCTAATAATACATATACTATGAAATCTCATAGAATCCTGAAATAAAAATCTTGTTTTCACCACTAACAGAAAAATTTGCGTTATCCGTTCTCGCAAAAGACCAGTTAGATGGATTATCCGCTGTCAACCGAACGGTTCCATAAACCAAGGGAAAAACAGGGTCTATATAGCCAGTCGCTGCCGTTACTATGTTTGAATTTGCAGGAATAGGCATGGATATTTGAAATCCATTACCAGGAGTCCCGGTTGAAATAAACCTAAAATAAAGATTAAAAAAACATGTTTTATTAATTAATGAATATCTCGCAATTTTAGGCTCAACAACACTCACATTAGCAATATTGTAAGTGAACACGGGTTCCCATGATTGCCACGAAGTAAACCTTTCCTCTGTTTCTTGAAAAAACTTAGAGATAGATTGCATCCACTGCTTCAAAGAGCTACTCCAGTCACTCAATATCGGCAGCTGAATGTTATTCATGATAGTCTTCTTTGTCGTAATCTACGTCTGTAATTATTTCATACCCACTAATATAAGGGATCTGTTGAACACTCTGAGAGAAGTCATAAGAATTGTCAAAATAAAATATCATTCCTCGAGCCTTTCCCGAGTTGAGATTGTTAAATAATTCCACATTATCCGCGCTGGTCGTAAAGGAAAACAACCTAGTGCTATCAATTGTAGTTGACTGGAAGTTTCTATATGTACGTAATCTCATCACAAACGCATTCAGATCTTTAGTCTCAAAAGATCCAATAAAACGAAATAATTTTATTTGCTGAAATTGAGAGTCAAAAGAAACACTGTTGGGTGTTAGTGCATAAGTACTAATAACTTTTCTTACATTAAAGTGGTTATCTGCCGCAGAGATCGTGGCAGCCGCAGTATCTGGAATAAATCTAAAAACGGCCCCGTTTACAAAGCCCGAGACCCGAGTCCCCATACTTGTTGATAAATACCGACATTCTCCGGCATGCACCGCAAACCCCCCGGAAGGCTCTATTCCAAAACAGGCATACTCACGATCAAACCATCCAAATTGATGTCCATAATCCCATGCATAGCTAATCGGATACACATAGCTAATTGAATTAGTAGAAGAAGCAATTTGAGTTAGTCTTTCTAGTGACGGAACGTAAAAATTATATACTCGTCTTGTATAGTCATTAATGGCCATAGCCTGAGCATATACAAGATTAGAATTGTTAATTAATGCGGGTGAAATCCTTTCTCCTAACTGAGCAAAGGTCCCTTGCGAATCGGAGATCCACGCAGTGTTCCCTAAAGCCCCTCTATCTGAGATAACTTGTCCCCTTGCAACAGCAACAATACCAAG